>ENA-OFCD01000031-OFCD01000031.1-metagenomes-genome-assembly--contig:-NODE-31-length-88177-cov-40.755714_pt1 | contig 88177 bp, 62 predicted proteins | sample MGYA00153392_OFCD01 | MGnify analysis MGYA00153392 | reverse complement strand
AAACCCATCAAGACGGCGCGATGTCTCGCGCCGGACACGGCACTGCCGTGTCCCTACACCTATCCATTAAATCGGTACACAAACCCATCAAGACGGCGCGATGTCTCGCGCCGGACACGGCACTGCCGTGTCCCTACTGCCAAACGTCATACCTGTATCAAGCGATGTCTCGCGCCGGACACGGCACTGCCGTGTCCCTACACCTATCCGTTACATCCGTTACATCCGTTACATCCGTTGCCGAACTTCTTTCCACTAGCATCCGATTTTAAAGCTAGGATAGAAATATCACCAACACTTCACATGGAGGTACAAATAATGAAATCAAAAATTCTTGCAACCGCAGCAATACTTGCCGTCATCGGCTGTATGAATCCCCATCCAGCATTGTCTCAACCTGCAACTGACGGCGGGATGAAACCCGGATTTTGGCAACCTCAAGCGCAAATTGACAATACTCGCAACGTAACCCTCAGACTGTTAAATGAAACGGGATTAAATCTAGAATACGGTCAATCAGGTGTTGGCTTGTCATCCTTGGCAGTCGGAGCCAGCAAAAACATCATGGTTCGCATCAGCAACCGCACCGGAGACATTGCGAATATTCCGATTAATGTTGCAGGAGGAACCACAACTTTAAAATACGAATATAACGTTGACTCTAAGACAAACATTGTGACGGTTCGCATCACCACATCTGACGGCCGCACTAGGCAAGACAGGTCAGTTTATATTGACGAAAAAGGGCGAATTTACTCTTTTTAATGCCGTTGCTGAACTTCGGAATTAATGTTATCCAAAATTAGGACACGGCAGTGCCGTGTCCCTACGATTAATCTGATGTAGGGAAACGGCACTGCCGTGTCCTCTATATCATTCTGGCTACGCCGGAATTGATATCATACCGTCCCATCAGCAACGTCGGCTGTTGCTTAGTCGATCGAGATTGACTGAGGCCCCGTGCTTTTACCGTTAGTGGCTTCGGCTGTGGGTGCAGTGTAGGAAGTCGAACCAGCTTGTTCGTCGATCCAGCTTTTAACGGGATCTTCGTGAAGGTTGAGTTTAAGCAGGCCAGAAAAAAATCCGCCCGCAAAGGCGATCGGCTGTTGAAGCAATTCTTTGACCACTGGGATGAGTTCGTCGAGGAACATTCAAGATTCTCCTTATACTATTAGGGTTATGCTTTAACTGTAACGTTAATTTTATGTGCCGTTTGCTTGGTTATCTCGGCGGGCCGATTTTACTTGATTCTCTGCTGTACAAGCCCGAACATTCCTTAATTGTGCAGAGTTACCAACCCCGCGAAATGACTTCTGGCTTGCTAAATGCTGACGGTTTTGGCATTGGTTGGTATCACTCGCACGTGGATACTGACCCGTTTACCTATAAAAATACACAGCCAATTTGGAGCGACATCAACCTTCCGAGTATCAGTCGATACATTGAATCGGGATGTGCTCTAGCCTATGTTCGCAGTGCAACTGTGGGACAACTTGTAGATTTGAGCAACTGTCAGCCGTTTCAGTACGATCGCCTGATGTTCGTACACAACGGCTTCGTGCAGAATTTTCGGAAAACTCTTTACAGACCAATTCGCGATCGACTCAGCGACACCCTTTATCAGTCAATTAACGGCACTACAGATTCAGAGCATATCTTCGGCTTATTTGTCAATGAATTAACATCTGCAAATCTGACTGTACAAGCTGCTTTGCAAAACTCGCTGAAAACTTTAGCAGAGCTAGCAAAATTTCACCAAGTAGAATTTTCAGCTAATATCATTATCAGCGACGGACACCAGCTCGTTGCCTCTCGCTTTGCTTCCCAAAAAGCCCCTCCCTCCCTTTATTGGCTACGGGACGATCTAACTTTCCCAAATTCTGTCATCATTGCTTCTGAGCCTTTATTTGTTGGCAATTGGCGCGAGTGTCCAGTCCAAAGCATTATCAGTACGGGAGCAGACGGTGATATCGAAATCTATCCAATCTTGTAGAGAGGCAATTTACCGCGATTTACAGCAGTGTCGCCGTGGCACTTTTAAACTATTTGCAGACATCGATTACGATACTTTCTGCCGCCAAGCTCATCCAGATTTTAGTCCCGTGGGCTGGCACTTAGGTCACATTGCTTACACTGAGGATTTGTGGCTATTGCAGAAATGCGGTGGATTCAAACCAGTATTTCCTGAATATCACAAACTATTTGCTGCTGATACTTTGCCCAAAAAACAACGGGTTTTTTTGCCAACTTTTCCAGAAGTTGAATTATATCTGGATGCAGTCAGAAAAAAGGTATTAGATTATTTGGAAGTAGCGCCGATCGCACATCAAGAACGTCTCTGGCGATTTTTGATTCAGCACGAAAGTCAGCACTGCGAAACAGTTGCTTTCGTGTTGCAAATGCAGGAGAAGGAAGAAGGAAGAAGGAAGAAGTCAACCCCCCCCTACCCCCCCCAAGGGGGGAAAGTCCGAAGGAAGAAGGAAGAAGCAATATTAATCCCGAATTCTCGATGCCCAATTCCCGATTCCCCATTACCGATTCCCAATTCAGAAATTGAAATTCCGGGCGGGGAATTTTATATGGGAAGCGATGCTGCTGAGGCTTTGGATAACGAACGATCGCGCCACCTGTGTTATTTGGAAGCATACTCGATCGATCGATATCCCGTCACTTGCGGTCAATACCAAACTTTCATGGCATCCGGCGGCTATCAAAACCCCAATTGGTGGTCAGCCGATGGCTGGAAATGGCTACAATGCGAAGCAGTCGATCGCCCGCTTTACTGGTCAAATAATCCAGCTTTCAACAACCATCCAGTTTGCGGTGTCAGTTGGTACGAAGCCGAAGCTTACTGCAACTTCATCGGCAAGCGTTTGCCATCGGAAGCCGAATGGGAAAAAGCTGCAAGTTGGGACACCATAAATCAAACATATCGCATCTATCCTTGGGGAGATTCACCACCCAATGGCAGCCTGTGCAATCACAGCAATAACATTGCCAATACCTCGCCAGTTGATGCCTTTGATAAAGGAGCAAGTGCGATCGGCTGCTGCGATATGTTGGGTAATGTCTGGGAGTGGACTGCTTCAACCTTTGACGCCTATCCGGGATTTGAAAGTTATCCTTACAAAGGATATTCTGAAGTTTATTTTGATGGAGAACACCGGGTTTTAAAAGGCGGGAGTTGGGCGACTTTTCCTCAAGCACTGCGATCGAGCTTTCGGAATTGGTACGATCCGGGCGTGCGCCAAATCATCGCTGGTTTCCGCTGCGCTAAGTAGTTAGCTATGCAATTATAACCGCCATCAAATTTGGGCGTTGCTGATTTGGAGTATGATTTGCCTCCGAAATTTGGAGTAGTAGGGGCAATTCATGAATTGCCCCTACTACTCCAAATTTCAGGGATTGCTATAGCGAGTGAATCATACCTAAATTCAGCAACGCCCAAATTTATTCATATTTAGGACTTAATTCCTCGGACTTTTCCTAGGACTAAAGTCCTCAATGTTTGCCTGATAACGCTTATTTTACGGAGATCATATAAATGGCTGGAAAGGGGAATTTGGACGAAATTTGTTTGCAAAATACCAAAGTTGTTCCGAAGTAAACATATCAAGCTAAAAAAGTTTTGTTAACTATTTGATAATTTTAGTTGACAATTTTTAAGTTTTAATTAGACCTCTTGCAAAAATCCTTTTCATCAATTGATGAGACGGGCAAGATGACCATCCCACAAGAAAAAATAAATCTTGTGGGATGGGCCGGAGAGCCCGTCCTAATTATTTTTGCAAGAGGTCTAATATAGATGCGATCGCCCCGAAGGTGAGAGAATACAAAACGGAGATCGGCATAAAAGAATCTGGCTTAAGCCTGATATTTGGCAACGCTACCCTGTGCTATACCCATTTGTGCATCTTAATTTTACCCGCATGAAATCCCCAAGACATCCCGACACGACAAACCCAGCCTCAACCAAGGAAAATCGCCTGCACTTAGAGCGCCTGGTGAGCGCTGGGGCGCCGACACCCGCAGAAATCAATGCTGGCAGCGATGCAGTTAGCGGGTTGACTCAAAACCCCAAATCCCTGCCTCCAAAGTATTTCTACGACGATCGCGGCTCGAAGCTATTCGAGTTGATTTGTCAGTTGCCGGAATACTACTTAACGCGCACTGAGACAGGGATTTTGGAGGGATGCGCAGGGGCGATCGCCCATTTGACGGGCCCGTGCGAAATCGTCGAATTAGGCAGCGGTAGTTCCACCAAAACTCGGATTCTGCTCGATGCTTACAGCAAACTGGAATATCCCCTGCACTATTTGCCGATCGACATCAGCCCCACTATCCTAGAAAGCAGCGCTTGTCAACTGTTGGCCGATTATCCATCGCTCCAGATTCACGGACTTGTCAGCACTTACGAATTAGCTTTAGCTAAAATTGCACCGTCGCCGTTGCCAACCCGAATGATTTGCTTTCTAGGCAGTACCCTCGGCAATCTCAACGCTCAAGAATGCGATCTATTCTTCTCGCAAATAGTCGGTGCATTGCAGCCGGGAGAGTATTTTTTGCTAGGAATTGACTTGGACAAATCCAAGGATATTTTAGAACCAGCCTACGATGACAGTCAAGGAGTAACGGCTGCATTTAACTTGAATATGCTCAGGCATTTGAATCGAAGGTATGAGGGGAATTTTGATTTGGCGCAGTTCGAGCATTGGGCTTTTTACAATCAAGATAAATGTCAAATTGAAATGCACTTGAAAAGTAAAAAAGCGCAAACAGTTCAGTTGCGTACTCTCGATTTAACGGTGGAATTTGCAGCAGGAGAAACTATCCGCAGCGAGATTTCGCGCAAGTTTAATCTGAATACTGTACAGCAAGAACTTTCACAGCGCGGTTTAAAGCCTGTACAAGTTTGGACCGATCCAAATCAGTGGTTCGGCTTGATGCTTTGTCAAATGTCAGATGTTATACAGCGTATTCCAGGTTTTTGAAGTGTAGGGACACGGCAGTGCCGTGTCCCTACAGCCGTCTGCCATACTTCATCTATTTGAGAAACGCTATATTTGAAAAGAGTTTAGGCCGAAAGCGGGAAGTGCTTGCTGATGTTCCACCGACTGCCGTTGTGAAGTAGCAAAGTTAATGTTGAAGCGGTAAACTGAAAATGAAGCGATCGCCCTTGAAATTCCAACCAAGCCTTTTGAAAATTCTCCTGGGTTAAATCGCTAAACGCCACAGTCATGTGCGGTACAAATGGGCGAGTCTGAGAAAGTTGATCGACAATTCCCAAATTTTCCTCAATATAACTCATCAAATCTTTTTGCAATTCCAGCACTGGCGGCGATTTGACAACATCAACGTAAATGACGCGCGGCGCAAAAGCAGCAAAACCGGAAAGAGTAACTGGAATTGACAGCCGCTTTGCAGCAAACGTGTTTAAACTTTCCTCTAATTTCCGAACATCCGTCGTCGGCCATTCAAAAGGAGGCTGTAGCGTGATGTGGGGCGGCGACTGCAAAGCACGGCTACTATTGTAGCGATCGGCAAAATACTGTTTAATCTCAGTAATCTGCTGTTCAATATCCAGAGGTGGCACTAGAGCAATAAAAAATCGCTGTTTTAATGAGTTCATAAGATAAAATCGCAGTGAAGAAGGAACGGTGGAGTCTGGCAAATGGAGTATTTACTCAATGCCCCGTACCAAAAACCCCATTCCCAATCTACAATCCAAAATCTAAAATCTAAAATTTAAAATGCCTTGGTTTGTCAAAATTGAACAAGGAATTGTCGAAAAGCCTGTCTTTGACCAGTACGTGCCAGCTCACAGAGCTTATGTCCGAGAGTTGATTTCTAAAGGACACCGAGCGAAAACTGGTTACTGGGGAAGGAGAGGTGGCGGTATGTTGATGTTTGAGGCGGGTTCGATGGATGAGGCGCAGGCGATCGTCGCTGAAGACCCCCTGGTAAAGAACGGTTGCGTTATTTATGAAATTTATCACTGGTGTGTGGTTGAAGAATAAATAACTGTGTTATACTCATAATTGAACTGGACCCATGCGATTCCAACGCCCAAATTTTGTCAGGACCGGAAGGTAGCAGCAACACGGGATGCTTGTAATAGGCGTGGTCTCCGGTTCACCCAGTATTTTGAGATGTAGTTCTTATGCCTGGTTTTGGAGATATTTTACAGAAAGCAGTTTATCTTGGTGTCGGGCTAGCTTCTTACGCTGGTGAAAAAGCTGGCAGCAAGTTAACAGAACTGCGCAATGAAGCTCAAAAGCTGGCAGATGAATTGGTGAAGCGGGGCGAAATGTCAACGGAAGAAGCCCGCCGCTTTGTAGATGATATGGTACAACAAGCTCAGCAGCAGCCTCCCGTGGAATCAGCTCAACCGCAAAAACCGGCTGAACCTCGGCTAATCGAAATTGTTTCTGAGGAAGAAGATATTTCGCCAAAAGATAGTAAAGAAACCGGTGGCGTGGATAAGCTTCGCGAGCAGGTGCAGAATTTACAAGATGAATTGCGGCGACTGAAGCAGGATTAAATAGCAAAAAGCTCGCACAGCAAAGCATTAAGGGAACTCAAGAAACATTATTGAGTTCCCTTTTTGTATATTTCCCTTGCCAGATGTGGACGGATATCACGCAATAGGTAATAGAATTGGAAGTAGGTGCGATCGGCTCCCATGAGGCTGGCTGCATTTGTCGGTTAAATATTTTGCAATAGTAAGCTGTAAAATTTATGGAAGATTGGTCTAAAGATTTTTTTGAAGTAATGGAAAATGCTGCTTCTGAAGTAGAGCATTTTTTTACCGACATCAGCGAAGAGTTTGTCGAAATGCTGGACGTTTTGACAAAGATTTCGGAAGAGTTTACAGAACAAGTACAGAATAACTTGATTACAGAAGTTGATGGTTATTTACATGAATTTGACGGTTACTTTAATGAATTTCTCGAACCGATAATTGAAATTTGTCGGGATTTTGACCCGCAGTTTGATGAGATAGATTTGTCGATGGTGACTTATGTAGACCCTTCACCAACTCAGCAGCCGGCTTGTCGCGGTTGTAGCAACTATCACGGTCAAGTTTACGGTGGAAATCTGTTGGTTTGTGCGATGCACCCTACTGGTGTGGAATCGGAGAGTTGTGGTGATTGGGAAGCCGACAACGATATGAATTTTTAAGAGTTTTTGAGGGATTAATGGCTTATGGTAATGTTAATTCAATCTCCGTCAAAGATTTCTCTGGAAGAGTTTTTGCTGCTTCCAGAAACGAAGCCTGCTAGCGAGTATGTTGATGGTAAAATTTATCAAAAATCTATGCCGCAAGGAAAACACAGCACGTTACAATTTGAGTTCCCATCTGTGATTAATCGAGTTGGCAAACCACAGAAGTTAGCTTATGCGTTTCCAGAGTTGCGCTGTACTTTTGGCGGACGTTCTATTGTTCCAGATATCGCAGTATTCGAGTGGCCGCGCATTCCTCTGAACGCTAAGGGGAAAATTGAAAATAGGTTTGAAATTCCGCCCGATTGGATAATTGAAATTTTATCACCGGATCAAAGTTCAACTCGCGTGATTAATAAGATTCTGTTTTGCCTTAAAAATAAGACTAAATTGGGTTGGTTGATTGACCCGGAAGAAGAATTGGTAATTGTTTTCAAACCACAGCAGGAACCTGAGATGAAAGAGAATGAAGATATTTTACCTGTGCTGGATGTGTTGTCTGGTTTGCAACTGTCGGCAGCCAATTTGTTTGAGCTGTTAAGTTTTAGTTAGAAGTAAGTTACAGTTGAATTTAGGAAATTTTGCATCTAATGGCATTTAAAAGTGAATCACTTAACAGCCAATAATTCGAAATTTGGGTTTCCGAGAATGCCGCCAACGCTACAATTGCGCGAGTATCAGCGAGTGGCGGTTGCTAATTGGTTTGCCAATAATGGGCGCGGTACGCTGAAGATGGCGACTGGTAGCGGTAAGACGATTACTGCACTGGCGATCGCCACTGAATTATACCAAAAAATTAACTTGCAAGTCCTGCTCGTAATTTGCCCTTATTGCCACTTGGTGAATCAGTGGGCGCGTGAATCGGAGAAATTTGGTTTAAAACCTATTTTGGCTTTTGAAGATAGCCGTAGTTGGCAACATAAACTGGTTACTGGTTTGTATGAAGTTCGAGGGGGCGATTCCACATTTCTGACAATCATCACTACTAATGCTACCTTAATGGGAGATAGTTTGCGATCGCAACTGCGCTATTTTCCCGAAAAAACTCTAATCATTGGAGACGAAGTTCACAATCTAGGCGCGCCTCGTTTAGGACAAAGTTTACCCCGCAATATTGGGCTGCGTCTCGCCCTTTCCGCCACTCCCGAAAGGCATTTTGACGAACAGGGAACTGAAACTATTTTAGATTATTTCGGCCCAGTTTTGCAGCCAGAACTCACCTTAGCCGATGCCATCCGCCAGAAAGCACTCGTACATTATTTGTACTATCCCATTTTAGTAGAATTAACCGAAGCCGAAACCCGAAAATACTCTTATTTAACGAAAAAGATAGGCTGGGCGCTTTCCGGCGACGAAAAAGTAGAAGAAAGCGATGCTTTGACAACTTTATTAATGCAGCGAGCTCGGTTGATTGGGGCTGCTGCAAATAAATTAATAGCTTTACGAGAGTTAATGATTAATCGTCTCGATACTACACATACTTTATTTTACTGCGGTGATGGTTCGATCGAAACAGGTGCGCGCAAAAATAATAACCGCCAACTCACACAAACTGCTAAGTTATTGGGTTCAGAATTAGGCTATCGAGTTAACACTTATACTGCGTCAACTCCTTCAGCGGAAAGAGAAAAATTGCGCCAACAATTTGAGAGTGGAGAATTGCAAGGTTTGGTGGCAATTCGGTGTTTAGATGAGGGTGTCGATATTCCAGCAATTCGTCATGCTGTAATCTTAGCAAGCAGTAGCAATCCGCGCCAATTTATTCAGCGCCGCGGACGAATTTTGCGGCCGCATCCGGGAAAGGAAAGAGCTACTTTATTTGACATGATAGTTTTACCTCCCGATTTGGGCCGTGAAACCTTAGAAGTCGAGCGCAATTTACTGCGAAGGGAATTGAGGCGGTTCCTAGAATTTGCTGATTTGGCTGACAATGCTGGGGAAGCTAGGATTAAATTGCTCCAACTTCAGAAACGGTACGGGTTATTAGATATTTGACATTTATTCAGGTTCGGTTTATTTTGGAGAATATATAATTATGCGATCGCACTTTTAGTTACTTGTTTTTAATATTAGTTAAAAAATATGACTGATAATCTGAGTCAAAATCTGATTGTACCATTTAGATATGAAGATAGTGCGATCGCAAAAATATCCACAGATATTTTAGCAGAAAAGCGTTCCTCCTATCAAACTGACAAGGGTTTGAATGATGTGCAAGAACCAATTACTAATGCGCCACCGGAAGTACGGCAAATTATTGAGCGGGTATTGGAAGTTGAAAAAGATAAGTTATATATGAGAGCTCCCCGCCACATCAATGATGACATTCTGAGAATTATTAAGGAAGCAATTGTATGAAACTAATCTCAATTACTCTCTGCAACTTTCGTCAATTTTACGGCAAAACCCCTGAGATAAAACTGGCCTGTGGCCGTCAAAACACTACAGTCATTCACGGTAACAATGGTGCTGGAAAAACTGCACTAATGAATGCCTTTACTTGGGTATTATACGAAAAATTTAGTGCCGCTTTTGCCGCAGTTGACCAATTAGTAAACAAACGAGCGCTAGCTGAAGCAGAAATCGGGAAAGGAGTAGCTTGTTGGGCAGAAATTATATTTGAACATGATAACAAGCGCTACCAAGTAAAACGCCTTTGTCGCGCCTACAAAAGTGAAAATATCGTAGAACATACCAAAAGTGAACTGTTTATGCAGGTAGCGGGAGATGAGGGTCGCTGGATGCCACCTTTCCAACATCCTGATGATATTATTGGGCGGATTTTGCCCGAAAGTTTGCATCAATATTTCTTTTTTGATGGGGAACGAATTGAGCAAATTGTTCGCCATGACAAGAAGGCTGAAATTGCTGAAGCCACTAAGGAATTACTAGGTGTGGAAGTCTTGAATCGTTCTGTCAGACATTTGGGAGAAGCCAAAAAATCTCTAGAGACAGATTTAAAACAAATTGGTAATGCCGAAACTAAGCAACTTTTAAAAGATAAGCAAAAACTCGAACAAGAAGTTGATCAACTTTCCACACGACAAGTAGAAATTGAACAGGAATTAGAGAACCAGGGGGAGTTAAGAAAAGCAGTTAATGGTAACTTGTTGGAACTTAGTGGTGCTAGGGACTTACAAAAATTGCGAGATGAATTGGAAATGCAGCAAGATTTGTTTAAGCAACAAATTGTCCAGGCTACAGATGCTCTAAAACGAGCAATTTCTCTGCGGGGTTACGGTGTCTTTCTGTTGGATGCAGCGGCTGAATTTAAAGTGATTGTTGGTGAATTACGGGACAAAGGCGAGTTACTTTCGGGGATTCAGCAGCCTTTTTTAGAGGAGTTATTAGCGAGGGAACAGTGTATCTGTGGTGCGGAATTAATAGAGGGTTCTGAATCTCGCCAAAATGTTAGTAATTGGATGGATAAAGCGGGAGTTGGCGATGTGGAAGAAACGACTATTCGGATTAGCGATCGTGTAGATGAACTTGATAAGCAAGTGTCGGACTTTTGGTCAGATATTGACAGTCAGCAAGCTAATGTTAGTCGTAGTAGAACCGAACTTTCTAGGGTGGAAAACCAGTTAGACGGTATTCACAGCAAGTTGCGAAATTTTCCTGACGGCGATGTCAGCCGCCTGCAAAAGCGCTTAGATGAAATTGAAGCAAAAATTGGCGATTTGCACCGGGAATCTGGCTCTAACCAGCAGCAGATTGAGAGTTTGAGCGTGCAGGTTGCGGGTTTGGACAAACAAATTGATAAGCAGCAAATGAATGAAGAAAGGCAAATATTGGCCCAGCGGCGGATTGCTGCGACTCAAGATGCGATCGATCGCCTAACTGAAGTGCGATCGCGTTTAGAAAAACAGTTTTGTTCTCAGTTAGAAAAGCGAGTACAGGATATTTTTACTCAAATTTCTTTTACTCCTTATACACCCAAATTAAGCGATAAATACGAACTGACATTAGTAGAAAATACATCGGGGAAAGAATCTTTAGTTGCGGCTTCTACCGGGGAAAATCAAATCCTCAGCTTGTCATTTATTGGCGGGATTATCGACGGTGTTCGCGAGTGGAGTCAAAAGAATACTTTAATGGGCCCGGATAGTAGTACGTTTCCCATTGTGATGGATTCTCCCTTTGGCAGTTTAGACGAAATTTATCGCAAACAAATTGCCAATAAGTTGCCAAAATTGGCGAATCAATTGGTAATTTTGGTAACAAAGACTCAGTGGCGGGGAGAAGTCGCTCAAGAGATGGAAAGTTGCACTGGGAGAGAATATGTACTGGTATACAATTCTCCTAAACCTGATTGTGAAGAAGATGCGATCGAGCTGGGTGGAATGCGCTATCCTTTAGTTAAGCAAAGTCCAAATGAGTTTGAATATACAGAAATTGTAGAGGTGGATTATGGCTTCTAGTTCGGCAATTACACAGGTTTTGGAAACGGATGTTTGGACAAAAGCAACGTGGGAAGAGTTTCTGGCTTTTGCTGATGACTCAACCTGGGAAAAGGGCAAGTTTTATTACGATCGAGAACAAATGAGGGTAGAAATGTCACTAGTAGGGCCATTGCACGCGCGTCATAATTCAATTATCCCGTATGTAGTTATTCTGTTTGCTGCATTGAGAAATATCCGAGTAGTTCAATTTGCTAATGCCAGTTTCCGCAAAACAGGTATTCGTGAGTTTCAACCCGATCTAGCTTACTACATCGGTTCGGATTTGAGGGTTCCTCCTAATGACAGTAATTCACCTGTTAATTTGAATGAATACGATCCGCCTAATTTGGTAATAGAAATTGGCGCATCTTCTTTTAGTGATGATTTAGGTAACAAGCGGTTGCTTTATGAAGGTGCAGGAATAGGTGAATATTGGGTTGAACGTGCAAACACGCGGGAGGTTTTCGCATTTGCAATTAATGGCGGAGGTAGTGGAAGAATTCAAGAGTCACGGGTTTTGCCTGGGCTGGAAATAGCTTTAGTTGAAGAAGCTTTGAATCGAAGTCTGACGCAAGATGATGGGGAAATTAATCGCTGGTTGATTCAAACTTTTAGTCAAAATTAAAGGAGTGTTTGAAATGGAGAAAGAGTATCATAAGCTGGTGCGCGATCGCATTCCTGAAATTATCCGACAAAGTGGTATCGAATGCGAAACTGCTGTTTTGTCAGATGCAGAATACTGTCAAGCTTTGCGACTGAAATTGATTGAAGAAGCCACGGAAGTCGCAGAGGCTAACAGGGACGAGTTGGTGGCGGAATTGGCTGATTTATATGAGGTGATAGATGCGCTGATGCTGAGTTATGGCATTTCGGACGATCGCATTTTAAACGCACAAGCCAAGCGCCGGGAAACCAGAGGCGGTTTTGCACAAAAAATTATGTTGTTGCGTACATTGTAAAAATTATCTGCGTTAATCTGTGTTTATCTGCCTCACATCTGCGGTTCCTTTATCAACAAATAATCCCAATGGCTGCTAACCGAATTAGAATTGCTAAAGATAAAGCAGATTTAGTCAAATCATTAATTTCATCAGAACACAAATCCTCACCTTTCCAGACTTACGCTGATGTCATCGCCTTCGCCGCCTCCTTGGGAAATAAGCGCAAAAAACGCTTACCTTTGGGGGAAATTTCTAAACGCGAACCTGGTTCCATTGATGTTGATATCTTTGTATCCAGAGGTTACGATATGGCGATCAAATTAATTGCGATCGCCGAAACAAAAAATCCTCAAATTCTCTCCCATCTTGACGAAAAACTAGAAGCAGAACGCTTGCAAATTTTTGAAGAATATGCTAATGGTGGACTAGAGATTTTGCGAGAAGAGTTGCGGGGTGCGGCCGATTATAGCGATCGGCTTTTGTTGGTTTTGATTTCAGAAAGGGACAATCAACATGAGTCAAATGAAGAATTCGATTTAAGCAAGTTCTTATTCTGAATTAACTCAAATTATGATTCATAAATACTTCAAACAAGCTATAACTTTTTTCGCTTACAGCTATTCAGCATTCATTCTCTGCTATTTGATTCTGCGACTAATTTTCTGGGATCGGCTGTGGATTGTTGCTTTTATTGGCACTTTTACTCCGTTAATTTTCTTGCCCATTTTATTTTTGCCCCTACTTGCATTTTCAATTATCAAAAACCGCTGGTTCTCTATTATTTCATCTATCGCCTGCATTCTACTCGTAAGTTGGCTGCACGTGAAATACTTTTCTCCCGAATCAACCAGCCTCACAGATTCCCATCCCAGCCTTAAAATATTATCGCATAACGTCGGTTGGTATACAACCAAGTCGCCAACTTTAGTTAAACTGATAGAGGGAGAACAACCGGACATTGTATTTTTGCAAGAAACTGTTCGCCCGCATAGGAAAAGAGTTTTTAATGTGTTAAAAACAGACTATCCCTATCAAATAGACACTCCCCCTGTAGGAATTCTCAGCAAATATCCAATTTTATCGAGCGAGATATTGCACTTAGCCAATCATCCAGAAACCCAACAGCGAGCAATTGTTAATTTCAACCAACAAGAGATAGTCATTTATAATATGCAAGCAACCGGGCCGTGGGTTAAATTTTATAAAATCTTGTCTTTTATCAAAATTCCTGTTTACAAGTATAAACAACGTTTTCCCGAAATTCAAGATTTAGTAGAGCGCATTCAACAAGAAACTTTGCCAGTAATTGTCGCGGGCGATTTTAACATGACAGACGAGTCTCAAGACTATTATAGCGTGCAGAAAGTTTTGCAAGATGCGTTCCTAAAATCTGGATTTGGATTTGGTTTTACCTGGCCTCACGGTTTCTTTGCGAAAAAGTTTAACTTGAAATTAAATTATCCAGTTTGCCGCATTGATTATATTTGGTATTCAAAGCATTGGGGTGCTAAATCAAGCTTGGTTTTGGAGGCAACAGAATCAGATCATTTGCCCGTAGCAGCGGAGTTGATTTTGTTAAAATGAAGCAATATTCCGATTTCAGATTTTTAATTTCCGTGGCACGGGCGTCTCGCCTGTGGTGCATCGACAAATCAACTCAGCACTGGCGGTAATCCTACCTCTTTCGGATGCACAAACCTGCTATTAAAACTAACAGCTTTATCCTCAAAAGTTCTCGCTTGGGCTACCGCTTGCCGCAAATGAGCGCGATCCATATCGTCCCCAATTCCCGCGACCAAATATACAATTAACTTCGTCGCCAAATCCTTTCCAGAAACTAGCATTCGCTTTTTGTTCGGATCGTACAAAATCCCGTACCACGCTGACTCAGGATTGTCCATGTGGCTAAATCCTTCATCCACATCGTATCTGCGGAGTTTGTCGAAAATAGATTTCAGCGAAAGTTTCTTTCTAAATACTAGAATCCCCAAAGCATTAGCTAAAGCAACTTGACCGACTGGACGGAACAAAATATTTCCCTCGCCCCCTGGCTTTTCAAAACTAAATCGGCGCAATTCTGCTGTTTCTTCCCCGCTTTCAATTCTTTGATAGCTGGGCAAAGTTGCTAAATGATCGAACAATTTCTTAAACTCTTCAATTCCCTCTTTTAGTTCTTCATCTTCGGGACGCATGGGAATTAAACCTTTTCGTTCCGGCTTCCAATGGGGGAATTTGTATTCTAAATACCGTTCCGACATATCTTGCAGCGCTTGCAATGTGGTTAACACTGTTGATTTTGCTGCGACTGTGGCGCTGTCCCAATTGACGCGGGGGTTTCTGTCATCTTGCTCTTTTAATAAGGGATGGGTGACGGCAATTTTTCGGGCGCAAATCGCAAATCCGTTGTCCTCGTTCAATAATGCTAGCTGGCCCTGACTCAGCGTTACCGCCATTAAGTTAACGTGCACAAAGATCGATCGCACGCGCCGTTGTGCTTGCTGCCGGGTTTCCCCCACCGCAGCCGCCGGAATAAACTCAATCCCAATTTTTTCGTGAGCTAATTTATACACTGTTTCGGGGTCGATTTGATACTCTTCTGCTAAATCTTCGAGGGTAATCGCAGCGCCGACAGGTTTTTTGTTTTTGTTGTATCTTTGCAGAATTCCAGTTTTAATTAAACTCATTAAACCTTGAACTCCCATCAGCCGATGCTGGCCGTCTAAGGCAAAAATTGCCACTTCTTTAGAAACATTCAATAGTCCTAAATTTTGGTTTTTATCAAAGGATGTGAATTCAGCAGCCGATTTCGTGGCTACTCCATTTTTATCCCATTCATCGGCTAGAGGATTATCTACCCACGGGGGACTGACGACTACTAAAACTGCGGGGAATTTGTGCGATTTTCGGGCTGCGAGATATTGAGTTAGGGCTGCTTGGCGCGACCAATCTAAGGGGCGCTGGATAATTTCGTCAATGGTTTCGTCGTCGCGGACGATGTTGTTAGTTTGGAGGTCGAATTTTTGCCGGAAAAGTGGCATATGTGAGGCGAAACGGACGCGAGAGTCTAACCATTCTAGGGTGACTGAACCGATGTATGCTTCGCTATTTCCCATTTGGGTTTTCTGGACGAAAATGCGATCGTCCTTTCCTAAATAATTATCTAATAAAAGCGCGATTTCTTGTCTTTCGCGGTTTTCTTTTTCCAAAAATTGACTAGCGAGGTCATCCGCTGGATTGGTACTCATTGGCAGTTTTTATATTATTTGGATATTTTTTCAAAAATATCATGAGTTAAATTTTATGTCAAGAGTTGTTTTTTAAAAAATATTGTGAAATACTTGATTTATATCGTTGCAGCCCGAATTTATATCATAAGCCACGTAAAAAGTCAATAGGTTTTAATTTCTAATTCCCATGCCCGATGCCCAATTCCCAATTCCCAATTCCCAATTCCCAATTCCCAATTCCCAATTCCCAATTCTAAATTATGTCTACTCCTTCTTTTGAATACATTTTGCCGGTCATCCGGGGAATTCAAGCGGGGCGCGAATATTATGTATCGATGTGCCCGGTGCGTTTTTTGCCGAAATTGTTCCCCTTTGAATCAGAAGATTTGCCGCCAGAATTGCGGGCAAAACGGACGCTGAATTGCAGCCGGATTCCTGAAATTGCTGACTATTTTGTCAAGAATCCTACAAATTATACTTGTGGGGCAATTGCTGCTTCTATTGATGCGAACATTACTTTTGAAGCGGTGGGAAATGAGGCGGAAGAACGGAAAATTGGCCGCTTGCGGGTGCCGATGGATGCTAAGTTTACGATTAATGATGGACAGCATCGCAGGGCGGCTTTTGAGATGGCTTTGAGGGAAAATCCGCAGTTGGGATATGAGACGGTGGCGCTGATTTTGTTTCTCGATATTGGGTTGGAGAAGTCACAGCAAAGGTTTGCTGATTTGAATAGTTTTCAGGTTCCTTTGGAAGCATCGTTGAGTGTACTTTACAATCACCGTGACGATGGCGCAAGGTTGGTGAAGGCGGTTGTTAAGCAGGTTGAGGTTTTCCGGTGTTTGACGGAGATGGAGAGGGGAAGTTTGAATGGGCGATCGCACAAATTGTTTGCGCTCAGTGCGATCGATCGTGCTATCATGGCTTTGCTGTCTAATATTCACGGCAGCAAAGAAGCAAAACCCTCTCGTTACCGCGCCACAAAACAGGAAAAAGAGGAAGAATTTGCTCAAAAAATACAACTGGCGGTTAGTTATTGGAATGCAGTTAGCAATTTTATTCCCGATTGGCAGTTAGTTCTGCAAAAGCAAGTTGCGGCGGGGGAAATACGCCGGGATTGCGTGCACTGTCACAGTGTTGTGCTTGAGAGTTTGGGGGAAGTTGGGGCGAGTTTGCTGTCTGCTTTTCCTGAGAGTTGGGAGGAACGTTTGAGCCTTTTGCAGCAGGTAGATTGGTCGATTTCTAATCCTGATTGGGAGGGTGGGATTTTGGTAAAAGGGAGGGTTTCTAGGTCTAGGGCGAGTGTTATTTGGATGACTGATTATTTGAAAAAGCGGTTGGGTTTGGGAACCGCAGATGCAGCATAGGCGGGATGCCCGTGCCACGATAAAAGCTAGCTGTGAGTTTAAGTAAAATAGAGTCTGAATGGTTCTGCAAGAATGCCCAAAATTTTGTCTAGCTGAGTAATATAATATTCAGTCAAATCAATTTTCAACAACTGATTTTGCAGGATGAGAAATTTCCAGTTTGTCCCGGTTGAAACTGCACCGTAAATAGCAGATTGTTCTTGCCCTTTGCGAGCATTAAATATTTGAGCTGCTGCCATCTGAGCCGCACACTGTCCCAATCCGATTCTAATATCGTTGTCTTTGGCTTCGACCAATGTCAATACTGGGGCTGTCACCAATGATTGATTGCTGGACGCACTGAGAAGAAAGTCACAAGCCCCGGTTAATCCTTTGGTTTCTTCGACGTTAAATGTGTTGCCGGAAAAGTAGCCAATTTTGTTGTTAAAGGTGCGCCGGATTTCGAGTAAAATGGGGGTGATAATTAATTCCGATCGAGCTTTCTCGGTGCTGATACTGGATGCTAGGTCTAAGGTTTCGTCTAGGGTTTGTTTGAGGCGGTCTGAAGGTGCGATCGGGGTAATTTGGCCAAATAAGTGGGGAATGTCTTCGACGGTTAGATCCAGGGTTGAGACCGCTTGGTCGATCGTTTTGAAGTCACTGTAGGACATATTTGGTTCGGGGTGGGATGGATTTGGGAACCGCAGATGCACGCGGGCGATCGCGGATACCAATGGTTTAGCTGCTTGCATCTTATCCTGTCTCTAATACGCGCTTAACTGCGTAACGCAGGTGCAGGGTTATCGCCGTCATCTGCCGTGCGCTCTAAGATTGCCCCTACCCGGTAGAGTCTGCTCTAATCGCCTGTGTTGTCCGATCACCATATTACAGTTATGAGTAAAATTTTCAAGTCATTGTGAGATATTCAGCCTATTGATGGACTTATTTCTAATTTTGCAGTCTAAATATAGACTGCTAAGGTTGACATAAAGCAATTTATACCCTAAACTTACTATATCAGTCAACTTAGAGGCAAATATTATGATCGACGCTGCTTACCAGACATCTTTTGCCAGCAATACCAGCAACGGCAAGCGTTCCAGTGCCAATATTGTTTTGCTTTCCACCCAGCAAGATGCACAAAGTCAGGCATACGCAGACGCATCAACTTCCGGTTCCAGAGTCTTCCTGTGTCACTTATATGAGCAAGGAAAAAGAACTCATCTCACCTTTTCTTTGCCTTTTAACCTTCTGATCGAAATGGCGAGGCTGCAAACTGCTGACACTAAGAAAAACAAATCTAACGCAGAAGAATTGATTAATCGCCCCCTCATTCGATCGCACGTTGATGAGATTGCCAAATACTTGCTCGAAACTGAAAATTACATCCTTCCTCCTTTTATATTTAACTCAAATACACTAATTAAAGTTTTTGCTTTTGGTACAGGAGCAGTTTTATTTGGATATGCTGTCATCCCTGCAAATGTTGAACTTTATGTCACTGACGGTCAACATCGACTCAAAGCTATTGAGAAGGCAATCCCAGAAAGACCGGAATTACGCGATGACAGCGTGACTGTTTTAGTTGTCCAAGAAGATGATATCGATCAGATTCACCAAGATTTTGCAGATTGTGCTAAAAACAAGCCAATTCCACCTGCACTTCTAGCAGCTTTTGATGTTACGAATGTCTTATCAAAATTAACTCGTAGAATTTCTAAGGAACTCGTCATTTTTGATGGTCGGATTGATAAAATATCTAAAACTGTGGGTAAAGATCCTTCTTACATTTTTACTATGAGTCAGCTTCGGGTGGGTATGGCTGAATTTTTAGTCGGTTCATCTCGAAAAGAAGTAATTGAATCTCGATCTAATCAGCAAAAGAGTGAATTTACAATGCTTTTGGATAAGGCAAAAATATTCTACAAGCAATTTGCCGAGATTAACGAGGCTTGGCGAGCTCTGTTGCAACCAGCCTCAAAAACAGTGAATCTGGATCTATATAAATTACGACAAGAGAGAATAGATTTTAACTCTGTTGGTTTTCAAGTCATCAGCAGAGTCGGCTATTTGATATTCTTTGGCAATGAATTCAGCGTAGATCAACGAAATTTACTTGTTGATGCACTAGCAAAACTTGACTATCAACGCACCTCACAACTGTGGCAAAACAGTTTGGTAATTGATGATGGCAATGGCAACAAGAAAATAATTGCTCAGATGGCAGCAATAGATAAGGGTTTTAAAATTGCTGTCCGTGAGGTTGAAGCTCAGACGGGGCTTAAATTGAAATAAGTCTGGACAGCTAGTGATCTATAATAACTTAAGAATTCAAAACTTCCGTAGGCTCCTTCCTCAGACTGAATATCTGAGATTCGAGCCAGTCGGTTGATGAGTTTGGGCAGAAACTGGGTTTCATGCCCTCTTTCTCGCTTTTTTAGGAATTGTTAATCATGACCGAAATCCAAACCTCACTATTTCCTCAACGTACTGTTCCTAAGTTAATTAAGGATGTAGAAAATTTAACTCAAGAAATTCAGGATTTGTATTGTAGCGATGAAATTCCCTGGGTCTTAGGCGTATCTTTTGGAAAAGATTCGAGCGCAGTATTGCAGTTAATATGGTATGCGATCGCAGCACTCCCACTGTCCAAGCGCACAAAAACAATTCATGTAATTACAACAGATACGCTGGTAGAAAATCCGATAATTTCTACATGGGTTCGTAATTGTATTAAACAGGTTAGACTAGCAGCTAGTAACCAAAAAATGCCTGTTGAACCCCATCTGCTTCATCCTTCTGTTCAAGAAACATTCTGGGTATGCTTAATGGGGAAAGGCTATCCAGCACCTCGAAATGGATTTCGCTGGTGTACCGATCGCATGAAAATTCAACCTGTTAATGATTTTATCCGTGAAATGGTTAGATCCCACGGTGAAACTATTGTTGTTTTAGGTACTCGAAAGGCTGAAAGCAGCAAACGCGCTGCAACAATGAAAAAGCATGAAGTAGGTAGATTGCGCGATCGATTGAGTCCTAATTCTCGTTTGATTAACTCTCTAATCTACACTCCTGTTGAAGATTGGCGCGATGATGAAGTTTGGCTTTATCTAATGCAGTATTCTAATCCTTGGGGAGGGGATAATAAAGATTTGTTTACTATGTATCGCGGTGCGACAGCAGATAACGAATGCCCTCTAGTCGTTGATACTTCTACGCCAAGTTGTGGAGATTCTAGATTTGGCTGCTGGGTTTGTACAATGGTAGACCAAGATAAATCTATGCAGGCAATGATCTTGAATGATGAGGAAAAAGAATGGATGCAGCCTCTCCTTGATATTCGCAACGAATTAGACATTAAAAACGATCGCCCAAAAAGAGATTTCCGACGCATCTACGGTAGAGTAGAACTGTTTGAACGCAACATGGGCGACGACAAAACCTCCGTCGAACCCATCCCAGGGCCCTACACCAAATTCTGGCGAGAACACTGGCTGAGACGAGTCTTGGAAGCACAAACCCAAATCCGCAAAACCGCACCCCTAGAAATGCGCGACATCACCTTAATTACCCCGGAAGAACTTAGCGAAATCCGCCGCATTTGGCTGGAACAAAAACACGAATTTGACGATAGTTTGCCCCGGATTTACGAAGAAGTCACGGGCGAACCTTTTCAAGATTCCCGCCCGGCTGCCGAAAGAAAACTTTTGGGTAGCGACGAATGGACTGTACTCGAAGAAATGTGCGATGACAAAATGCACCTGGAATTGATGGCAAAACTTCTGGATACAGAACGCCAATACTACACAAAACCTCGCCGTACGGGTGTTTACGCCGATTTGGACAAATGCTTTGAAACCAGTTCACGATCACAGGAAGAAGCAATTGGCAACGCCCACTATCAACGGAATCTCAAAAAAGCCGTGGAAGATGTGAAAGCAAATCCGGCCCTGAATATTCAGCAAGTCAAAAATGCGATCGCCCAAACCAACATTTCTGCAACCGATGCTACCGTTGATATTGCCAAACTTAGAGAAGAACTTGAAAGCAGCAGCAACGAAGACAGGCAGTTGTCTTGGGCGGATATTAAATATTCAACTCCAGATTCAGGAGGGGGAAATAGTAAAGATTAGATCAATAATGTCGATCGGGCTGGGAGTCTCAGCCGATCGCACCCACCAACTCTCATCTCATCTCAACAACATCTACATCTACAATGCAATTCCTCGAACTCGTCCTCAAAAACTTCGGCCCCTACGCAGGCATTCAAACCATCAATCTCCGCCCCGAAAAAGACGGAAATCCCTGCCCAGTTATCCTATTTGGCGGCATGAACGGTGGCGGCAAAACGACCCTGATGGATGGTATTCGCCTCGCCCTCTACGGTGGTAGAGCTCAATGTTCCACCAGAGGAAATTTAAGCTACAGCGACTTCCTCAATCAATCAGTCAATCGTCATACTCCACCATTAGACGATACTCGTGTTGAATTAATATTTGAACAAGTCCAAGACGATAAATTGACTCAATTCAAAATAGTTAGATATTGGAGCAAGAATGATATTAAAGACAACTTAAGTATTCTCATATATAGTGAAGTAGTCAATGATTGGTGGTCGGATAAAGCGATTACTAAAACCTGGGACGAATACATCGAAACCCTTTTGCCTGTGGGGATATCTAACCTATTTTTGTTTGACGGCGAACAAGTAAAAGAATTAGCAGAACTAGAAACTCCGCCGGAGTTTGTCGTCGGGGCGATTAAATCTCTTTTAGGTTTGGAACTTGCAGAACGCCTCGCTGTTGATTTAGAGATTCTAGCAGGTAGGAAACGGAAAGAAATTGCTGGAAAAAAAGACTTGGTAGCTTTAGAGAAAATTGAGGGAATATTCAAGGAAATTACTACTAAAAGAGACTTGGAAACAGAAAAACAAGCCAGCTTTAAAACCGAATTAGATAAAGCTCAAAAAAATCAGCAGCAAGCATCAGACAAATTTGTTTATGAAGGCGGTAAAATAGCAGCCGATCGCAGTCAACTAGACAGACAACTAGACGACTACAGAAATCAGGCAGAAAAAACCCGTCAATCCATGATGGAATTAGCCTCAAATACGCTACCGCTAGCCCTAATTTCTCCCTTACTAACCCAAGCCAAAATCCAAGCAGAAACAGAAGCCAGCCAGCAGCAAGCAAAAATCGCCCAAAATGCGATCAAACAAAGAAGCGATCGCCTTCTGAAATATATCGCAGAAATCTCGTTAAATGCCCAACAGCTAGATAAAATTCAAGACTTCATCCGCCAAGAAGACCAAGAACTCGAACAGCAAGCAGGAACAGACATTTTGCCCTGGATGAACGCCAATGAAAAGAGTATTCAGCAACTAGAAAACCTGCTTAGCTACCAAATTCAATCGCAGCAAACAGCTACCGCCCAACAAATAGCAGAAATCAAAAATATTGAAGCAGAAATCGACTTCACAGACAGACAACTTGCGGCGGCTGCTTCCCCAGAAGCCTACGAGAAACTAGAATTAGCAGTTAAAAATGCCCAAAAAGTAGTGGCAAACGCAGCCGCAGACTTAGAGTCAGCTAATCGCCGTATCGACGAATTAGATAAAGAATTAGCAAAAACCCAGAAAGAACTAGAAAGCTACAGCAGCGAATACATCACCATCAGAAACAGCCAACATATCATCGCGTCTATCGCCAAAGCCCAAGCTACTCTCAAACAGTTTAAAGAAAAACTGACTCTCAAAAAACTCAACAAACTCGAAGTAGAAATCACCGACTGTTTCCGCTACCTGTTGCACAAAACTGACTTGGTGCACAGAGTTGCGATCGACACTCAAACATTTAGCCTCTCCATTTACGATACTGAAGGCAAACAAGTGCCGAAACACCGACTTTCAGCCGGGGAAAAACAACTGCTGGCGATCGCCTTTTTGTGGGGATTGGCTAGAGTATCCGGTAGACTGTTGCCAGTGGCGATCGACACTCCCCTGGGTCGCCTCGACTCTTCCCACAGAAATAACCTAGTCGAACGCTATTTCCCCTCAGCCAGCCACCAAGTCATCCTGCTGTCAACAGATACGGAAATTGCTAAAACAGAATATGATAAGCTGCAAGAATTGGAGGCGATCGCCCACAGCTACTTACTTAAGTATGATTCTACTAAGCGTCAGACTACTGTGGAAGAGGGTTATTTTTGGTAAAGTTTTAGATGTGGGATTTTTTTGAACCGCAGATGGGGGCAGATTGGAACTTATGGTAGAGTTTTAAATGTGGGATTTTTTTGAACCGCAGATGAGGGCAGATGAACACAGATGAACGCAGATTGGAACTTAATCAGATTACGGAAAAAATTATAGGGTGTGCTTTTAAGGTAGGAAACACTTTAGGTTGCGGATTTTTAGAACAAATTTATCAGAATTCCTTGGTTCATCAACTTCGCAAAACAGGAATGTTGATTGAACCTCAGTTTACAGTTTATGTTTACTACGATGATATAATTGGGAAATTCATACCAGATGTGTTAGTAGAAAGATCCGTGCTTGTAGAACTCAAAGCTATCAAATCACTCGGTGAAAGAGAAACAGCATAGTGTCTCAACGCCATAAAAGCTACAAAATTAAGCATCTGCTTGCTAATCAATTTTAGCAACCCCAAAGTAGAAATCAAACGAATAGTCCACAACTTCTAAGCCACAGATATAATCACTCTTACTATCTGCGTTCATCCGCGTTTATCTGCCTACATCTGCGGTTAAAATCATAAATTTATGGAACCACCAGTCGATCGCATCCGCCTATCCCAAACAGGCAAAGACCAACTATCAAAACTAAAACGATCGACCAGAATCGATCAGTGGAATATTTTATGTAGGTGGGGTTTTTGCCGATCGCTCGCCGAACCAAGCATACCATCCCCAGTACCGATTCCCAGCGACAGCAACGTAGAGTTAAGTTGGGATGTTTTCGGTGGCGACATGGCAGATATATTGATAATTGCGCTCAAGCAGCGCTGTCACAACGATAGCTTAGGTACAGATAAAGATATCCTTGCTAAGCAATTTCGCCTGCATTTACACCGTGGAATCGGTTATTTGGCTGGCGATCCGAATATTAAGAAAATCGAGGACTTCATTGCGATCGCCCTATCGCCGGAAAAATTAAGAAATTAAACGAACCGCGAAGACGCAAAGGGCGCGAAGGAAGAAGGGAAGAGAAGAGAAAGAGTTTACAATTTACTTCACTAACAGCGGGAAGAAATGACCGACTGGGCCTTGACCTTCCCCAATATCCAAAGCATATTTGAGAGCAGTAGTAACATAATTTTTAGCTAATGTCACCGCTGTAAACAAATCTTTGCCTAATGCTAGATTAGCGGAGATCGCAGCACTCAAAGTACATCCAGTCCCGTGAGTGTTCGCAGTATCGACATTCTCAGTTTTCAACACATCTAACCGCGTACCGTCAAACCAAACATCAATTCCACGCAAATCCCCCGTCATCCCGCCGCCTTTTACTAACACGGCTTTTGCGCCCAAACTGTGAATTTTCTCCGCAGCCGATCGCATATCATCCACAGAAGCAATCTCTAAACCACTCAAAATTTGAGCCTCAAACCGATTTGGAGTGACAACAGCCGCCATTGGAATCAAAACATCCTGCAAAAATGCGATCGCCCCGTCGTCAATAAGTCGATCGCCACTGCGCGATACCATCACCGGATCGACAACCAAATTCCCTATATTCCAAGCTTCAACCCCAGAAGCCACCGCCGCCATAATCTCCCGATTCAGTAGCATCCCAGTCTTCACAGCATCCACCCCAATATCCCCAACCACCGCCTCAATTTGAGCCGCCACAGCCTCCGCAGACAAAGCATCAACCCGCATCACACCCAAAGTATTTTGAGCCGTCACGCAAGTCAAAGCACTCGTACCGTGGACGCAGTGAAACGCAAAAGTCCGCAAATCCGCCTGAATCCCAGCCCCACCGCCACTATCAGATCCAGCCACAGTCAAAGCCACAGGAATCCTCGATTTCATTATCTTTTTTCCACCATATACATCCATCTTATCCGCGTCCATCCGCGTTCATCCGCCCCATCTGCGGTTGCAAAATTAGCTATGATTAAACTAATTGTAAATAATTATTGCAAATAACTATGAAACTCACCCGAATCGACCTCAACTCTTGGATCTTCCACATAGCCGGCCAAACAATCCTCGTCGATCCCTGGCTAGTCGATCCCCTGGTATTTTACGGCCAACCCTGGCTGTTCACCGCCTACCACAACACGCCCGTCGCCTTCACTCCCAACACATTACCGCCGATCGACCTTATACTAATTTCCCAAGGACTAGACGACCATTGTCACAGACCGACACTCGAATTGCTCGATCGCACAATTCCGGCGATCGCCTCACCCACCGCCGCCAAAGTCCTCAGCAGTTTAGGTTACACCAATATCACATCTTTAGCGAATTGGCAAGAATATAATTATCAAGAAAAATTACAAATAACCGCCGTACCCGGAGCCGAAATCCAGCCGGGACAGGAAGAAAACGGCTACTTGCTCAAAGATTTAAGCAGCGGCGAGACACTTTATTACGAACCGCACCTGCCACCATTGGAAAAAGTTAAACAAAAAATAGACACAGTAGACGTAGCCATCGCGCCAGTCGTGGGTCAAATCTTCCCCTTGCTCGGACAAATCATCATGGGCCCTTCTGAAGCTCTGGGCCTCGCCCAAGCCCTCAAACCTCGGTTTTTCTTACCTACAACAATGGGAGACATCCGAGCTACGGGTATTTTACCGATGTTTGTACGAACAGTTGGTAGCATCCCTGAATTTCGCGATTTACTAGCAAAATCGGGACTTGCTACCCAACTTCTCGAACCCGAACCCGGACAAACCTTGGAAATTTGAGATTTCAGAATCAATCCAAAATCCAAAATCCAAAATCCTGGCATTATCTTGGCGGGCGACGGTTGCGCAGAAACTCAGGAATATCCAACCCGAAATCCTGTGGCGGTTTAGTTTTCGCATCCTGCGTTTGTTGAGCAGGAGTCACCGGGACTGTTGCAGCCCGCCAAGGAGCATTCACATTTTGGGTGCGAGAAGCCTGAGACGACGAAACTTCCCCCGAAAAACCCGTAGCGATGACAGTAATCTTAATTTCGCCCTGAAGTCGCTCGTCAATCACCGCTCCAAAAATAATATTGGCATTCGGATCGACAACTTCATAAATTATCTCAGCCGCCGCATTCACTTCATGCAGCGTCATGTCAGTACCGCCAGTAATGTTAAACACGACACCTCTAGCGCCTTCGATCGAAGAAGCTTCCAGCAGTGGCGAAGAAATAGCCTGCATCGCAGCCTCCCTAGCCCGCGACTTGCCAGAACCCACGCCGATGCCCATCAAAGCCGAACCCGCATCCGCCATTACTGCCCGCACATCAGCAAAGTCAACATTCACCAAACCGGGAATCGTAATAATGTCAGAAATACCCTGAACCCCTTGGCGCAGGATATCATCAGCAACTCGAAAAGCCTCTTGTACGGGCATTTGTTCCGAAATTACGGACAAAAGTTTGTCGTTAGGAATCACGATCAGCGTATCCACTCGACTTTGCAAAGCCGCGATACCTTCCTCAGCTTGGCTGGTGCGTCGCCGTCCCTCAAATGTGAAAGGCCGTGTCACGATGCCCACTGTCAAAGCGCCCATTTCCTTAGCCACTTCAGCGACAATCGGAGCCGCGCCCGTGCCCGTACCGCCGCCCATGCCGGCGGTGATAAACACCAAGTCTGCATGATTCAAAGCATTAGCAACTTCGTCGCGAGATTCTTCTGCTGCCTTTTGCCCGATCGCCGGATTACCTCCAGCGCCCAAACCGCGTGTCAATTTCTGTCCGACTTGCAAGCGTTTCGGAGCATTTGAGAGCACCAGAGCTTGGGAATCGGTATTGACGCACCAAAACTCGACGCCAGAAATCTCGCTAGCGATCATCCGGTTAACGGCATTGCCGCCACCCCCGCCGACGCCAATTACTTTGATTCTGGCTGCACTGCTAGGCGTGATGTCTTTGGGATTCACCATAGGATCGATATCTATACTATCTACATTTACATAATCAGACTTGCGTCTAAACGGATTGGTGGAATCTGCTGCCACCGGAAAATTTTTGACTTCTTCCGAAGGGGGACTATCTTGGTCAGACCCCTGTTTATTATTAAGCATGAGAGTCGGGGATAGTAGATTACAGCTTGTTAACTAAACGCCAATTCACAATCAACTATAGGCTAAGTTGCGCGAAAAACTAACATAGATCGAGGCTGAATGTTAGCAATCTCCGATTTTGGCGGTGATGCTAGTGCTGACTTAGCTCAAACCAGTTGTACGCAAACCAGAAGGAAAAAAACAGGTACTAGCCCCCAACGCACCGGGCTCGAAATAAAAATCAGATTTTTTTCCCAGATGCGGATCGGTATCAAAAAACTGTGCTTATCTCAAGGCCTGAGTATTTATCCTGATGTTGAAAGTTCTGTCGCCCGATCAATACCTTTACCTTCTGTTGACACAGGATCAATTCAGGGCGGGAGTTGGTGCGGGAGTTGAGCTTTCCAAACTGGGGGGGGGTTCTGGCAAATGGACGATCGGGTTTGCTGGATTTTTCAAGTCAATGTAGGCTATTTTGCTTGAAGACAACTGTTTTGGCAATTGTCGCATTCGGTCTAAAACCTTAAGTTGCTCGATCGTCCTGGAACTGTACGGCCCCAAGTGTACGGTACCGATCTCTGTTTTCAAGATCAAGTTGTTCGGGTTTTGCCAATCAATCTCGAACACTTTCACTGTCAACGTGCTGAGTCCTTGGTAAAACTTTGGCCAAGAGGCACGATACAGTTCCAAAGGCCCGATCACTTTTAAAGTTGGCAAAGGATGCTGAGGCTGCGTTCCCGGACTGCTGCCGGGCCCGATCGAACTATTTGCCGATCGCACAGCACTATAGCTCTCCGATGGCATCCAACCTCCGCGAGCGTCCAGCCACCCGACTTTTTCCCTGTCGCTGTTCGATCGCAACATCGCAGTCGGCTGCGCCACCGCCACCGGCAGCCGTTCTGCCACTTCTACAGTCAGACTCGGCGGAAACAAGTTGCGAGTCACCTTCGCTTTGGCGATCGGGCCCGTTGACTCCAGCTTTTCGGCCAGGGCCTGCGGTTGAATCCCCCACAGCGACTGCGGGTAAGATAGCGGCACCAAAGACCGCACCGCCTTATCAGACAGCCACTGATTGCCCTCTACCTTCACTTGTTCCGATCGGGCAATCAACCAAGCCGGCTGGGCAATCCACCACAGTAAACCCCCGGCCATTGCGCTCGCTGCCAGCGTTTGCCACACAACAGCAGCCGATCGAACCCGACGAAGCCGCCGCAACTCTTGGCGCCTGCGCCCTAAATCTGTTTGAGAAACCGCTCCAAAACTAGCCATCTACCTCTTGACAATTTAACTAGACAGACGAGAATTCCCCCACTATACCGTAGTCGGTTAATGGGGGATGAAAGGCGCGTGAGTTGTACCCAGAAAAACCTCCGTCGAAGGTAATGTAAGTCAACCTGGTAAGATTTCGGTCTTGCTGGATGCTGTTCCGGTTGAAGTTGGAAGCTCCCGTCATAGCGGTATCCCGCTTGACGGTGAGTAGTTCACCCAGATCCCCGCGAAATTACCCAGAAGAACACCAATATCAGTACAATTACGGATCAGCTAGGTAATTAAAAATTATTTATTAAAAATTCCCAATTCCAGCGCCGTCGCGCCCGTTAACAGATCAAGGTTGTTTGGGTATTTAGGGCATTACCCCACAGGGCAGAAGGTGACAAATCAAACTAAACTCAACCAAAGAAAGTTTAGACTTTCGATTAACCTTTTTAACTTTTATTCGGCTTCAATTGTGATCGCACTCGAATTAGACAGATTCTATAAAGCCTGCAACCCGAGCAAGACCCTTGTCGCGGGAGACCCTGGAGATTATCAATACTACATTGATTTTGGTTCCGTGCGCGGCGGCAAAATCATTGAATCTTTACAGCGAACAATTACCCGGATTTCCCCGGACGAGCCAACCTGTCAGCTATTTACAGGACATATCGGCTGTGGCAAATCTACGGAATTGTTTCGACTGAAAGCTGAGCTTGAGCAAGAGGGTTTTTGTGTCGTATACTTCGAGTCTTCCCAAGACTTAGACATGGGGGATGTAGACATCAGCGATATTTTGCTGAGCATTGCCCGCCAAGTCAGCGAAACTATGGAAGCTGCCAAAATCAAACTCAGACCAAGCTATTTTACAAATCTGTTTGCAGAAGTGGCAGAATTTTTGCAGACTCCCATAGATTTGTCAGCAGAAGCGGAGTTATCTGTAGGCATTGCTAGAGTTACTGCTAAAACGAAAGACTCTCCCAAACTCCGATCGCAACTCCGGCAATATCTCGAACCCCGCACCAACAGTATCTTGCAGTCCATCAACGAAGAACTCCTTGACAGAGCTAACGCCGAACTCAAGCAGCAAGGCAAAAAAGGACTCGCAGTCATCGTTGACAACCTCGATCGCCTTGACGCCTCCCTCAAACCCAGCGGACGCACCCAGCCAGAATACCTGTTTTTAGACCGCGGCGAACAATTAAAAAAACTCAATTGCCACGTCGTCTACACGATTCCCCTGACTTTGATTTTTTCCAACGACTTCGGCCGCCTCGCCAGTCGATTTGGAGTTAAACCCAAGGTGATGCCGATGGTACCGGTGCAAATGCGATCGGGCGACGACCACCTCGAAGGAATGGCACTGCTGCGACAGCTCGTATTGGCTAGAGCTTTCCCCACAGTTGCTCCCCTTCAACGCATTGATTTGATTACCAAAGTCTTTGACTCTCCCGAAACTTTAGACAGGCTCTGCCGGATTAGCGGCGGTCATGTTCGCAATCTACTGATGCTTTTGTATAGCTGTTTGCAGCACGAAGACCCCCCGTTTTCTCGCGAATGTCTCGAAAGCGTCATTCAAGAATATCGCGATGACCTTTTGGGAGCCATCAATGACATGGAATGGGAATTGCTGTTTCAAGTCGTAAACCGACAAAGTGTAACCGGCGAAGAAGAATCTCAAATTTTGTTGAGAAGTATGTTTGTCTTTGAATACCGCGATCAAGAAGGTCGCTGGTTTGGCATCAATCCAGCCCTCGCAGAAACCAGAAAATATCAGGAGTGGAAGCAGCGCACTCCCTAAAAATAGTTAGGATTTTTAAAATTTGTTTGCCACTCCCCAAGCCCTCCGCTGCGACTAATTTAGTGACTCCTTAACTTCTGATATCAATTCCGGTTGCACTCAGACATGATGTTGACAGTTGACGGTTAACAGTTAACGGTTAATCGTTAACTCGAATTTACTATTCTGATGAAGAGAAGATTTGATATAATTCACCGCTCAAAACTCCGAAATCTCACAATCCAATACATCATACAGTCAGCGGTTTTTGCCACTGGCTGATTTTTATTATATTGGTGGCACGCCACGAGTTTTATCACCCACAAAAATTTTCCACCAGTAAGGACTTTCGCCAATCTGAACTTTCATATCTGCAATGCCAGACCCCGTATGTCTGTATTCACCTGTTGCTCTTAGCCTCAACTAATTCCATCCCAAATTACAACTTTTTTTGCTTTTTGACCAAATTCCTGCTACAGATAGATCGGGCTGTTTATTAATAGCTAATCGTCACTATTATTCCTGAATTTAGCGGTCAGCTCTTATAGCCTGTAGCAATTTATCTGTAGCCGACTAAAAGATTTCTTACCTGCGATTGAATTTTTATTATCAAGTCTCGCATTCTCTGACATTGAGAGTTATGATATTTTTAGATTAAACAAACATGACTATGTAAGTATTCATAGGGAAAGTACGAAAAACTACGTATTCCTACAGGTATAAAGCGCTGGACAGATACGGGTATCTCTAAGTAGATACATTTTCAGTCACGATCGGCGATCGTTAGGTAATTTATTTCCATAACAGGGTGCACTCATGACGGATCTACTTAAACTACAAGAAACTGCCAGCTACAACGAGCGATCGCTCAAAACTCTGGTAAGGTCCATCACGATGTCTCAACAGCAATTCTCGCTAATTTTGGTGCGCTGCAATTACGAGCAGTTGCGACAGCAGATCGCACAGAAGCTGCGAGAAATCTCCTCAGTTCCAATTCAAGATATCGTCCTGCCAGCATCCGTCAAAACTCTCTACACTACCTTGCAGGCAAACACGAAACCGAGCGAATCTTCGCCTGTTGGTACGGCCTCGGCTTTGATGGTATTCGGTTTAGAAACAGTAGTAGCGATCGACGAACTGATGGCCTCTACCAATCAAGTGCGAGACGAATTTCGCAAAAATTTTTCCTGCCCGGTGATTTTGTGGGTAACAGATGACATCGTAACCAAAATGATTCGTCTGGCCCCGGATTTCAAAAGTTGGGCCGCCGCCACAATTAAATTTGAAATGGGCACTGACGAATTAATTGAGTTCCTGACTAGGCGAGCCGATACCATCTTTAAAGTAGGCGAACTTAGTCAAGAACTCGACAGCAGCAACAGCGCCGGAGCAGGTTTTGGAACCTGCGAAACCGACTGGGAAAAACGCGCTCAAGAGCGGGAACTCAGCCCCGGAGAACGGTTTCTCACCTTTAATTCAGCATCTCAACACAACTCCCAACAATCAGATGCCCGCTCCTATTCGCCTTTGAGTCCGGGTAATACCCTCGATTTGGCGATCGGCTCTTTGTCGCGCCGAGAACTAGAATTAGCTTTAAAAGATTTACAAAATCGCGGTCAAGAATTAGAACCCGCCCTCAAAGCCAGCCTGCAATTCGTTCTCGGTCGAGATTACTATGTCAGCGACCAAACCGAAACTGCCTTAATTCACTACCAAGAAAGCCTAGCATTTTGGCAGCAGCAAACCGGCAACTGGGAACTGGCAAACTGGGAACATTCCGAAAACCCACCAATCCTTTGCTCCTTGTCGAATCCTGTCCCCAACATCCTATTTTTAGAGAGAGAAGGCATAGTGCTGTTTCATATAGCCCTGTGTCACCGCTTGCAAGCAGCCAGAAATCCGGTAGCCAACCGCCACCACTGGGAACAAGCTTGGATTAGTCTGGAACAATCTAAAAATGCTTTCTCCCTTGCCTCACGCCCCGAATTGGTAGCTGAGGTGACAGCACACCTGGGACAAGTGCTGCAACGCTTGAAAGCTTGGGGAGAGTTGCAAGCATTAGCTGAAAATTCTTTGCAGTTGCACTTTACTTACGGTACTCCTAGCCAACTAGCTCAAGATTACGGCTTTTTGGCTGAAGTTGCCCTGCAACAGTCGAGGTGGAGTCAAGCCCGCCAGCTAGCAGAGTTGGCTTTGGCAATTTTGGATCAAACGCCTAACGATTTGAGATTGCTGATTGAAGATTTGAGATTGGGGTTTGAGGGAAATTATCCAGAATTTGTGGACATTAACGAGTCAAGTAACGATCCCAAATCTAAAATCCAACATCCCAAATCCGACAGAAGTTCCTATCTTTTACTATTAGCCCGAAGTTTGCGGCAGTTAAACCAGTGGGAAGCGGCGGTTCATTCTTTGGAATTGGCTCAAGCTCAAAGCGAGCCGAAGTACGATCCCCGACTTTACATCGATATTTTGACGGAACTGCAAGCGGTTTATTTCGAGCAGGGAGAGTATCTCAAAGCTTTTCGGATCAAAAAAACCCAAAGGTCGATCGAATATCAATACGGATTTAGAGCTTTTATCGGAGCCAGCCAATTACAGCAGCAGCGACAAGCCGTCAATCCTTCGAGTCCTTCGGCTCAAAATCAAGCAGCAATCGCAGCGTCGATGACAGCTTACTCGCGCCAAACAGATATCAATAAGTTGCTAGAAAGAATTAGCAGGGACGACCATAAATTAACTATTATTCACGGGCCCAGCGGAGTCGGCAAAAGTTCTCTAGTCAACGCCGGTTTAGTACCGGCTTTGAAAAATATTACTCCGGGCGCGCGCGATACCTTGCCCGTAGTCGTCAAAGTTTACACCGACTGGCTGGTGGAATTAGAAAATGCTTTGAACGGCGCGCTGTACGACAAACAAGCCGAAGAGGAAAGGAAATTAATCGCAAAAGGAGTACAGGAAATCGAGAAAAGAAGTTGCTCGGTTATCCCAGCTCGCAGCTCTGAAATCTCCTCTTATATCATAGATCAGTTGCGCGACAATGCCGCAAATAATTTATTGACTGTGCTGATTTTCGATCAATTTGAAGAGTTTTTCTTTGTTTCGACCTCAGTGGCACAAAGACAACTTTTTTATAACTTTTTGCGCTTGTTTTTGAACCTGCCTTATGTCAAGATAATTTTGTGCTTGCGGGAAGATTATTTGCACTATTTGCTGGACTGCGATCGCTTCCCCGATCTCGACGCCATTAACAATAACATTCTCGACAAAGGCATCCGCTACCAACTGCGCAGTTTTTCGATGAAAGATGCGCGGGCTGTCATCGGACACTTAACAGAACGGGCGGAATATTATTTAGAGCCGGCACTGATCGATGCCTTCGTGGAAGATTTAGCAGACGAACTGCAAGAAGTGCGACCGATCGAATTGCAGGTAGTCGGAGCGCAACTGCAAGAAGAAGGTATTACAAGCCTAGCACAATACCAGCAATTGGGCGACAATCCCAAAGCAGAATTAGTGAAGCGATCGCTCGAAGGAGTCATCTCGGATTGTGGCCCGGTTAACGAAGATGCAGCTTGGAAAATTTTGTTTTCCCTGACAGATGAAAGAGGGGTTCGGTTGATAAAAACCAAGCACGAACTCTCGTTAGTTACAGGCCAGCAATCAGCCGATGTGGACGAAACAGAATTATTGGCGATCGGCAGTCTCGGCAGAATTCCTCTACAGCGACAGTTCGCAAAAAAACCAGAAAACGGACAAAAGAAAACCGACAACCTCGACTTAATTTTAGACATTTTAGTTGGTCATGGTTTACTATTTTTGCTGCGGGAAGCGCCAGAAGACCGCTATCAATTGGTACACGACTATTTAGTGCGGCCGATCCGCCAAAGATTCGGCTTAGAAGCCAGACTGCATAAAGCAGAAGCCGACAAAAAAATGAGTCAAGCACAGCTCTATCGAGCCAATACTTTTCTCAAACAACTGCTGGGAGTAGCAGCGATCGGCGTACTGCTACTCACCAGTTCCACGATCGCCGCCGTCAACTTTTGGTGGCGCGCCGTCGGTCAAAAACAGGTAGCTGTCGCTCAAACTCAGCGAGCGGAAATCAATACCCTCACAGCAGCTTCAGAAGCACTTTATTTCTCAAACAACAAATTTGACGCCATGATGGAAAGTTTGAGAGCGGGGAAAAAGTGGAGACAGATCGAACAATCCCAAGAAATACACACGCTCAAGGACACCGAAATTCTGATTTCTGCCGCCCTCCAGCAGGCAGTTTATGGTGTCAAAGAACGGAACCGCTTGGAGGGACACGGCGATGTAGTTTGGGGTCTCAGTTTCAGTCCAGATGGCCAAACAATAGCTTCTTCGAGTGTTGATAAAACCGTCAAACTTTGGCGACGCGATGGCAGTTTGCTGACAACTTTTAAAGGCCACACTAACAGCGTCGCCTGCGTCGCGTTCAGTCCCGACAACAAAACCATCGCCTCGGCAAGTTTAGATAAAACTGTCAAAATTTGGCAAACAGACGGTACTTTGCTGACAACTTTAACAGGTCACACTAACAGTGTTACCAGCGTTGCTTTTAGCCCCGATGGGCAAACGATCGCCAGTGCATCTAGAGACAAAACTATCAAACTTTGGAAAACCGACGGCACTCTGCTGCGGACGATCGAACAACTAGCTCCCGTAAATTGGCTCAGCTTCAGCCGCGACGGCAAAATCGTCGCTGTGGCGAGCGATGACGGTACTGTCAAACTGTGGAGTTCTGACGGCCGGTTAGTCGCTAATTTGTGGCACAGCGAAAACAAAAAACCCTCGAAAGTTTACACCGTCAGTTTCTCGCCCGACGGTGAAACGATCGCCAGTGCCGGTGAAGACAAAACGGTAAAAATCTGGAGCATCGCTGCACTAAAACACCCAGCAACACAAAATTCCACCCAGGGAAATAAAGGCGAACTGCTAGCAACTTTGCGACACAGCAAGTGGGTATTTGGTGTCAGTTTTTCCCCCGACGGTCAAACACTGGCTTCAGCCGGTGCAGACGGGACTGCCAAACTTTGGAGTCTCGCTAGTCTTGGCGACAAACGCCCAACGGATGCTAGCAACATTAAACCAGAGAGTCGCTTGCTGAGAACTTTTGAGGGACACGCCGATCGAGTTACTCAGGTAAGTTTTAGCCCGGATGGTAAAATCCTGGCTTCGGCAAGTTTTGACAAAACTGTCCGACTTTGGGGGCTCGATGACGTGCCGCTCAAAACCCTCGACGGACACCAAAACCGCGTCCAAAGCGTTACTTTCAGCCCCGACGGCCAAAGGCTGGCTTCTGCTTCTACGGACAAAACTATCAAACTCTGGAGCCGCACCGGGGTTTTGCTGGAAACTTTGGAAGGACACACTCAAAGAGTCTCCAGCGTCAGTTTCAGCCCCGACGGCCAGCTACTTGCTTCTGGGAGTTACGACAAAACGGTGAAAGTCTGGAGTCTGAAAGAAGATGGGGTGAGTAATATTCTCCCTTGTCCTTCAGCTCCCCTGTTCCCGTGTTCGCCTTCTGTGCTGTTCACTCTCGACGGCCACACCGACAGCGTGATGAGCGTGAGTTTTAGCCCCGACAGCGAGATTGTCGCAACGGCGAGCAAGGACAAGACTGTGAAACTCTGGACGAGAAACGGCAGGTTGATTAAGACTTTGACGGGGCACAAAGGCTGGGTGACTGGGGTGACATTCAGTCCCGACGGAGAAATGCTGGCTTCTGCGAGCGATGACGGTACTGTCAAACTCTGGAATCGGGATGGTCGTTTGCTGAGGACTTTTGAAGGGGCTCACAACAGTTTTGTCTTGGGGGTAGCTTTTAGCCCTGATGGCAAAATGCTGGCTTCGGCGGGTTACGACAATTCGGTGAAGCTGTGGAAGGTGGACGGGACTTTGGTGGCGACGCTGCTGAAGGGTTCTAGCGATAGCGTGACTAGCGTCAGTTTTAGCCCGGATGGTTTGTTGATTGCTTCGGGTAGTTACGATCACAAGGTGAAACTGTGGAGTCGCAGCGGGACTTTGCTGAAAACTTTGACTGGACATAAAGACAGCGTGATGAGCGTGAGTTTTAGCCCGGATGGAAAGGTTCTGGCTTCTGCTGGCCGGGATAATCGGGTGATTTTGTGGAATTTGGATCTTGATGATTTGTTGGTGAGGGGCTGCGATTTGGTGGGGGATTATCTGAGGACTAATCCTAATGTGAGCGATCGCGATCGGCGTCTCTGCGACGGGGTTGCGCCTAAGTCTCAGTTTTAGTCATTTGACGGTTGACTGTTGACGGTTGCCAGTTGGCACCAATGCCCAATGCCCGATGCCCAATGCCCGATGCCCAATGCCCCTTCCTCGATCGCCAACTTTCTTTTCTCGAATCCTTCCCGTTGCTCTCCGCTTCCTGTAAAGTAAATAATTGTAAAGAAATATGAGTTTTCTCTTATCCTCTGGTTAAGACCGCCAGCTAACATTCACAATTAAGAACCAGATTAGAACTTCCTATGTCACAGTTTTTTCCCCGCAAATTTCTAGCCTCTGCTGCTGCATTTTTTCTGGCTTTGTCGGTGTGGGCGATCGCCCCAGTAGCCCACGCTTTCGACAATCCCGATTTGTTGCCACAAATTCAAACGCCGATCATTGATTTAGCTAAAGCCCTGACGGACATTGAAGAAGAGGGTTTGGCAAAAAATTTAAATGCCTTTGAGGCGGAGACGGGCTGGAAACTGCGAGTGCTGACTCAGTACGATCGCACGCCCGGTTTGGCGGTAAAAAGTTATTGGGGGCTAGATAAAAAGAGTGTGTTGCTAGTTGCTGACCCCCGAGGCGGCAATTTGCTGAATTTTAATGTGGGAGATGCGCTGTATCCGCTGCTGCCGCGAACTTTTTGGGTGGAACTGCAAACCCGCTACGGCAATCAGTTTTTTGTGCGGGACAATGGCGAAGATCGATCGATCATTGAATCTTTGGAGTCGATAGAAGGCTGTTTGCGTCAGGGCGGATGTCGCGTGGTTCCCGGTTTGCCGAAGGAACAGTGGGTTTTGACGTTAATTAGTTCGGTGGTTGGCGGTGTCATCTGCGGGTTTGCGGCTCAGCCCCGGAAACCGGGACAGATGGTGGCTTGGCAGTGGGCGCTGATTTTTTCGCCACTGTGGGGCATTTTGTTTTTGGCTTTCGGAGTTGGGCCTGTGGTGAGTCGGACTTCGGATTGGTTGCCTTTGGCTCGGAATGTGGCCGGTTTTGCGATCGGGGCTTTGGTAGCATTCCTGACTCCGGTGCTGGGTAAGTCTCCTTCTGAGGAAGCTTAGTTTGGTAGCACCGGAATGACAAGCGAGGAGACTGCACGTGCCGTGTCCCTACCGAAAATAATATTGTAGGGACACGGCACGTGCAGTCTCCTAATTTTTGTCACTAATAATTTTGATGCTACCGGATTTGAGATCAGTTAACAGTCAACAGTTAACCAATGACCAAAAGCTGATAAGCTGATACTTGATAATTCACAGGCGACAGCTATCCAACACATGGAATGGCACGTAAGCGATGCCCAGAGTCTGGGATTAATCGATAACGAAATTGGCGATCACGGTTTTTCGGCGGCGGAATATGAAATAGTCCGCCGTGTGATCTATGCGACTGCTGATTTTGAGTACAAGTCTTTAATTAGTTTTTCCGATCAGGCTTTGCAAGCTGGAGCGGCGGCTTTGGCTGCTCGGACGACGATCGTGGTAGATGTGCCGATGGTGCAGGTGGGCATTACGCCACTGATCCAAAGTACCTTTGCGAATCCGGTGTATTGTTCGATGGAGGCTTTGACGCGTCCTCAAAAGGAAAAGACCAGGGCTGCTTGGGGGATTGAAACTTTGGCAAGGCGCTATCCTGAAGGGATTTTTGTTGTAGGCCAGGCTCAAACTGCTTTGTCGGCGATCGTCGATTTGATTGAAGCTGAGGAAATTCGGCCGGCTTTGGTGATTGGGACTCCTTCTGGGTTTGTTGGGGGTGATGTGGCTAAGTCGCGGCTAAACGATTCGATGATTCCTCATATTCGGATTGAGGGGCGAAAGGGCTCTGCGGTGGTGGCTGTGGCGATTGTGAATGGGTTGGTGGATTTGGCTTGGCAGGCTTATGGGCAAGAGGGGAATAGTTGATCTCATATAGAGGAGACGGCAGTGCCGTGTCCCTACAATCGATCGTGGTAGGGACACGGCAATGCCGTCTCCTAATTTCGGGTAATATCAATTGCAATGCTACCGGATTGGATATTACCTAAAAGGTGGCAACTGCTTCTTGATTTTACCTAGTAAATTCTTGAATTTGACACCAAACATGAACATCAACCAGACTGCACCACCAGCACCTAAACTAATCAACAGCACCAACACAAAAGGATGAATTTCAACACTGGTCAATAAGGGCAAGTAAAATTTGCGATCGGGCGCGTCTTGTTTGATTAAATAAGGAGCGCCGCTAGCCACTACCCCGGCTACTCCCAAACCAAAGCCAACTGCTTGAATCGTAACTTCTAATTTCGCGTCCCGATAAGCTTCTTCGATCGCCACAACACCTCGAATTGCTTCCATTGCTTTGTCTAGCAAGCCCGTACTGTGTCGGAAGTAACCCAAATCTGCCTTGATTTGCTCTTGAAACTGCGGGCAAGTCTCTTGGCTGAATAATTCTAAAAACTTTAAATCGCAGTCTCTATCATTATACTTTTTTCTAGCTTTGATGTCAAGACTTATTTGGTTTAATTTATCTTGGTAATTTTTGGCATTAACGGCGATCGTATTTTGCCGCATTTCCAAATCCATCAGCAGCCCAGCATAATTCACAGCCCGTGGTGGCATCTCGATAGTCTTGCGTTCCAGATATTCCAATTCCTCTGGCTTTAAGCCAGTACCTTTCAATTGGCGCTGCGGCGCTGTATCGCGCTGCAAATAGCGAAAAGTCTCGTTGATATCCTCGGTAATTTTTTCGTATTCTTGACGGATTTGATAATAGTAGGCGCGGCTTTCCTGATAAGCCTGAATAGTTTTATTGCGGTACAAGAACAAGTCCAAAAAATCGCTGTACCGCGAATCCCAAATTTCACCAGTTGTCGCACTACTGAAAAACCAGATCAGAATGTGATCGCCAGCATTGGGATAACTGGGATTGCCATATTCTAAAATCGGACTGCCAAATAATTCGCCTTCACGGTAAAATTCTGGCAAGTCTTGACCGGAAATGAAGTTTTTCAAACACTGTTGGGCTAAACTTTTGAGATACTGCGAATCTTCCTCGGCTTCCTGTTTTTGGTCTGGACTCAGCCAAGCTGTCAGCAGCAGAGTTTGACCGAAATAACTATTAACCGAATCCCGCAGTAAGCAGTTATCGGGATTCAAATCCTGGAAGATGCTAAGGTCAACATCAGGTGTTTTAGTACCATTAGTTTTTTCGGGAACGCGGATGTTGAATCCCAAAGCATAACTGTCACCAATTCGCAGCATTTGAGCAAATCCTGCGAGGGAAATCTGCTGGTTGTGATGCTGAATCTCCTTATCAAAGGGTAGAGATTCCCGGTTGTTGACCTCAGCTTTCACAATCAGGTTTACACGCCTTCCTTTCGGTTGACTTGTTTGGTTTTTGTATAAATTGCGATCGTTAAATTCCGCAGGGACTCTGAGTTTTTCTTGGAGGATTTCGTTGCACTTGTACCAGAGGTGTTCGGGATCGATAGGAGGATTTGAGGTTGGTGGTAGGGCTGTTTGTGGGGAATGGGCAGGGGGATTTGAGGTTGGTGGTAGGGCTTGTTGTGGGGAATTGGCAGGGGGATTTGAGGTTGATGCTAGGATATCCCAGACATGGAAAGCAAATAAATGAACATTGGGAGCATATACTGTACTAATTGGATTCATTACTGGTATTTGCACTATTTTCCTGGTCTTGTTTCAGTCTTTCTTTGTAAGCATTCATAATGCTTGCAGGTACGATTTTAGTGAGATTTTCCAGGGGTTCTTGGGTAGTTGACATGGGTTGAGGCGGATCGGAGACTTCTCGCCGACTAGCCATGATTAATTCGTCTCCCAATTCGCGTTGTATACACCAAGTTTTGATAGTATCGTTAATGGTAGATTCTTTGCCTGCTAACTTGGTTATTTCGGCGGCTAAATTCGGTAAATCTTCCCATGCTTCCGGTGAAAAGATTTCGGGAATTTCTGTCAGCAAATAGATAAAACTAGCGATATCTTTGTAATCTTTGTCAATTTTCACAGGACAATTCTCCGTTAATAAAATGTCAGTTAGAGGGCAACCACGGGGGGATTGCCCCAGGGCTGTTTCATTCTCTTGTAGGGGCCGCCCCCCGTGGCTGCCCCAATCTCTGAAACAGTTACAAAATCGTGGACACGGAGGGCGGGCACGGGGGCACCGCCCCTACAAGAGAATGATTTGTCTGAGAATGAAACAGCCCTGCCTTAAGAAGGGGGACTTTGATCGGACTCCTGTCCCCCCTTCTTAAGGGGGGCTAGGGGGGATCTGGCCTTAATCGTCAAACAGCAGTCTGTAAATGGGTTTGACGCTAAGTTGACACCAATGAGCAATGCCATCTCCCACTATTTCCGCCACATATCAAATTGGTCTTCCGAACAACCGTTGATATATTGATTGTTCACCCAACCGTCAAGAATTTCAAAAGTTTGATTAGGAGGATTCCCATAAGTTCTGGCGGCAATTTTCACCCATTTCCCCTGTCTGCTAACAGCCCTAACTCCATCTCCTCTTTTCAGTTTAACAACAACTGGGTACTTATCACCTGGGCCTTTGCGAATATTAACAGTACCGTTTTTGACGTTAATAAAAGAACATTTAGTTTTCGCCTCCAAAGCCTTTGCTTTTTCCGGTGCGAGAGTTTGCTGTTTGCCGAAAACCGGAAAGCTGTAAAGTGAAAAACTTAAACTTGCAAATGCAGCAGCAATGAAGAAAGCTTTTGATTGACTAAAACTCAGCATATACATTAATCTCCTTGGGTTAAAAGAACTATTATTCAACAGAAGCAAACCATTCCGTGATACCTTGGGCGATCGCCTCTGCTAACTTCTGCTGTTGTGTCGGATTCACAATCCATTCAAATTCCTCGGGATTAATCATAAATCCCAATTCCATTAAAACAGACGGAGCAACCGCCGAACGAGTCATCGCTAGATTGTTCCAGAATACACCATAAGATGGACGGTTCAATTTGGCAACTAAATAATTGTGCAAAAACATTCCCAAACTGTGCGCTTGTGGGTGAAACCAAAAAGCGCCAACCCCTTTAGTATTAATGGCATCGCCGTTATCGGGTAAAGCATTGTAGTGTATCGAAATTGCGATCGCCGGTTCTTCTTTTTGAATCATCTCCACCCTCGGTGGCAAATCCAAATCGATATCTTCTACCCGTGTCATTACCACATTCGCGCCCCGATTCACCAATTCCGATCGCACCAATTTCGACACAATTAAAGCCACTGTTTTTTCGCGGTATCCCGTCGGCCCAACACCTCCCGAATCCTCCGGCCCACCGTGTCCCGCATCGATCAGAATCTTAATTCCAGAAAGCGGCTTTTCTTGTGGATCGGGCATCTTGCCCGATCGAACTGGGGGGTGTTTCAAAGACAGCACTAAAGTTGTGCCATCGTATCTCAACTTATAACCCCACTGCTGCGCAGATTTGAGATTGAAAGTATATTGTACTTGCAGCGGCGATATTTGTTGCCATGCCAAACGCGAAATTACCGGGTCATCATCGAGCCGAATAATGTCAGTTTGAGCCGTAGTATTGTACAGTGTTAAAGTGAAAGTCTTTTCTCCTTCCTGGACGGTAACAGGGACTGGTGTTTCCAAGGGAAATAAGACCTCTGTCCAACCGGAAACTTGACGCGATCGCGCGCTGCGAATAATCGATCGCACTGGCACTGCATCCTTGACAATTCGCACCTCCGATGCTTTAATCCAAGCACCGTAATCGAGTCGAATCCATTCTCCCTCGCGCCCGGTAACAGTGGCTCGCGTTCCCTTGGGTAGCGGCGTCATCCGAGAGAAATCGGTACTCGCCCCGGTTCGAGCAACACCCGGTTCTGCTGTCACTTCTGCTACTTCCAACTCCGCCGGAGATAGAATCGAAATCTTGCCAGTCCCTTGTTGACTGATTGTTTGATTATTGATGGTTAGCTCAAACAATGGTACGCCCAAATCAACTTTTTTGCTGTTTTCTAGTGAAGAATCAGCAGGGGTCTTAGCACAGCCTTGATACTGTTCGCTGCCACCTTTTTTGATTGGGGAATTTTCACCTAAAAGTACAGATTTATTGTCGGGGAGTTCGACTTGCGATCGAGCTTTTAAAGGAATAGTTGCGCCTGCCAATTTTACCAAAACTGTAGCATTCGCAGGTGCGATCGCCCCAAAGCAGATATATTCCCCCGGTAAACTCGCCACATCCACTTTTGGCGTCAGAGAATCTTTCGCAAAAGCCAATCCTGCCGGGACTTCCGGCTGATTCGACTGGCGCGTCACCTGAATTTTAACCAACTGATTTTCGTAGCGCAAGCTAAACACATTTTCGCCTAGTTGCAGCGGAAAAGTTGGGGCAAAATGGCCTGCGGCGGTGCGTGAAATTTGGTTGCCATTTACCGATACTTGTCCCGTTGGGGGGGCTGTACCGATCAAAAAGATGCGATCGGCTATAGTTTTGTGGTTAGCGGGAGGATAAGCGACAAACAAAGGTTGAGCCGCCACAGCCACAGAGGCGATCGCAATTATCATCCCAAACACCATTAATCCTAAAAATTTTCTCATTCTAAAGTGCAACTAATTAAGAGTGTGTTTGTTATTTGTACTAGAACTTGCCCTAAAAAACCGGGTTTCCGAGGATTAGCCGTAAGTTTTATTTACTATGCAAGCCTCAGCTTATCAGGTTTGTAGTTGCAACTGGGCGATCCTCTCCGTTGGCGCAGCCCCCGTAGGGGCGGGCTGCGCTAACGGCCAATACGCTTGGGTTAACACTGTTAATTCCCCGGAGATCCCCCTAAATCCCCCTTAGGTCGGGGGACTTTGAGCAACTTCTTGTCCCCCTCTTTTTTAAGGGGGGCTAGGGGGGATCTGTCTTATCTGAACCGTATTGTGCGATCGGCAACTTAAATTACGGGTGCATCTCATTTGTGCAAATATATTCGTAGGGGCGAAGCATTTCGGCAGTAAATCTCTGATTCTCACTAACAAATTGTCTGCCGAAATGCTTCGCCCTTGAAAAATAGAGATGCAACATAAATTACCACCTAAAACGATAAAATAAACTTCTTGATTCTCCTCCTTCGCACCCTTCGCGACAAAAGCAGTCCGCCAAAAAAGTATTATTCAAGTAAGAACAGATTAAAATGATCGAATCAATCCAAACGCAGTCATAATTATAACCGTGAATCCAGTTCCTCCCGCAATAATTATTTTAGGTCAAAACAGCCTACCGATCGCCAAAAAAATCTCCGCACATTTCCCCGGTTCCCAGATTTACGGTTTAGCCGATCGCACTTCCGACACAAACATTACATTTAGCAACTTCGGCGAAACATTGCGGGAATTGTTCGCAACAGAAACCCCAATAATCGGCATTTGCGCCGCCGGAATCCTAATCCGCACCCTCGCCTCGCTGCTGTCAGACAAACGCGCCGAACCGCCAGTTTTAGCAGTAGCAGAAGACGGAAGCGCCGTTGTCCCGCTGCTGGGCGGTTTGCACGGAGTGAACGACTTAGCGCGAGAAATTGCCACAGCCCTCGGTGTCCAACCTGCAATCACAACTACGGGAGATATCCGCTTTCGCACCGCACTGCTGAGTCCTCCCCAAGGCTATTATTTAGCCAATCCAGAGGATGCGAAAACTTTTATTTCAAACTTGCTCGCCGGGGCGAAAGTACGCCTAGAAGGCAAAGCTAGCTGGCTTTCCGAGAGCAATTTGCCGATCGCCCCCAACGCCAAATTAACCATCTGCGTTACCGAAAAAGCAATTATACCAACACCCGATTGCTTAGTTTACCATCCGCAAATTCTGGCAATTTCCCTCACAAACCTATCGAATATCGAGCCAGAATTAGCCGTGTCTTGCGTACAGCAATTACTAGCCAAAACCAATTTAGCAGCAGCTTCAATTGCCGGATTTTTTGCCTTAAAATATGAAATGGGAAATCCGTTATTAGCCGCAGTTTCAGAATATTTTCAAGTCCCCGTCCGTTTTTTGAATCTCTCCGAACTTGTCGAATCAGACTCAATTGAATTCAGCGAAAATCAGGCAGCCCAAATTGCGCTGATAGCAGCCGGTGCAAACAGTCAATTAGTCAAACACAATTGCACTTTAGCATTCGATTGCGCGATCGCCCTTGCTACCGAACCGATAAATGTAAGCGCGATCGGCATTAGCCGCGGTAAACTGGCGATCGTCGGTACCGGGCCCGGTGGCGCCGCGTGGATGTCCCCGGAAGTCAAAGAAATTCTGAGGGAAGCCACCGATTGGGTAGGTTACAAGTTTTATCTCGACTTAGCCGGCACCCTGCGGGAAGGGCAAAAACGTCACGATTCCGACAACCGCGAAGAGATCGATCGCGCCCGTTTTGCCCTAGATTTAGCAGCATCCGGAAAATCCGTTGCCGTTGTTTCGTCGGGAGATCCCGGGATTTTTGCGATGGCTGCGGCGGTGTTTGAGGCGATCGACTTTGACGCCAAACCCGAATGGCAAGGCATCGATATTCGGGTAGCACCGGGCATTTCAGCCATGCAGGCGGCCGCTGCGGCGATCGGAGCACCCCTCGGACACGATTTTTGCGCAATTTCGCTCTCGGATATCCTCAAGCCCTGGGAGGTCATAGAACAGCGAATTTCGGCAGCGGCGATCGCAGATTTCGCGATCGCATTTTACAATCCGATATCAACACAGCGCAAGTGGCAATTGGGAAGGGCGATCGAGATTTTATTACAAATTCGCGATGCTAAAACCCCAGTTATATTGGGGCGAAACCTCGGGAGAGCCGGACAATCCGTGCGCGTGTGCACCCTCGGCGAATTGAAACCAGAAGACGCAGACATGAGAACTTTAGTAATTATCGGTTCCAGTCAAACTCGGATTATTCCCCGCAAACACGGAGGCGTATGGGCGTACACCCCGCGCAAGTACGATCGATCTGGTTTGTAGTCAAGACTTTAGTCCTAATTAATTCAAAGGAAAAGATAGGATTAAATTTCTAAAAGGTTTGTAGTCAGGACTTTAGTCCTAATTCATATCAATTCCGGTAACACCGGAATGACAAGCGAGGAGACTGCACGTGCCGTGTCCCTACAATGTTATTTTGGGTAGGGAAACGGCACGTGCAGTCTCCTAATTCTGGGTAATAATTCCGATGCTACCGGAAACGATATTACTGGGTTAGAAAGCCCTAAAATTAATTTAAAAAAGGGGCAGAACTTGCGTCGCCCCTCATCTATCTATTTAACCAACTACAAAATTAAACTTCCACAGCTATCTTTTGTTCCGAAGCCTCCGGCGAATTCGCTTCACTTGGTGGCACAACTTGCCAGAATTTTGGCAAGTATTCGGCCCAATTTGCTAAGATTTTCTCGGCTTTCTTGCTGTTAGTCCGATCGCGCTGAGCTTCAATCAACTCTTTCAATTGCGCCTCTCCAGCGGCCGTACAAACGCGCTGCATCTTGACAATCTCCCCGTTGACGTGAGCTGGGAAAGTCCCATCTTCATCGAGGAAATAACCCAAGCCACCAGTCATTCCAGCGCCGACGTTGCGGCCGACTTTTCCTAATACGACGATCGCGCCGCCAGTCATGTACTCGCAGCAGTGATCGCCGGCACCTTCAATGACTGCTTTCGCCATCGAGTTACGCACCGCAAACCGTTCGCCCGCTTTACCCGCAGCCAACAGAGTTCCCCCCGTCGCGCCGTACAAACAAGTGTTACCAACGATCGCATTTTGGGAAGCATCATAAGTCGCATCAATCGGCGGTTTGATCGCAATTTCGCCACCGTGCATTCCCTTACCAACGTAGTCATTAGCTTGGCCATCCAGTACCAAAGTCATCCCCGGTAAGTTGAATGCGCCGAAGCTTTGGCCCGCAGTACCACTACAGTTGAGGGTGATTTGACCAGTAAAACCGGTGTTGCCGTATTGCTTGGCGATCGCACCACTGATTCTAGCGCCGACAGTGCGATCGGTATTCACCAATTTTACACTTTTGCTAACACTGGTTTGATTGGCGATCGCACTTTGAATCTCGGCATCCGCCAGCAAATCGTCGTCCAACACAGACCCGTTGGTGTGTATGTCGCCGTGGATCAAGAAAGATCGATCGTGCTTAGTATCCGGTAACTTGATCAAACAATCCAAATTAATCGCTTGAGTTTTCGTCAACTTCACCCCAGCGCGCATTGTCAGCAAATCACCGCGGCCGATGATATCGGCGATCGACTTATAACCCAATTTTGCCAACAAACTCTGCACTTCCTGCGCCACGAAGTAGAAGAAATTGACAACGTGCTCCGGTGTACCGGGGAAACGCTTCCGCAACTCTTCCTTCTGCGTGGTTACGCCGACGGGACAAGTATTCATGTGGCAAACGCGAGCCATAATGCAGCCTTCTGCAATCATTGCCACGGTGCCGAACCCATACTCTTCAGCGCCCATCAAAGCGCCGACAATCACATCCCAGCCGCTTTTGAAGCCGCCGTCAACGCGGAGTAAAACTCGATCGCGCAAATTGTTTTCCATCAGCACCCGGTGAACTTCGGTCAATCCGAGTTCCCACGGAGAACCTGCGTGCTTAATCGAACTCAGTGGCGATGCACCGGTGCCGCCGTCGTGGCCGGAAATTTGAATCACATCAGCATTGGCTTTCGCAACGCCGGCGGCGACAGTACCGATGCCGACTTCCGACACCAGCTTGACAGAAACTCCGGCTTTCGGATTGATTTGATGCAAGTCAAAAATCAACTGCGCCAAATCCTCGATCGAATAAATGTCGTGGTGAGGCGGCGGCGAGATTAATGTGACACCCGGTTTCGATCGGCGCAAGAAGGCAATATACTGGCTGACTTTCGGCCCTGGCAATTGTCCACCTTCACCCGGTTTCGCACCTTGAGCAACTTTAATTTCGATCTGTTTGGCACTCATTAGATACTCTGGAGTCACGCCAAAACGTCCAGAAGCTACCTGTTTGATGGCACTCGATGCAGTATCGCCATTTTGCAAACCCTTCAAGTGAGGCAGAGTTTGGGATAAACCAGCCTCGCTGACATCCTTGAGCACATTGTATCGAACTGGATCTTCGCCGCCTTCGCCGGAGTTGGATTTGCCGCCGATGCGGTTCATCGCAATGGCCAGAGTTTCGTGGGCTTCCGGGGATAAAGCACCGAGGGACATACCGCCGGTGGCGAAGCGTTTGAAAATGTCTGCTACAGATTCTACTTCTGCAATCGGAATCGAAGGGCGATCGCTCGCAAAGTCGAGCAAATCGCGTAAAGCCGTCACCGGACGAGTTTCAAGCTGTTTCTTGTAAACCTCGTAGTGATCGTAGGCAGTTTTTGCTTCTTCTCCATTCCCCCCTTGGGAGGGAATCCCTTCTCCATTCCCCCCTTGGGAGGGATTCCCTTCTCCATTCCCCCCTTGGGGGGGGTAGGGGGGGGTTCTTGTTCCTTTCTTAAAGCTAGTCACAGCCTTGTGCAAAGCCTTAGCCATTTCCGGGCTGTTCATGTGATATTCGCCACCGCGCCGGTATTGAACGAAGCCGTAATTTTCCAACTTCTTAGCATTCAATTCCGGGAAAGCCTGGGAGTGGAAGGACACCACCTCGTGGGCGAGTTCCGCCACAGTCAAACCGCCGATGCGAGACACAGTGCCTTTGAAGCCTAAATCTAGCAAATCGCCGCCAATGCCGATCGCCTCAAAGATTTGCGCCGCTTGATAGCTAGACAGCATGGAAATCCCCATTTTCGACATGATCTTCAACAGCCCATTTTCCACAGCTTTGCGGTATTGAGCTTGAGCCGTTATCACGGTAATATTCGGGACTTTGCCGTGCTGCATCAAGTTTTGAGTTTTGGCATCAGCCCACCAACCGCGCACGCTTTCAAAGGCTAAATAGGGGCAAACAGCGGCTGCACCATAACCGATCAAACAAGCAAAATGATGAGTGCTCCAGCATTGGGCGGTATCGACAACTAGGGAAGTTTTCATCCGCAGCCCTTCCTGGATCAAGTGGTGATGAACTGCACCAATTGCTAGGAAAGGTGGAATGTAAGTATATTCTGTACTCACTCCATTCCCCCCTTGGGGGGGGCAGGGGGGGGTTCCTTCTTGGAGGGGGTTGACACGACGATCGCTCAGAATCAAAATCTTAGTGCCCGATCGCACCGCCTCAGCAGCTTCTTGGCAAAGTTGATCTACCGCATTTTTCAATCCTTCCGGGCCTGCCACGATGTGGTAAAGCGTTGACATAACCTTTGCGGGGAAAGACTTTTGTTCTTTCAAGAGACCCAATTCACCGTCGTTCAAAATCGGAGAATCTATTTTGATTAGCTTGGCATTTTCCGGTACTGCTTGCAGCAAATTGCCTCGCAAGCCGATATTTACAGTCAGAGACATCACCATCCCCTCGCGCAGGGGGTCGATCGGCGGATTTGTGACTTGAGCAAACCGCTGTTTGAAATAGTTGTACAGCAACTGAGGCTTTTCTGACAACACAGCCAAGGGAATATCGTCTCCCATGCAGAAAGTCGGTTCTTTCCCCGAACTTGCCATCTCCACGATTACCATATCCAAATCTTCGGCGGTGTAGCCAAAAGCCGTTTGAGTTGCTAACAACGTTTGAGAGTCGAGAGTTGCTGTTTCCGCAAAAGGTTGTGGTTGCAAAATTTCGCGGTTTTGTTGCAACCATTCACCGTAGGGATGTTGCTTAGCAATTCGCTCTTTGATCTGCCAATTTTTGAGAATTTCGTGACTTTGCAGATCGACTGCAATCATTTGTCCAGGCCCTAAACGGCCTTTTTCGATAATATCGGCTTCGGGAATATCGACGACACCAGCTTCGGAAGCGACGATTACCATACCGTCTTTAGTAATGCAATAGCGGGCGGGGCGTAAACCATTGCGATCGAGCGTAGCACCTACTTGTTTCCCATCGCTAAACACCAGCAAAGCCGGGCCATCCCAAGGTTCTTGAATGCCACTGTAATATTCGTAAAAATCAACAATTTCGGGATAGGTAGCTAAATCTGGTTGATTTTTATAAGCTTCAGGTACGAGAATTGTCAAGGATTCTAGGGGAGAACGGCCCGAGTGTACCAGCAATTCCATCACATTGTCTAAGTTGGCCGAATCGCTACTTTCGGAATTGACAATTGGATTGAATGTGTCGATATCAGCTTGAGTCCAATTCGGGTGAGCTAAATTGGCTTGTCGCGCTCTCATCCAGGTAATATTGCCCAAGAGCGTGTTAATTTCGCCGTTGTGTCCCAGCAAACGCATCGGTTGAGCTAGATGCCAGCGGGGCATGGTGTTGGTGCTGAAGCGTCGGTGATAGACTGCAAAAGCGCTTTTGTAAGCGGGATTTTTGAGGTCGAGGTAAAATTCCCCCAATACAGCCGATCGCACCATACCTTTGTATACGATCGTGCGACAGGAAAAAGAGCAACTGTAAAAGTCTTGGCGAGTGAAGTCAGCGCGATTTGATAATGCGTGTCCGATCGCGCGGCGGGTCAGAAATAGCTGGCGATCGAGTTCATCACCAGTTAAGTCGGGCGAAGTAACAATTACTTGTTCGATTTGAGGTTGATTTTCTCGCGCTTGCGGCCCCAAAACTGACGGTACAACGGGAACTTTACGCCATCCCAGCAGATTCAGCCCGTTCGATCGCAGCATTTCCTCAACCACTTGTCGCGCTATAGTTGCTTGCTGTTCATCTTGAGACAGAAACAGCATTCCGACGCCACAGTTTTCCTGGGCGGGAGGCACAATTCCCTCTGCTGCAAACCAAGAATGCAACAACTCCCAAGGAATTGCGGTCATCAAACCAGCACCATCACCCGAATCTTGGTCAGCGCTGCAACCGCCACGGTGTTCCAGACAAGTTAAAGCTGGCAGAGCTTTTTCGATAATCGAGTGAGTCACTGCACCGTTTTGGTTAGCAATAAAGCCAACACCGCAGGCGTCTCTTTCTTCAATTAGCCAGCTTTGACCGGCATAAGGAATTCCTCGATGACCCTGATTTTGATTTTGATTACTCGTGTTAACCATGTTGATTGAATACTATTTCCGTGATTGTGTGGTTGATTCGTTATAGCTTGTCAAGAATGCTACCCAGCGGCAGGGCCGAGTAAACCATCAAGCAGCCGATTGCAAGCAGATTTGATAAAAATTTACATTGATGCTGCCAGCACATAGCCCTGAAACCCTGTTTGCAGATCCTAAAATTATCTCGATCGAATAGCTTCGGAGATGTCTCCTAGAATACGATGCTGTCAGAAAGCAGTTATTCTCCAGAAAATTGTCACCTCGCAACTGTATAAATTGCAGGCGATCGAACTTTTCCCTTGTTTCTTATTGCTGAATCCGCCCGTTCTGCCAGTATGGGCGAACACAGATAGATATCTAGTTTATCAATAAAATTCAAACCGAGTACCGGGCTACTAGAAGTTTGAGCCATAGATTATGACATAGTAAGGGCGGGTTTAGCGCCGAAACACTGGTTAAGACAGACAAGTTTTGCCCAAAACCCGCCCCGCGCAGTTATAGGTTGTGAGTAGTGAAACGTAAATTGTCCGATCGGCATCAGATATTGTCAGTCTCAATTTCGCCCATACTGGCGATCGTCCTTTCCTCAGTCTGGCATCTTCCTGGGAAAGCACAAGCAGGGGAGAAGACTGGGTTGATGGATGCTTCCACAGCCCAACCGGGAATGAATTCCCTGTCTCATAGCGAAAGTCGGTTGAAACCGACTGAAATACTGATCCATAGTCCTCGCCCGAGGACTTCAGCTATGAGACAGGGAATTCATTCCCTGTCGGAATATAACTTTTTAACTCAATCCCTACCGCCAGCAACCACAATCAAAGGCGGCCGCCAAGTTTCCCTCAACGGGCGCATTTTGCCCTTAGCTTGGACTCAACAGCCAAAAAACAGTACGTCTGCGAACACCCGAACCTGGATTGCCGATATTGGATTAATGCAATCTGCCGGAGTGGATTTGCTCAACACCGCCGACAGCACCAAACAACCCGTACAGTGGTTTGACCTATCTTTAACCGAGACTCAAAGTTTAACAACGCGATCGACAAGCCAGTATCGTTATCTAGATATCACAGATTTTGCCAGACTTGCCGGTTGGCAGATATCAGCCGATGGAAATACCTTGAGAATCACATCTCCTGTGGCAACTGTTACCGGAATTCGGCAAGCCCAGAGAGAATGGGGCGATCGCATTGTTCTCGATCTCGATCGACCCACCCCGTGGCAAGTTAACTTTGTCGATACACCAAACCCATCTCCCACACCCACAGACGACCCCACAAAACCCACTCTTCCCCAAGCTAGAACCCTCGCAGCGCCAAACCTCGAAACACCAGACGACCCGACTAAACCCGCATTCCCGATTCCGGTAGCACCCTCCGCAGCAATAACCGGTCAAGAATGGTCGATCGTCCTTGATGCCAAAATCGCACCCGCCATAATTCAGCGTGCTTTTCCAACCAGCAAACAATTACTATCCCTAAAAATAGAACCTGCGGGGAATCAAACCAGAGTCAAAGTCAAAATACCTTTAGGTTGGCGGCCGCAAGTTTTGAGCCTGGGAAATCCCAATCGATTAGTCATCGACATTCGGCCCGATTCCCTAGTCGAAAAAGACATTGTTTGGGCGCGGGGAGTCCGGTGGCGACAGCAATATCAAAATATCGGAACTGCGCGTTTTCCTGTAGTTTTCTTAGAAATCAATCCGCGTCAAACTGGTATCAAAGTTCGCCCAATTTTGAGCAATCCGCCGACAGATAAAGGCACTGCGCCTTTATTGCAAACAGCCGAACTTTCGGGAACGGCGGCTGCGATTAATGCAGGTTTTTTCAATCGGATAAATCGGTTAGCATTAGGAGCAATTCGGCGCGACAATAAATGGCTTTCCGGGCCGATATTGAACCGGGGGGCGATCGGCTGGAACGATCAAGGCGAATTTGCGATCGCCCGTTTGACATTGCAAGAAACTGTAATAACTTCAGCAAATCAACGTCTATCTATTTCTTATCTCAATAGTGCCTACGTGCAATCGGGAATCGGTCGTTACAATCCCGATTGGGGAACAACTTACACTCCGTTTTCCGACAATGAAATAGTTGTGACAGTTGCAGGCGACCGCATTATCAGTCAATCTCCAGCAGGTGCGGCAGGAAAAACAGCTTTTCCAGTTCCAGCCAACGGTTATATTTTAGCATTGCGTTCCGATTTGTCGGTTGCAACTCAACTGACACCCGGCACATTATTGCGCCTAGAAACCAACACAATTCCGCTAGATTTCAACCGTTTTCCCTACATTTTAGGCGGCGGGCCAGTGTTACTCCAAAACAGTCGAGTTGTGCTGGATGCTAGGGCGGAAGGGTTTAGCGAAGCTTATGTGAGACAGACAGCAATTCGGAGTGCGATCGGGCGAACTACTGCGGGTAATTTGCTGATTGTAGCCGTGCACAATCGCGCGGGCGGCGCGGGCCCAAATTTTGCTGAACTCGCCCAGATATTGCAGCAAATGGGTGCTGTGGAGGCTTTAAACTTGGATGGAGGAAGTTCGACGAGTTTGTATTTGGGAGGGAGTTTGCTCGATCGACCTACCTCAACTGCTGCGAGAGTTCATAATGCGATCGGCGTTTTCATCCAACCATAATAGTTAATTTTTGGCTATTTCCAACCACCGGAACCCCGATAAAACCATCAATCTCCAAACCTGCGGAGGCAGGTTTTGTCTGTGTAGTCGCGGTTTCCAACCGCCGGGTTTCTGTAGCGGTTTCCCAGCTATATTGTGGTGATTGTGCGTGGTAGAATTCTTACAACATAGATTTGACCTGATTTTACCTCAACGAGATCGCCCGATCGCCCGTTTGATCAGCAGAAACTTGGCAAACTATATCTGGGAATGAAGTCATTTCATTAGCCTCAACTTTGCCCTTCAAGCATGGACACTTAAAAGATGGCTTACAGTAACTTTTCTCTGGGCGACTTAATCAAACAATTTGGTTTAACCCTCAAAGACAAAAATGATTTATTTGCTCATATACCCGAAGTAGGATACAGCGAATATCTAGATTTAACCCTCAATTATAACCTCCGAATAGCTAGCGAAATCAACACAGAAAAAGCTCGTTCCGAAATGATTATCACTCCAATTTTACTAGAATTGAGGAGAATGCTAGACGATAAAATTAGCTTGTTTTCCGGTAAAGAGTTTAACGTAGACCTAGAAAAAGGGCTGAATGGCGCTTGTGATTTTTTAATCAGTTTATCCGAATCTCAGATTGTAATTATGGCCCCAGTCATTGCGATTGTTGAAGCTAAGAAAGAAGACTTAATCGGCGGTTTGGGGCAGTGTGCAGCCGAGATGTATGCAGCACAATTGTTTAATCAAAAAGAAGGTAATCAAATTCCCATAATTTATGGTGTGATGACATCGGGTACTGTCTGGAGATTTTTAAAGTTAGAAGGCAATGCTTTAGACGTTGATGTTGCTGAGTATTATGTTAAAGATGTGGGTAAAATTTTAGGTATTTTATCAAGTTTGCTTAAAGGAGCGGCTTGACAGTTGACAGCGACGTTTTTAAGAGCGGGATTTGTATTACGTCCGGTTATATGACCATCATAAAAATGGAAAATTTTGACGTAACTCCCCAATTGCACTCGATTTTGAATCATCCCACCCGCCGGGGCATAGTATTTTTTTACCGAATTCTTAGGAGTGAAAGCCGATCGAACGCAAGCAAGCTGCACCACAGGAATACTCGAAATAACAGGAATCACAGACAGGGGAATTGGGAATTGGGAATTGGGCATGGGGCATGGGGAATGGGGCATTGGTAGCAAATAACCAATAACCAATAACTAATGACTAATGACTTCTTTCATAGCCGATTTGGTGACGAAGGTCTAAAATCAATACAGTCCTCTGCTGCCTTGCTTTTAGCAAGATTTAAGCATACTTACCCTGAAACCTCATAATAATCCTTGTGTCAGACACTGCCCAGAACCGCCCAGAGCTGGATCTGAAGACCATATTTCCATTCGAGCTAGATAACTTTCAGAGAGAGGCGATCGCCGCCCTCGATGCAGGTAAATCCGTTGTGGTGTGCGCTCCCACAGGCTCAGGGAAAACGTTAATCGGCGAATACGCCATCCATCAAGCACTTTCCCGGGGGCGGCGCGTCTTTTACACCACTCCCCTCAAAGCTCTCTCCAACCAAAAGCTGCGCGACTTCCGCAATCAATTTGGAGACGACAACGTAGGTTTGTTGACGGGTGACATCTCTTTCAATCGAGATGCGCCGATTTTGGTGATGACTACGGAAATTTTTCGGAATATGCTCTACGGTACGCCGATCGGAGCTGTGGGTGCTTCCCTCACGGGAGTCGAAACTGTGGTGCTCGATGAGTGTCACTACATGAACGATCGCCAGCGGGGGACTGTCTGGGAAGAATCGATCATCTACTGTTCGAGCGAAATTCAACTGCTCGCCCTCTCAGCAACCGTTGCCAATAGCGGGCAACTCACAGACTGGATCAACAAAGTTCACGGGCCCACAGAGCTCGTCTACTCAGACTTTCGGCCAGTGCCGCTGCAATTCCACTTCGCCAATCAAAAAGGGATATTTCCCCTGCTAGACGAGACTGGGAAAAGAGCTAATCTGCGGTTAATTCCCAAAAAGAAGGCACAAAAATCAGAAAAAGGCAGCATTCCGACTCCGAGTTTGACCGAAGTTTTGTCCCGGTTGGACGATCGAGATATGCTACCAGCAATTTACTTCATCTTCAGCCGTCGCGGGTGCGACCAAGCAGTAGCAGAAGTAGGCAATTTCTCCCTGGTTAACGAAGCCGAAACAGCCGAACTCAAACGCATCATTGACGATTTTTTACAGCGAAACCCAGAAGCAGAACGCTTCGGTCAAAAAGAAGCACTTTTAAAAGGCATCGCAGCCCACCATGCAGGTATTTTGCCCGCTTGGAAAGGTTTAGTAGAAGAACTCTTCGGCAGAGGTTTGATCAAAGTCGTATTTGCCACCGAAACCCTAGCAGCCGGGATTAATATGCCCGCCCGCACCACAGTCATTTCCACCCTGTCCAAGCGCACCGACAAGGGACACCGACTGCTAAACGCTTCAGAATTCCTGCAAATGGCCGGTCGGGCCGGTCGGCGAGGCATGGACGAGCTGGGGCACGTGGTCGCAGTTCAGACGCGCTTTGAAGGCGCAAAGGAAGCCTCCTATTTGGCAACAGCCAAAGCCGACCCCCTCGCTAGTCAGTTTACGCCCAGCTACGGCATGGTGCTGAATTTGCTGCAAACTCACACGATCGATGAAGCTCAAGAGTTGGTAGAGCGAAGTTTTGGTCAATATCTGTCTACCTTGTACTTGGAGCCGCAGCAATCGGAATTAGACCGATTGCAAACAGAATTGGAGTTACTCGAAGAGTCCTTGGCGGCCGGAGGTAATGTCTCTACCCTGGAAAAACAGCTCGCTCATTACGAAAAATTGCAGGCAAGACTCAAAGAAGATAAACGTTTGCTGAAAACTCTATTGCAGCAAGCAGAAGAAGCTCGAATTAAGCAGATGTCTGTGGCTGTGGCTTTTGCAGTCCTTGGTACTGTTCTGAGTCTCAAAGGCAAGCACGTTCCGACAGCCAAACGATCGCACACAACTCCCGTGCCCGCCGTATTGGTTGCCAAAACCGCAGGTTCGGGCCAAGCACCAAATTTGGTGTGTTTGGGCAAAGATAACCGCTGGTATGTCGTCGCCATCAGCGATGTGGCTACCCTGCACGCCGAATTACCCCGATCGAGCATTGCAGATACCTTAATTCCGCCCCCGGAAATGGCTCTGAGACTAGGCCAGTGTCGCATGGGAAGTGAAGAAACTGTCTCAATTGCTCAATTAATCCCAGAATTGCCTGCACCGGAACCGAGCCCAGAGGCGATCGAGCAACAGGAAAAAATCACAGCCCTAGAAGCTAAACTAGAAATCCACCCGGTTCTAGAATGGGGCAATCCCGCTACCTTGCTCAAACGCCAGCGTCGCCGGGAAGAATTGAAAAAAGAAGTCCGCAAAAGCGAACAAGACTTAGAAAAACAGCGAGCTCGCTATTGGGAGCAATTTCTCAACTTAATTGACATCTTGCTGAATTTCGGCTGTTTGGAAAAAGTAATTTCGGCAGATGGAAATCGAGATGACTCCTCCGAAAGATTAGTGCCCACAATCTTAGGTCAAGCTTGTGCCGCCATTCGTGGCGATAACGAACTCTGGCTGGGTTTGTCGCTGATGTCTTCGGAGTTTGACGAACTCGACCCCCACCACCTCGCTGCTGCTTGCGCGGCCTTAGTGACAGAAGTTTCTCGGCCCGACAGTTGGACTCACTACTCGCTGTCTGCGGAAGTTTTGGCACCTTTGGACAATCTGCAAAAAGGTCTGCGCCGTCGGTTGTTTCAAGTTCAGTACCGCCACGAAGCTGCGATCCCGATTTGGTTGGAACGGGACATAGTGACTTTAGTTGAGCAGTGGGCTCTGGGCGTTGAATGGCTGGATCTGATTAGTCATACGAGTTTGGATGAAGGAGATGTGGTGCGGATTTTGCGCCGGACTTTGGATTTCTTGTCTCAGATTCCCCATGTTCCTCATGTTTCCGATTCTTTGCGGAGGAATGCTTGTCGGGCGATGCAGTTGATCGATCGATTCCCGGTGAATGAAGCTGCGAGTTGACAGTTGACAGTTGACAGTTGGCTGTAAGCATTAGTGTCAAGTTAAGCCTGAAACCATGTCTAAATCAGGGTTGTAGCCGAGTCTAGATCCCCCTAAATCCCCACCCCCCCCTAGCCCCCCCAAGGGGGAAGGGGGACTTTGAGCAGACTCCTGTCCCCCCCTCCCACCAGCTATGCCTTATAAGGATCTTTCTTGACAATCCTGAAAGCTTTGTAAATCAAGGCTTTTGGGAGCAATCACGACACAAGCCTTGACAATTTAACAACCTTGTTTATTGAAAATAGCTGGCATTTATTGAGAATTGGCGATCGAGGAATAAGGGTTTGATAGCCTCGATCGCGATCGCTCTCAAATGTTAAGAAAGATGTTTATAACGCATAGCTTATTAAGGGGGGATCTAGACTTCGCTACAAACAAGAGAGACGGTCGGTTTAACGTGTTTGTTGACACCAACGGGCTGTCAACTGTCCCGCATCTAAATTGTATTTTTGGTTTTTCAAGCAAATGCACCGACATTTTAATCCAAAATCTCAAATCCAAAATCTAAAATCGCTCGATCGCACATTTTCCTGATTCAGGTTGCAGGACAGAATAAAAAATTGTATGGTGCGGATTAGCGGGTTAATTGCTCGAAATTGTTATTTAAATTTTCCTAAACGGTGTGTTGGGTAATTCTCATATCTATGCAACAAATCAAAAAGCCCGATCGAATGCCTGAGACCTTCTCCCAGGCTCAAAAAATTCGCTTTTCCACTTTCTTACAAAGGGTTTTAATTGGAACTCTAGCAAGTACATTACTCAATATATTCATCCTATTTCCCACTCCAAGTTTCGCTGAAGTAGTTCTGGGCGTTGTTCGCAGTTCCGAAAATTCTCCCGATTGGGTGAAGATTACTACCCGCCTCTGGGAAAGCGGCATTGCTTACAAACCAATTAATCTCGAAGAAATCAAAAATGCGTCTGATTTAGCAGGCGTTAACGTGCTGTTTTTGCCCAACATTGAAAATTTGACTCCGGCCCAACTTAAAGTTTTAGAAGCTTGGGCTTCCCAGGGCGGGCGCTTGATTGCTTCTGGGCCTGTGGGCCGCAGTTCCCCGGCTTTGGTGCGCCAATCTTTACGATCGCTCCTCGGGGCCTATTGGGCTTTTCCGTTAACCCAGCGGGCAGCGCTGCAACCCCGCACGCGCTGCCGCGATCTCGCCTGCACCGCTTCTAGCAATTGGATTCCCGCTGCACAACAAAATGACTCTGTTCAAGGCGGTGTCTTGATTCCCGCCGACGCGAACAGTCAAACTGTCGCTACTTGGAAAGATAGTTCCGGTTCCTCTGCGGCGATCGCCACCGATCGCGCTACCTATCTCGGCTGGCGCTGGGGCAGCGACGGTTCGGCAACTGTAGACAAAGCTTGGCTGCGCGCCTCGATCGCCCGCTGGGGAGGAACTGTCGGCTCGCCTGTTGCGCCGTCAACAGCCGCCGCGCCCCCACTGCCTCCCCCCTCCAGAGTTCCTAGAAACACGCCTATTTCGCCGCGCAATACCCCGCAGAGCCGACTTTCTCCCTCTCCCTCCCTTCCCGATCCAGTACCTGCAACTTTTACAGACCCTTCAGATCAGTCTGCGCTGGCGGGTTTGGATGTGCAGGTAAATTCCAATAAGCCGATCGTCAGCATTGAAGCGTACTTGATGCGCCAAGAACTCACCAACCTCCTCGGCAGGTTTGAAAGCGCCCTGACAGCATCTAATTCAGGCAATACGCCCGTTAATCTGAGTGTTGCTAACACTGCTCAATTGGTGGCGGGAAGCAACAGTGCGGGCGGCCCGACAGCGAGTCGCCCGCCTGTTTTGCAAGGCCCCAGAGCCCGGGCGATCGCCAGTGCGCGACAGGCTTTGCAGAGTTTTGACCAACTCCTGCAACAGCAAAACTACGCGGGGGCTAGAAAGCAGTGGGTGCAAGCGCGGCAGTTGCTATGGCAAAATTACCCGCAGGAAGGACAGCGCGTTGGGGCGGAAATTCGGGCGGTTTGGCTCGATCGCGGGACGATCGTCGCAGCGCGATCGGAACAGGGTTTGGCGGCAGTGTTCGATCGACTCGCCGCCGCCGGTATCAACACCGTTTTCTTTGAAACTTTGAATGCCGGATATACCATTTATCCTAGTCAAGTTGCACCGCAACAAAACCCCCTCACAGTTGGCTGGGACCCGCTGGAATCTGCCGTTAAATTATCTCACGAGCGAGGCATGGAATTGCACGCTTGGATTTGGACTTTTGCCACCGGAAATAAACGACACAATACTTTAATTGGCAAGCCAAATTCTTATCCCGGCCCGGTGCTTTCCGCTCATCCAAATTGGGCAAATATTGACAATAAAGGACGAACCCAAAATCCTAACGACGGTAAGTTTTATCTCGATCCGGCGAACCCGGAAGCGCGCAGTTATTTGCTGCAAATTATCAGCGAAATTACCAGTCGCTACAGAGTTGATGGAGTGCAGTTAGACTATATTCGCTATCCTTTTCAAGATGACAATGCGGGTTTTACCTACGGTTATGGTGCGGCGGCGAGACAGCAATTCAAGCAGTTAACTGGTACCGATCCAGTGAATATTTCGCCCAGTTCTGGCAATTTGTGGCGGCAATGGGTTGAATTTAAAACAACTCAAATTAATAGTTTTGTAGCTGAAGTTTCTCAACTTTTGCGCCAGCATAATTCTCCGCGCACTATTCTATCGGTGGCGGTGTTTCCGCACCCGGAAAGTCAGCGGATTTACAAAATTCAGCAAAATTGGGAAGTTTGGGCTCGCCAGGGCATTGTAGACTTGATTGTGCCGATGACTTATGCTTTGGATACTAACCGACTTCAGCGCGTTACGGAGCCGTTGGCCAAGGAACAAATGCTCGGTTCGGCTTTGATTGCTCCGTCGGTTAAGTTGTTGAGTCTGCCGGAAGTTGTGGCGATCGACCAAATTCAAGCTTTGCGCGATTTGCCGACAGGGGGCTATGCTATTTTTGCAGTGGAAAGTATCGGTAGCGGGATGCAAGGGTTTTTTAACCGCACTCAAGGCCGGCCAGTGCGTTCCACTTCCCGGCAGGAACCGATTCCTTACCGGCAGCCGTTTGCGGCGGCGGCTTCGCGGTATACTGCTCTCAAGCAGGAATGGAGTTTTTTGTTGGCTAACAATCAGTTGCGGGTGTCGGAATCTGAACTGAAAGCGTTGCAAGGTCGATCGGACGAATTGAGTCTTGCTTTGAGTAAATTGGCGGCCAATCCTTCTACAGAAAGTTTAGCAACCGCTAAAAGATTGTTGGCGAGTTTTCAATCTCAATTTCAATCTTCGATGCGCTTACATTCTGGGGAGAATAGCTATCAGGTGCAAACTTGGCAAAATCGTTTGGAGAGCTTAGATATGCTGTTGCGTTACGGCGAAAGAGTGGAGTTGAATCGCAGGTAAATGCAGGTTTTTGGGGTGCGCGTACTCGTTAGCTACTGTTTGTTCAAACTCACATCCGAAACCATTCTCAAAAACAGGTAGGATGCCTGTTCCACAAAGAGTGAATTTTCTTGTGGGGTTGGCCCGATATCTCGCCCCTCAAAGCCTTATTGACAATTGTGCAATATATCGCAACCTTCTCGGTAGTTATGACATTGATATATGCTGAAACCTTTGATCTGCAAGTATCTTACTCCTGAATCCTGACTTCGGCTATATAAGATGATTTCGATTTAGGTCGATCGCACAAAATTATCCGTATCAGTAGTTGCCAAAACAATCAGCACAAATACGCTATATTAATTTAAATTGATCGACTGTACTATTGTCAATAGACTACAGGCGACAGAAGGATAAAGAGCAGAAAATTTCCAATCAAAACAATTCCCCATTCCATTCCCAATTTCATATCGTTTCCGGTTGCATCAGTATTGTTCAAACAGTCAACAGTTAACAGTCAACAGTCAACAATCAACAGTCCACAATCACCTGACGGTGCAACCGGAATTGATATCAATTACTCTTAGGTTAAATATGTTTCCTAAACCGTTCAATCGCTTTGCTACCAAAATTATCGGCAAAGCTCCATTACAAACTGTACTCGTGGTTCCTTTTTTAGTGCAAATTGTCGGCACGGTAGGAGTTGTAGGTTGGCTGTCGTTCCAAAACGGTCAGCGGGCTGTCAACGATGTTGCCAGTCAGTTGCGGGGAGAAATTAGCGATCGCATCAAAGACCGTATTGAAAATTATATGTCAATTCCCCATATTGTCAATCACCTAAACGTTCAAGGCGTACAATTGGGGCAGTTGAACCTCGAAGACAAACAAAAACTAGAACACCATTTTATCGAACAAATTCAATACTTTGATTCGATCAGCATCATTTACACAGGCAAAGAAAATGGAGAACACTCAGGAGCAATCCGCACTAAATATCGGACTTTAATATCTGCTGCGGACAGCTCTACAGGCAATAAATTGGCTCGATTTACTGCTGACTCTCAGGGAAAACGCCTTAAATTAGTAGAGATTTCACCCAAGATTTATGACCCGAGAATGCGCCCTTGGTACATAGCAGCAGCGGCGCAAAAAAAACCAATTTGGACTCCTATTTATACAGATTTTTTGACTAGGGAACTGGCCATTACTGCTGCTTTGCCTATCTACGACGACGCTGGCAAACTGTTAGGAGTAGCTGGCAGCGATTTGCTGTTTTCCAAAATCAAAGAATTTCTCGTCAGCCTCAAAATTGGTAAGTCGGGACAAACTTTTGTGATGGAGCGATCGGGGATGTTAATTGCCACTTCAACGTCGAGTCCAGAATTCGTGGTGGAAGGTCAAGAAACAAGACGCATCAAAGCTTCAGAAAGCGATAATTCAGTAATTCGCCAAACCGCACAGCATTTAGAGAAATCCTACGACAGCTTAGCTAAAATTACTAATTCTCAACAGCTTACCTTTGATGTTGACGGCAAGCGAAATTTTATGCAGGTAGCTCCTTTTAAAGACGATCGAGGGTTGGATTGGCTGATTGTGGTAGTTGTGCCAGAGTCCGACTTTATGGAGCAAATTAACGCCAATACGCGCACCACTTTTTTGCTGTCGGTTGCAGCTTTGATCGGGGCGACAATTCTGGGGATTCTGACTGCCAAATGGGTGGTGCGGCCGATTTTAAAATTGAATGCGGCGGCCAAAGCTTTGGCGCGGAATGAATGGGATACAAAGCTAACTCTGAATCGCGAAGATGAACTTGGAGAACTTGCTGCTTCTTTTAATAGCATGGCAGAGCAATTGCAGCATTCATTTACTTCGCTCTCGGAAAATGAAAGCCGAGTTAAACAGTTTCTAAATGCAGTACCGCTAGGCATTTTTATTGCAGAGTCAAATGGTCAACCTCACTACATTAATCCTATAGGAGAGCAACTTTTAGGTCAAGGAATTGTGGCAACAAATTCCGAAGATTTGCGTAAATCCTACGGAGTTTATTTAGCTGGAACTCAGGAAATATATCCGGCGGAGCGCGACCCAATTTTAAATGCTTTGCAGGGCAAAAGTGTTACTGTTGATGATATTGAAATTTCCTCGAATGACAAAACTATTCCCATGCAAATTTCGGGAACTCCTATTTACGACTCCCAAGGAAATATTATCTATGGAATGTGCGCTTTTCAAGATATTACGGAACGCAAACTAGCGGAGAAATTGTTAACGGAATACAACCAAAATTTAGCAGTGCAAGTTGCACAACGCACCGCCGATCTTGCTAAGGCAGAAGAAAAGTTTTCTAAAGCTTTTCGTTCGAGCCCGAATGCTATTACGATTACCAGAATTAGTGACGGTCGTCACATAGAAGTCAATGACAGCTTTTCTCGGATGATCGGCTACAGTCGGGAAGAAATTATTGGTAAAACAGCGGTAGAACTCAATTTTTGGGCGAGCTTGGGAGAGCGCGATCGCATGATTCAAATGTTAAAAAATAAGACAGCACTTCACAATTACGAGCTCAAGTTTCGCAATAAAAGCGGTATGGAAAGAACGGCGCTGCTGTCGATAGAAACCATCGATATTGATGGAGAAGCTTGTTTTCTGTCGATTTCTAGCGATATTACCGATCGCCAAAAAGCCGAAACCGCCCTCCGGGAAGCAGAAGAAAAGTACCGCAACATTTATGAAAATGCTTTGAATGGAATTTTTCAAACTGCCGGTAATGGGAAATACATCAGCGCTAACCCCGCTTTAGCTGAAATCTACGGTTACGAATCGCCCGCCGAATTAATCGCAGCCCAGCCGAATTTCAAGAACCTGCTTTACGTGAAACCCAAGCGCCGCAGCGAATTTGCAGCGCTGATGAACGAGTACGGGATACTGTCAAACTTTGAATCGGAAATTTACCGCAAAGATGGCAGCATTATCTGGATTTCCGAAACTTGTCGCGCTGTCTGCGATGCAGCCGGAAATCTACTTTATTACGAAGGTTTTATTAAAGATATTACTGCTAGCAAACAAGCGGAAATTAAAATGCAGGAGGCGAAAGAAGCCGCCGAAGCAGCAAACAAAGCTAAGAGTACCTTTCTCGCCAATATGAGCCACGAATTGCGATCGCCCCTGAACGCAGTCATCGGCTTTGCTCAGGTCATGATCCGCAGTAAAACTCTGTCTCAGGAAAATCAAGAAGATGTCGGAATTATCCTGCGCAGTGGCGAACATTTGCTGGCTTTAATTAACCAAGTTTTAGACTTGTCAAAAATCGAAGCCGGTCGCACTACAATTTATGAAAAAAGCTTTGATTTGTACCGAATGCTAGGCGATTTAGAAGATATGTTTGCTCTCAAAGCTGAGGAAAAAGGCTTGCAATTAATCGTCGATCGGGACGCGGAAGTTCCCCATTATATTTGCACGGATGAAGTAAAATTGCGCCAAGTTTTAATTAATTTGCTCAACAATGCAATTAAATTTACTTCAGAAGGGGGAGTTTCGCTGCAAGTTAAAGGAGGCAAGTGGAAGGTACACAAAAACAGCGCCGACAAATTGCCCGGTCACTACTGGCTGCATTTTGAAGTTCAAGATACCGGTGCAGGCATTGCTGCTGAGGAAATCAATCAGTTGTTTGAAGCATTTGTGCAGACAAAAACGGGTAAAGATTCTCAGGAAGGGACGGGTTTAGGTTTAGCGATCAGCCGCCAGTTCGTGCAATTAATGGGAGGAGAAATTACTGTTAGCAGCGATGTCGGAAAGGGTGCATTATTTGAGTTTGATATCCAAGTTCATCTGGTTGAAGCTGCTGATATTGAAAGCAAAAAAACTCAACGCCGAGTTGTTGCTCTGGAACCGGATCAGCCGAGTTACCGCTTGCTAATTGTGGACGACAAACCCCTGAACCGCCAACTGTTGGTAAAACTTCTCAGCCCGCTAGGATTTGAGTTGAGAGAAGCGAATAATGGTCAAGAAGCGGTGGATATTTTCATGGAGTGGGAACCGCATCTGATTTGGATGGATATGAGAATGCCTGTGATGGATGGGTACGAGGCAACGAAACAGATTAAAACTACAACTGGCGGGCAAGCTACGGCGATTGTGGCTTTGACTGCTAGCGTTTTGGAGGAAGAACGGGCGGTGATTCTTTCGGCCGGTTGCGATGATTTTATGCGGAAACCGTTCCGAGAAGAGGATATCTTTGCGGTAATGGGGAAACATTTAGGAGTACGCTATATTTATGAAGATCCGACAGAAGTTAGCGTGGCAGGTGTAGGGGAGTCTAGTCAGGAAGTGCTGACACCGGAGGCGATCGCCTCTCTTTCTCCCGACTGGATAGCCCAATTTAAGCAAAATATTTTGAGTGTGGACATGGAGGCGATCGCCAGTTCGATCGCACAAATCCACACTGTCAACCCCTCTCTGGCTGACACGCTTCAAGATTGCATTAATAATTTTGAATACGACAGAATTTTGAACACGATCGAGATCAGCGACAACCAGTAAATACCCGATGACTTCAACTTTACCAAAAACCAATCAAGCTAATATTTTAGTAGTGGACGATACCCTAGAAAACCTGCGCCTGCTAGCAGGAATTTTGAGTGAAAAAGGCTATCAAGTTCGCCCGGTTCCCAACGGCAAGCTAGCACTCTCTGCTGCTCAAAAAATGCCTCCCGATCTAGTGCTGCTGGATATTATGATGCCGGAGATGGATGGCTATGAAGTTTGTCAGCGACTCAAAGATTCTGAAGTAACCAAAGACGTTCCGGTGATTTTCATCAGTGCGATTAACGACGTGATGGATAAAGTTAAAGCTTTTGCCGTTGGGGGAGTGGACTTTATTACTAAACCGTTTCAAGTTGAAGAAGTTTTAGCCCGGATAGAAACTCATTTAAAAATTTGTTCGCTGCAACAAACTTTGCAAGAAAAAAATCAAGATTTAGCAACTGCGATCGACCAACTGCAAGCTACCCAAGAGCATTTGATTCAATCGGAAAAAATGGCTGCACTGGGACAACTGATTGCGGGCATTGCCCATGAAATCAATACCCCGCTGGGCATTATAGGTTCCTCTATTCATAATATAGCTAATTTTTGGGACAACAATTTAGAAAAAATGCCTCAGTTTTTTCAACAGTTGTCTGAAGAAAGCCAAGGTTATTTTTTAACTCTACTTTACAGAGCTACCCATCAAGAAACTTCATTTACCAGCAGGGAGAAGCGAAAATTCAAGCAGCAGTTGACGGCAGATTTGATGGCAGAATCTGTGGAAAATCCCGATGAAATTGCCGATACTTTAGTTGACATGGAAATCTACGAAAACATCGAACAGTTGTTGCCGCTTTTTAAATTGCCGGATTGGGAAGTAGTTTTCAATACTGCTTACCAGTTTTCGAGCTTTAAAAAAAGTATCGATCTGATTCAAAGAGCAACAGCTAAGTCAGGAAAAGTAGTATTTGCCTTGAAAAGCTATGCTCATTTCGATAACAAGCAAGAAAAAATTGAGGCGAACTTGCACGACGGGATTGAAACCGTGTTAACGCTTTATCAAAATCAACTGAAACACGGTATAGAAGTAGTTAAAAATTATAGCGACTTACCCAAAATCATGTGTTATCCAGATGACTTAAATCAAGTTTGGACGAATCTAATTTACAATGCACTGCAAGCAATGGATTATAAAGGTATTTTGACTATTGAAACCCACCAGCAAGAGGCAAATATTGTGCTCAAGTTTATTGATAACGGCAAAGGTATTCCCCCGGAAGTTATTCCCAAAATTTTTCAGCCATTTTTTACGACTAAATCTGCGGGCGAAGGTAGTGGTTTGGGATTGGATATTGTGAGAAAAATTGTGGAAAAACACGAAGGCACAATTGCTGTAGAGTCAGTACCAGGGCAGACAAGCTTTACAGTCTCGCTGCCAATCTATTAACCAAAACTTACACTAATTTTCGCCTCGTCATGCAACAATCATGAGTGTTGGGTTTGTTTTCTGAAAGAGTGTTTGTAAGGTGCGTCGCTGCGAGATTGTCGCTCTTTTTTGGGATTTTTGATGGCGACGCACCCTACAGCTACTAAAATAAGATAGGAGACAGATAAGCTGTTACGCATTTAAAATAGTATTGTAGGGTGCCACGGGCCGCAGCGTTTCCCTTACTGATGGAAGCGATCGAGCTGACGCACCCTACAGGCCTCGTTAGTGGTTTAAATGCATAACAGCTTATCCTGCATCCTCACCAGAAAATAACTTAGAATCAAGTCATGTCGGTAAACCCACTCAAATTAAACCAGAGAGGCAAAGATGAATAAGCCTGTAATTCTTTGCGTTGATGATGAACCGGATATCTTGAATACTCTCAAGATACAGATAAAGAATGAATTTAAAGATGATTATTTTTATGAATTAGCTGAAAGTGGTAATGAAGCTTTAGATTTACTTGAGGATTTTCAAGAAGAAGCTCAGGTGATTGTGGTTGTTTCGGATTGGCTGATGCCGGGAATTAAAGGTGACGAACTTTTAATTAAAATTCACCAAAAATACCCTAAAATTGTTAAGGTGATGTTGACGGGACAAGCGGATGCAGCGGTACTTCAGCGGGCAGTCAAAGAAGCTGACTTATACTGTTGTTTGTACAAACCGTGGAAAACCAAAGACTTAATAGAGACGATAAAATCTGGTGGCTAAGTTATGAAAAAACCTGTGATTGTTTGTATTGATGACGAACCAGATGTCTTGAACAGTTTAAAGATTGAACTGAAAAAGGCGATCGGCGATCAGTGTATTATTGAAACGGCGGAAGGGGGGGAAGATGCTTTAGAGTTGCTGGCCGATTTGCAGGCTGATGAGTACGAGATTGCTTTGGTGCTTTCCGATTATATCATGCCGGATATTAAAGGGGACGAACTGCTCAGACGAATTCACGAGAGCTCGCCGGATACGCTGACTATTATGCTGACTGGGCAAGCAGATTTGGAAGCCCTGAGCAATGCTATCAAGTATGCTAAGTTGTACCGTTATATCCCTAAACCTTGGCAAAATGAAGACTTGAAATTAACGGTGGTAGAAGCAATTCACAGTTACTTGCAAGACCAAAAATTAACAGATGAAATCCTGAAGCGGCAAAAAGTAAACGAGGATTTAAAGGTAGCAAATGAGGCGCTGTCTGCGAGTGAAAGCCGCTTGAATCAATTTTTAGAGGCTTTGCCAGTGGGGGTATCTGTTTACAATCCCGATGGCTCGATCGCCTATTTCAACCAAGCAGCGCGGGATTTGCTGGGTGCAGACACGATCCCGGAAAGCACTGCGGAACAATTAGCTGCAACTTATCAACTTTATGTTGCCAATACTGATGAGCTTTACCCGCCGGATAATCTGCCAATTTTGCGCGCGCTCAAAGGAGAATTTGTCAAGGTTGACGATGTAGAAATTCGTCAAGATGGTAAAATAATTGCGATCGAGATCAATACCACGCCGATTTTTGACGCTATCGGAAATATTGTTTATGCGATCGCCGCTTTTCAAGATATTAGCGATCGCAAACAAGCCGAAAAAATACTAGCAGATTACCAGCACACCTTAGAAGCCCAAATTGACGAACGCACAGAACAACTGCAACAAGCAAAAGAAGCTGCTGAAGCAGCAAACAAAGCTAAAAGCACGTTTCTTGCCAATATGAGCCACGAGTTGCGAACCCCTCTCAATTCCATACTCGGGTTTGCACAAATCATGGAACCCAGCCCCAATCTTACTGTCGAAAACCGAGAAAATCTGAGAATTATTCACCGCAGTGGCGAATACTTGCTGACGCTGATCAATCAAGCCTTAGACTTGTCAAAAATCGAAGCGGGGCGGATGATGATTGACCCGAAAAACTTCGACCTCTACCGCTTGCTTGACGACTTGCAAGATATGTTTCAACTGCGGGCCAAAAGTCAAGAGTTGCAGTTGCTTTTTGAGCGCGAGGCTGAGGTTCCCCAGTACGTGCGAACGGATGATATTAAACTGCGACAAGTGCTGATCAATATCCTCAGCAATGCCATAAAATTTACGCAAAGTGGTGCGGTAGTATTAAGAGTTAGAAAGTTAGAAAATTCGGGAGTTGTGGATTTATTGGATAGTCCAACAGTTGTCTTTGATACCACAACAAGTATTCGGGATTTTTCGATAATTAGCAGTGATTATGCAACTGTTGAATTGAGGGAGGAGGCTGAGGATTCAACTCGGTTTCAAGTAATTTTCCTTCAGTTTGAGATAGAAGATACAGGAGTTGGCATTGCTGCGGAAGAATTGGGCAATGTTTTTAATGCCTTTGTGCAAACAGCTTCCGGTCAAAAAACTCAGAAAGGCACGGGTTTAGGATTGACTATCAGCCGTCAATTTGTGCGCCTAATGGGAGGAGAAATTGTGGTAGAAAGTCAACTGGAACTCGGCACTACTTTTAAATTTGAGATTCCAGTCGGTGCGGCTTATGCTGCTGATGTTCCCGCCGGGCCAATTAACCGCGAAGTTATTGGGTTGGAACCAAATCAACCGTGCTACCGGATTTTAATTGTGGACGATCGCGAAGACAACCGCCAACTTTTAGTCAAAATGCTTTCTCCCTTGGGTTTTGGGTTCCAACAAGCCACTAACGGCCGCGAAGCAATTGAAATTTGGGAAAATTGGCAGCCCCACTTAATTTTGATGGATGTGCGAATGCCAGTGATGGACGGCTACGAAGCTACTCAAGAAATTAAGCTCAGAATACAGCAGAGAGAGCAAGAGCAGCAAGAAAATGGGGACAGCAGTATTTCCTCTGGCGACTCCCCGATTCCGAAGATTGTGGCTTTGACAGCTAGTACAATTGAAGGCAGGCGATCTTTTGCTTTATTGGTGGGCTGCGACGATTTTATTAGCAAACCTTTCCGCAAAACAGAGATATTTGATACCTTGAACAAACATTTGGGCGTGAGGTATCTCTACTCTAACTCAACGGATTTTATCTCAATAGGCGATCGAAGTAATCTATCTGACCCCGCACCTAATGCTGTGCTTGCTTATTTGCCCCAACTTCCCGCAGAATGGGTAGAGAATATGAAGCAGGTAATCCGCAATGCGGATTTTGACTTAATTGCCAGGACGATCGAGGAAATAAGGGATGCTCATCCTGAATTTGCCGAAATCCTCCAGGGTCATCTCAATAATTTTGATTACCAGAAAATTCTCAATTTAATTGCCGAGACGGAGGAATCAGATAATGCAGGTGAAGGCGGAGCAAACTGAAAACTATCAAGCAGATATTTTAGTAGTTGACGATACGCCAGATAATCTGCGTTTGTTGATTAGAATTTTGCAAAAAAATGGCTATAAAGTTAGACCTGTTACTAATGGTTTTTCTGCCATAGATGCGATTCAATCGAGCGTACCAGATTTGATTTTGCTGGATATTATGATGCCGGATATTGACGGCTACGAACTCTGTAAAAGATTGAAAGCCCAACCGCAATTTAGGGAAATTCCGATCATTTTTCTCAGCGCCCTAGAAGAAGGAATAAATAAGGCACAAGCTTTTGAAGTAGGCGGAGCAGATTATATCACCAAACCTTTTCAGGTGAAAGAAGTATTGGCGCGAGTGAGCAATCAACTTACTGTGCGTTCCTTGCAAATGCAGTTGCAAGAAAAAAATCAAAAATTGACGGATCAAAATGTCCTGTTGCACCAGGAAATCGCCGAACGCCACCAGGTTGAAATGGAAACAAGGTTGCTGCTGAAGGCAACTCAGGCTATTAGCAAATCAGAGGATTTTGAGTCTGCTATAGATGTGATTTTAGGTTTAATTTGCCAAACTATTGAATGGAATCTGGGCGAGGCTTGGATTCCTTGCAGTGAGGGCGTTTTAAAATGCGCTACAGGCAGGTATGTCAGCGACTCCAGTTTTGCCGAATTCCGACAGACAAGTTGGCAGTTAACTTTTGATACCGGTGTGGGACTCCCGGGGAGGATTTGGCAGTCGCAGCACTCGGAATGGATCGAGGATGTTTCTAGTGCACCGGAACAAGTTTTTTTGCGCTCGGAAATTGCGGTAAATGTGGGATTGAAAGCGGCTTTTGGGGTGCCAATTTTGGCGGACAACCAAGTGCTAGCTATTTTGATTTTTTATCGCGAGAAAGTTCTGGAATGTCAGCCGCGTTTGTTGGAATTAGTGAGTGCGGTTGCTACGCAGCTCGGTTCGTTGATTCAGCGGAAACAAGCTGAAGCTGCCCTGAAAGTGCAGCAAGAGCAAACAGAGAAATTGCTGCTGAATATTTTACCTAAACCGATTGCCGAGCGCTTGCAAAAAGAGCAAAAGTTGATTGCGGATCATTTTGATGAGGTGAGCGTATTGTTTGCTGATTTGGTGGGTTTTACGGAGTTTTCGGCTCACAAAAGTCCGACGCAGTTGGTGGAAATTTTGAACGGGATTTTCTCGGAATTCGATAGGTTGTCTGAGTTGCACGGGTTGGAGAAGATTAAGACGATTGGGGATGCTTATATGGTGGTTGGGGGTTTGCCGACGGCGCGGGAGGATCATGCACAGGCGATCGCGCTTTTAGCTTTGGATATGCAGGCAGCTTTGAGGAGGTTTAATGTCAAAATAGGAGAAAGTTTTCAATTGCGGATCGGAATTCACAGCGGATCGGTAGTGGCGGGAATAATTGGGATTAGCAAATTTAGCTATGATTTGTGGGGGGATACTGTGAATGTTGCTTCGCGGATGGAGTCGAACGGATTACCTGGGAAAATTCAAGTGACGGCGCAGACTTACGAGCGTGTGAAAGAGCAGTTTGTTTTTGAACAACGGGGTAAAATCGCGGTTAAAGGTAAAGGAGAAATGCTGACTTACTGGTTGATTGAAAAACAAAGTGAATATTTTTAATTTTTAGATGTCAATTTCAATTAATATTAAAATTAGATATAATTTAAACTTTCAGGAGGGCTAATCCTTTGCAAACAGTTGAAACAAAATCGCCGACAGCATTGAAAAGAGTCTTAGTTATTTTAATATCACTGCTAGCAGTAGCGGTACTGTCGATCGCTACTTTTATCGCAATTCCGGGAGAAAAAACAATGTTTGCTGGAAAAAAACCTGCCAATATCGGCATTCAGTCAGGAAAACTCGCAGCGTGCCCGAGTTCCCCCAATTGCGTCAGCAGCTTCAGTCAAGATGCCGAACACAAAATTGAGCCTTTGGCATACGTTTCGTCGCCGGAGGAGGCAATGGCAAAGCTGAAAGGGGCGATCGAGTCCTTGGCCAAAACTAAAATTATCACCGCCACTAATAATTACCTCTATGCGGAGTTCACCAGTGCTTTGATGGGGTTTGTGGATGACGTTGAATTTTTGGTGGATGATGGGGCAAAAGTCATCCAAGTGCGATCGGCTTCGCGTCTGGGAGAGTCGGATTTGGGAGTTAACCGCAAACGGATAGAAACTATCAGAAGTCAACTAAATCAAGTCTGAACTTAAAATTTCTAGTTTTCCCGAAGCCCCTCTCCCGTAAGATGAGGGGCTTTGATTTTTCTATTTCACTATTATCTAATGTTTATTTGTAATACCAATTTAATGGGTCGTTGCACATATCTCGATCCCCCTAAATCCCCCTTAGGTCGCTATGCCTTATAAGGATCTTTCTTGACAATCCTGAAAGCTTTGTAAATCAAGGCTTTTGGGAGCAATCACGACACAAGCCTTGACAATTTAACAACCTTGTTTATTGAAAATAGCTGGCATTTATTGAGAATTGGCGATCGAGGAATAAGGGTTTGATAGCCTCGATCGCGATCGCTCTCAAATGTTAAGAAAGATGTTTATAACGCATAGCTTATTAAGGGGGGTTAGGGGGGATCGAAATTCTATGCAGCCTCATGAAAAATTGGTATAACCACCGACTTAACAATTATCAACAGTAGGGACACGGCAATGCCGTATCCGGCGCTGTAGGGAAACGGCAATGCCGTGTCCGGCGCGGTTCGCTAACACCGACACTCCCACCGTATTCCTATAGTATTAAACTCCCGCAATTATACACTTCAGACTTTAGGGAGAGGCAAGTCAACGAATTTATTTCTACTATTAATTTAAGTAGAGCTAAAGAGGAAAAAACACATGGCACTTCAAAAAATCGAAGAATTTTATCCTAACTATAAGGAAGAGATTTTTGCAGGAGACGACATCAAGGGATTTGATGTTTATGCCGGCGACTCTGATGAAAAAGTAGGCACTGTCTATGACGCTTTGGTTGATGAAACTGGCCGTTTTCGCTATTTGGTAGTTGATACCGGTATTTGGATTTTTGGCAAAAAGGTATTATTGCCGATCGGCTCGGCCCGCTTCGACTACGGAACCCGTCGCGTCTACGCCACAGGCCTTCGCAGCAAAGCTCAAGCAGAACAATTGCCTGCTTACAATGAATTAGAACCAGTAGATTACGATGGCGAAGAAAAGGTAAGAGGCGTTTACCGCAATCAAGACACGGCGGCAAGCACTCCTGCGGCTAGCACTGCAACTCCTGCTAGCTACGATCGCAGCAACTACAGCTACGATATCGATCGCCCCCTGTACGAAACTAACGAACAAAACCACCAAAACCTTAAGCTTTATGAAGAACGCTTGGTTGCCAACAAAAACCGCGCCAAAACCGGTGAAGTAGTAGTTGGTAAGCGCGTGGAAACTGAAACAGCACGAGCTTCAGTACCCATTGAAAAAGAACGAGTCGTAATCGAGCGAGTAACCCCCGTAGAAGCGGGTCGAGTAGTTTCTGTCGGTGAGGCTGACTTCCAATCAGGGGAAGTTGCACGCATGGAAGTCTACGAAGAAACGGCTGATATTCACAAGGAAGCTTACGTGCGCGAAGAAGTCAAGGTCAGAAAAGAAGTTGTTCGCAGCACTGTTGACGCCGAAGAAACCTTGCGCCGTGAAGAATTAGACATTAAGACCGATGGAACTCCGGTTGTAGATGATAAGAAAGCTATCTAAACCAACCGCAGTAAGCGTTGAATAGGAATTGCGAATTTTTTGTGGCATCGCGCAATTTCTACGTGACGGGGCGGGTGGAGTACAAAACTTGTCTGGTTTGGGCAAGGTTTATGCACTTTCCCCGCCTTTACCAATTGATAATAAAAATCCCTAATCAGGAAAGTTAAAAAAATGAACGGTCAAGTATCAGCCGAAAAAATAGCAACTGCAAAATCAATTACCCGTCTCAACCGGGTTCCTGAAAAAGTCAGAACTAAGCTAAAGAGTTTTACAGTCAAAGACAACCAAGGTCACTTGGTGGGCATAATTAAAGATGTATATTTTGATCCTAACGGCCAGCTAAACTTTGTGGTAGCAGGGCTAGGCACGGAAAATACTAGGATTTTTTTAGTAAGTATTAAGCTGCTAAAAAAAGTTGATTATCACCAAAAAGCGCTGTTTCTAAGTATTAATTCGGAGCAAGTGGAAATGCTGCCAGGAATTTCAACAAATGGTGAGTCTCAGTCTTTAAGAAATTCCTCAGAACCGCTCAGTGAATTGAGCAATAGCGAGTCAACTAATCTTTCAAAAGTTATGTTAAATCAAACAGATGCCGATCGCACAAATGAGAATTGGGAGACAAGTGAGGAGGAAGAAGACTGTGATATTGTCGATCAAGATGTAATTCGCCTGCTAGAAGAACGATTGGTGATCAATCGCAGCAAGCGCAAAGTTGGGGAAGTTATTGTCCGCAAAGAAATTCAAACTCGGATGGTACAAGTACCTATCCAGTGGGAAAAGCTGATTGTGGAACAAGTCGGCGACGATCCGAAGGTGTTAGCAGAAATAGATTTGGGCGAGGGAAACATCACCGGTATAGATTTGACGGAGATTAAGAACGATCGCCAGGAACCGACTGTTAAGGCTGAATTTACCTCTGTACAGAAAGCTAGCAAAATTTTAAATGCGATCGCCTCTCAACCCCGCCACGGTTGCCTTAAAGTCCGCATTGAACTCGTTCTGGAAGACAAGCAACTTGAAGATACTTACCAAAAATGGATGATGGAAAGCCACTCAGATAGTTAAATTATGCGTCTTCCTAGCTGTGGAATTTAGCTATAGAAGAAGGAAGAATGAGGAAAGAAGAGGTAACAATCGTGAGATAAGGTGCTCAGTACGGATTACTGATTGGCGATCGGCAGCATCTCATTTTTGCAAATATATTCGTAGGGGCGAAGTATTCCGGCAGTAAGTCTCTGCTCATAACTAATAAATAATCTGCCAAAATTATTGTGGAACAGGCATCTTGCCTGTTCTTCATAGGAGTTTTGGGAGATGTCTAATAAATTATCTGCTGGAATGCTTCGCCCTTATACCAATTTAATGTGAAGTTGCACATACCTTGATCCCCCTCGCATCCCCCTTAAGAAGGGGGACTTTGAGAAGAATCTTGTCCCCCCCTTATTAAGGGGGGTTAGGGGGGATCGAAATTCTATGCAGCCTCATAAAAAATTGGTATTACACTCATTGGGATGCACTCTTGGCGATCGGCAGCTCGACAAAATTGTACCGAATTGCGGTAAAATTGTGCAAGTCAAATTTAGAAGTATTTGAAAATGCCCAACACAATCTCCGACATTACAGTAAAAACGATCGCAGGCGCAGACAAGCAGCTAGGAGAGTACGCAGGCAAGGTACTCTTGATAGTTAACGTAGCTTCCCAATGCGGCTATACACCTCAATACAAAGGACTCGAAGAATTAAGCCAAAAGTATGGCGCTGCTGGACTCCGCGTTTTAGGATTTCCCTGCAACGACTTCGGAGCTCAAGAACCCGGAACTAACTCAGAAATCGTCAATTTCTGTACAACAAAATACGGCGTCAAATTTGAATTATTTGACAAAGTACGTGCCAAAGGCAGTCAGCAACACCCGCTGTACGCTAAGCTGACGAGTGCAGTCGAGCCTAAAGGTGAGGTTTCCTGGAATTTTGAGAAATTCTTAGTTAGCAAACAGGGTGAAGTGGTTGCCAGATTCCGCAGCAGCATCGGCCCCGATTCGCCAGAATTGATCGCCGCCATTGACAAAGAATTGGCGAAATAAGAAGTGCATCTATACGTAGGGTACAGCCTAAGTACCCTACTGCTATAACTAATGCCTCAAATCATTTTTTAACGTTAATATGTAGGGTGCGCAGTACGCGCCTTACCGCTGGAGAACGGTTTAATTTAATGGAAAATACATCGGGATTAGATTTAGCTGTAGGTTTACTGGCGTTTGCGATTCTGGGAGGCGGCCTAGCAATGCTATTTGTAGGCATGGCATCGTTCCCTAAAGAAAAATAATATCCATTCCGGCTGCACCGGAATAATAGCAACGTAGGACACGGCAGTGCCGTTTCCCTACCTCAAAATAATTGCTCGCCGTCGCGAGAGTCGGACACGGCAGTGCCGTTTCCCTACCCCAAAATAATTGCTCGCCGTCGCAACGGAGGACACGGCAGTGCCGTTTCCCTACCCCAAAATAATCATGAGTAGGGAAACGGCACTGCCGTGTCCTGACTGTGGGTAATATTAATTCCCATGCTGCGGGATTTGATATCATAGAAATATCAGCACTAAAGTTCTCACTATAACTGGGGATTAATCTCACAGCATTCAATTTTAATATTCGTAATTGACAGTATCATGCAAACTACCGAAAACACAATCAAAATTGCCCTCGCGCCGGGAGATTTGCGCCGCGTTCATCATATCGCTTTAAACGTGCGCGATATGAACGTTTCCCGCCACTTTTACGGTACAATTCTCGGCTTGCGCGAACTAACAGGTGCAGATATTCCGGCAAGTTTAACCGAAATGGTAGCCGCAGGTAAAGTCGCTAATTTCATCACTCCCGACGGGACTGTGATTGATTTATTTTGGCAGCCAGATTTGGAACCGCCCAACCCCGATCCCGAGAAAGCTTTTACTCGCGCCAACCATTTAGCTTTTGATATTGATCGCGATTTGTTCGATCGCGCGCTGGAAGTGCTAAAGTCAAATCAAATTGCGATCGACAGCGGCCCCGTCACTCGCGCTACAGGACGCGGCATTTACTTTTACGATCCCGACGGATTTATCATCGAAATCCGCTGTGATGCAGTTTAAACAGTAGATATCTCCCAAAAAGCCTGTGAAGAACAGGCAGGATGCCTGTTCCACAATAATTATGGGAGATGTCTAGTCGCGATCGGGCTTTTGGTGCTGCATTTAGAGTTGTGTTACTTGCCCTCTTTGCGAATAGGTTGCTTCGGCCAAGTAAACCCAAAAGTTGCTCCCTCACCTTCGGCAGATTCCAGCGAAACACTGCCACCTTCACCTTCGACAATTTTCTTCACCAACGACAAACCAATGCCAGTATTTTCAACTTTATCGCGAGCTTCCAAGGTCTGAAAAATCACAAAAACTTTATCATGATATTGAGGTGCAATCCCTGGCCCATTATCTGTTACAAAAAACTCGTAAAAATCATTTAACTCTTTAACCGATATTTTTACATGACCAGATTCACCTCGATTGTGCTTGATTGCGTTGCTAATTAAATTAGCAAAAACCTGCTGCAACGGCAATCTTTCGGTCACAAAAGTTGGCATTCCTGGGTCAACTTTCACCTCAAATCCAGACGGCGGAGCCAACGAATCAATAATTTCTGCTAATAACTTCTCTACTTCTACCGTTTCTAAAGCTACTTGAATGCGTCCGACGCGGGAATATTGCAGCAGTCCCTCAATCAAAGCTTCCATGCGGTGAACTCTGCCCCGTAGCAGATTCATTTGGTGCAGAGTATCCTCTGTCATCGAGTCGCTGATGTCTTCTTCTATCCAACTACTGAGATTGGCGATCGCCCTCAGTGGCGCTTTCAAATCGTGAGAAACTACATAAGCAAACTGGTCTAATTCTAGATTCCGCTTTCTTAAACTACTCGTGGTTTTAGCCAGCGTCTGCGCCGTCCAACTCAATTCTACAGCGCGCAACCTGAGCGATTCCTCAGCTTGTTTGCGTTTCCTGATATCTTCTACCACACCCATCAGAAATTGATTGCCATTTTGTTCTCGCAGTAGCGAAACTGTCAAGTTGCCCCAAACCAACTCTCCATCTTTGCCGATGTAGCGCTTTTCCACATGATAATTTTCAATTTCTCCTGCTAACAATTGGCTCAATAATTCCAATTCGCTTCCCAAATCTTCGGGTAAAGTAATCTCCTGAAATTTTTTCTCGATCAATTCTTGGCGGCTGTAGCCCAAAATTTCGCAAAGTTTTTGATTGACTAATAGCAACTTGCCATCGATACTCGCTTGGGCCATGCCGACTGCGGCTTGTTCAAAAGTATCGCGAAACCGCTGTGCACTTTCGGCTAAAGCAAGTTCTGAGCATTTGCGATCGCTAATATCGTTGCTGATTTCCAAAATAGCCAGCGGTTGATTTTGCTCGTCGCGCTGCAAAGTCCAGCGACTCGCCACCGTTATTTTTGTGCCGTCTTCCTTGGTGCGAACCAGTTCCCCTTGCCAAGATCCCCGCTCTAAAAATACTTCTTGAATTTCCTCCAAAGGTTGCGTCCATTCTGTTTGCAAAAGCTCGTGAATATTTTCGCCAATTGCTTCCGACTTCCGCCAGCCGTAGAGCCACTTCGCCCCCAGATTCCAATAAGAAATCGTCCAGTTCAAGTCTAATACCGCGATCGTATCGTTCGCCAAATCCAGCATTTGCGCTTGCTTGCGTAGAGTTTCCTCAGCTTGTTTACGTCCTCTCACATCGCGACAAATTGCAATAAACAAGCGTTGATTTGCCAGACGCATTTCGGTGAGGGCTAACTCCATCGGAAACTTGGTTCCGTCGCTGCGAACTCCTACTGTTTCTTGCTGGTAATTCTTGAGTTCAGCATCGGGATTTAAGACAAAATATTCGATCGCATAATCCCCTGTGCTGATGTCCGGCTGCGGTTGAGCTATCAGCCTACGCAGGTTCGATCCGATCGCGCGATCGGCTTTTTCACCAAAAATTCTTTCTGCTGCTGCATTAAAAGATTCAATATTTCCCGCTTCGTCCAGAGTAATAATCCCGTCAGCCGCGTTATCTACCACAGCTTGAATGCGAGTTTTACTTTCTTGCAACCCAGCTTCTCGCTGCCTCAATTCCTGCTCTAAACTATAAAATAAATACCAAGAAGCTGCCGCACCCAAACAGCCGACAAGCAAACCAGCAACTTGCACGGCATTAGTTAAATCTATCAAGTCCTGTAGTTGCTGCTCTAAACTATTTTGGTACGCTGCGCTCGTATTAGTAAAGGCATCAATTTTTTCGCGCAGGTTATCCATCTTCAATTTACCTTGAGCGAACACCTGAATTCTGGCCGGCGACTGTACTATTTTTTCGGAACTTTCGAGCAGATTTAAAGTATTTTGTAAGAAGTTTATTTGCTGTTCGCTACTTTTTTTTATATCTTCAAATTGCTGAGCTTGTAGTTGATTGTCTCGCACCATAACCTTAAGTTTAGCCAACAGCGGAGGCAAACTCTTCTTTGCTTCTAGGTAGGGTTCGAGAAATTCGCGGCGCTTAGTCAAACCGTAACCCCGAATGCCTGTTTCCGCATCCACCACCGTTTTTAATAAGCGGTTAGTTTCCTGAAGTATTGTCTTGTTAGTATCTGTTCGTCTTCTTACCTGTATGGTGGTATTTCGGAGCCCTGCAATTGCGATCAGCGAAGCAAACAGACAAATCACGGGGATAGCAACGATTACTGTTCCCCGCTGGCGAATTGGTCGGTCTGTCCAGACAAATTGGACGAGGCGATCGAGCAAATGCTTCACGGATCTTGAAGGAGAAAGTTTGGTATCAGTGTATCACTTTTTGGCAATTTATGCTGAAGATACAGCAGATTCCACGTTTGTGAAGTACATCCGAGCTCGATAGATCACCGTAGGGACACGGCACTGCCGTGTCCCTACTTTTTGACTAACCGCGGACACTCTTATTAGGCCCCTGCAATCGCTACCTGCTGAGAATGACAGCAGATTTTCTAGCAAGGTTTTTAAGCGGAGGCAAGGAGAAGGAAAGGTGTTTTTTCGGCACTGAGACAGCAGGTGTAGCAGAAATAATTGTTTCTACTTTAGCTGCGTTTTCGCCGACCGTTGTTGCTTTCAAACTAGAATCTGTTTCGCCATTCTGAACTGTTGGAACTACAGTCCACCTGCCTGTAGCGGGATCGCGATAAGAAGTGAAAGGATTTATTTTTAGCGGTTGATTGCAAGGTTTAATCATGGTAGATGCACTCCTGTGATTCTGAGAAATTGCACACTGATGAAGGCGGTATTGCTACCTCGGCAGTAGAGGCAGCAGTTTGAAGGCTTAAAGGATTCGGCAAAAGATACCCATGATGTTTCTGCGTCGTGAGACCTTTGATAAGTCCTGATTTCCTGTTAACTTTTGCCTTCTACTGGTGCGCGACCATAGCATTACTTTTACCAAATTGCCTTTGTACAAGCAATCCCCCACCCCCCCTTAATCAGGTTGAGGTGCGACTTTTGAATGCAGCGAGGCGCTATATCTTACTTGCGGCACAAGTTTGGGATAATATAGGTATTCTATGCTCGGAAAAATGCTGCGAATGCGATCGGTGTCACAATTAAAACGGGAATTGAGAATTGGGAATCGGGAATCGGGAATTATTCCATCTTCCACCCATCCGTTACATCCGTCCATCCCGTACATTGCTCGTTGCCGAACTTCCTTCTAACTATCAAGTTTTGCCTTTAATTGAACAGTAAAAGTAGAGCCAACACCCAACTCACTCTCAACAGTGATATCACCGCCCATCATCTGACAAAACAAGCGGCTAATGGCCAATCCCAAACCAGTGCCGCCGTACTTGCGAGTAGTCGAAGCATCGCCTTGCATAAAAGGTTGAAACAAACCCTGCTGCTGTTCTGCCGACATTCCAATCCCCGTATCAGATACCTGCAAATAAACCCAATCGCTGCCGCCCGATCGTTCGCGAGTCGCGCTCAGGATCACAGTTCCACCTTCGGTAAACTTCAGGGCATTCGAGAGCAAATTGAATAGAATTTGCCTAATTTTTGTCAAATCTGCATACATTACTCCCAAATTCACAGAGCAAGAAAGTTGCAATTGATTGTGATTCTTTTCTACTAAAGGGTGCAAAGTTGCGATGACTTCTTCTATTAAATTCCTGAGATCGAATTTTTCTAAGTAAAGCTCCATCCGACCGGCTTCTATCTTAGAAAGGTCGAGAATATCGTTGATTAAAGTCAGCAAGTGTTTGCCGGCGTTATGAATTTTTTGGGTATCGGGGATGATGTCTGCGAGTCCCGATTCCAGTGCTTCTTCTTCTAGCATTTCGCTGTAACCGATAATCGCGTTGAGCGGCGTCCGCAGCTCGTGGCTCATATTGGCTAAAAAAGTGCTTTTAGCTCTGGAAGCTGCTTCAGCTTTGTGTAAGGCTTCTTGCAAAGCTATTTCGGCTCTTTTGCGCTCGGCAATTTCGATGCGGAGCAGTTTATTGGCGGCGGTGAGTTGAGCGGTGCGCTGATCGACGGTCATTTCTAGCTGGGCTTTGGCTTTGGAGAGTGCTTCCTGAGCTCGCTGGCGTTCAAATCCTTCGATCGCCAGTGCTACTAAATTGGCCAAAGAATCGGCGAAGGTGCGCTCCTCCAGAGCCCACTGGCGGGACGCGCCGATATGTTCGAGAGAGAGGATGCCTACGATTTGGCCACCGAGTCTAATTGCTACATTTAAAATTGATGAATTTGGCTTGCTGGTATTCGGTAGCACAGCGGAATGTTCCGCTATCGATGATGAGTGGCACGAATTTGTTTTTAGAGAGTTTGGAGTGTTTGGTGCAGGTTCTGGATCGTTGTCCGATCGCCAGTTTTCGCCCGGTGTGTCGTCTTCGATATCTAAAATTGAGCATTTTAAATCCCTTTCCGATATGGACTCGCGACTCAAATGATTTTCGCGAGTGCGATCGTACAAATCTAGACAAACTAATTTGAGGTTGGGGATTTTAAACTTAGAATGATTCACCCGATCGTGTTCCTCTGAAGCCGCCGCCTCTGTATCGATTGTTTCTGTTTGGTTGTGGGCGATCGATCTCTTCGTCGTAAAAGTTAGCTGGGAATCGATCGGGTAACGAGTTCCAAATCTGAAATGGTTGTAAAGCCAGACGCTGACTTTTTCCACCTCCAAAGTCCGGGCCGCCGCCTCGGTAATTTCGCGAATTCCCACATTCAGCGCACCATTGTTGAGAGTCCTCTGCCGGCCTAGCTGCAACAAAGCCAGACTCTGGCGGCGGAGTCGCTTTTCGCTTTCTTGGAGAGTTTGTTCTGCTTGCTTGCGCTGGGTGAGGTCGTACAAGGCGCACAAGGCCGTCGGCTGACCGTGGAACAGCAGCGGCTGAACCGAGATCATTGCCCAGAAAGGGGTGCCGTCTGACTTTTTGCAGTGGAGTTCGTAGTCTTGGAGATATCCGTCTTTGGCGAGGGCGTCGAGTGTATGCGGACGATCGCCCAGGTTGAAGTAAAAGTCTGCGGTGCTGCTGCCGATTAATTCTGCTAGGGGTATGTTCAGCAGAGAAGCCGATTGAGCGTTCGCATACAGAATTAAGCCGTCCGAGAGACGAGAAACCAATACCGGAACCGGAGTTGCCGAGGCGATCGCCCGAAACTGCTGTTCGCTTTCGCGCACTGCCAGCTCAGCTTTGACAAGCAAGTGAGTTTCCATCGTATCCGAATGTTCGGTGTTAGTCTCCAGCAAAATTTCTAGATCAGCCTTTTCGCGCTTCAAGTTTTCAAGTTGGGTACTCAGCCGCTGAACGTCCAAAAGTAGCTGTTCTCTTGATGGTTCTTCCTGCATAACAATTGACAATTGGTAATTTTAGTCTGTTCTGAAGTTTTTAAGGTTTGGTGCTAAATTAACTATGACTTGTTCCCATTAACTTCAGCAGCCCTCATCCCGGCGATCGGAGGCAGGTCTGGGACTGACCTTTACCTTTTTCGATGTGACTATTCCAATTCTAAATGCAAAGAAGGCATCAGCCGCTGCAAGTTTTTCAGCGATTTTCCCTGCCAGGGTATTTGTTTAGAGCCTTTTACGGCGATTTGAATATTCTTTTGCTGGCGCACTTTAATTACAAATTTTGAGACAATATTAATTCCTGAACTATTTAAGAATTCTAGCTTTCGCAAGTCTAGAGTAATTGTATTTGGCGAGGAGTCGGTCACTGCGTTGAGCAGCTCAACGATCGGCGCGTATTCTTCCATCTGGCTGAGCCGGAACGAGCCACAGCAGGTGACTGTTTGCGTAGCGCGATCGTACTCGATCGTGTAATCTTTGGTCTGAATCTTCATACTTTTGTCAGTTGTCGGTTGTGAGCGGTAAAGGGGCTTTGGCTGCGGGATCGAGGATTGAGCGTCAGGCTAGCGCGATCGAAATTCGGTTGTTTGCCGAGAATTTGTGTAGTTTGTAATACACATAGTGCCAACTGTACCATTGCCATAGGGCAGTTATGATTTATTTGGGGATTTATGTAGTTGTGATATCAATTCCGGTTGCACTCAGGAGAAATGATTGTTGACTGTTGACTGTTGAACAATACCCATGCAACTGGAAACGATATGAGTTGTTGAAGTTTAGGAGACCAGCTTTGGCTGAAGTTCCCAGTTATGGCCGAAGTTAGATTGTATGGAAAAAAAGCCATTAATAACGTCCTCTCCCTCTTGGCAGTTGCTAGATAAATTCAGTTTTTCCCCTCAAGTGGCTATTGACAAAAATCCCAAAATGTGAGATAAATCTAATATATTGCACCGCAGTAGGAGAATATTTAATGGCAATTTCTCAAATTACAGAAAAGCTTCTGGCTGCTAAAAAAGCTCAGGGAATTAGTTTTGCAGATTTAGAAAAAGTTTTGGATCGCGACGAAGTTTGGATTGCTGCGGTTATTTATCGTCAAGCTACCGCATCGGTCGATGAAGCCCAGAAAATTGGATCGGCTTTGGGATTGGATAACGAGACGGTTACGATTCTGTGCGAACCTCCGTTAAAAGGTTCTTTGGATGCTGCCGTTCCAGTTGACCCTCTGATTTATCGGTTTTATGAAATAATGCAGGTTTACGGGATGCCACTCAAAGCAGTGATACAAGAAAAATTTGGTGACGGGATTATGAGCGCGATCGACTTTACCTTAGATGTAGAGAAAGAAGCAGATCCAAAAGGCGATCGAGTGAAAATAATTATGTCGGGGAAATTTTTAGCCTACAAAAAATGGTAAGCCAGTGTCGCTTTACTCAAGGATGAAAATTAATTTTTTTAATTTGCTCGAATGACTAATCACTAATCACTAAAGCCTCACAAGTGCTAACTTAGAAATAGGTATCGCGAAGCTTGACTGGCTTGGGTGTCCGATTGAGAAACCTTTCTTTCTTCTGAACACTCGATCAATCCCGCGGCAACTTCGCCAGTCAAAATAAGCAACCGCAACGTAAAGTAAGAGGCAAATATGTCAAAATATGACTCCCATCTCAGATGCTCCTTTTGCGGCAAGTCGCAGGAGTACGTCCGCAAGTTAATAGCTGGGTCCGGCGTCTACATTTGCGATGAATGCGTGGAACTGTGCAATGAAATTTTAGAAGAGGAGTTTTTTGACTCCAGCAAAACAATTGGTCAACAGATTCCCCAATCAGAGGTGCGAGAGTCTCAAGGACAAGGAACGCGACGCCAGGGTCGATCAAACAAATCGAAAATCATTTTAGCTCAAATTCCGAAACCCACTGACATTAAACAGCATTTAGACAACCACGTCATCGGTCAGCATTCAGCAAAAAAAGTTCTTTCTGTAGCAGTTTACAACCACTACAAACGCTTGAGTGTTGACCAAGCCAAAGACAGCGGCAAACCTTCCCCTGACAGCGATGTCGAACTGCAAAAATCTAACATCATGCTAGTCGGGCCCACAGGTTGCGGCAAAACTTTGTTAGCCCAAAGTTTGGCAGAAATGCTCGAAGTCCCCTTTGCGGTAGCCGATGCGACGACGCTGACAGAAGCTGGATATGTCGGTGACGATGTAGAAAATATCTTGCTGCGGCTGTTGCAAATGTCAGATTTCGATGTCGAATCAGCGCAGCGCGGGATTATTTATATTGACGAAATTGACAAGATTGCTCGCAAAAGCGAAAATACTTCGATCACCAGGGATGTATCAGGAGAAGGAGTACAGCAAGCGCTGTTAAAAATGTTGGAAGGAACGGTGGTTAACGTACCTCCCCAAGGCGGTCGAAAACATCCTTACCAAGATTTTATTCAAGTTGACACGAGTAAGATTCTATTCATTTGCGGCGGTGCTTTTGTCGGTTTAGAAAAAATAGTTGAACAGCGTTTGGGTAAAAAATCATTAGGCTTTATTCAGCCAACAGAAAGCGATAGCAATTCGACTTTGCCGGCGAAAGATAAGCGGGCGGCTGATATTTTGCAGCAAGTACAACCAGACGATTTAGTCAAGTTTGGTTTAATTCCTGAATTTGTCGGGCGGATTCCGGTAGTCACAGTGATTTCGCCGCTGGATGAAGCAGCTTTGATGCAGATATTGACTGAACCGCGCAATGCGTTGGTGAAGCAGTATCAAAAGCTGTTGAAGATGGATAGTGTGGAGTTGGAATTTGAGCCAGATGCGCTACGGGCGATCGCCCAGGAAGCCTATCGACGCAAAACCGGCGCGAGAGCTCTCCGCAGCATTTTAGAGGAGTTAATGCTCGATGTAATGTACGAGTTGCCTTCTCGCAAGGATGTAGCTAACTGTATGATTACGAAGGAAATGGTGGAGAAGCGATCGACTGCTGAATTGCTGTGGCATCCCGCATGGCACAAACAACACGAAACAGCATAGTTTATAGTTTGTAGGGTGCGCGCGCCGCGCACCTTACATACTTAGCAGGTGTACCTTATGACATATGACATATGACAACTTAAAAAAATGTCAAAAAATATAGCTAAAAAAAATAAAATATCCACCTTTTTACTATCCAGTTTGCCGTTACGGACTTTGATTTATAGTGCTTTTTTAGCTGGCATAATATCGTCTTTTTACGATTTTAAACTCAACACTATTGTCAAATCAAATGTAATGTCAAACAGTGTGAAATCGTCAGAATCCAAACAATCTAATGTTGCGACAGAAGTACAAAAGTATATTGCTTCGATCAATGAAAGGCAGCAAGCTTACTATGCAGAAAATAACAAATTTAGTGATTCCATTGAAAAGTTGGGAGTCAGAACTCAAGAACAAATAAATAATACCTATAATTACAAAATCCTGTCATCAATGGGCCCAGTTCAAACCTCATACAATAAACGCGAACCAGCACAATTTGAAAGCGCGATCGTACGTAATTGCCAGACCTGAAAGCAGTGGCGGCCAATCATACACAGGAGTAGTATTTGCTTTAAAAAAAGAGTCTAGCAGCAATCAACTAATAACAATTTCGGGCATCTGCAAAAGTGAAGGTGATGGAGTAACTCTTATTCCGCCAACTCTTGACGGCAAAAAAAATCACTGCCCGCCCGGTACAACTCTTCTAAGGTAATACCTTTAAACTATTTTGCACCACTTTTTGACCATCTAAATAAAATTCAAACTGCCAATTCCCAGGCTTGTCATCATTTTTAAAGTTGTACCAGCACCAAGTATTTAGTCTATCTGCCGTTGTTGTTAAATAAGATTCACCCTGGGCTGCCAATTTTCCTTGAGAGTCAAATACCTTACAAATACCTTCATATTCTCGGGAGGGCAAGTTAGTAAACTTTACAACAAAATAGACCTTCTGTTGTTGTTTCATCAACACAAAATCTTTAACATTTTGAGATTCTTCTAACTGGGTAGTGAACAGCACTTGAGTCTGAGGTTTTAACTTCTGTTTGAGTTTAACTACTTTTTGAGGTTGAAGAGATTTTATAAAAAATGGGATAAAAATACCAACGATTACTATCAATAATCCCACTGATATCAGTGGGATTATTGACTTTTTACGCTGTTGAAGTACCTCCAGCGGAATCAAAGCATTAAGGGCCACATTTGCTGAAGGATAGCGGTGTTTAAAATTCGGTTCCACCATTTTTTGCAGCCAGTCAAGAAATTCTGGAGTTAGCTGCGGCAAGCGATGTTTAAAATTGATCCGCCCCGTCTCGTCCATCAAGCTGCCAACTTCGGTAGAATTGATGCCGATTAGCAAGCAAATTAGCGTCGCGCCGAGACTGTATAAATCGGATGCGACTGTTAGTTGGCGGTTGAACATTTGTTCTGGCCGCATAAAGCCCAAGGTGCCTTTAACAACGCTGCTGGCGGCCACTTCTCCCCCCCCGATTCTAGCAAATCCGAAATCAACGAGGCTGACATTTAGGCGATCGTCCACCAAGATATTTTCCGGCTTCAAATCTCTGTGGATAACTGGCGGCATCCGATTTTGCAAGTATTTGAGTATTTCTAACACAGAGATAGCAATTTGCTTAGTCTTTTGCGGTGTTTGCTGCGGCGAAGTTGCGAGGGAATTGGCATCTTTGTATTCCTGTACCATGCAGAAACCGGATGCTGTTTGGAAAGAATCTAAATAACGGGGAATGTTGGGGTTATCTAGTGCTCGCAAAATCTCAATTTCTTTTTCATAAGCTTGATATTCCGCCCAATTAGCACCAGTCTGGGCAAATTGAAATTGTTTGACAACCATGGAACGTTTGGTATTAATTTCCGTAGCCAGATAGGTAACTCTACCGCCCGCGCGGTTGTGTCCGAGTTCGCGAGTTATTTGATAGCCGTAGTTAGAAAAATAAGGAAAATTATTCATAGGTTTAGTAGTAAGGACTTCAGTCATTAAAAAGAGTGGAATATCACCGAACAGTTAGTTAAGGTTTGATTAAATTTGGTTCTGATTTTCGATAGTTGGCAAGGATTCTTTTTGGTCGAAAAACAATGAGTTCAAGTAATGGAATAGCAGTAACTGATAGAAATGCGATAGTTACTCCTCCGACCGCCCACATTTCCATTGGTTCTAAGCTGTGCGACATCTAAACTGCATTAACTAAGTTACCTTTATTTTTTATTTTTCGGTTCCATTTCATAATTAGTCCTCCTTCATTTAAAAGTTTATGTAACAGTAATTCTAGTTTTTCAATGGATTCAAATAATCTATTAGCAACATATTCCTTGGCAGAATGCCATACTAATTCAACAAGGTTATAGTCAG
>ENA-OFCD01000028-OFCD01000028.1-metagenomes-genome-assembly--contig:-NODE-28-length-91608-cov-19.887835_pt1 | contig 91608 bp, 85 predicted proteins | sample MGYA00153392_OFCD01 | MGnify analysis MGYA00153392 | reverse complement strand
TGCTACTAATCGGCAATAGCTCGGTAATTCCTTGAACAATACCCAGAATTAAGACCTTGAACCAACCTAACTGGACGAAGCCTAAATCGATCGTTTCTGGTGCAGGTGTAGCTAAATAATAAGTCATCATTGGTGGGTATAAAACTGGATTGGCAACTAAACGAGGAAAGAATTGAAGTTACATTTTCACCGATCGAGATCGTTGTTCGATCGATTATATTGCCATCGAGATCGATTCCCGTAATAACTAGTGGGTGAGCATAGATATCAACAGTCGCACAACTATGAATACTTTTGGCAAAACCCAACCAATCTTGGTGGAAAATAGCAGACGCAAGGGTGCGCCGCCACCAGAAGTTAAATAAGTCATACCGTCGATTGGTGACGCTCAACATTTACAGTAAAGTATCGATTAAAAATGAACAAGCAATAATAGTTTAAACAACATTACACAAGCTGCAATTAGTATGGCCGCGATCGACATGACTCCTAACCACAGCAAAACTATAAACTTACGATTTGCACTATGACTTAAAGTGGGTTGTTTAATATAATTCTCCAAGAGATTAACATTTCGCGTATTTGCTTTCCAGGTAGTATCGAACAAGTCGCCAAGAATTGGCACAAGTCCGACAACTGCATCAATGACAATATTGGAAACCATCCTTAGTAGAATCGTTTTAGGTAGTTTGAATTGAATAGCATGGAATAGGATATGGCAGGACAGAAGTAACCCAATTACGTCGCCACCAATGGGTAAGATGCCAATGAGCGATTCGAGTCCTACTCGCAGATTCGTACCTGGAATTCTCAAGGCATTATCCCAGAGGTTACTCAAGTGTCGAAGCCGCTCTAATTTAGCGATCGTGACTGGTTGAAGATTAACGGCGATTTGATGAGGGCGCTCGGTCATAATATTTTCACTTTGATTATGGCAGACTGGGAGACTTAGATGACTTATTAATAATAGTTGAAAAGATATATGAAAAATACACTTGTTTGAGATAATTGTAGTACATAATAAAACGTGACCTCAAAGGTTGATCGGGTACAATTGTAAGCCTTACTCAGTCCTTCCGAAAACTCATAGAGTCGATCTAAATAAGAAAGAAGTGTCTAAAAAAGATGCTTCTCTTAATTAAATATTAACAAAACAAATATTGATTATGGAAGAAGATTTAGGGCGAGAACCCGTGGAAATGCAGGAGGATACGGCTGAGGCGCTTAAAGATATGAAGGAGGAGCTAGCTGAAGAACGCGCTGAGTAACGTTAAGAGCGTCAATCGCTAAATTTAATTGGGTTATCGACGGCTATTTTTTCGACACTAGCCGCGATAGCTGCGATGCAAGGTGGTTATTTCGCAAATGAAGGAATGTTGGCACAGATTCGATCGAGCGATAGTTGGTCGCGATTTCAGGCAAAATCGACCAAGCGACATATCGAAGAATCTAATGTAACTTTACTGCAAGCCTTCCAAAAACCAGTCCCAGCTAAAACAACTAGCGAAATTGAAAAGTTAAATAAAGAACAGCAGGAGATTCAGAAAGAAGCGCAGCAGCTACAAGTAGAATCCGAGCAGAATTTACAACGTCACGAGTTATTCGCTCGAAGTGTGGCAGCATTGCAAGTGGGAATTTCGATGGGAGCGATCGCAGCTCTGACTCGGAAACAACTTGTTTGGTATGTAGGCTTGGGGATATCCGCGATCGGGATTGGCTTTGCGATCGCCGGAACTTTTCCCAGTTCAGAAAAGGCTATTAATGTTAAGTCGGAACAAACTAACTTAATTCAGGAGCGTTAGTCGAAAACTACTTTATCATTTGATATCAGCTAGCGTATTAGTAGCAATCGTCTATAGATAGTTAAGTGCGCTAAACTATGAATCCTGACCCAATCATTCATGATGTGTCCTTAGCCATGAATTTATCCTCTCAATCATTGCCAGATGTGATGTTTGATTTGAATTGTTGGCGGATTGGGTGCTTGAATCGGGCTGCGATCGATCGGTAAATTATGGGTCGATAGCAACCTAACTGTTATTTCTCCGTCGGCATAATACCAATCCCCCCCGTTGTATCCTTGAAAGGTAGCGCTAACTCCAGTGACTTGATAGGAACTGATAACTTGTTTGACTTGCTCTAAACTCGCGATCGTTGCAGTTCTCTCTGCGTCGATATCCGCAGCGATATGATGAGTGACTTTACCTGTTAAATAGATAAAACCACTACTTTTGTCAAATGTTGCCGACCCGACCCACAAAGGTCTACCGTTCTCGGCATCGACATTAGGCGATTGCCAAAACCGAACGTGGTGACGTTGACTGGCACTACTACCAGCGGGTTGCTCGAAGGCTAAATCCTGTGGACGATCGAAAAAATATAAATTACTCACTGGTGCAGTTGGGTAAGCCTTTTTGAATAGTACGCTGCGAGCGATGCCCACACTAGTCTTGACGGTAACTGGATCGGCTGGATACCAACCTTTGATAATAAAGCCTGAACCACTTCCGATCGTGTCCTCACTAATCCCAGATTGAGCGGATCGCCAGGAATACCGTCGGCGGTGCGAGTAACTTTGGGAGAAGTTGCTAATTTGGGGTTGTGTTCGTAATGTTGCCAGATGGCTGGGAGGACGAGATAAGCTAAGATCCACACCACAGCACTAATCCACCGGAAATGGCGAGGGTATAGTTAATCCACCAGAGGCGGCAGAAAGATTTATGCTGATTAGATCGTTGATTCATAATGACTAAGGAAGTAGCAACTAAATAATATCCCAAATTTCTAAATCTCTGGCGAACCGCCCCCAACCCTCAATTCTGGGGGCTTAGGACGTTCATGTTCCCCTAGAATTGAGGATATAGGGCGGTTCATCAGGGTAGATTATGTTTGCGCAAATCCTTAATGCCTCTTCTAAGTGGTTAAAAAATCGAGCGGCACCGATTATACTTGTTAGCTCATCTCGATTCCCATTTTGAAAGGCTACGCCAATGAATCGTCTCTGTATTTCGGGCGGCAAGCCAGAGATGATAAACGTTACGTTCTGAAGAGATCGGCTGGATATCCAGGGTGAGGAGAACCTAAGCTCTGCTAGCCTTAAGAACAGCTAAAATCGCGATTTATAATTCTAGCGATCGCGATAGTGATAATCCCACCCATGCGCTTTGAAGTACTGAGTTATTTTTTCTGTCTAGGGGTTTTCTGATTGTGGCGATTCGGTGGGAGATTTGGCTTAATGGGTTCATTAGCAGAATTAACTGACTCTTCCGCCAGATGCTCGTTGGAAGAGCCTCTCGTTTCGAAAATCAAACCCTCTATTTCTTCGCCAATTTCTTCACCAATTTTCGCACCAATTTCGGCTCCAATTAACATGCCGATTGGCCCCATTAATAGCTCTCCCACAGTTTCACCGACAATTTCACCGATCGTTTCACTGGTAATTTCAGCAGTTAGTTTTTCGGTTGATTCGACGAAATCTTCCTCTGGATTATCCGATTCCTCAGCAATGGGACGATCAATCGGTTTTCTGGCAACTTTGACGATCGGCAGCGATATGCCCAAACAATCGAGAATCTGTTGCTCTGATAGTTCGCTCGGATGATAGGTAATGACGATCGAACTCGCCAAGGCACTAACGCGGACTTCGGTAACTCCCTTGAGAGCAGTCGCAGCCTGTTGCAGGTCGTTGCTATAGAGCATGTCGTTGTGAAGTCGATCGATCCGTAGGCGGATTCTACCGGGTAAGCGATGGACGACCTTACCTTCTATTCTGGGTTTGGATTTGGGCACAATCGAGTTGGATGCTTGGGGGGTGGTTTTGTTCATGACTTAAAGTGTGGCTGCCCAAGCGAAGCAAAATTCTGACAAGATGAGAAATGGTACTCCAGGTAGGATCGGGAGAAATAGACCGATGATGCCGACGATCGCGCTAACGGTTCCGACCGCGATGAGAATTTGCTTTTGAGTATGTCTTAAAGTAGCTTCCATGTGATGAATCCGGTGGTGATAAGTAAATAATTAAACGGTCGCAGGTTGGCTTAACGGGTGAAAAAGTTGTAAATCTGAATTGTGGTTCCAGGCTATGCCCTCCGGATCTCTATGCTGGCTCCAAATGTCGAACCCTGACACCGCCCGATGACGGGCAACGGTTTTGGCTGTCACACCCAATCTTTTAGCTAAATCCCTTTGACTGAGTGCATCAGGTAAGACTCGATCGCTCGTGTCCGACTGTTGCTGCACCTTAGTTTGGGTTTGGGTTGATTTGACTAGCACAGGCAAGGTGCGATCGGAACTCAGTAGCGGACGCAAACCATTTAACTCTGCAATAATCGATGTCCCATTATTGATCAAGATCGCCATCACAGGGTCGAGCGCGAATAAAACACCGCCCAGCATGGCACCTAAGTTTGGCACCGCGACGATCGCTGTATTTTGCCAGATAATGTCCATCGCCTGCCGTGCAACTTTAATCGCCAAAATCAAGCTCCGCAGATCGTCTTCCATTAGCACTACATCAGCCGTTTCACGGGCAATATCGGTTGCTCCCGCGAAGGAAATGGAGACATCCGCATAGGCAAGAGCAGCAGAATCGTTAATCCCGTCGCCACAGAACGCTACCGTTCTCCCACTGTCGTGGAGCGATTTAACGACGTCTACTTTTCGTTCTGGGAAGGCTTCTGCGTAAATGCAATCGGGGTCGATTGCCAGTTCTTGGGCGACTGTCTTAGCGACTCGGGTGACATCGCCACTAAGCATATAAGCTTTAATCCCTAAATCCCGCAATTCTTGAATCACCGCCCGACTTTCGGGGCGGGATGGATCGCTGTAAAGGATGACTCCTAGGAGTTCACCATTACCAGCGACATAAACAGGGGAATGGCTACCGGAGAGTATCTCTGGATAACGTTCTGACAGGCTCGTCAGATCGATCGATTCTTGCTCCATCAGGCGGTGACTGCCGACTAAAAGCTTCATTTTATTCACTGTCGCCATAACGCCTAAGCCGACGCAGTACTCCCACGTATCGCATTCATATAACGGGAGACTACCCTCACGAGCGTGGCGGACGATCGCTTCAGCAATGGGATGATTTAAACCCTGTTCCGCTGTAGCAGCCAAGGCAAGGATTTCTGACTCGGATAGTTGAGGATGTAATAATTTAACGGCGGTGATTCCAGCGTGTCCCTGAGTCAGAGTGCCTGTTTTATCAAAGACGACTGTATCAATCTTGGCGAGGAATTCGATCGCTCTACCACTCCGGATCAACACCCCGTTTCGCGCTGCATAGGTGAGGGCAGAAAGAATCGTCGTCGGCACAGAAATCCGAATCCCCGTACCAATATCAAGCGTCAGCAAGGCGATCGCGCGGTTGAGATTATTACTCGCTATCCCCACGACGGCAGCAGCAATGAGCGTCGGCACGACTAGTTGATTTGCAACCACTGCGGCATAGTTTTCGACGCGGGTGTCATGAACGGGGGCGGATTCCACTAGGGACAAAATCACACCTGCGCGGGTATTGGTGCCCATTCGCTCAGCAAAAATGCATAGATATCCATCTACAACTAGGGTTGAAGCAAATACTTCTTCCCCAGCCTCACGAGTCACGGGGACGGATTCTCCGGTGAGGCTACACTGATCGACAATGGCTGTACCGCGCACAATATAGCCATCTACAGGAATCTGATCGCCGGGGTAGACTAGGACACGATCGCCTTGAATGATATCCTTCGTTAGTATACGGATTTCTTGCCCATCTCGTTCCACCAGCACTTCGCCATTCAGGCAATCGAGTAAATCCAGGGATGCCCGTTCGCTGCCTCGCGCTGTCATATCTCGAATCACCTCACCCCCTTCGATCAGTCCCAGCATCAGTCCTGGCGCGAAGTAGGTGCCTTGGGAAGTATGCAAGGCGATCGCTAAACCATCGAGGAAATCAATATTGAGTTGCTGCTCTTGGGTAATACCCTCGATCGCTCTCTGAAATACGGGAATTGCGGCAGCCAGAACGACTCCAGCCACCACCACCCCCGGAATTGGCAACCCCAAAACAGTCCCCAATCCTAATACCAAGCCCAGCGCAGGTAGCCCCAACCGCTGAAAATAGTCGATTTCTTCTTTTGGAGCGGACTGCTTGCTTTCAGTCGTTATAGTCGGATCCAAAGCCTGTGTCAGCCGCTCAACTAGCGTACTGTGGGCGATCGCGATCTGCTCGACGGAAAGCTGGAAATCGAACTCCACCGAGATCGATTTTGCTGCGGGGTTAATTCGGACTTGAACCACACCCTCGATCGCTGTAGCTAGAGCCATCAGTCGCTGGGCATACTCGGCATCCTCCCCCAAACTGGCAACCTTGAGCCGGAGGTGCCAAGGTGTTTGATGGGCGATTTGATAGCTCATTGTCAAACTAGTTGTAACGCTTGGCTCGACTGCTGCCAGCAGATTTTGTGTGGGTTTCTCTAGGTTAACAAGAATTTCCGTCTTGACTGTGGTAAGCATCTAAAATTGCTGGTATGGGGTATGGTAAAAATCGATCCACGCAGATGGACTTAATTTAAGGTAACTACTCAGAAACGATTTCAACTTCGCGAGGTTCGGCATAGTTAGGTGCTTTCTTAGCTACACGCTCCGCCTGTGCATCAGCAACTAGATCGCGAAAAGACTCCTCAGCTTCAGCAAAAGCAGACTGGACATTCTCGATCGTATCCAAACCCCACACCATCGCTTTCTTAGTATGCTCTTTCGCCGATTCTGCTAGGGGTTCGCCCAGTTTATCGTGTCCCATTACTTTACCAACGATCGTAACTACGGGTGCGAGTGCAAGTGCACCAATGCCCACCGCTAAAGCAGCTAAAGGTTCTAACCCGAGAAACAATGCTTCAAATTCCACGCTGGCTTAACCTCGTTCTAGTTTAATATTATTCAATGAACATTTTGCTTGAGTTACACAGATACTGGATTTACTCTGTGCATCCGAAAATCAAACTTAATATTGATGATAGTATAGCAGTATATTTGATTGAGATTTGTATATGTTGATTCCATCGATCGAGATGATCAAGATTTTAGGTAGTGCCATTGTGTGAAGGGCAAAAGATAATAAGGTGATTTCGAAAGCGGCATGGTCAGTGCTTAAGCTGCGAGGGCTATTTTTCTCTGTTCTCCAGAAAAGGGCACTACCAGATTTTACTTTAGTTAAAATATTCATAAATTCCGATTAAAATAATCAAACCAGACGATGAAAAGCCTGCCCAAAAATCAGTCATCCTCTTTGAAAATTTCTCACCTAGCGCAGAACCACCGAGTAATGCTAGTACGGCGAGAACAAAGGTCGATCCTGTGGTTAGGGTAGCATCTAGACCAGATATGCCAGCGCCTATTCCACCGCCGATATTATTAATGGTCAAACTAAATGCTAAAGGGATAGAATCTCTCACCTTCATGTATCCCACAATACTTTTAATGTCTGTTGTGGGACGATCGATATAGTTTGTATCACTCCTATCAGCTTGAAGATCGGCAGATCGAGTTTGATAAAAATAATTAGGCATAGAGAGATTCTGCTGCTGGGTATACTTTTCAATCCTATGGCGTTTGTGTTCCTGCCGAATAGTTTGCCACATTCCGAAAATCCCAATTGAGATGAGAACTCCGCTACCAAGTATATTAGCGGTCGATTGAGATAAATATCCACCAATCATTTGCCCAATTGATATCGACAAAAATGTCCCCAAGCTAGACACAACTGCAATGAGCAAATTAGCACAGATAGTAATCCTAACTTTTTTAATACCATAGGCGATCGCGACGGCGAAACTATCGGCATTAGAAGAAATGGAAATTAAAGCGATCGAAAATAGATGTAAGCTCATTAATTACTTATATAAACAATAGCAAACGGCTTGTGACAATTTTACTGTAATTATTATAGCAATAGTCTGGACATTTTTCAGAGAGGGAAATAGATGAAGAAGCTATCTATCCGTTAGGGTGCGAATTAACAACAGCACCGGATGGATAGGGTATAGAAACTGCTGTACAGAGGGAATTAGAACTTTCTCTATTCGCGATCGTCGATACGGAGACGGAGAATGCCTATGCTTTTCATGCGCAACAAACTTATGAAAAAAGCCTGTATCCGTTGCTAAGTGGCACAGACTATTATTTAATCCGTTTAGAGCAAAACAAGCCCCACTGGCCCAAAAGCCTTCAATATCTGGCCGTGGATAGCGCCTACGCCAATGCTCCCTTTATCAATGGGGTGAAAATACTTGGACTAATCATGACACCCCTCGGTATGTCCTCCTTTTTCGACCCATGTGGACCAAGATGCTGAGGAGATTTTGCAATTCTATCAACTGCGATTCTAAATTGAGTTTATTTTTCGTGATGCGAAACAATTTATAGGCTTGAGTGAGAGGTAAAGTTGGGCGTGATATTTTAAACGTTTCGATTGATGGCTACAGTTCTCTAGAATAATTCACTCAAGAGATCAAGCTGACTCTGCCAATCCTCATCATGTCTCAGCGCAATTACCCTATATCCAGCTTGGTAGCGGAGATTGTCACGATCGATTCGGTCTTGCTTCTGCTTTTCAGGAGAATCGTGAACAGAACCATCACAGAAAATAGCAATCTTTGCAGTTTTGTACACAAAATCAGGCTTGATAGATGCTTCAGCAATTAATTCTTGGGCTGAATCAGGTAGTTGGATGCCACGACGGTAAATTTCATCTAATACCAACTTCTCTAGTCGAGAGTTTGGATCAACTTTCTGCTCAAGATTTCTATACTGAGCCTCTCGATCGACGTCATACTCCTGTCGCTTCAACTGACTATGGAGTAGCTGCTCTAGCCATCCCTTTACTAGATGGCGATTAATCAAGCGGTGATCAAATTGATTACTGTATGACAGTAGGCATTCATAACAGGCATGGGTACAAGTTAATTTTTATTCCTGGAAGTGACAAATTTCTAAGGCTGTTTGGGCGATCGTCTGAAATGCCTGTGGATTCTCCAATAGTTGGGTTAATACGCCCGCACCGCCTTCGACAGCTTCCCAGAACAGCAGAGTTTTACCTCCTCCTAGTCGTTCTGTGCCGAGTTCGTTGTCTTCTAGCTTATAGACCGCTTGAATCGATCGCATTAAGGCGTATTGTAGGGTCGTGAGAAAGGCTGCCGTGTCGCTGGTTGGGATGTTTTTGGGTTCAATCACCAAGATGTTAGACGTCTCTGTGATTAGCAAATTAACGTTTGCCTGATCTCCATTGGCATCGGCAATTTGAGTGCCACAATTTTCGCAAGTGTCCCGATGCTGGCCATCGACGGAATGAAAATAACCGCAGTTAAAACACACGTCTACCCGCTTATAGAATCCATTTAGGATCTTTTCATAGAGAAATGGCTAGGCGCTTGATCTTTTAAGCGGATATAGGATCCCATCGAAAATCTCTCGTTTACTCTACTTCGGTGGTCGAGTTTGCTTCTTTTTTGGCAACACGGGTTCAAGAATCGACCATTCGGCGTCACTCAGGCTGCTGGAGTATTGGCATTTATCTCAACCATACTCCAGAATTGAAAAGATCCCAAATGGATTCTATAAGATTTGGGAGGAGGGCGAGATTCCGAGGGTGGTTTTTGAAATTACGTCTCCTAGGACGAAGAAAGAGGATGATGGATTTAAGAAGCAGCTTTATGAGCAGATTGGGATTCAGGAATATTGGCAGTTTGATCCTAAAGGCGAGTGGATTCCAGAAAAGTTGCGAGGCTATCAATTAGTAGGTGATGCGTATACCTCGATCGAAATAGGGATTAGTCAGGCACTGGGTTTGCGGCTAGAAACGAGTGGCGCACTCATTTCGTTTTACCGATTAGATACGGGCGAGAAATTGCTCATGCTAGATGAATTGTATGAACAGTCCGAGGATCGTCAAGCGGAGTTGATGGCTGAACGGTTGCAATTGCAACAGGTTCAAACCGCGTTGATGGCTGAACGATCGATAACTGAAAGCTTACAGCAGCAACTCGATCGCTATCGTGAACAGTTTGGCGAACTCTGGGGCGATCGGGCTTAGAATGATAACTCCAACCCATCCCAGTGAGAGAAGTTAATGCATCGGATTGCTGCAATGCCGGGAGGCTGGAATCCAGAAGATGACGGGGTTGTTTATATTCAACAAGATCCCGCATCGATCGTCATCATCACTGCGCAGGATACTGACATTAGTGCCCTAGCCCGAGCCGTCGATCAGCTTCCGGATGCGGCTGATGTGCGCGTGGCAAGTTTACTCGCGTTGCAGCAGGAGTTAACCATTGATACGTACGCGGATGATGTGCTCGAACAGGCTCAAGTGATTGTTGTGCGGTTGTTGGGTGGCGTGAGCTATTGGGCCTATGGATTAGAGGTCGTTCAGGATATTGCCGATCGAACCGGGGCAAAGTTAATTGTGGTGCCAGGAGACGATCGCCCTGATCCGGCATTGACCAGCCGATCGACTGTCCCGCTCGTTGATGTGAATCAGGTGTGGCGGTATTTTACAGAAGGCGGCGTTGGGAATTTTAAGAATTTATTGCGATTTTTGGGCGATCGATATTTGGGATTAGGCGTTGGGTTTGACGATCCGAATGTCATTCCAAAAGTAGGGCTTTACCCGTTTCCCGTATTTAAGATTGAGCATCCTAGAGTTGGCATTCTCTTTTATCGCGCGCATTATCTTGCCGGAAATACTGCGCCGATCGATGTCATGTGTCAGGCATTGATCGATCGTGATCTCACTCCGGTTCCCGTTTTTGTGGCGTCACTGCGAGATCCGGAAGTGCAGTTTGATGTGCTGCGTGTATTTAAACCCAAAGATGAGCCGTCAATTTTAGCGTTGTTAAATACGACGAGTTTTTCGGTATTAAACCCTGTGCCGCTCTATAGTCAAACGGACAGCACGATCGAAACGTCGAACCATCCCGATGCACCCGAACTTTGGCAGCAACTTAACATTCCTGTGCTCCAAATGATCTTAAGTGGCGGCACAGAGGTGGATTGGGCGGCCCAACTGCGAGGCTTGTCGCCGCGAGATACGGCTATGAATGTGGCGTTGCCGGAAGTGGATGGACGGATTATTAGTCGGGCGGTGTCGTTCAAAGCCGTGCAGGAAAAGCATCCCCGATTGCAGACGGAGGTGGTGGGCTATCAGCCTGTGCAGAATCGAATTGAGTTTGTCGCCGATCTGGCTAAGAATTGGGTCAATTTATCAGTGACACAGGTGTGCGATCGGCGGGTGGCCCTGATTTTGGCCAATTACCCGAACCGGGATGGGCGACTGGCCAATGGCGTTGGACTGGATACTCCGCAGAGCTGTGTGGAGATTTTGAAGGCGTTGCAACAGGCGGGCTATCTCGTCTCTGCGATTCCTGAAGATGGCGATGAACTGATCCGGTGGTTAACTCGGGGCGTGACCAATGATGTCGAGGGACGCGAAATTCGATCGGTGTATCAATCGCTATCAAACATAGATTATGCAACATATTTTGCAACGCTGCCGTTACAGGTTCAGGATGAAATGGAGAAACGCTGGGGCGTCCTATCAAACCCTAGTTTTGCAGTGCCAGGGATTCAACTCGGGAATATCTTCATCGGCATCCAACCTGCACGAGGCTACGACAACGATCCGTCACTCAACTACCATGCGCCAGATCTGGAACCGACCCATGATTATTTAGCCTTTTACGAATGGGTTCGGAGGGCGTTTGGGGCATCGGCGATTGTACATGTTGGGAAGCATGGAAATTTGGAGTGGCTGCCGGGGAAAAGTATTGCACTTTCGGAGCAGTGTTATCCTGAAGTCGCCTTGGGTCCGATGCCGCATTTTTACCCCTTCATCGTCAACGATCCGGGCGAAGGTGCTCAAGCCAAACGTCGATCGCAGGCCGTTATTCTCGATCATTTGACGCCGCCGATGACCCGAGCGGAATTGTACGGCGATTTGCAAGCGTTAGAAAACTTAGTCGATGAGTATTACGAGGCGATGAATCTTGATCCGACAAGAATGAAGCCACTGCGCGAAAAGATCTTAAACCTACTCGAAGTCAGTGAGTTAAATGCTGATTTGGGTTTAAAACTCACAGCAGAGGAGTTGAAAGCGCGATTTGAAAATACGGTCATGAGTCATCTCGATCGATCGCTGTGCGAACTTAAGGAAGCACAGATTCGAGATGGATTACACATCCTGGGCGTATGTCCGTCCGGATCACAATTGCGGGATCTCGTGATTGCAATTGCCCGTTATCCGCAAGCGGGACGGGTTGGGTTATCTCGTGCCATTGCCGAAGATTTAGGGTTTGATTTTGACCCATTGACAGCAGATCCAGCAGACGCATTAGGCGGCGAATATCGATCGGTCAAAGATGCGATCGATCGGATTGAACAGGTTGCGATCGAGTTAGTGGATGTAACGATCTCTGGTAAACCAAGCGAATGCTATGCGCCCCTACATTCACCCCTACAGTCGGAATTATCGTGGATCGCACAGACCCTGCTGCCGGGACTCTACAAAACCACCGACGAAATTACTAATCTAATTCGGGGACTGGACGGCCAATACATCCCGGCTGGACCCTCCGGCGCACCCACTCGCGGACGACCCGAAGTCCTGCCCACCGGGCGTAACTTTTACTCAGTCGATATCCGATCGGTCCCCACCGAAAGCGCTTGGGATGTCGGTCGTAAGGCTGCTGAAACTCTAGTCGAGCGGTATACCCAGGAAAATGGCGAATATCCGAAGACTCTCGGACTCTCGATTTGGGGAACCTCCACCATGCGAACTGGGGGCGATGACTTGGCCCAAGCTCTCGCATTATTGGGGGTCAGACCTGTCTGGGATGGCATCTCTCGGCGGGTTGTAGACTTTGAAGTCATTCCCGTTCGCACCCTCGGTCGTCCTCGTGTTGATGTTACCCTTCGCGTTTCAGGATTCTTCCGGGATGCATTCCCAAACCTAATCGAATTATTTCACCAAGCCGCCTCACTTGTATCTACTTTAAATGAATCTAGCGACGATAATCCGATCGCACACACTGTCCGAAAAGACACCCAAACCTGGACCAGCCAAGGCTTAGATCCACAAATCGCCCTAGAACAAGCGCAGTATCGCGTGTTTGGATCAAAGCCCGGTGCCTATGGTGCAGGATTGCAGGGTTTAATCGAATCGCAAAACTGGAAAGATGATAGCGATCTTGCGCAAGCGTACTTAAACTGGAGTAGCTATGCCTACACGGGAAAAGGCGGTGGACAAGCAGCGCCCAATGCCTTCCAAGCCCGAATTACCGGGTTGCAAATTGTGCTTCAAAACCAAGATAATCGGGAGCATGACTTGCTCGATTCTGACGATTACTACCAATTCCAAGGCGGAATGGTCGCAGCAGTCAAATCTCTTTCAGCAACGCGACCTACGACCTATTTTGGAGACAATTCCAATACGGCTAATCCCAAAGTCCGATCGCTCTCTGAAGAGATTGCAAAAGTCTATCGATCGCGCGTTATAAACCCAAAGTGGATCGCGGGCGTGATGCGTCATGGCTACAAAGGTGCCTTCGAGATGTCTGCAACCGTAGACTTTTTGTTCGGCTACAGTGCAACGACGGGCGAAGTGCCAGACCATATGTACGAGGGCATCGCGCAGGCTTACCTATTGGATGAAGTCGTCCAGGAATTTCTCCAAAAAAGCAACGTCTGGGCCGCGCGCGACATGGCCGAACGACTCCTAGAAGCGCATCAACGGAAGCTCTGGAAAACAGCCGCCACCCAAACTATTGCCAAGCTACAGGCGATTTCACTAGACGCAGAAGGAGCGATCGAACAAACCTTGATTTAAGATAACTCCCAGAAAAGAAGACCGAATACCTCCGTGCTAAAATTAAGTTAAGTTAAGTTAGCCCAGCTCAGTTAGTCGTTAAAAAGCTCCGATCGATCATGATTTTTATCAATCCTAAAACCGACTTTGCCTTCAAAAAGATTTTTGGCTCCGAACAGAGCCAAGACATTTTAGTCAGCTTTCTGAATGGGATTTTGTACGGCGGCGAAGATGTCGTACAGTCAGTTAATATCCTCAATCCCTATCAAGCTCCTCGTATTCGAGGCATGAAAGATACCTTTCTGGATGTCAAAGCGACTCTTTCCGGCGGTCAGACCGTGATCATCGAAATGCAGGTATTGAACGTCGAAGGGTTTGAACAACGGGTTTTGTACAACGCGGCCAAAGCTTTTTCAACGCAGCTTGACATTGGAGAGGATTACACCTTACTCAATCCCGTGATTGCGCTCACGATTACTGATTTCGAGATGTTTTAGGATCTCGACGCGGTGATTTCGCGGTTTGTGCTGAGGAAAAAGCATGATCTGACCGACTACTCGATCGACGGTCTCGAACTCGTCTTCGTTGAACTTCCTAAGTTTCATCAAGCCCTCAATCAGGTAGAGGGCTTAACCGAGCAATGGATCTACTTCCTTCAAAATGCACGCCAGCTTGAATCAGTGCCCGCCTCTATGAAAAATGTATCGGCCATTCAGCGAGCCTTTACCGTAGCGAATCAATCCAATCTCAGTCGGGAAGAACTCGAAGATTTGGAGAACCGAGAAATGTTCATTCATGACCAACGCAATGCGATCGTCAAGGGAACTAAGCAAGGGCTGGCTGAAGGTTTAAGACAAGGGCTGAAACAAGGACGAGCTGAGGGATTAGCTGAGGGGCTGGAACGAGGAGTAAATGAGGCGAAGATTTTGATTGCCCAGCGGCTACTCGCCACGTTGGATGACACCACCATTTCACAAATGACCGATCTAACCTTGACCCAAGTTAAACAGCAACGGCGATTGGAGACTGAGATTAGTTAAGCCCCCAGATGCGTGAACGATCGCCGAACTTAATACCCTGGCGATCGACTGACCTTCGCACGATGCAGCAGATTCCCTTTATAGCGATAACCCGAAAACCGCACCCGAATGCGATCGCCCGTTTGAATCGGCACCCCAGACTCCATGATTTGATGAAGGGCAGGATCATACCGCAACTCCTCACCCACCCGGCCTAAGATTTCGACTCCCCACTCCGTAAGCAAAATGTCTATGGGACGAAGCAACGGCAAGAGTTTTGCAGCCGCAAGTTGGGGATTGCGCTGGGCCGCATTGGCAGCGGCAGACCACTGGAGAAGCCAGGGTTCTAATGTATGAAGAGCCGATCGTTGGAAAGCATCTTCGGACAGGACAGGAGAAGGGGGAGCAGACTGAATCGTCGGGTCGGGATTAGGCGGAGAAAGAGATCGCACCAGGGCTTCAAGATCGAGCTTCAGAAAATTTGCTAGCTTAAGAAGCGTATTAACTTGCATCTGAAGCACTTGCCCCCGACGGAGTCGATCTATTGCACTTCTGGACACTCCTGATTGCTGGCTTAGTGCCCGAAAGCTAGGAATCCCCCGATCGCTCATATACTGGGCTAATACAGAAGTTAGGTCTGAGACTAGATCTGGAGACGAATCTAGAGGTAAATCTGGACCTGAATCTGATGTTAAATTGGGTGCTAAATCTGATGTTAAATTGGGTGCTAAATCTGATGTTAAATTTAGTGCTAAACCTGATGTTGAATGGGGTTCTAAGCTGGTAGGGGACATCATTTGTAAAGATCTCCTGGATACAAGTGGGCGATTAATAAGATTTTCGTCTCGTTTAATTATCTTCCCAAATCGATCGTAGCGAACCCGCCCTGTCCCTTAAAATTTGAGAAAGAAGAAATCGATCGAGGGATAGAATGTCATGGATTGGACCTCAATAGTGGTAGGCAGTATCATTGCCGTTGGGCTAAATGCCTTACGTTCTAGGCCAATGCAACTGTCAGAATCGTCGGACAAACCGTTAGCAGAACCGTCGGACGAGATTACCCCGCTCGCCTACGAAGCCGCAATTGACCTTGCCCAGTTCAAATCGAGCTTCCTCGCCCGGACAGCTCACGAATTGCGATCGCCCATGAATGCCGTGATCAGCAGTCTGCAACTTATCAGCGCCGATCTCTGCGATAGCCCAGAAGAAGAACGCGAATACGTCGGAATTGCTCAGGAGGCCGCGCTAAAGTTTATTGGGCTGCTTGATGAAGTCATCAAAGTCTCTAAGCTCCAGACCGGAACCCTCAAAATCCGATCGACCCACGTAGATTTGTCTCTTGTGTTGCAAGAAGCCTATTTCATGTGCCGAATGCAAGCCGAGACCCGAAATCTTAAGCTGATTATTCCAGCGCTAGAGGATGAAATTCTGGTCCAGGCCGATGAAGCCTATTTGCGTCAGGCGATCGTAATTTTGATCGATCGAGCCGTTTCACTCCTTGATGGAGGCATCATCGAACTCGTGTTGACTCAAGACGAAGACACCCTCACGCTCACGATTCCCGATCCCCACGACGAAACAGAACCCAGTGCAATTCCCAGTGCAATTCCCAGTGCAATTCCCACTCAGTTCACCCCATCCTTTCGACGACTATTGGCGCAGGAAATCTTGTCTACGATGAATATTTTGGTCAATCGTCAGGCCGAAACGCGATCGATTCAGATTATTTTGCGCCGATTGCCAATAGGAAGTTAAATACATCCGTATAATTGAGAGTAAATACTGAGTAGCACTAGCGTGCGATCGAACGGGAGAACATTAGCCATGCCAATGATCGAGACCAAGACCGAACCTATGGTCATCAATATGGGACCCCACCATCCGGCCACCCATGGATGTTTTCGGTTGGTAGTCACCCTAGACGGTGAAAATGTAATCGATTGCGAACCTGTGCTGGGCTATCTTCATCGTGGCATGGAGAAAATTGCCGAAAATCGTACCACCATTATGTACATCCCCTACACTAGCCGATGGGACTATTATGGCGGCATGTACAACGAAGCCATCACGGTCAACGCCGTTGAGCGGCTAGCAGGAATCCCCGTACCCAAGCGGGCAAGTTATATTCGCGTGATTATGCTGGAGCTATGCCGTTTGGTCAATCACCTGCTCTGGCTCGGACCCTTCATTACCGATCTGGGCGGTGCGACGCCCTTTTTCTATACTTTGCGCGAACGAGAAATGATTCTCGACTTGTTTGAGGCAGCGACGGGTTATCGCATGGTGAACAATAATTATTTCCGTGTCGGCGGCGTGGCGGCGGACTTGCCCTATGGTTGGTTTGAGAAATGTCGCGACTTTTGCAACTATTTCATCCCGGCGCTGGATGAATACGAAAAGCTCATTACCAATAACCCAATTTTTCGTCGAAGGCTTGAAGGCGTGGGCGTCCTGTCTCGCGAAGATGCGATCGCCTTTAGCTGTTCGGGTCCAGTGCTTCGAGCCTCTGGAGTGAAGTGGGATCTGCGAAAAGTAGATCACTATGAGTGCTATGACGAATTGGATTGGGATGTGGCTTGGGCCACCGAGGGCGATTGTCTAGCGCGCTACACCGTGCGTATTCAGGAAATGCGCGAGTCCACCAAAATGATTCAGCAGGCGATCGATCAGATTCCCGGTGGAGCCTATGAAAACCTTGAGGCCCAGCGCACCATGGCTGGACCCAAATCTCAATGGGACGCACCTGAGTTTCAATATATTTCCAAAAAAATCGCCCCGACCTTTAAGATTCCGAAAGGGGAACACTATGTCCGCCTTGAAGCCGGTCGTGGCGAAATGGGAATTTTTATTATGGGTGACGATAATATGTATCCTTGGCGCTTGAAAATCCGTCCGGCTGATTTTAATAATCTCCAGGCACTCCCCCAAATGGTGCAGGGCTTAAAAGTCGCAGATCTCTTCATCACCCTAGGAAGCATTGACGTTGTGATGGGTTCCGTCGATCGCTAAACGCTGGGATCAGTCCGAGATTAGGCAACGATCAGCCAGGGATAACGACAAAATTTAATTAAAACGGCAGGGACAAGTGCGATCCCCGCCGCTTTAAATCTAAATTTCATTTAAAGTTTATTTAGATTTAAATTAGTGCCAAGTTAAGTCTTGACTCTAAAATTTGGACCGATCGATCGATATAAATGTGTGAATAAGCTTAAAAAGGGCCTAAAAACGTCCGGAATTCTAAGAAGCGGTACGCATGTACTTCTTGCGGAAACTGCAAGATTGAGATTTAATCAACCTTGGAATTCATAAATTAATTCCTCTCAAATCTCCGAGAATAAGCCCTAATCCTAAACAACGTAGTGTGTTGTGCTAATGTGTTGCTCTACGGTCATTCGTAGTTCTTGTAGTCCGTTCCTGTCCTTGAAAGAAGTAAATGCTAGGTCTAACCAGACCGTTAACCTTCTGGGATGTAAAACGTTAATCTGCATCACTCTCAGCATTTCGTTAGGAATAGAGCATCCTCAAATACACCTCATCTGAGACAAAACTTACTCTCTGACCTTCTCCCATTATTTAAGGCGATTGATAGTCTTAATTTTGCAACTGACGATGCCCGATCCTTTACCCATCACCGGCTAAATCTTAATGAAATACCAAGCACAACTGACACCCTGGGTCATCTTTCAAATTGCGGCTGAAGACACCCGTCACCCAGTTAGCCGATTCCGCCGTCGTAACGACGCAGATGCTTACATGAAGGTTTTGAATAATACGAAGCCCAATAGCAAGTTTATTGTCGCCTTCGATACTGAAAGCTTTGCTGCACCTAAATCAGATGCGGTACTTGCAGCAGTGTAAATTAATACTAGGCTTTAGACGTTGAATAAGTCTATGTTGGACTTATCACTTTTGATGTTTCTAGAAGTTTTATTAAAAGCGTAGAGCATGGTTTCCATCTCTACGCTTTTAATGTATCTAACCTACGGTTATGGAGTGAAATAACGCTAAACAATGGTGCCAAATTCTTCCGATCGCTCTCAGGATTTTCCTGGGCATCCTGCATTGTGCGAGATTCTAATCCATCAGATGAACGATGAATTCCCGATCACCTTTGCAAAATTTATGGAGGTCGCGCTCTATCACGAAGCTTGGGGATACTACAACACTCGGGCGACCCAAATCGGGGCAGCAGGAGATTTTTATACGTCGCCGCATTTGAGCGCTGAGTTTGGAGTTTGTATGGCGCGGCAACTGGTGAATTGCTGGGAAAACCTAGGCCGAACCGATCGCTTTGACGTAGTAGAAATGGGTGCAGGCCAAGGGATTTGGGCCGCAGATATTCTAAAGGCTCTCTCCGAGATTTCACCCGAGTGCAACAATGCTCTGACTTACACCATCGTCGAACGATCGCATAGCTTGCGCCAAGTCCAACAGCAACAACTTGCGCCTTGGGTTTTAGCCGAATCTAATGCCAAACTTGCCAAGGTTCAGTGGCGATCGTGGGACGAAATTCCGATAGGGTCGGTTCAGGGCTGTTTTATTTCCAACGAACTGGTTGATGCGTTTGCAGTTCATCGCGTAACGGTAAAAACAGGCAAACTTCAGGAGATTTACGTTACCTGGGACGGCGATCGATTTGTAGAGCGGATTGGCGATCTCTCCACCCCAAAACTGGCTGAATATTTTGAAAATCTCGGCCTTGATCTATGCCAATACGCAGAAGGTTATCAAACCGAAGTCAATTTAAATGCAATAGACTGGCTGAGCACGGTGAACGATCGTTTAGCGCGCGGCTATTTGATCACCATTGATTATGGCTACCCCGCTTCCCGCTACTACTCAAAGGTTCGCCAAGATGGCACGCTCACGGGATATTTTGAACATCGTCCCACTGATACCCCCTACGAAAAGGTGGGACTCCAGGACCTCACTGCCCATGTAGACTTCACCACCTTGGAAAACCATGGAAAAACCCTTGGGCTAACCCATTGCGGGACCACTCAGCAGGCTTTGTTTTTGATGGCGTTGGGACTAGGGGAGACGATCGCACGCCTTAGTCAGACCGAGACTCGGAGTATCCAAGAGATTAACAATCGGCTAGCTCAGCGCGAAGTCCTGCACCGTTTAATTAATCCCATGGGGCTGGGGAACTTTCTCGTGCTCATCCAGTCAAAGGAAACAGCCCTACCCGATGCTTCTCATTTAGCTTCTAACATGACTTCTCAATTAGCTTCTCAATCTCTTTTAGGTCTAACCATTCCCGATCGCAGAGTCTAAAGCTCACGAGTCCAATCATAAAAAATCGGCTTACACTCTCTATAGAGTAATGTAAGCCGATCGATAGATTCCGATTCAGATTTAAATTTCGTATCCTATAGCTAACGACCTAATACATCTAGTCGGATGGGCGCAACGCCAGAATCCATTAGACCAATCACCCGAGCCGCCCCTGCCGATAGATCCAAGATCCGATCGCCTGCGTAGGGTCCCCGATCGTTTACCCGAACAACAACCGCACGTCCCGTATCAAGATTGGTCACGCGAAGTCGGGTTCCCATGGGCAAAGAGGGATGAGCGGCTGTCAAGGCTTCTTGGTTGAACACTTCGCCATTAGCCGTGTGGTTCCCATTAAACCCAGGACCGTACCAAGACGCCCAGCCTTTCACGGTCAAAAGAATAGCACCTGCATCAGGCGAAAGCACCGCTGCCATCACTTTAGGCATTCCTTCAATTTGAGTCACTGGGCTTGCATCTCCAAGGAGACGACGAAGACGATTGGTAACTTGGAGTGCATCTTGCTCTAAGTTTCGGTTGCTTCCTGCCGATAGGGTCGTGGGGTTGATCGTTACCAATTCTGAACGATTGGCAGAAATCAAGTACTGGCCTGACTTCTGACCCTGAGCATCTTTAACTTCTTTCCAGGAGACCGCAATTTGTTTTGCGTCTACGCCATCCCGATAAAGTCGATTGATTTTCGCCGCGATCGCGCTGGCCCGTGCCGTCGGATCTTGGGGTTCGGACCCGCCAAAAGAACGAGCTACAGAATTCGAGACGTCTTGAGCGTCACTCGAAACCGACTTTGTTTTTTGGCTGGTGTAAGACTCAGCTTTCACCGTTCCAATTTTTGTCTCATCTGCGACAGTGATCTGAGGCATTGTAAACGTGAGAACTGGAATGTTACGAACGTACAGCGTCGCAATCTGTTGACCAGCGCTCTCATGGGTGTGGACTTTAGCCACCGTTTCATCCTTCAGGGTTTTTGCCCGTTGGATGGGCTGTTCACCGACTTTAACCGAGTCAGACGCTGAGCCTGAAGCGAGAGAAGCAGTAAGGGGTGCTGGGGTTACGGTAGAGAACTTCGCCTCATTCGTGTCCAAACTTGCAGCAGTGGCTTGCGCAAGACCAGCTTGGGGTTGTGCAGTAATGGCCGTAATTGAGAATAATGTCGCAATTAAGCCTAAACTACCAGAAATTGAATTGTTCATACTGTCCTTAGTGTGAAGAAGCCCTTGGGACTGAGCTACACGAGGCGGAGACCTAGCATCAAGCCATACCTCAAAGTGAGGCGACCTGACCCAAACCTACGCGGTTCGATACGTCTATGGCATTCAGCCCATGATGTCTTAAGTCTCAAACTTGAGTCTCAAAACATTTCAAACTTAAAACCACTCCGTAATGCGTACTCGGTCCGTATTCATTCTCTGAGTTCGGAACTGCATCACAGTAGCATGAAGTTTTGCCATAGCCCATCCAGTGAAGGCACGGACCTTAGATAAATTCACGTTAGCTTCATAATCTAAAAAGCTCCCACAGTCTGCGAAACTCCCGCACAGTAAGGATTACAAGAAATTTTACTTGATTCATTGCAGCAAAAGACAACTTTAACTTCATGAAAATTTCACAGAAATATATGGGAATCACCATGCGATCGGTGAAGTTGTTGAGCATTTTAGGGTTGATGGGTAGGGATGTCCTGAATTTATGACGCAATATCCATGACGCAATATCCAGGCGCAATATCCATGACGCAATAAATGCCCCCTGCCTAAAGGTAGAATATCGGTCGCAGCCCCTAATACCGCAACCCAATACTGCAATCTATGGATTACAAGACAGCCGGAGTCGATGTCGAAGCAGGACGTGATTTTGTGAGGCGCATCACGCAGACCGTCGAAAAAACCTATCGTCCTGAAGTCATGGGTCGGCTGGGTGGATTTAGTGGCTTATTTAGTTTGCCGACGGGATATCTTGAACCCGTCCTGGTGTCGGGTACTGATGGTGTCGGGACTAAGCTGAAGCTCGCACACCAGTTAGACGTTCACGACACGGTCGGCATTGATCTCGTTGCCATGTGCGTCAATGACGTGATTTGCTGCGGAGCCGAGCCGCTGTTTTTCCTGGACTATTTGGCGACCGGACATCTTGAACCTGCCCAACTCGCCCAAGTCGTCGAAGGCATTGCTACCGGGTGTGAACGATCGGGTGCGGCCTTGCTAGGCGGCGAAACAGCGGAGATGCCGGGTTTTTACCAGTCCGGAGAATATGATCTAGCGGGATTCTGCGTTGGAATTGTTGAAAAAAGCAAAATCTTAGACGGATCGCAGGTTCAAATCGGCGATGTTGCGATTGCGCTTTTGAGTAGCGGCGTCCATAGCAACGGATTTAGTCTCGTGCGCAAAGTCATCACCGACAGTGGCGCTCAGTGGTCCGATCGGCCCGAGACGCTCAACGGTCAAAGCCTTGGAGACGCCCTGCTCGAACCCACCCGAATCTACGTCAAACCCATCCAAGCGGCCTTGAAATCGGGACTCTCTATTCACAGCATGGCGCACATCACGGGCGGTGGATTGCCTGAAAACCTTCCCCGTTGTTTAAGATCTGGGCAAAGCATTCGGGTGGATCCTGATTCCTGGACCCCACTGCCAATCTTCAACTGGGTGGCCACCGTGGGCCATGTGCCCATGAAGGATATGTTCAACACCTTTAATATGGGCGTGGGAATGGTGGTGATGGTTGCCCCAGATGACGCGACGAGTGCGATCGAATTTTTTAAATCACAGGATATTGAAAGCCATCGAATCGGTGAAGTCATTGCGGGAGCGGGAGACGTGGTAGGACTGTGGTAAAAGCAAAAAAACAGTTTGGGCAACACTGGCTACACAGCGAAAAAGCACTGAGTAAAATCGTCTTGAGCGCAGAACTCAAACCCACCGATCGCGTGTTGGAGATTGGTCCAGGGACGGGGATTTTGACCCGGCCTTTAATGCAGGAAGCCGAGTCTGTGGTGGCGGTTGAGGTCGATCGTGATCTCTGTGACCTGTTGAGCCAGAAGTTGGGGAAAATCGAAAAATTCTTGCTGGTGCAGGGTGATTTTCTGAAGATGGATCTAGATAAGGTATTGGCTCCGTTTGAAGCATTTCACAACCCTCGAAAAGTGGTCGCAAATATTCCGTACAACATCACCGGACCCATTCTCGAAAAGCTCCTTGGCACCATCGCCAATCCCAATCCCAATCCCTTCGAGTCCATTGTTCTGCTCGTCCAAAAAGAAGTCGCGCTGCGCATTTGTGCAAGGGCTAATAACTCGAACTATGGGGCGCTTTCGGTGAGGATCCAATATCTTGCCGACTGTGAATTTGTCTTCGATGTCCCCGCCAAGTCTTTCCGTCCGCCCCCCAAGGTCGATTCTGCTGTTATTCGCTTGCGGCCTCGTCCGATCGATCGTCCCGCCCAAGACCCGCAGCACTTGATGCAAATTTTGAAGCAAGGATTTTCTAGTCGGCGTAAAATGTTGCGCAATAATCTAAAAAGCACCATAGAATCAGAAGCCCTGGGTGAAATGCTGATGGCTCTGGAGATTAATCCGCTGGCGCGAGGTGAAGAACTGAGTGTTGCGGATTGGGTCAACTTGAGCGACCGACTCTTAACGAGGGTCGGTTTCAACCCTGAGCAACCAGAATCCTGATGCACGATCGAATTTAAATTGGGATTTCAGTGGGATTTCAACTTTGTGCTCAAGGAATCTTGAGTCCTGAGCCATCCCGACGTATGCTTAAATGTTAACGACTTTCTCTGAAGAGTCCTTCTGTTAATATTTTCGATCGAAAGGGTCTCTGATCATTTCATCTATTCTCCATCTATCCGTATCCTCAAGAGGCAATGTCCTGACAATGAGCCATCCCGACCAACATCCATCTCCCCAGACTCAACCTAATGAGTGGCTGACTGATAGTAACGGACAAGTTGCTCTCTCCATTCGATTTAAGGGCGATCGTCTGTTCAAAGAAGAGTCGCCGTATCAGACGGTGGAAGTCTTTGATACGCATAGCTGCGGAAAAATGCTCACCATTGATAGCATGGTGATGTGTACTGAATGGGACGAGGCGGCTTATCACGAGATGATTGCCCATGTTCCGATGCTTACCCACCCCAGCGCCAAAGATGTGTTGGTCATCGGTGCGGGGGATGGGGGGACGATTCGCGAACTGATGCGTCACCCCAGCATTGAGAAGGTCACTATGGTCGAAATTGATGAGGCCGTTGTTCGAGCGTCCAAACTCTTTTTACCTACGATTTCTTCAGCACTCAATGATCCGAAGCTAACGCTCCTGATTGATGATGGGATCAAGTTCGTTCATGATGCGCAAGATGCATCCTATGACTTGATTATCATCGATTCGTCTGATCCAGTTGGCCCATCGGAAGGACTATTTACTGCATCGTTCTATCAAGAAGTTTACCGAATTTTACGTCCGGGCGGCATCATCACCGTTCAGAGCGAATCCCCGTCCTTCAATCCCAAGGCGTTCACGGAGCTAAATCCTTGCCTGAAGAAGATCTTTGGCCAAGATAAAGTTCATTGCTACTTAGTCTTCATCCCAACTTATCCAACGGGTTTGTGGAGCTTGACGTACTGCTCAAAAGATGGTCCGCATCCTATTACGGATTTTGACCGGACGCGATCGGCTGAGTTTGCCCAAACTCATGGATTACGTTATTACAATGAAGATGTTCATCAAGCGGCGTTTTGCTTGCCGACTTACATTCGGAAGATGATCGAGTCTTAGTCTCTTTCCAAGAGCGTCTTCTATCCGCATTTTTAGCGAGAGGTTAGCCCATGAGTCAGGCATTGGAAACGTACGATCCAAACGGGATTGGTCAGCTTAATGGCAATCTCTACGGGCTTCCTTTTGACTACGATTCGGCTAACTTGATTGTGTTTGGGGTGCCGTGGGAAGTGACGGTTTCCTATCGTCCGGGGACAGCCCATGGTCCGCAGCAGGTGCTGAAGGCATCACCACAGCTTGATCTATATGATTTTGACCATGCGGCGGGATGGAAACAGGGTATTTTTATGCCTCCCATTCCTCAAGATATGTTGGATAAGAATGCGCATTACCGAGCCTTAGCCTTGCAGGTCATAGGACGCTTAGAGGCAGGCCGATCGCTGTCTGAATCGCCGGATTTGACTACGGCTTTGGCCCAGGTAAATCAAGCGTGCGAAGCGGTTAATCAGTGGCTTTATCAGCAATGTCGCACTGCCATGGATGCAGGGAAACGGGTGGCAGTGATTGGCGGGGATCACAGCGCACCCTTAGGATATTTTCAGGCATTGGCCGATCGCTATGAGAACTTTGGGATTTTACATTTGGATGCCCATGGAGATTTGCGTAATGGCTATGAAGGGTTTGAGTATTCCCATGCGTCCATTATGTTCAATGCGTTGAAGATTCCGCAGATTTCTAAACTAGTCCAAGTGGGATTGCGTGATATTTGTCAAGACGAAGTTGATCTGATCAATAATAGTCAGGAACGAGTGATTGCCCACTATGATTCAGCCCTCCAGCAAAAGCTATTTTCGGGTCGAAACTGGGTCGAAATCTGCCAAGAAATCATTGCGCCACTGCCTGAATACGTCCATGTAAGTTTTGACGTAGACGGCCTAGATCCGAAGCTATGTCCCAACACCGGAACTCCAGTACCGGGTGGCTTGGCGCTAGAGCAAACCTATTGTTTGTTTCGAGAATTGGTGAAAAGCGATCGTAAAATTATTGGCTACGATCTCTGTGAAGTTGGCAATGCTGAATGGGACGGCAACGTGGGAGCGCGGATTGTTTATAAGCTTGCAAATTTAATGGATTTGTCTTGGAAATAGTGCGATCGAAGTTGACTGCTGTTTGGACTGCGATGTGAACTGCGAATTTGGGATTTTGATCCGATCGCACATTTGTTATCTCAATAACAATGGATATTGCAGGGGTCAATGCCATTGACCCAGTTCACAAGGAATGTGGTTGTACTAATACCGCATTTTCTGTCGATGGTTCGCGACTGACTCCACAAGTCCAATCGCCAGAAAATTCATCAGCAACGCCGATCGTCCATGGCTCAAGAACGGCAGCGGAATCCCCGTCACAGGCGACAGGCCAATGGTCATGCCAATATTGACAAACGTCTGGAAAATAATCATTGAAAACACGCCGATCGCAATCAGCGACCCAAAATCATCCTTTGCATTTTGCGCAATTACCAGCAACCGATAACAAATCAACAGAAACGTCAGCAGCACCGCAAACGATCCCACAAAACCCAGCTCTTCACCGATCGCCGAATAAATAAAATCCGTATGTTGCTCAGGGATAAAGTTCAACTGCGTCTGCGTCCCATGATTCAAGCCCTGCCCAAAGAGCTTCCCCGCCCCGATCGCAATCCGCGACTGAATCAAGTGATACCCGCCGCCTAACGCATCCTGATCGGGGTCCAAAAACATCGTGACGCGCTGTTTCTGATAATCATGAAGTCGATGCCACAGAACATCACCCAATCCGCCCGACACAAGATTCACTGCCACTGCACCTAGCGTCCCCCACTTTTGCCAAGGTAGCGATCGAAGGGCAACGACTCCCATCGCAGCCACCCACAACAGCCACAGGCCAACCCCCAACGGCGTCAGCATCGGGTTAAGCCCCTTTAGCGCAGTCGGCAATAGGTTGAGCAAAATAGCAGAAAAAATGGGCGATAGCATCAGCACAATCCAGCCCGGATTTGCGTTTCCCCAATAGAGCATCCCGATCGTAATAGCCACAATTACCAAAGACGTCCCAAGGTTCGGCTCTAGCAAAATCAAGACCATCGGCAATCCCACAATGCTCATCGTCCGCATCATCGAACCAATAGTGTTGGCCGGACGATCGTGCAGCAGCGCCGCTAAGGTGATAATTAATCCCAGTTTTGCAAATTCAGAGGGCTGAACATTGAAGCCCAAAATATTAATCCACCGCGTCGCCCCCAACTCTGTTCGCCCAAAAAACATGACGCACAGCAACCCAAAGTTGACAACAACATACACCAACCAACGCCACGGCAGCAGCAAATCGTAACGACACCGGGACAAAATCAGTACAATAACAACTCCAATGCTTCCCGTCACAATATGCTGCGTCCAGTCCGTCAACTGTTTGTTGAGTTGAACGCTCCGAATCATCACACTCCCTAACACCATTAACCCGACAGCTCCTAGAAGCAGCAATAGGTCAATGTCTTGCCAAGGTTGAACGAAAGTCTTCCATCGAATTCGAGGCAATGACGTTTTCTGGAACATAGGATGAGCAGCCACAAAGGGGGAACAGGAGGTCATTCAGACAGGAAATCAAATCGTATCGCAATTGCATCGTTAGGTGGGATTGTACTATGGGCGTGCGATCGATGCATGAATGAATCAATACATAGATCGAATCGATTTATGATTACATTCATTAATATGTTCAGCTCTTCCGTTCATCTTCCAGAATCCATGGGCAAACTCTGGTTATCACCCAGACTCAAGATTTATCTAAAACCTTATGCTAGACCAGACCCAACTGACCCGACAAGAAGCGATCGATCGTCTCCGTGATTTTGGAATTCAAGGCGAGCAGGTCTATTTAATTGACCTTATCCCATTGGTAGAAATGATCTGGGCGGATGGGTCCGCTCAACAGAGCGAAGTTGCAATCTTTGAAACCTATCTCGAACAGCACATAGCACGGATCAATACGCTCGCCGGATATTCAATCTTGACCATCGAAGCGGCTCAAACATTTATCCAGCGATTTCTGACTGAACGTCCATCTAAAAAACTCCTCCAAACGCTGCGATCGTTGATTCCGCCTATTCGCCTTGCCAATTCTGATGACACAGCAAACCAAGCCCTTCGCAAGTCTCTTCTGCAAGGCTGCCTTGATATTGCGGCTAGCTCCGTCACGGAGTATCCCTACGAATCGATTGAGCGCTTCTGTTCCCCTGAGAAGCAGTGTTGGTTTGAAATATTCGAGACGTTGAAAGCCGCCGATCGGAGCCAAACGGCTCACTCAAACTAGATTCAATCTGTGAACAATAAAAACCGATCGTGCGGCTAGAGTTCGATCGGCTTTTTTTCAGGTTGAATTTCTAGTCTCAACTAAGTTTGTCTATAATTGAGGCAGATGCGAGCGAGGAGACCTATGCCACTCATTACTCAAGCGAAAGTTCAGAAAACACTCAATCTACGGGAAATTGAAGACCTGAATTTTTTTGAGGAGCATCAAGACCAGCCGTTAGAGTTGGCGGAAAACGATCGACATTTTCTGGATGAGCTACGTAAAGATTTACGGCAGATGCAGGAGTATCCTCGGCACGAAGAAATCGTCAAAATGTTTGTTTTAGCTCCCGTCTTACGTTTAGCCGGACTGGCGAGATATCCCTTTCTCCCCAAAGCTGAACATATTATTGAAATTTATCTCAGCTATGAAGATAGAGATAAAGAAGCCGTTATCATTCGCGGCAGAATTGATATTCTCATTTCTCACGAAAACCTTTGGGCGATCGTCATTGAAACGAATCGATCGTCATCTAATGTTCTAGAAGCACTTCCGCAGACCTTGAGCTATATGATGGCAAGTAAAGAAAACAACCTCCCCATTTATGGACTCTGCACCATTAGGACTGATTTTATATTTGTTAAACTAGTCAAAGGCGAAGTCAATCAATATGCACTTTCTGACCCGTTTTCAATCTACCGTAACTCACATAACGAACTCTACGATGTAGTGAGTATCTTTAAACATTTAGGATCGATCGTCACCCAAAATTAATCTCAGATCTCATGGAATAATCCAGGCTTATGCCCCTCTCCTAATGAAGAGGGATCGAGCATTAAGACTCTACTTCTGATACTGACCAAACTGAAATTCGTACACTTCATCTTCTTTTTCAGTTTCAATTTTTGAATCGGCCCGTGCATAGGAAACGCACAACAATGCGTAACCTTTTTCCTGGACTTCCGGGCTGATTCCAATGTTATCCACTTGCTCTAACTTGCCCGATCGCACGTAAGCCGCACAAGTGGTACAAACCCCCGATCCACAGGACGTTGGCAAATCCAATCCTGCCTCTAGCGCTGCATCTAGGACAGTTCTGTCATCTGGAATGTCCAAATGATGCGTTTTGCCTTGGTGTAAAATCTCAATTTTGTAAGTCGTTGCCATCTCTAATGTGCCTCGCCATTATTGGGTTTCTAAACTCAAAAAGACACGCTATTTGCGTGTCTTTCTAAGCCAGTCCGATCGTCAATCTGAATCGTCTCAGAGTTATTCTAGTGCGCTTGCTCCAGCAACGACTTCCAGAAGCTCCTGGGTAATCGCCGCTTGACGAGCTTTGTTGTAGGACAGGGTTAACGTGCTAATCAGTTGCTTCGCATTTTCGCTCGCATTGTTCATCGCCGTCATCCGAGCAGCTAGTTCACTCGCGGCTGATTCTTGCAGCGATCGCAGAAGCTGATTGTTCAGATACAAAGGCAAGATGGCATCCAAAATTTGGGTTGGGTCTTGCTCGAAGATCATGTCCTGCGGAAAGTCTTGAACCGGGGTCGAAACCTTAGTCCGATCGACCGCAAAATCACCCCCGCGCACCGTCAAACGAAACACTTCATCATCGGGAACTTCAAGCCCTTGCGGGTCTAGAGGCAGGATGGTCTGAATCGCAGGACGAGAAGCAATTAGCGACACAAATTTCGTGAAGATCATCTCAACGCGATCGACATCTTCGGACAAGAACGACGACAGAATCTGATTCCCGATGTTTGCCGCTTCCGCCGCAGTTGGAATTTGTTCTAACCCAGTGTAACTTGCGGTGATATTGTACTCACGACGCTTGAAATACTGGGTTGCCTTACGACCAATGATTACAAGTTGAACCGGAATGCCTTGGCCTTGAAGCTCTTTGACCCGGATTTCAGCTTTCTTAATAATGTTCGCATTGTAGCCACCGCAGAGACCGCGATCGCCTGACATGATCAACAGTGCAACATTCTTTACATCACGCTTCCGCAGTAGAGGCAAGTCTGCATTTTCAAACTTGATGCGTGACTGCAATCCGTAAATCACCTGAGCCAATCGATCGGCAAAGGGACGCGTATTGATCACTTGTTCTTGGGCACGACGCACTTTCGCCGCCGCCACAAGACGCATCGCTTCTGTAATTTTCTTAGTATTTTTGACCGACTGAATTCGATCGCGAATGGCTTTTAGGTTAGGCATGGCTGTGTTGTGATTTTGGATTGGGGAGAATTGAATTTTGGACTTGGAAAGGTCGGATTTGAAACCGAACAGTCCAAAATCCAAAACCTAAAATCTAAAATCAACCGAAGTTAAGCGGCAAACGCTTTCTTATATTCGGTGATCCCTTCCTTCAGCAAACCTTCTGCTTCATCGTCCAAGACTTTCTTACCTTGAACAATTTCGACATATTTCGCTTTGCTGGTTTTCAGGTATTCACGCAGACCCATGTTGAAGGCAACCACTTTCTCAGCGTCAATGTCATCCAAATAGCCATTAATCCCCGCGTAGATCACAGCCACTTGTTCATGGAGCAATAAGGGGCTGAACTGCGATTGTTTAAGGATTTCGCGGAGACGTTTCCCACGAGCGAGTTGGTTCTGAGTGGTTTTGTCTAGGTCAGAGGCGAATTGTGCAAAGGCTTCAAGTTCAGCAAACTGAGCAAGTTCGAGCTTCACTTTCCCCGCAACCTTTTTCATGGCCTTGGTTTGTGCGGCTGAACCCACACGGGACACAGAGATACCCGCATTTACCGCTGGACGGAGACCGGAGTTGAATAGGTCAGTCGAAAGGAAGATTTGACCGTCAGTGATGGAAATCACGTTGGTTGGAATGTAGGCCGATACGTCACCCGCTTGGGTTTCAACAATAGGAAGGGCCGTCATGCTACCGCCACCCATGGCATCGCTCAGTTTCGCCGCACGTTCAAGCAATCGGCTGTGAAGATAAAACACATCGCCGGGATACGCTTCACGACCGGGCGGACGACGCAACAACAGCGACATTTGGCGATACGCCTGAGCCTGCTTGGACAAATCGTCGTAGATGACTAAGGTCGCCTTTCCTTTGTACATGAAGTACTCGGCTAACGCAGCACCGGTATAAGGCGCAAGGTATTGTAGCGAGGCTGGATCGTTGGCGTTTGACGCGACGACAATGGTGTACTCCATTGCGCCTTTCTCTTGGAGCACTTGGACCGCATTAGCTACAGTGGACGCTTTTTGACCGATCGCAACGTAGACACAAACCACTCCTTCACCCTTCTGGTTCAGAATGGTGTCAAGCGCAACGGAGGTTTTTCCGGTTTGACGATCGCCAATAATCAGTTCGCGCTGACCCCGACCAATGGGAATCATGGAGTCAATAGCCGTAATCCCAGTCTGCATCGGTTCACACACCGATTTCCGAGCAATGATACCGGGAGCCATGGATTCAATCAGGCGGGTTTCGGTGGAGGCGATGTCACCTTTGCCATCAAGCGGACGCGCCAAGGCATCCACAACTCGGCCCAGCATGGCATCACCCACGGGGACCTGTGCAATGCGTCCGGTCGCGGTCACGGTGGACCCTTCTTGAATCGAGCGACCATCGCTCATCAAGACACAGCCAACGTTATCTTCTTCCAAGTTGAAGGCGATTCCAATAGAGCCGTCAACAAACTCTAGAAGTTCGCCTGCCATTGCTTTGTCAAGACCATAGACGCGGGCGATACCATCGCCAACTTGAAGGACGGTTCCGACGGTGGAAACCTTCACGTCTTGGTTGTATTGTTCGATTTGTTGACGGATGATATTACTAATCTCGTCAGGTCTGATCGCTGCCATTGGAATTTCTCGCTTTACAACGTTACGGAAGAGGGAGGGTTGAAAAAATTTGAATCTAAAAAACCTATCAATCCTGGAAAGTGAATCCAGGATTGCTTGTCTAAGAATTCACTTCTACTGAGTGACGCCCGCAAGCTGATAGGAAATCCGACGAAGCTGTCCGCGAAGACTCGCGTCAATCACCTGGGATCCCACCTGAATAATCACTCCGCCAATCAAGTCGGGGTCGATAATGGTTTGAAGCTCCACAGATAGGGCGTTAGTCATTGACTTAACTCGATCGCAAATGCCTTGTTTTTGAGCGTCGTTCAACTCAACCGTCGAAGTCACTTCGGCCAAAACCACTTGGTTTAGCTTCCGCACTAACGATCGGAACTCAGCGCAGATTCCGGGCAGACAAACGGCCCGACGACGATCCACCAGTAGCTTCAAAAAGCTCAGGGTAAAGGCGTTGACCTTGCTCTCGAAAAGCTGCTCGATCGCATGCTTCTTAACGGTGTCCAAAATAAAAGGATTGGCTAAGAAATCAGTCAGTTCGCTAGACCCCTTCAAGGTTTCAGCAATCAAGTCAACGTCGTTTGTTAGCACGTCTACAAGATTGTTGGATTGCCCCAAGGACAAGAGTGCCTGAGCATAGGGTTCATAAACTTTGGACGTTACGGTAGAACCACCTTTCATTTACTGACCCCCTAGAAGAGCAATACTGCGATCGACTAGCTTCTGCTGAGAAGCGTCGTTCAACCGATCGGGAAGTTGACGACTCACTTGATTCATTGCTAGTTCAGCAATGCGAACCCTTAGTTCGGCCAGAATTCGAGATTGTTCAGCACCCAAATCGGCAACCGCATCTTGTTTCATGCGAGCGACCTCTGCCGCTGCATTAGCCAAAATCATATCGCTAGCTCGCTTCGCGTCCCCTTCAGCTTTTGCTACGATCGAAGCCGCCTCTGCTGTTGCAGACTTGAGTTTCGATGTTTCAGCCGCCAAGAGTTTTGCCGTCTCAGCTCGTTTCAATTCAGCTTCGTTAAGCGCTTTTTCGATCGCTTGCGATCGGGTGCCCAATGTAGTGCTCAAGAAACCGCGACCAAAGTAAACCAAAATACCGATCACAATGGCGAGATTGACGACATTAGCCTCAAGAATATCAACATTGAGACCAAATCCCCCCTCTGCCGATTCCGCCATCTCGGAGGCTAGAATAGAACTCCGATTAGCGAGTTGTAGAAAAATATCCATGACACCAACTCACAACTGCGCCGACAACAATACAGAATTGAGAAGTGAGAATGCTGAATCGAGAATGAAGACCTAGAAATTCTAAAATCGTAGGATTCTAAATTCTAAATTCATAACCCTGAACTCCTAAACTCCAACTAATAGTTTGTTTAGAATCTCTTTGCTCAAGGCATCCACTTGCTGTTCGAGCACTGACAGGGCAGACGCTTTTTCAGCAGCGAGTTCTTGAGTTGCTTTTTCCCGTTGAGCAACCGCTTCGGCTTGAGCTGCTGCGATTTGAGCGCTAGCAGTTTTTTGGGCTTCGGCTTGGGCTTTTGCAATGACGCTTTGGTATTGACGACGGCTGTCCATCAATTCCTTTTCGTACTGCTGGGTAATGGCATTGATCTTTTCTAAACCTTCTTTCGCACCCGTCTGACTACTCCGAATCAGATTGGATCGATCTTCAATCACTTTAGTCAGTGGCTCGAAGAAGATAGCTTTTAAGACAACCATCAAAAGAATAAATTGAGCTGCCATAAGTGGCAGAGTCGCATCGAAATCAAACATGAGTGATGGCTCGTGGGTTAAACGGTAATGTCCTGAATCCAGAACCAAAACATGGGTAATGGGTCGATCGACATTGGTCACCTATCAATTTGAAACTCTCATCACAATCTATTACAATTGATGCAGTGAGGTACTCAAATCCCAGTCAACCCTCGCACAACCCATCCCACAACCAAAATACGATCGCTAATGTTATTTAACGAAAGGGTTCGCGAACAGCAAGACCAGCGCAATCACCAGACCGTAGATGGTCAGAGATTCCATGAACGCGAGGGTCAGTAGCAGAGTTCCGCGAATCTTGCCTTCAGCTTCAGGCTGACGCGCAATTCCTTCGACCGCACTAGCAGACGCATTACCTTGGCCAATGCCAGGACCTAGCGATGCTAGACCGATTGCTAAAGCAGCAGCAATTACAGAAGCAGAAGAAACATCCATGGTGGCTTTACCTTGTTACGTAGAAACGATAAATCTTCAAGTCAAATGAACGCGATCGGTATCACATGACGCAATACAGCGTACCACGTTCAGGGATCGACATCTCAATCAAAATTCAGCAATCTCGTGATTCAGAAAAACTGATAAGCAACTGGTATCTGGCAGACTAAAGTTACATTTAGCACGCAAACAATCATTGCAATCACTCAATGGGCAGGTTCAAGAGATGGTTACATTAAGTCGCTCGGCTTAAGCATGTTCCTCATGCTCATCACCATGACCTTCTAGAGCTTCATGAATATAAGCTCCAGCCAATGTTGCAAACACCAACGCCTGAATCGCACTCGTGAAGAGTCCAAGCAGCATGACGGGGAGTGGAACAATCAACGGCACTAGAAGCACCAACACACCCACCACCAACTCATCCGCGAGAATGTTTCCAAACAAACGAAAGCTGAGGGAAAGCGGTTTTGTGAAATCTTCTAGAATCGCGATCGGTAGCAAAATTGGAGTGGGTTGTACATACTTCGCAAAATAGCCCAAGCCTTTCTTCTTGAACCCTGCATAGAAGTATGCAATCGACACCAACAAGGACAGCGCAACAGTGGTATTGATATCATTGGTTGGCGCGGCTAGTTCCCCTTCCGGAAGATGAATCAACTTCCAAGGAATCAACGCACCCGACCAGTTTGCGACAAAAATGAATAGGAATAGTGTCCCGATAAACGGAACCCAAGGCCGATATTCTTTCTCACCGATCTGGTTGCGAGTTAGCTCCCTCACAAAATCCAACGCATATTCCATCAGGTTTTGCATTCCCTTTGGAATTTGTTGAATATTGCGAGTTGCCAAAAACGACGCAATGATCAAAATCGCACTGACGAACCAAGTCACTAAGAAAACCTGTCCGTGAACCTTGAGACTGCCAATGTGCCAGTAGAAGTGTTGACCGACTTCTAACGCAGCAAGATTAACGAAATTGGAACTGTCTAAAAAATTCAGCATCTCAATTAAGGCGGCATTTTCCAAAGGTTGTGGGATGGAAGAATCCCAGTTTACGATCGCACATGCGCTTGCAAGACTTACGAAGAAGCACTCACATAGCGCAAGGTATAGACGAAAATAGCTAATTTAAAGGTCAGGAACCCCAGAAAGATTGGTAAAATACTCAACTGATCAATCTGCGTTGCTGCGATAATCACCCCAGCTAGCACTGCCACTTGAGACTTCCCAACGCTTCCGCCCTGTCCAAGCTTCTCCACGTTTTTACCCAATAACCTCAGATACATGACCCCAGTGGCCGCACCCAAACCATAGTTCAGGGCAACATTGAGGTTATAAAAAAACCACACTGCCGGAAAGATAAGTCCGATCAAGATCACCGTCGTGACCAGCAACTCACGTTGGAGCGCGTAGTAATCCTTCATCGAATCGGAAACAACGTCCTCAGGACTCGTCTCAGACTGTTCTTCAGGCTCAACGGGATTTAGAACTATCTCCTCCATAACACAGCCAGCTTCCTCTCAGGTTTTGATTTTGGGCACAGTGTAAATGGTCGATCGTCCTCTAACTGGTCTCCCAGCATTAGACAACGAGCATCTACATAGCTCACAAATCCACTAGAAATTGTATCACGGCACGGGTGATCATCTTTTTTGGAATAAAGAATGGAGAATTTGGACGGGCGTTGGGGGGCTTGCTACACTGGAGGGAAATATAAAATAAGACGTTTGCCGATGGGAAACGCGAAAATTTTAGAAAATGTCTTAGGGTAAGGTCGATGGATACTGAACTGCTTCAAGATATTTTGGACGAACTCAAGGCGCAGGGGCGATCGGAAGCTTCTACTCCACTAGGGTTTGGGAATCCACCGAGGGCACGCTACATCTACGCCAATCGGCAATACCCGGATTGTCTGTGGTACTTCTGGAATGGCGGAAAGAGTATTTATGAACCGATCGAACATCACGCCTTGACAGGATATATTGAAAAACTCGAAATCGAGGAAAAAGAATTTCGCGGCAAGGCGGATCCTAAAGTCAACCTGCATATCCGCGCCGACAGGCCCTATGTGATTCAGTCGGGCATTGATACTTTGTTCGCGCGAGGCTTACTATTTACGCTATCGAAGTTGCCCGTTGAAGCCTTCCGAAAACCCATTACGATCGCCGTTGAAGCGGGGGACACGGAGCAGGTTTTGTTTTGTAAAATCTATAATCCCATCACCGGAACCGCCGTGTATGCACCCTATCCCGATGATGTGGATTGGTCTTCTGTGACGGCCCGTGCGATCGAAAAAGTCACCCGATCGCGCAGTGACATAGGTTAAGTGATGTTGGCTTAAGTGATGTTGGTAAATTAAAGCCCCCAACCCCTAATTGTGAGGGATTCCAGAATTATGTCCCCCCAGAAGTGGGGCTAGGGGGCCTCCGGATCCATATCTAAGTCTGTTCTTACTTCTTCGGAGCGACTGCCGGAGCAGCGCCTGCTGGAGGCTGCAACGATTGCAAGAACTTGAGGGATTCATTGCTGGGAATTAGCATAATTTTCTCCAAACTCTCGTCCTTTTGGGTACTGCTCATGGCTTCTAGGATATTTTCCAGTTGCAGCACTTGGATATCTGCGGACTTTGCCAAATCAGGCTGAGACGTTTTAAACCGCTCAATGAAGGTTTGAAGTTGTTCCTTTTCAAAAAACATCGGAATTGCGCTTTCATTCCCCTGTTGAATGGTCAATAGACCTTTATCTTTGTCTCCTGCACGAGCCACAAAAATAGGCGTCCCTGGAAACATCTCAATCTTGGTCCCCGACGCCTTGATAATCGCTAGAGCAGAATCTGACTGCTGCTTAGCCGGAATGTAAACAAAATCAAGCTGAGGCTGCTTGTCCTTATTTTTGCGTTTGAGATCGTAGACTTCAGCCATGGATAATGGACGGACCTGAAGATTTTTAGCAATGTCAGGTTTGTCGGTTTTGAGCTTCGCTAGAAACGTATTGGCATCCTTTTGGCTCATGAATACCCGTGCGATCGGATTGGATTTTTGGCCTTCAGGTGGGTTGGAAACGAGCGGCGCACCTTTATCATCAGTGAGCGTAAAGACTGGAATCGGACCCAGCTTCTGTGAAATTTGTTCGGGCGTTAGCGCTAAAACGGACAGGCTATTGAGGAGCATGGCACCAAGAAGCGCACCGCTGACCATGCCGATTTTTGCAGTCCAACGTGCTGAAGATTTCATAGGTTCTCCTTAAAGAGGTATACGCAGCAAAAGCGTGAGATGTGAGCAAATCAGATTAACAGGGATTGGTGAAGACAGCCGTTGATGATTGTGCCATATTCAATTGGGGTTTGACCAAATCTTAGTGATGGTCTTAGCCCCACATCTATCCCTTACCCATCGCCTTGACGGAGCGCATCCCCCACAAGTTCCAACCTTCAAAAATCGCTGGCTCACTCTTCACCCTCCGCCGATCGAATCGCACGATACAAGGCCAGCACCACCACAATATTAGACATGGTTAGAAACGACTCGGCAGAGCCATGAAGCCAGTCCACATTGGCCAGTTCTTCCCCATAGGCGACCTTGGCATAGATTCCCGCTGGAATGGTGACGAACACGAATACCAACAGCAGCGCAAATCCAACTGTGACCCATTTTGGCGATTGCCCAGACTTCCAGAGAAACCACAAAAATCCCAAATAAGGAAATAATGACAGTCCAAAGAGCGTCTCTTTAGAGAGTAGTCCCGCCAATATCAACTCTTTAGACATCCGTGACAACCGATCGATTTTTCCAAATCCACCAGGCTGCCGCCATCATCGTGCAATTGCCCAAAAGCGTCGTCGCCGCCTGAGTCGTCACAAGCCAATTAAGCACCGGGGTATTGTCAAAGAAATGCCATGTACAGGCACACATCGCACTCACGAGCGACGGCAGCATTCCCCAAGACAGCCACCGCCAAGCCGGGAGATTACGCACTGTTGCAAACCGCCCAATCAAAAAAATGGCCGTAATCCATTCCACCACACTGGAAATATGAATCACCCACGTCGGAACCGATAATGCGTTCATAAGCTAATTTAGTCACTCATTCGCGAATTCATCCATACTGAGGCTCAACCCCTGTTCAAATCATACGTCCAATGAGCGATCGTCCCAACCCAAAATTAACCCAACCCCACTCATTCGCTATCCTATGTGGTTACTACGGTATGGGCAACGCTGGAGACGAAGCGCTTCTAGTATCGCTATTGCAATCCTTACCGCCAACCGTCACCCCGATCGTCCTGTCGAAAAATCCAACCGAAACACAGAGTCGCTATAGGACCTATGGCATCCAAGTCGTCGATCGCTGGGATCTACGTGCGATTTTTACAGCACTGCGTCGATCGCAATTTTTCCTTTGGGGTGGGGGAAGTCTGATGCAGGATAGCAGCAGCGCCATCAGCCCACTATATTATGGAGGGCTAATGAAACTGGCGCAGATTCTGGGGTTAAAAACCATCGCTTGGGCGCAGGGCATTGGGCCGCTGAACGGACGATTTAACCGTTGGCTGACGCGGCATGTGTTGAAACGATCGGTCCTCGTCACCGTACGCGATCGGGTGTCTTATGAACTCGTCCAACGCTGGAATATTCCGGTGACAATAGCTCCCGATCCCGTCTGGGCCATGGTGGCACATCCCAAAATCGATTTGTCACATCTGCCGAGTCCCCGCATCGCCGTGAATTTGCGCAGTCACTCAACCCTGACACCATTCAGGCTTCAGGCCCTCAAAGCAGCCCTAACGGATCTTCAGCAAGACACTCAAGGGACAATTCTTCTTCTGCCGTTTCAAAAAAGTCTGGATTGGGATCTGGCCCAGGATTTGCACGCCCAGATTCCCGGCAGCGAAGTGATGCTAATTGAGGATCCGCAAATTTTGAAAGGGGTCTTTCAGCAGGTGAATCTGACGATCGCCATGCGGCTTCATGGCGTAATTATGGCGGCTTCAGAACAGTGCTGTTGCTATGCCCTCAGCTATGACCCTAAAGTCACCCGCATTATGGAAGCCCTAGATCTCCCTGGCCTTGTGCTGTCGGAAATGCACCTAAACGCTGCTGAATTGAAGCTAAATTGGCTCCAACTGCTGAATAATCCTTTGATTCCCGATCCTGCATCTTTAATCAGCAAGGCTAATAGACATCGCGATCGACTTCAAGTGGCCTTCAGGTAAACTTGAGGTATCCTAGTTTGATGCTATAGGTTCCACCCTAAATATCCGTCCAGGATGGCAAGTCATGAGTGAAAAATCGTCTTCTCGCCCCAATCCCAGCCTGACCAGTCCTCAAGAGGAATGGGAAACCGTGACCTTCCCCCATGCGACATCGGTGGAAGATCTGACGCATCAACATCCTGGCGAAGACTTAGAAAACCGCCAAGACCCGCCCGTCCAGCCGTCTCTCGTCAGCGGAGATTCGTTCATCAAAGTCCAGCAGCACAACCAAGAACTCCGCGATCAAGTGGCTGCCCTTGATTCGGCGCTGCTTCGATCGCGTCATGCGTTGCGCGCAGAGATGGAACGGTGGGAAGCCTTGGCACTGGCCCAGCCTGATCCGACCGAAAGCTCCGAAACCCAGCTCCAAAACCAGCGTCAAGAATTTTCTGGGTCTCAGGCCCGTCTTGGAGACCTCTTTGTGGAACTAGAGCAGTCTCACCGCATGGCGCAGCGTCAGCAGATTTTGGTCGAGACGCTGATGGATCAGCTCCAACAAAGCCACGAACAAATCGCCCAGATCGAACGCGAATGTGCCAGCGCTCAAGCGCGATCGTCCGAACAAACGCAGCTTCTCCTCCAGTCCGAACACATTGGACGAGACCTGCGATCGCGCCTTCATCGCCAACAGCGCTACACCCTCCAGTTCAAAGCAGCGCTAGAAAAATGTCTAGACGTTCCCCCCGCCACCGCCCAGGGATTCGTAGCAGATCTTTTAACCGCTGACGTGCCCGAATCTCCTACCCATCCAGTGAAGCTGAACATTCCTCGATCGCAGCCCGTCCAGCCCTGGTCCGCCGTCCTAGAGTCAGAAGCCAAATCCGACCCAGCCGTCTTGCAAACCTGGGTCAACGCGGTCGTCGTCAACACCGTCGCAGAGATTAGTCCCGCCCCAGAAGTTAACACCGTCATAGAGGATCAGACCAAAGATCAGCTCAACAACGTTACAGATCCAATTACCGATCCCGATCGATTAGAACTCGGAAACTCAGCCCAACTCGATCCCTTAGATGTCGATCCTTGGGAATCGGTCATGGCCCAAGTTCAGGCGATCGTTGGAGAAGATGCCAAAATCATCGAATCGATTGAGAAAGATCCCATTTCTGACGAAGACGCCGCCATTGAAGAAGCCGAACTTGAGAGCGATCCGATTTTAAACAAAATTAAAGATATCGCACCCGTCATTCACCCAGGCCGATCGCCCTTGAAAAAGCGGGAATCTATGGCCGCCGTGGAGCTGCCCTCCTTCGGTCGCCGGCTATAGGCATAACGACTCAGCACCGGATTGCAAAGCCCCAAAATTAGGGATTGGGGACCGTTTGCCAATTGAATTATGGAATAATGTACGTAACGTAGATTGGCTGGGGGAATGCGAGGGTGTTAGATGCAAATAATGCAAGGATATTCGATGCATTGGTGATTGGATCTGGCCCAGCAGGGACAATTATTGCATCGGCTTTGGCGGAGCAAGGACTACAGGTTCAAGCTCTGACCGCTACGCCACTCCAAGCCATTTGGCCTAACACCTATGGCATCTGGCGAGACGAGCTAGAGTCCCTAGGGCTGACGGCTCTGCTGGGAAATACTTGGAGCAACTGCGTCTCCTATTTTTCAAAAGGCGCGGTTCAGCACGCCCGACGCTATAGCTTTTTCGATAAAGAGAAATTGCAGCAGCATTTTTTAGGCATTTGTGACACATTTCAGGTGTCTTGGGTGAACGGGATCGCTCAGTCCATTGAGCATTATTCCACGCACTCCAGCGTCACGATCGAAACCGGATTGACCTTGAATGCGCGGGTAGTGATTGATGCGAGCGGCCATCGTCCGATTTTTGTCCAACGGGCGAAGGATGAACATGTTGCCTATCAAGCCGCCTATGGCATTTTCGGGCGGTTTAGTTCGCCGCCTGTGGAGGACGGCCAGTTGGTCTTAATGGATTTTAAATCTGAGCATTTGTCCCAGAGCGATCGCGCCGAATATCCACCGACGTTTTTGTATGCCATGGGGTTTGGGGATGGGGTGTACTTTGTCGAGGAAACCTCGTTGGCCCTTGCGCCAGCCATGGGCTTTGAGGTGTTAGAGCGTCGGTTACGCCAGCGGTTAAAATCGCGGGGCATTGAGATTTTAGAAGAGCACCATGTGGAGCGATGTTTATTTCCGATGAACTTGCCGATGCCCAACTTTGACCAGCCGATCGTGGCCTTTGGCGGAGCCGCGAGCATGGTTCATCCTGCATCGGGCTACTCGTTGGGCGCACAACTGCGGCGAGCACCGGACCTTGCCAAAGCGATCGCCCGCGCACTCAAGAATGAAACTGCGTCCCCATATGAGATTGCCAAAGCGGGCTGGAAAGGGCTTTGGAGTGACGATCGACTGCGGAATTATTATCTTTATCGGTTTGGCTTAGAGAAGCTCATGCGATTTGATGAGAAGCAGTTGAATCATTTCTTTGAGACCTTCTTTGCCCTGCAAACCCCGCAATGGTCTGGTTTTCTGACCGATAGCCTCACGCCCATGGAACTAGTGGGGGCCATGATTAATTTATTTATGAAAGCCCCGAATGATGTGCGGTGGGGATTGATGCAATTTCCAGGGAAAGAAGCGCCGCTGTTTTGGGAGTTTTTAAGAGTTTGAGTCAGCTAACTTTGAGTCAGCCAACTTTCATGAAATCTATGCAAGTCATCGGCGTCGATATTGGTGGGACGGCGATCAAACTCGGTCGTTTTACAGCAGCCGGAGAAACGCTTCAGACCCTCACGGTCCCCACGCCCCAGCCGGCTAGTCCTGAAAACGTTCTCCAAGCCGTCAAGCGATCGATCAACCAACTTGATCCTGAGCAAATTGCCCAAGCGATCGGCATCGGCACCCCCGGACCCGCCGACGCCACAGGCCGCATTGCCCGACTGGCTATTAATCTTGAAGACTGGGTGGACATACATGCTGCCGATTGGATCGAATCCCACCTAGGCAAACCCTGTACAATCGCCAACGACGCCAACTGTGCCGGACTGGGAGAGTCTTGGCTAGGCGCGGGACGGTTGCTCTCAGACTTTATTCTTCTGACCTTGGGTACAGGCGTCGGCGGCGCGATTATTTTAGACCACCACCTCTTTACTGGACCAAGAGGATCCGCTGGAGAACTCGGATCCATGAGCTTTAATCCTGACGGACATCCTTGCAACAGTGGCAACCCAGGGTCATTAGAGCAGCAGCTTTGCATCAGCGCGATCGTCCGTCGCACGGGCCACACCCCTGAAGAGCTGAGTAAACTAGCTCATCAAGGCGATCCAGACGCCCTCGCCTTCTGGAAAACCTACGGACGAGATTTAGGCATAGCCGCCACCAGTCTTATTTATATTTTGACACCCGAAGCGATCGTCATCGGTGGCGGTATCAGTGCCAGCAGCGAGTATTTCTTCCCCGCCGCCCTCAAAGAAATCCACGATCGCGTCAACGCCCCCTCCCGAGGCACCGTCCAGCTTTTACGGGCCGAACTCGGAAATTGGGCCGGATCGATCGGAGCTGCCCGATTGGCATTAACCCACATCCAACCCCCATAAAAAATCCCATAAAAATCTCCAACCATCCCCAACCATCCGACGTAGGATGCGTTAAGCCCGACGTAGGATGCGTTAAGCAAAGCAATGCATCATTCAAATTCCCCGCACCCCACCCAAATCTCCCCACGCATCATTACAAATCCCCCAAAATCCCCCCAAAAATCCAAAAAATCCCCATGCACATCATCGGACTCATGAGCGGCACCTCCGTGGACGGCATCGACGCCGCCCTCATCCACCTCACCTCACCCCAACAAGCCCCCCTACAATTTCAACTCCTCGCCCACCTCACTCACCCCTACCCCTCAGAAATCCGATCGAACATCCTCCAAATCTGTAGCGCTGCCCCACTCTCCATTGCATCACTCGCCCACCTCGACAACGCGATCGCCCAAACCTTTGCCCAAGCCGCCCTCCTCGTCAACCAAGGCTTTCCAAAAGCCGACCTAATTGGGTCCCACGGCCAAACCGTCTTTCATCAGCCCCCCAGCACCCATCTCCCCCTCGGCTACAGCCTTCAAATCGGACGAGGCGATCTCATCGCTTACCTAACCCAAATTGAAACCATCAGCAACTTCCGCGCCGCCGACCTCGCAGCCCAAGGCCAAGGCGCACCCCTCGTCCCGCCCGTAGACGCCGCCCTCCTCACCCACCCCACGCGCGATCGCGCCATCCAAAACATCGGCGGCATCGGCAACGTCACCTTTCTGCCCGCACAGAATAAACCCAACCCCAAAATCCTCGGCTGGGACACCGGACCCGGCAACATGCTCCTCGATCTCGCCGTCATCCAGCTCACTCACAACCAACAGACTTACGACACAGACGGAAATTGGGCGGCAAGCGGAAGTGTTTGCAACCGCCTTGTCGATCGCTGGCTTACCCATCCCTTCTTTCATCAAGCTCCCCCCAAATCCACCGGACGCGAACTCTTCAGCGCCAACTATCTCAAAACCTGCCACCACGACGCGACCCTCGAAGCCCTCAGCGACGCCGACTTCCTTGCCACCCTCACCGAATTCACCGCCCGATCGATTCATCTCAACTACCAAAAATTTCTGCCCTCCCTCCCCGATGAAATCTTCGTCTGCGGCGGCGGCAGTCGCAATCGCTACCTCATGTCACGGCTTCAAGCCCATTTTCCCAGCCGCACCGTCAGCACCACCGACGCCCTAGGACTCAACAGCGACGCCAAAGAAGCGATCGCCTTTGCCATCCTCGCCTACTGGCGAAAACACAATTTCCCCGGCAACCTCCTAGACGTTACCGGAGCCACCCAAAACGTTCTTCTCGGAGAAATTCACCCTGTCCACCCCAGAAAAATCGATTCAGTCGATTTTGCCTAGAAAAGCTTTTGATCGCCCGTGATAGCATAGACACTAAGCATTGAACAGCATCCTTGGACAGAATCTAACGTTTGCCATCCTACATCCTTCGGACACAACGCTCGTGAGCCATACATTTTTAATTGAACCTGGAACATGGCTCCTACGAGGCAACTGGCTCGATCGTGATGAAATGCCCATGCCCGTTAAAGGGAAGATCTTGATCACCTGGAGCCGAGATGACTGGTTCAACATGGTAATGCGACTGGTGTTCTCAGACAGCGATCGCGGCTCCATTGACTTCCAATATCGCGGGCGGTTTGATACCGGAAATCGGCGGTATACCTATGTTTTACAGCATAGCGATCTCGGACGAGTGGAAGGCGAAGGCTGGTTTGCACCTGAATCGATTATTCAGCGCTACTGGGCCTTAGGCGATCGGCAGCGTCGTAGTGGCTTCGAGACCCTCTATCGCGTCGCAGAAAATAAATACCACCTATCCAGCGGAATCTTAGCAGGGCACTATCTCACCAGCACCCTAGAAGCGACGATCGAACGACAACCTGATTCATAAAAACCGTATTTGTGAAGACCCTATTCGTGCAGACCATTGCTTTTCGGGCGAGTCGTGTCGATACTGAGAAAACACCAGACCCGATTGGTTAACATTTTATTCACGTCTAGCCAGCCCCCGAGAATCATCCTGTGATTTCCATGACCGAAGCTAAACCCGAATTGCTAAACAACCGCTATCAGCTTGTAGACCTGATTGGAAAAGGTGCCATGGGGCGTGTTTACAAAGCCCGCGACACCCGGCTAGGTGGTGCATTAGTGGCAGTCAAAGTCCTCTCCAAGGCCCTCCTCAGCGACAAAATGGGCGAACGCTTTCGTAATGAAGCCAGAATTTGTGCGCAGTTGGGCCAAAAAAGCATCCACATCGTGCGCGTTAGTGACTACGACTTTGACAGCGATGGCGTTCCGTACTACGTCATGGAATACCTGCAAGGCGATGGGCTGAACGAAATTGTTCGTCGGCAGCCGCTTCCCTTAAATCGATTTGTAGCGATGATGCGGCAGATTTGCCTCGGATTACAAGCGGCGCACCAAGGCATTGACGTTGATGGAATGCTATGCCCCATTATCCACCGAGACATCAAACCCAGCAATATGCTGGTGATGCAGGACCAAAGCATTGGTGAACTCGTCAAAGTCTTAGACTTTGGCATCTCAAAAGTCCTTCAAGAAGACGCTAATCAAACCAGCACCTTCATGGGCACGATGGTTTATTCGTCTCCAGAACAAATGGAGGGACGCGAACTTGATGTCCGATCGGACATTTATAGCCTCGGCGTCATGATGTTTGAAATGTTGACGGGCCAAATCCCGCTGCAAGCCGAAACCCACACCTTCGCTGGATGGTACCGGGCACACACCACCCAAGTCCCTCGATCGGTGACCTCTGTCATCCCCAGCCTACGCCTCCCCAAAGCCGTCACCGATCTCGTCATGGGCTGCCTCGCCAAAAACGCGAACGATCGCCCCCAGTCTGCCATCGACATTCTCAAAATCCTCGAAGCCTTAGAACAAGGCGCTAGCCCCACCGCCCGAGACAGCCGCCGCGCCATCATTCCCCTCACCCCCCGCACCCCCGTCGTCCCGCCCCAAACTGGATTCATTCAAGATCGCCTAGAGCCTCGCCCCTCGCGCATCACCATATCGGTCATAGACGAGCTGTACAACCAATCCACTTGGCCCAAGGACAAACCGATCGCCACTATTACCTTCAGCCAACCGCTAGAGATCTGTCAGCGCAGACTGCCTCTGGTCTGGGCCATGTTGCCCCAAGCCGAGATTCAGACCCTAAAAATGCATCAGCTCTACAGCCGCATCTACAAAAACGTCCTCTGCCTGCCGTCTCCCCATCCCATGGCACTCTGGACCACTGCGCTCTACAACAAAACCTGTCACCACGATCGCGAACCTCGATGGTTTTCGCAATACCTAGATCTCGCCCAACCCCAAGGCCGCGAAACCCTCAGTCTCCTCGGCGAACGCGGCAAATATCACCTTCTCCTCTTTTCTCTAGAAAATCCTCACCGGGCTAGCCTCGTCTTGGAAATGCCCGTCACCGCGCAGTTGCAGTCCAGCTTGCAGGAATGGTCCATTTTGAGTAGCACCTGGCGATCGGTAAGTGACGCCACCACTAGCAAAGCCATTCTCCGCACCGAACTCGACAAAATGAAACAGCGCATTAACTCAGAACTCATGCCCAAATCCTCTTAGGGCTTAATAATCAAACCCTCAATTACCAAAACATTGATGCCACTAGCTTCCTGGCACCCACGCGCCAGACTAGGGCCACATGCACCACCACAAACACCAAGACGATCGGCACCGTCATAAAGTGGGCTATTCGTAACATCTGCCAATCATCCAACGCCAATTTCAAGATCCAGTCAAACTGAGCAGGCTTGTACATCCCCAACCCACTCCCGATCGCCCCAACCAACGCCGGAACAATCGCTGTATAGACCAATCGGTGAACAGCATAGGCTTTTCGCTGGGGACTCCGACTGAGCACCATCGCCTTCACATCGTTCACCCCCACAAACCGCGTCTTCCAGCGCCGAGTGATCAGCACATACAACCCATAGGCCAACAAATTCGCCGCAAAAAGATTCATTGCCGCAAAGTGCCAGTCTCGCCCGCCCGCCAGCCAGCCTCCTAACAGAAAAATCGGCGGGATCTGCACTCCCCCGCGCCCCCCAAACACGGGATTAGCATTGTAGATTTGCAATCCACTTAGGAGCATGATCGTCACACTAATGACATTAACCCAATGAAAAGTTTTAGCGGCGATCGTTTGGGAGGGGACTGTTTTCATTGCGTCTAGCGATTTGAAGAGGAAGTTCTATATATCTTAATCTAATCCCCAAGTCTAATCATCCAAACATGGCAAAAATTTGTCCTTCAAAGTGTCCGCTAAAAAGGGTCAGCAAAGTGTCAGATCGGGTTCAAAATCGGCCATGATAGATCAATGGATTCAACTCTAACCTTATCTACTCGAATTCTCGTCGTGGACGATCATCCCGACAATTTAGATCTATTAGGAACACTCCTTGGGCGGCAAAACTATACGGTCGATCGGGCTGAGAATGGCCTCATCGCACTCCGAAAAGTAACGCAGAATTCTCCCGATCTAATTTTACTCGACATCATGATGCCAGAGATGGACGGCTATGAAGTCTGTCGTCGGCTCAAGTCTGACCCCAACACCTGCACCATTCCCATCCTATTTATCAGTGCGCTCACCGACGCCGCCGATAAAGTCAAAGCGTTTCAAGTGGGGGGGATGGACTACATCACCAAGCCCTTTCAGATGATGGAGATTTTGGCACGGGTCAACCATCACCTGATGATCCGCAGACTCCAACAAGATCTCGCCATCCAAAATACCCAACTCCAAATTGAAATCGAAGCGCGGAAACAAATTGAACTGGAACTCCGCCAAAAACGCGATCGACTCGAACAAGCCCTCCTCGATCTCAACCGCGCCCAAGTCCAACTGATCCAAACTGAAAAAATGTCGAGCCTCGGTCAACTGGTCGCAGGCATCACCCACGAAATCAACAATCCCATTAATTTCATTCAAGGCAACCTCCTCCACACCGCCACCTACGCCCATCAGATTCTCAACCTCCTCAGCCACTACCAAACCGCCTGCCCCGAACCCCCAGAGGACCTCAAAGCCTTTTCCCAAGCGATCGATCTAGACTTTCTTCGGAGTGATTTTCCGAAACTCATCGCCAGCATGGAAGCCGGAACCGATCGCATTGTCGCCATCGTCCAATCGCTCCACGTCTTTTCGCGCATGGACGAGTCAGATCTCCAAGTCACTGACCTTCATAGCGACCTCGAAAGCTCGCTCCTACTGCTCCAACATCGGTTTGCTGAACGGGCTACTCGACCGCCTATCATTCTGAAGCAGCACTACAGTCCAATTCCTAACGTCGAATGCTACGCAGGACAACTTAATCAAGTCTTCATGCATCTTCTCAGCAACGCGATTGATGCGATCGATGAAGCTTGGGCAACCGCACCCTCCAACGCATCAATCAACCTCTGTCCCCCCACCATCACCGTCATCACCGAAACCCTAGGCACTCGCAACGTCAGCATTAGCATTCGAGATACGGGACTAGGCATCTCGGACGAAGTTAGATCGCGGATTTTTGACCCATTTTTTACGACCAAGCCGATCGGGCAGGGCACGGGACTCGGACTCTCCATTAGTTACCAAATCGTCCAAATTCATCACGGCGGCAAACTTCAAGAACTCCGCCAAGATGGCTACACCCAATTTACAGTTGAGATTCCCGTGCGACAGCGTTAGAACACCCATTCATTGTCTTGCGCTCTAAATTTATATCGAATCAAATTTAGACGGAACTTCTCCTATTGATGCTTCACACGCCCGATCGTTGCAGCCCAACTTCGCAAAATGCAAGCGTGGTTTCGACTCATCCTAATGTTTCCCTTAGGATGGGGTTAGGTAAAACTCTGAGTAAAAGAGTGTTTGCACCGTTGTGGGACCGTTGGTATGACACTAGATTCTCGCCCCTATCAACATCCCGGCTACGGGTTTTTACATCAGTTCGGATCGCTCCAGAGCGAAGCCGATGTGTATCACTATGTTGATTTCTTGCGTCAGGAGGCAGGTCTCGAAAGTAGTCTGCCTGTGGATCTCGATCGAATTTTTACCCATTTTGGAATGCCGATTCCCCTTAGAGTAGCGCTAGAGGATCAGCAGGGTATTTTGCTCGACAGCGATCGAGGGGTGATTTTAATCCGGGAGGGCGATCCCATCGAACGCCAGCGTTTCACTGAAGGCCACGAGCTGATGGAACTGCTCTTCGATGCCCAAGACGTCGTTACCGCCGAGTTGCAGCTTCGACCCTGGGATACAGCTCGCAAGGAAAAACTCTGCGATGCTGGAGCCGCCGAACTGCTGATGCCCCAAACCCAATTTCAGCCGCATCTTGCGCATCTCGGCACCTCTCTAAGCACCGGACGATCGCTCTGCCGCCTATACAAGACGTCTCTTCTCGCTACCCTAATTCGCATGGTGCAACTGACGCAAGGCGAACATGCGCTGATTTTTTGGAGATCGGTCCGTAATGCTGAGGGCGATCGGTTGCGCAGTGAATGGAGCGTCGTCAGTCCCGAGTGGACCCAAGGGTTCATCCCCAAGTCCCACTTTATCGCTGCAACAACCTTAATGGGATATCCATTGCCTCGTCTCATAACGCGCCGCACTAATCGCCACCCCAATCCCCGGCAGCAGAGCCGGACCATTACCCTAGAAATGGGTAACTGGACGATATCCTGCCGCGCTGAAGTCATCAACCTAAACGGAACGCAAAGTCCAGGAATTCTATCGTTGCTTCATCTTTGACCCTGCCATTTTCTTCTTGAACACTTCAATTCCGGCGTCTGAAGCAATCTGCTCTTAGGATAGTGGTTAAATCTACGTGAAAGTACTGTTATGCGAATCACGATCGTAACGAATGCCTATGTGGAACGGGCATTCCGGTCTATGTCAGCGAGCATAATGACCCAAATTTGTGTGCCAATGGGGAAATCTGGGAAACACTGCGTCCTTGGGTTTATCGCTGGGCGGCGAAGGTGGTCAGCGTGAGTCAAGAGGTCGATCGAGCCTTAAGCTACTTGCCTGCCCATAAACGCTGCGTGATTTTTAATCCAGTGGTCCCTCAAATTGACGATGCGTCGCTGCCTGCGATCGCTGGAGCTAATCCCGATCGTCCTTGGATTGTCAGTATGGGACGACTATCCTACCAAAAGGGATACGACTTCTTGATTCCGGCCTTTGCGCAGCTTGCCGATCGCTATCCCGACTGGCAACTGGTAATCATGGGTGAAGGGGCCGATCGAGAGAAGCTGGAGGCTCTTCGCGATGGCTTAGGAATGAAGACGAGGATTCTGATGCCGGGATCGATTCAGTCGATTGCTCCGGTGCTTCACAAGGCTGAGTTTTTGTGATGGCGTCGCGGTTTGAGGGGTTTCCGATGGCGCACTTGGAGGCATTAAGCAGCGGGTTGCCTGTGGTGGTGACGGATTGTGAAAGTGGTCCGCGCGAGATTGTCCGTCATGAGGTGGATGGTTTTCTGGTTAAGACGGAAGACGTTGAGGCATTGACGGAGGGTATGAATAAGCTTATGGAAAATCCAGCGCTTTGACAACAATTTGCACAACGGGCACCGGAAATCCTCGATCGTTTTGGTATGGAAAAGGTGATGGATAATTGGGCGTTGATGATGAAGCTCTAGGATGTATTTCTGTCGCAGGAGCGATCGCCCTACTGTTGGAGCTTGAGAGGGGGATCGATCGGTTGTGGGTGGATATGGTCCGCATGGATTGTGGGCGAATATGGTCCGCATGGGTTGCTTAGCTTAACCCATCCTACGTCGGAGTTTGTAGGGTTGATCGCCTTTATTCCAATGGCTTTCGATCGGGTTTTAAGGAAGCTATTGCTTATTTATTACTGATTGGTTTTGCTCCGCGTGCGATCAGCAATTGAGTGATTTGTGCGCGATCGGCTTATTAATATAAACATACTGGAGTTATTAATTTACGGTAGTTAGGACAGAACAAAGATTGGTCACGATGCGTTACTATTTTCGATCGCGCTTCCATCCCGCTAAGGTCGATCGGTGCCTGTTGAGCCAGCAAGCTGAACGGTTGCTGTTTTCGATCGCCCTCCCGTTGGAGCTTAAGAAGTCGATCGGTTATGGGCAACTATCGTCCGAGTGTTCTCCTAAGCAATCTCCACGATCGGTTCACACTTCTCCAACTCAGCTAAAGCCTGCTCAAAAGTATCGCTCAACAACCGCCGTAAGTTTCGATTGGTCACATTCCCACAGGTCATCCATAGGACTTGCGGCGGTTGACCTAATCGGCATACTAAATCGACAAAATCACTATCCTTCGTCATAATAACCAAACCCTTACCCTCCCGCTGTGCTGCTTCAAAAATCTCGAAATCCAGCGCATCCCGTAACCCCAAATATCGCAGAGAAAAAGCTTCCACCGGAAACGTTTCTTGCAGCCAAACTGCCAACGTCGGTGGCAACTGTGCATCAACCCAAATCTTCATGCTGTTAAACGCGGAAACTCCGTTCGTCGTGCGGCAAAAACCAAGCAAGCTTGAATATCTTCCGGTTCCAAATCTGGAAAATCTTCTAAGATTTCGTCCGCTGTAACATTCTCTGACAACATCTCCAAAACATCACAGACTCGAATTCGCATTCCTCGAATACAGGGACGCCCACCACACTGTCCTGGTGTTTGAGTGATCCGTCCCATCAAGTCCTGTAGTTTCCCCATTATCTAGCTCACTTATAAAATCTCATCTTGCTATCATAACGATCGTTTTCCATCACGGCACAATTCGATCGCCTACTGTTAGAGCTTGAGAGGGCGATCGATCGGTTGTGGGTGAATATGTCCGCATGGGTTGCTTCGCTTAACTCCTCCTACGTCGGAGATTGGATAGGGGATAATCTACTATGGAACCGTATCCCGATCGCAAAAACTCCCGTGACCTACAGGCAATTTGATCTCGAAACTGCGATCGCAGACTTTGACCTTACCCTTCGTGAACAAGTGGGTCGTTTTTCGCAGGTGGCGGACGTGACGCCGAGTGAGTTACTGATGCAGACTCTAGACTTTAATGCACCTGTTGCCCTAGCGATTAACTCTGAGAAAGTTCGATCGGAATTGATCATTGCGCCGATCCTATTGGAACTTAAACGCAGTCATCCCGATCGGGTAAGTTTCTTCTCTGGCAAAGAGTTCAATGTCGATGCCGATCGCGGACTGAATGGGTTTTGTGATTTTCTGATTAGCCGTTCTCCTCAGCAATCCGTGATTCAATCGCCAGTGATTGCAATTGTAGAAGCCAAGAACGAGAACATTGAACTAGGATTAGGTCAATGCATAGCTGAAATGGTTGCAGCTCAGATTTTTAATCAACGTAAAGGTCTGGAAATTCCAATGATTCTTGGAGCCGTTACGACCGGGAGCACCTGGAAATTCATGCAGCTCGAAGGCAAAACTGTAGACCTCGATCTCACCGAATATTTCCTGAATCAAGTCGGCAAGATTCTCGGCATCCTCAGCCTCACCTTAGGGCTGATCGAATGAAAGATTGATTCTCAGCAGAAATGTTATGGTAGAAATGCTTTTCACACGCCTCGATCGCCCAAGCTAGGACCGACCATGACAAACTTCTCCCAATCCCAAACCATTCACGTCATCGGCGGTGGACTGGCCGGAACCGAAGCCGCGTGGCAAATCGCCCAAGCCGGAATTCCCGTCGTGCTCCATGAAATGCGGCCCCTTGTAAAAAGCCCCGCCCACCACAGCGAAAACCTCGCCGAACTCGTCTGTAGCAACTCCTTCGGTGCCCAATCCACCGATCGCGCCTCCGGTCTCCTCCACGAAGAACTCCGCAGACTCGGCTCTGTCATTATCCAGAAAGCCGACGAACACAAAGTCCCCGCAGGTGGCGCACTGGCCGTCGATCGAGGCGTTTTCGGCGAAGATCTGACCCAAACCCTCGCCAACCACCCGCTGATTGAACTCCGCCGCGATGAAGTTCATGAAATTCCTCGTGACGGCGTTGTGGTTCTCACCACCGGACCCTTAACCACTGACGCGCTAGCCACGGATTTACGATCGTTTACGGGGTTGGAGTACATGAGCTTCTTCGACGCCGCTAGTCCGATTATTGTCGGCGATTCGATTAACTGGGACGTCGCATTTCTGGCCTCCCGGTACGATCGAGGAGAAGCCGCCTACCTGAATTGTCCGATGGATAAGCCGCAATATCTTGAATTTTGGAACGCTATTTGTGCGGCAGAACAAGCCGAATTGAAGGACTTTGAAAAAGAAACGGCGAAGTTTTTTGAAGCCTGCTTGCCTATTGAAGAAATGGCACGGCGCGGCGAAGATACCATGCGCTACGGTCCCATGAAACCCGTGGGATTGTTTGATGCGCGGAACGGAGATTTCAAAGAAAATAAACATCTAAGACCCTACGCCGTCGTCCAACTGCGCCAAGAAGATAAAGCCGGACAGCTCTGGAATATGGTCGGGTTTCAAACTAATCTGAAATGGGGCGAACAAAAACGAGTTTTCAACCTCATTCCTGGATTAGAGAACGCTGAATTTGTCCGCATGGGTGTCATGCATCGCAACACCTTCATCAATTCACCTGAATTGCTATCGCCAACGCTACAGTTCAAATCTCGCCCCACCTTATTCACCGCTGGACAGATCAGTGGGACTGAAGGCTACACCGCCGCAACCGCAGGTGGCTGGCTCGCAGGTACCAACGCTGCACGAATGGTTTTGGGATTGGAGCCACTGGTCATGCCGATCAACACCATGATGGGTTCGCTCTTCGATTTCATCACGTCTGCGGAACCCAAACACTTCCAACCCATGGCCCCCAACTTCGGCATCCTCCCGGAACTCCCCACCAAGGTTCGCAGCAAACCCGATCGCAATGGCCAATACCGCGATCGATCGTTCAGCGATCTAGAAACCTGGGCCGCCCAGCACCACATCAAACTCCAAAAAACCTACAACACTGAAAGTCAACAGGTTGGACCAATCTTGGAGGGTTCAGGCTGTTAGTACAATCGCTTGACGATCGTCTCCATCCCGATCGATTTGTAAAAATCAAAATGAGACCCAGGAAGATAACACCGATTGGGTTTGCCTAGGGTCAGATAATCCCAAGATTCTATTTTCTCCGCATCACGACGCCAGTCATCCGAGAAGAACATTTTGGTCTCACCCTCGTATTGTTTCGGCCAGTATTCAGATAGCGCTCGCTCCCAACTGATCCAAGCCTGGGATTTTTCCTGCGACCGAGTGTACCATTCAGCCGCGATCGCAACGACCAATTTACGGTCACGCACCTTACGTGGATTGAATAGCTTGATCAATCGGGTTGCCAGGGTCTCAACTTTGATCAGGTTAGACGTCATGAATCTACGCAAAGCCATCGGAACATCTTCCAGGTAAGGGCGCGATCGTCGGTGGAGGGGGGGGGGCGATGGATCGAGCAAGCTTAGGAGTGCCACCTCTTGCCCCTGCAACTGAAGCTGCTGCGCCATCTCATAGGCAATCAGCCCGCCGATTGAATAGCCCATCAGATGATAGGGCCCTTGGGGCTGGACAGCTTGCACTTGACGAACGTAGTAAGCCGCCATGTTATGGATGGATTGAAGACGCGATTTGGAGTCCAAGTCAAGAGGTTCTTGCAATCCGTAGACCGGGCGATCGAGATTCTTTTTGCGGCACTGGTCTACTAGTTCACGCGCAAAGAATAGGTTTCCATCCATTCCAGGAATACAAAAAATGGGCGATGCAGTGCCCTCTGTCCGAAACGCAACGATTGTGTCGTAAACGATCGGAAACGTATTTTGGAGCAATGCTGACAATTGACGAATGGTGGGCGCTTGAAACAAAATATTCACCGGAAGCGATCGGGTCCAGCGTTCTTCAATCTGCACGAGCATCTGCAAAATCAAAAGCGAATGTCCGCCCAGATCAAAGAAATTATCCGTAACGCTGAGACTGGGAACTCCGAGGAGTGTACTCCACAGTTTCACTAGCCATTCCTCTACCGAATCCTGTGGCTGCACAAGATCAGCGCGATCGCCCGCTTGTTCGAGCATTATGGGTGAAGGCAACGCCTTTCGATCGACTTTTCCATTGACGGTGAGAGGAAAACTTGGCATTGGAATGAAAAATACTGGAACCATATAGTTCGGCAATTGAGTCTGCAAAAACGATCGAGTCTCTGCCGTTGAGAGCAAACAATTTGGAGACAATACGAAATACGCGGCCAAGGCTTTTTGGTTGGGTTGGGTTTCAACGGCTATGACGATCGCTTGTTGGATATTCGGGTGCGATTCTAAGGCACGCTCGATTTCTCCGAGTTCAATCCGGAACCCTCGAATCTTCACTTGAAAATCTTGTCGCCCCACAAATTCAATGATTCCATCATTCAGATAGCGACCTCTATCTCCAGTGCGATACAGTCGATCGGTTGAGTCGGGGCTAAACGGATTGACGACGAACGCCGCTGCGGTTTTTTCAATCCGATTAAGGTAGCCTTTTGCAACGCCGATACCACCGATGTACAATTCGCCTGTCACCCCGATCGGAATAGGATTGTGATTGCGATCGAGAATATAAATGTTCACATTACTAATGGGAAGACCAATCGGAATCTCGGGCTGATCATATTGGAACCCCATGCTAACGGGATCATAGAATGTTGCATTGACGGTGGTTTCAGTGGGACCATAAATACTGATCCAGCGCACCGATGGAGATACGAGTTTGAGCCACTGAAGGTAGAGCGTTTTCGACGCTTTTTCACCCCCTACCCAGACCAATCGAACCGATCGGGGCAGACTCATTTTCAGCGCACTCATTCCCCGCACTAGCTCATGCCAAAAGGCCGTCGGCAAGCCAATGATTGTGATCTCATGGGTATCAATAAAGGTAATAAATTCCGAAATTGAGGACGCAATCGCTTCGGAGCGCAGGACTAATGTTGCACCTGAAATTAATGTGGGGTAAAGCTCCAAAACAATGCCGTCAAAATTCATCGTACAAAATTGCAGCACCCGATCGCACGAAGTCACCTTAAGGCTATCCCGCATCGCAAACGCATGATTGACCAATGAGCTATGGGCCACCATGACGCCCTTAGGATTTCCGGTGGAGCCAGAGGTATACATGACATACGCTAATGTGTCGGACGTGCTGAAGTGGATAGGATTAGTGCTGGAGTGGTCGGAAATGGTTGGCCAGTCGCGATCGAGACAAATCACATGACCCTGAAAATTTGGGGGAACTGCGGTGGAATAGAGGCTTGCTTGGGTCAGCAAAATCGGCATCTGGCAATCGTTGAGTTGATACATCCGCCGATCGTGAGGATAGGCCGGGTCCAAGGGGAGATAGGCGGCTCCCGCTTTCAAAACCCCAAGGAAGGCAATCACCATTTCAGGCGATCGATCGGTGCAAATACCAATGATGCGAGTGGGCTGTGAGGAGTGTGGTGCGATACCTAGGCTGCGTAGATGGTGAGCGAGTTGATTAGCCCGGTGATTCAGTTCTTGATAGGTTAGTTCTTGGATTTCATGATCAGGGCTAAGGTAACGCAGTGCAATTGCATTCGGAGTCCGTTCGACTTGTTGTTCAATATGGTGATGAATGCAGTCATTAATCGAGGATTCTGGGAAGAATTGATGGTCTGTTTGATTCCAAGCAATAAGAAGTTGATGCTTTTCGGGTTCTGTAAGAATAGGCAGTTGTGAGATTACTGCATCTAGGTCTTGTGTCATTCCATCCAGCAGACATTGATAATGTCCCATCAATCGTTCTAATGTTTCTGGCTTGAAAAGGTTAGAGCCGCAGGACAGGTTAATATGCCAACTGTCTTCTGTAAAAACGATCGAAAAATCGAGATTGGAAGTGACATCTAAAGACAGAACATCAGACAACTGCAAGGCATTGATATCCACTGAAAATCGAAGGGTATTTAGTGGATTGTCTTTAAAGATGCGATCGAACAACGATCGGCAAATGTCCCGACTTGTTTGATTAGGATGAACTTCAGACTGCAACACGAATGGTGCGGGTCTCGTCGGGGCCGTGTTGACTAGGCCGTCTGATTCATGTAGATACACATTAATTGAACTATGAGTTTCATCTGTATAGCGATAGAGCAATATTTTAAAGGTCGCCAGTAAAATGGCTCCCATTGAAATTTCAGATGATCTACGAAGAATCTCTTCTATCCTCGATCGCAGATCGGTTCGCAATGGCGATTGTAGCTGTAAAAAGTCTTTGTTTCGATCGGTTGTTTCAGACTGAAATCTATTATCCAATGTGTCAAGAACAGGCATACTTGAAGTTGAAACATGCGACCTAGAGTCTGTTCCAGTTCCCAGGTCAGGAGAAATATTTTGATCGCATTTCATCTAAAATCACCGTCTAAAGTAAGGTTAACATAGGACTTAGAGCGTTGCGTAAAAACTGCCTAGTTCGATACAGGTAATATATGTTACTTAATTTATATGATTTGTCACATCACGAGGTTTAACTGTTGCATCTTCATAGAAATCGTTGTTTTAGATTAGCTCAATCTCTAAAACCCCTGTCTAAAAAAGGTTTTTACAAAAAGAGGGGAAAGCTGTGGAGAAGTGGGATTGATCACAAACTGTAGTCCGGACATCACCGTGCTGGGCACACAGTGACCTCAATTGCGATTGTGACACGACTAATCCACTCACCACTCATTCAAGTCCTATGATGAGTAGACAAAAAGCAATGTTTAAATTTTGTTGAGGGAAACACACTGACTGTAAAGCACCATATTGTGTAAGTATAACCGGATTAATATGCTATCTCGTAATTCGGATTTCTTATCGCCTTTGGCGAACTTCATACATGAGATGGTCCGATCCACGTCCTTGTTTCACCGTCACGTCCGATCGTCACTTAAAAGCACCCACCATGGCAAACTCTGGACTCCCGAAACCCGCTCTCATCATCGCCAGCCTAGCCGGAGTCGCCGCGATCGCGGGCTGGACCATCGCCATGGTCCAGCCTAACGAGGATCCAACCCCGATCGTCAGTAGCACCACCCGTCCCTCAACCGCCTCCACGCTTAACAGCACCAAAATCAATCCTCCAACTGTCAAAACCGCCAAACTCAACCCGTCTCAATCAGAACGCTCCCAACCCGAAACTTCACTGCCTGCCGAAAAACCTGCAAGCCAACCGATCAAATCTTCGCGAACTGTAGAAAACTGCGAAACCACCATGGCCCGAGTCGAAGACCCCAGTCCTCCCGCCAACATTCGATCGAAACCCAACGGCACCTCACCCGACACCATTGTCGGCACTGTCAAAAACGGCACATACCTCACCGTCATCGACGAACAATCCGACTGGTACAAAATCTCCACCCCCCAAAAAGGCTGGGTCGCCAAACGCATCACCGCCCACGGTTGCAACACCAAAACCGAACGAGTCACCTTTGGCCGCGATGAAACCTACACGGCACTCACCGACGAATTCATCGGGACCGGAATCCACGATTACCGACTCCGACTGCTTAAAGGTCAGAAGCTCCGAGTCTTTGCCCAAAAAGGTCCCCTCCCAACAATCGTCGCCCCCGATGGTCAAGAGCTAAACACCCTCACCGACGAAGCCGTCGTTTGGTCAGGAACGTTAAAGGTGTCAGGTGACTATAAAGTAATTTATGACTCCAACTTTAAGGGCTATAAGTACGCGACTGAGATCGAGGCGCGATCGTAGAGCGTTCCAGCCCCAGCGAAGGCGGCATCAGCGGAATAACTTGAAGCGCCTGCGATCGCACTAAGCTCTCCAAGTCTGAATTTCCCGTACAAAACAGCACCGTCTTCATCTCGTCGATCAAAATTTCCGTCAACGATCGCACTGCCTCTTCCGACTCATTCGCCGTCTGCAAAAAGGGCAACGCAAATCCCGCCAAATCTGCCCCCAGCGCCACACATTTGGCCGCATCTAGCCCCGATCGCAAGCCGCCAGACGCAATCAGCGGAATACTCTTCGAGACCGATCGAACCTGTCGAATGCAGTCCGCCGTCGGAATGCCCCAATCCGAGAATGTTTTCCCAAGGCGATGTTGGCGAGCATCTAGGGCGCGTCCGCCTTCGACTCTAGCCCAAGACGTTCCCCCCGCCCCCGCCACATCTATTGCCCGCACGCCACAGTCGATGAGTCGCTTGGCGAGCTTGCCAGAAATGCCATTACCAACTTCCTTGGCGATCACTGGCACGGTTAAGCGTTCACAAAGGATTTCTAAGTGATCAAAGATATTTTTGAAATTTCGATCGCCCCGGCTCTGGACCGCCTCTTGCAACGGGTTTAGGTGCAAAATCAACGCATCGGCCTCTAGCAAATCGATCGCCGCCAAACACTCGTCCAACCCATAGCTATAGTTGAGCTGCACCGCCCCAATATTGGCAAATAGCAGCGCATCGGGAGCCAGTCGGCGAATTCTAAAACTATCTGAGAGTTCGGGCTTCTCTAGGGCCACCCGTTGAGATCCCACGCCCATGGCCAGTCGGTATTCCTGCGCGATCGCCGCCAACCTAAAATTAATCCTCTTTGCCAGCTCAGTCCCGCCCGTCATCGAAGAAATCAACAGCGGCGCATGAAGTTCCCGGTTCAGAAACTGCGTAGACAAATCCACATCCGCCCAATCCAGCTCCGGAAGACACACATGCTCAAAACGATACTGCTCTAGCCCCGTCATCACCCCACTCTGCACATCATCTTCCAGACAAACTCGAAGATGATCGGCTTTGCGAGATTGAGTCTCATCGGCATTGGGGAGCATTTCAGGGTGTGAAATTTTCATATCTGACATTTTAATCCTCACTTAAAATAAATTCTAAACAGATCCTTTTACCAGCTCAACCCCGTCGCGACCATGCACTTCGGAAAAATACACGCTGACTCTTTCTTCTTTCGAGGTCGGCAACCGTTTTCCGACAAAATCCGGTTGAATTGGAACTTCTCGATGACCTCGATCGATCAGCACCGCCAACCGAATCACATTAGGCCGACCATGATCGTTCATCGCATCAAGGGCCGCGCGCACCGTTCGCCCCTTATAAATCACATCATCAACTAACACGACATGCTTTCCGGCTAAATCCACCGGAATATCAGTTTTTTCCGGGGTCCGAGCACCGATCCGATCGAGGTCATCCCGATAAAAGGTAATATCCAAAGACCCAACTGGAACGTGAATCTCTTCCAAGTGCTGAATCTGCATCGACAAACGACGGGCCAGCGGCACCCCGCGCGTGTGAATTCCAATCAATACGAGATTCCGAAGATCACCCGCTTTTTCGACAATTTGGGATGCGAGACGTGTGATGGTCCGCTTAGATTCTTGAGGCGTGAGAATTTCGATCGCTTCGGGAGGCATAGGGAACATATGAATGGGAACAGCTAATTAGAATTATATGAACAAACCTGTAGACAAACCCGTAGCCCCGCTTGCCGCCCCCATAATCAACCTCCTCATTGATTGCGACCCAGGCGTGGATGATGCGATCGCGCTTCTCTTGGCCTTCGGGTCGCCCGAACTCAATCTTCTCGGCATCACTACCGTCGGCGGAAATGTCCCCCTCGTTCATACCCAAACCAATGCCCGTAAAATCTGCGAATTGGCCCAGGTTTTGGACATTCCGGTCTCGGCAGGTTGCGATCGTCCATTGGTCCGATCGCGCGTGACGACAGCGGAGTACGTCCATGGCGCAACCGGACTGGGGCAACTGAGCTTTCCTGCGCCCACGCTCCCGCTGCGTCCTCAGCACGGCGTAGATTTCCTCGTTGACACCCTGCTCAACGCACCGAGTCCCGTCCATCTAGCCACCCTCGGGCCATTAACCAACCTAGCCGTAGCGCTTGTCAAAAGTCCCAATATTGCCTCCCACATCCAATCCCTGACGGTCATGGGCGGCGCTATTACCCACGGCAACATCACCCCTTCAGCAGAGTTTAATTTCTACTGCGACCCTCACGCAGCACAGGTCGTGTTTGAGGCAGGATTACCGTTGACGATGATCGGGCTAGATGTCACCCACCAGGCGATCGCCACACCGGACCGATTAGCCAGGATTCGGGCCATTGGCGATCCGATCGGCACCACTGTCGCCCAGCTTTTGGAGCATTACAGCCTGCACGATATCCAACAGTATGGGTTTGCAGGTGCGCCGTTGCATGACCCCTGCGTTCTGGCCTATCTGCTCAAGCCGGAGCTATTTCAATCGCGGCGCTGCTTTGTCGAAATCGAGACCCAGAGTGACGCTAGCCTAGGCCGATCGATCGTTGATTTTTACGGTGTCTCTGGACGCGAACCCAATGCTACGGTGGTCACGGCGGTTGACAGCGATGGGTTTTATGATTTGCTGTGCGATCGGCTAGCGCAAGTGCAGGCTCGAATTCTAACAATCGGTTAAGCTCCGATCGGGCGAGTTTATGTCGATCGATTAAGAAGCATTTATAAACATTGAGAAATCCCATAAAAACTAGGCAATCTCTTAAGATAAGACCCTCATGACAAGTTGCTTTTAAGCACACCTGCCCTAAGCGCTGGAGTATTTTATGAATAGCTCGACCGTCAAAACCTTGCAATCACTGCGTCGCTATCGGTTGGTGTGTACCCTTTCCTTTGGGGACATTTACGGCCAGATCATTACGTGGCTGCTGGTCATTTTCCTCAGTTTGGCAGCGGCCATGGCCATGATGGGAGCAAGTCGTCCCGTTTACGCGCTGGCAACGGTGGGGCTGATTTTTGTATTGTCACTGCCCTTTTTGCTCTTCGCCTTTGTGACCACGCTACTTAATAACGTCGAAATCTGTGAGACGGAGAGTCAAGTTCAGCCGAAGTTGGTGTCCAATCCAGAGAGCACCGACGCCTCTAGCGGAGTGCAGCGTCCAGCCATGGGCTAGCCCTTGAGAAATCCGGTTTAAATTCCGGCGGTGCGTTACAATCTCTGGGCACTTTATGGCTTCCCAGAGATTTGGTATCTTCCCATGGCAGAGGAAACAAAACGCAATCGTTGGCTCCCCCGAATCGCTCTTATTTTCTTTGCCTTAGTGCTAATCGGAGCAGGCATTGCCCCAGCCATTGGTCCTTTACTGGGTGGATCTAAGGCCCCCTCGACCCCGACCGCAGGTGCATCCCCGGACGCGCAGAAGAAGCAGCTTGAGGACCAGCTTCGGGGCTACGAGGCTGTTCTTCAGCGAGAACCCGAAAATCCTAATGCATTGCGAGGGGTAGTCGATGCAAAGCGCGGCTTGAATGATATCCCAGGAACAATAGCGCCCTTGGAAAAATTGGTTAAGCTAAATCCGACGATGACGGACTATGCGGTGTTATTAGCGCGAACCAAACAATATTTAAAAGATGATGAAGGATCCATTCAGGTTTATCGCGATGCGCTGAAGGCAAAGCCTGCGGACCTTCAGGTTTTGGGCGAGTTGTCCCAGCTTCTAGTGAAGCAGGATCGTCCTGAAGCCGCAATCGGTCTGTTGCAAGATACGTTACGAGATGCGCCCAAGTTCAACCAAGCCAATCCAGGCAGTGTTGACACGGTGGCGATCAGTGTTTTGTTAGGCCGTACGTTCGCGAATCAGAAACGGTATGAGGAGTCTTACCGGGTTTTGGATACGGCTATTAAAGAGAAGCCAGATAATTTCCAAGCTTATTTGGCTAAGGCTTTAGCATTGAAAGAACAGGGTAAAGCAAGCGATGCAAAACCGCTCTTTGAGAAGGCGACGAGTCTAGCTCCTGCCGAACTCAAGGATAGAATCGGTCTTCTCTCGGCGAGTCCTTCTCCTGCACCCGCAACTGCAAAACCTGAAGTGACAAAACCTGAATCTGCGGAATCTCCTGAAACGTCTAAAGCTGCTGAGAGTCAAAAACCTGGTGAGGTGAAGAAGGAATAGAAAGAAAATAGACTAATTTGAAACAGATTTAAATACCTTTAAAAAGGGAGCCGATCGGCTCCCTTTTTGTTGTAACCTACGTTTCTACTACGTCAATGCCTCAAGATAATCCCGAACCTGATTCCGACGCTTAGGCTGACGTAACTTTTGTAGCGCCTTTGCTTCGATTTGACGGACTCGTTCACGAGATAACTCCAACGCCCGCCCAATCTCAGCCAGCGAATAAGGCTGACCATTATCTAACCCAAACCGCATCTGAATCACATCCCGCTCCCGGCTCGTCAAATCCGCTATCAGCGTCATCAGATCTTTGCGCAACGATTCTCGCATCAACAGATCTTCAGGCGACAACTCATCGGTTTCCAGTAAATCGCCCAGTTCAGTATCTTTTTCCTTCCCGACTTTGGTTTCCAACGACACCGCACGGGGCACTTTTAACAACACCTCACGCACCATCTCTGCCGTCATTTCTAGCTCGATCGCAATGTCTTCAATGCTGGCAGTGCGACCTTTTTCTTGAGCGATTTTACGCTGCGCTTTTTTGATTTTATTTAGCTTTTCAGTAATATGAACCGGCAGCCGAATCGTCCGACTCTGGGTGGCGATCGCCCGTGTAATCCCTTGGCGAATCCACCAATATGCATAGGTACTAAAGCGATAGCCTTTCGTCGGGTCAAACTTATCAACCGCACGCTCTAGACCCAACGTGCCTTCTTGGATCAAATCCAACAGCTCTAGGCCCCGATTTTGATATTTCTTCGCAACGGATACCACGAGACGAAGATTCGCCTTGATCATATGTTCCTTTGCCTTCAATCCTTCCTGCTGCATCACCTCAAGATCCGCAATGGTGATGTCCATGCGCTCGGCCCAAGATTGCTTCCCAGCGGCCAAAATGGGTTTCAGTTCCGCAACGGTCGCGCCGCAAGCCGATGCCCAGCGCTCCAGGGAAGGCCGATGCCCTAAGGTCGATGCCAACCGATCGCGAGCCTCCACAACTTCGGCATAGCGCACCAAAATCAGATTCCCTGCCGCCACTGCTTCATTTCGAGCTTCAAGAAGGGTCATATAACGCTGCACGCGCTGCGCTTCTGACACTTCTTCATCGCGGCCCAAAAGCTGGACCCGACCGATTTCTTGAAGGTACATCCGAACCAAATCAGTGGTTCGTTTGCCAGAGGCTAGAGGCTCCGTCGTTTCTTCGACCTCTAACACAATGTCCTCGATCGCAACATCATCAATCGCAACATCATCGATCGCAATATCGTCAAAATCACTCTCAAAACCGGCTATTGATGGCTCAAGAATTGGCTCAAACAGAGGTTCAAAAGCTCGCCCAAGTGTCGGCTCGAAGTCGGCTTCCGGGGCAATAACAAGGGCAGTAGCAAGCGTCGGGGTCAGCAAAGAAAAGTCATCCATAGGGAAATTCTCGTAGGCCGTATGGGCAGAGAACGATCGTCCAGAATTCTGGATTTTTCGCTTATGATCTTGACGAGTTAAGTCATTTAAGCTAAGGAGCTTGTAAATCTAAGATGCCCCCGATCGAACACAAAGGAACAGATCAGCGAGAAGGCAATCCGAGGATTACTCCTCTAAAAGAGATACGTTTTGTCTCTAAGCTTTGGGTTGCTACATCCTCTATCTGTTGACTTCCCGAAAAGTCCGCAGCTTATGCAAAAGGCGCAAGGTTTCTTCACCAAAGAACCACTCCCATGGCAAAATATTCGTCTCACCTTTAAGTTACGGGAAAAGTAATCTAGATCATCATGAATGAAAAGATTTTGATGGAAGGATTTTACCGAAACCGCTCGGCTTTACTAACCCGAGACATTAGTGCATTCAACGCTTCGGTGGGACTCGCCTCGCCTCGGAGCAGCCGATCGACTTGTTCAGTAATGGGCAATTCTAACGGGCGCTCTACGGGCTGAGCGCGGACTAGTTGCATCAAGACCTGGGTTGTGTTGACGCCTTCGGCAGTGCCTTCGAGAGTGTCTAGGATGGCCGAAATCGTTTCCCCTTGGGCCAAGCGATAGCCCACTTGATAGTTCCGGCTCAAAGGACTGCTGCACGTCGCCATCAAGTCCCCGACTCCGGCCAATCCATAGAGTGTCTCCGCCTGCGCCCCCCAGCCCACCGCGATTCGGACCATTTCAGCCAATCCCCGCGTCACCAGTGCCGATCGAGCATTCGTTCCCAGGCATAGACCGTCGCAGGCTCCCGTTGCAATGGCCATCACGTTTTTGAGCGCCCCAGCCAATTCCACACCGATCGGATCATTATTGGTATAGACCCGAAACCGCTGCGAATTAAAAATGGTCTGGACAATGACTGCGGCGGACTCCTGTTGACTCGCCGCCACCGCCGCTGCTGGCAAGCAACGCTGAATTTCTTTAGACAAATTCGGTCCCGACAAGATGACCACAGGATTGTTCGGCAGTGCCCGAGACCACAAATCCGAAGGCCGATCGGGGAGGGCGATTCCTAGCGCTTTCGATCGCTCTGCGGTGGCCAACCCTTTGGTTGCCGAGACGATCGCAACGGCTGAATCGATTCCCAGGGTTTGGACTTGTTGCGAAATGCTCTCCACCCCCTTCATCGAAACCGCCGACACCACAACCTCAGAACGGGCGATCGCAGCGCCCAATGACTGCGGCGATCGTCTAGACCACCGCACCACCTCATGCAAGTTTTCCTGAAGCAAGTTCGCTAACGTCTCACCCCAAGCCCCGGTCCCAATAACCGTAACTTTCATCGCAACGCAACCTGTCCTTTCACCCGTGGGTAGCGCTCTATCAGCGATCGCACTTGCCCCGCATGGTACGAACTCCGCGTCAACGGCGACGACACCACCTGCAAAAAGCCAATGGATTCGCCATACACCCGCCACGCATCAAACTGCGTCGGCGTCACAAACTCCTGCACGCCCAAATGCTTCTGACTCGGCTGAAGATATTGCCCGATCGTCACAATGTCACAATCCACGGCCCTCAACTCCCGCAGCGTGTGGCGCACTTCGTCGTCGCTCTCCCCTAAGCCCACCATAATCCCGGACTTCGTATAGACCCAAGGAGCAATAGACCTACTTTGTTTTAACACCTCTAGCGACCGCAAATATTCACCTTGAGGACGCACTCGACGGTAAAGCCGTGCGATGGTCTCCGTATTGTGATTCAGCACGTCTGGGTTTGCAGCGAGAATGGTCGCTAGGGCATCCCAGTTACCGCACAGATCCGGAATCAGCAATTCGATCGTCGTCCCTGACGATAGCATCCGGATTTCTTCAATGCACCGTACAAACTGCGACGCACCACCATCGGGTAAATCATCCCGATTGACGGATGTAATCACCACATGATTGAGCCGCATCCGACTCACCGCCGCGCCTAAACGAACAGGTTCCGTCGGATCAAGCGCCTGCGGTTTCTTCTCAAAATCAATATCACAGTACGGGCAGGCTCTTGTACAAGCCGGACCCATGATCAAAAACGTCGCCGTTCCGCTATTAAAACATTCCCCGATGTTTGGACAGGACGCTTCCTCGCAAACTGTATTGAGACTCAGATCGCGCAAAGTCTCTGTTACCGCACCAATGCGCTCCCACTGAGGGGCTTTTACTCTCAACCAGTCAGGTTTTACAGTCACGGCAATCCAAGGAATGTAAGAAATTTATGTTCATTATTCTATCAAGTTTTGCCGATCGAGGCGGGTCCAAAAAAGTTCGTGCCCAGACACCCAGACTTTGCTTGCTGTATGATATTTTATAGATAGGTATGAATTAGAGACATGGACAATTCTAATTTAAGCCGACTGCGGGATGTAGCGCAGCTTGGTAGCGCACTTCGTTCGGGACGAAGGGGTCGTCGGTTCGATTCCGACCATTCCGATTTATTTAAACCCTGTCGAGTAACACTTTATCTGTCGTCGTTAACGAATTGATGTCGTCCTCACCAGATTGATGTCATCGTTAACGATTTTTTGTCATCTAGCACTTCTTGGCGGTCGTTAACACGTTAATGTCATCGACTATCGGTTCAATCAAAACGATTAGGGACAGCAGCTAAATCATTAGCTGTCGATCCCGAACGAAGTGCGCCTTTCAATCCACCCTAATAATATTCCATCTTCCCTCTGCTGAAAAGGCAATATCAACTTCTGATTCACTTCAAAAGCTGTCATGTCTATACAACCCTTTCAATCCGCCGTCTGCTGAAAAGGCGATCGCAACTAAAGTGAATATGGACGGTTCCCTTCTTGTGCAGCTTCTTTCAATCCGCCGTCTGCTGAAAAGGCGATCGCAACCAGCCGATGAGAACCATCCAGGCGCACTACTATCTCTCTTTCAATCCGCCGTCTGCTGAAAAGGCGATCGCAACCGAAGCGCCTGAATCATAACCCTGTTAGGCTCTCTAGACCTCGTTTTGGCAAACCTCGTTTTGAGACTCATTTTTGAAGACGATAGAAGCAACTCCAACCTGTGGAAAACTCCTAGAAAGTCTGTCAGATAAAAGTTGTCAAACTTGCCAGGAATTTTGCCCTCGCTTCGGTTTGCCAAATCTATAAGGGTTAGGGTGGATTCCTCCATGCTCGGAGGTGAAGACAGTAACCATCACTGCGGTAGACCCGCACCTTTTTGCTGGGAGCGCACCCAGCTTCGAGGTGGACAGTCACCAAAGCCAGAAAGCAAGACTATCTTCCGATAGTCAAACTAGCTCATAATTGTCGATAGCACAGAGACCATTTCTGGCATGAACTACGGCGCTTCTAATTTATATAGTAAATTTGAACTGAGCGCAAGTATTTTTTATTTTCGAGATTGATAACCTGCGATCGCTAATTTTTTAGCCTTCTCTTGAGGGGTTCCTGTAAATGGTTGTTTTACTACTTCAATAGAAATTCCGGCTTGGGCAGCTAGGCTCCCGATATACTGGCTAAGTTGAGCATGCCTCCAACGATGTACACTTGCTCGATACTGAAGGGCATATTGCCGTTGGAGTTCTACAGAACCGGGAATTTCTTGCTCTGCTTTAGCTTGAACTTCGCTTTGGACAATTTCTCGAATATTGCTAAGGTCAGGCAATATAAGGCTGCTCACCTGATACTTTTGAGCGATCGCCACGATTTCATGAGCTATTAGACGGTCTAGATGTTCTCCTGAGTTGGATTCTCCAAACCGATTGAATGCACCTTTTTGCTGGTTCTTTTGCCGCTGATGAGCGTTGTGTTGCTGTCGCAAACGATATCGGTTGAGAAGCTTATAGTTTTCACCTAGAAGTTGTCGGATACTTCTGTACGTGATAGCTTTACCAGTTTGAATATCGACAATCGCGAGAGTAGCAGGTTTATCAAGCCCATAGCTTACACCTGCTAAAATCGATGGCTGACCTTGATAAAGAGGGCGGCTTGGACGAAAAAATGGCTTATCAAGCAAAGTCAGCATTGTTGTCCGTCTTTTAATAAATGCTTCTTGGTTCTTGCTCAAGTTTTCCTTGACTTTAGTGCTAGCGATAACTTTTGCACACTCACTAGCTTTTTTCTGCCGAATTTGTTCCGTACCTTCTTGAGTCCAAGAATCCGTGTCTACAGTGCAAGATAAAATTAACCGATGAGTATTCCAGGGTTCACCTTCGCCTTTACCCTCCTGCCAAGCAATTCGCCCAGAGCGTAAGGTGAATAAGCTGGCTGAGTGTAGGTCTCCGCTAGCTTTCTTAGTCTGTTGGTCTTCTAGAAATCGCTTGAACCAGTGGAGATCCCTTTGATCACAGTAAATATCAAATGAATGCTCACCTAAGCCATTAAAGCTGACACATAGTCTTCCTTTTTCATTCAGAAACCAGCGGAGATCTTCATTTGTTTCGTAGTTGATTGGAAAAGGTAAAGTAGCTGGCTCTGTTAGCAGGCTGGCTTGCCAATCGGCTGCTTCATTGTCATCTTTGGAAACACAACCTTCTGCCTTGGTTAAAGTTTCTAACCAAGTATGCTCAGACAAGTCTCGTCCTTTTGGAAACCTTGTACGTTGAAGAGTCTTGACGAGACGTTCAAGGCGGATTTCTGTTTTACGACGACGTTTGGCGAACTTTTTGGGGTCTTCAGCTCGATCGGGCAGTTTGCAACCGTTTTTAAGCAGGTAAGCGATCGCACATCGAGTCAAGACTTCCTCTGTCTCACCATAGAGTGTAAAGAGGGTGCTAGAAATAGCTGATCCTGGTTGTTTTGACTCTTTTTTTTTGCTGCGTGCCTTTTTAGGTTGTGGTTCGTTGTCCTGGGAATCTGAGTGATTTAGTTGCGTGAGAAGTTGACGGGCTTTAGCTCTCAGCATGTCGATGTCGCTCTGGCTAGCGATTGTTAACTCATCATTACTTTGGAGGATAGCCAACCATCGAGTTTGACCCGCAATCTGGTTTCTAAGTCGTGTCCTAAGAGCTAACCAGGACTTGCAGATTCGATATACGGTAGCGGTTGCTGAGGAATAGAATCTTCCAGGCTGTCCTATAAATTGAGAATTTTGCTGTAATTGCTTACAAGTCTTGCGAACAGCTTCAAGGGGAATTTTGCCCGCGTGGCACCACTCCTCAAAATGGGAATCTTGGGCAATACACTTTAGTAATTCATTGATTAAAGGAGTGTGTTTTTCTGCCATTAAATGCCAGATGTAATGACGAGTTACCTCAGTTGTAACGAGCTTGCATTGAATTGTAATGTTGCTCATGGGGCAGTTCCCTGGTTTTGGCTAAAGCAAGAAGTCAAGTTGAGTGATAGCAGCTTTGAGCGGTTTAGATTTAGTTTGAAGGGACATTACACTAGTTCTACTTTTTTGTAAAGACATAATTAAAGATTTTTCGTTGTGATAGTAATATGACTATTCCTCACCGCCCTCCGACTTATCGACACTGGAATGTTTTGAAGGCGTACCTCCGACCTTTGGACAACGGGCAAAGGGAACTTGATAAGTTTCTCAAGAACTGGAATGTGTCACGCCAGGAGTTAGCGTTTATCTGGACTGTTCGTTGACCACAGCAGACCATTGATTTTCCTAAAGGGAGCACCTCAGAATTCCTACTGAAAAGCACAAGCAGAAATTGGCATTGGCTCATCATGTTAGGGTGATACTCGTGCCGGGTGTAGTTATGTTCGTTATTTCAGTCAAATCAGGCTTTGACTCATTTTCAGGGAAATCCATGCGGGTAATGGTGGAGAATCACTACAGTCCGGATGCATCTTTAAGATGGCTGAAACTGCAAATTTAGGCTGTTGGCGATTGAAGCAACGATCCCTTTCTTGCGGAGTTCACCTAAAGCTTTGTAGAAGTCTCCATCATCCAAATCCCAGCGCTCACAAAAAACGCTGACTTCGATCGTAGGGTTAAGTTTGCCTGGATAATCGATTTGAAGAGCGAAGAAAACGTAGTCTCAATCGTTGGTCAGAAGCTTGATCTGGCGGATTCGCAAGAGTTCTTCACGATCGATTGGATAATTGGCGGAGGTTGAGTGAGTCATAGGATTTAGAAAATAAAGAGTAGTACAGACAGGGAACATTTGCAGGGGTTTTAGCCTTCCCAAACGAGTGTTCGCCAATTTGGAGGAATTACGCCGTCTCTGAGCGCGGCACTAATCATGCCTTGGTGAGCGATGCTGGATCGCAGACAGTGACAGCGGCGACAGAGCGTTCGCAGATTGGAGCCTGCATCGGAGCCGCCTTTGGAGACTTCCAGAATGTGGTCGATGTGGGCGTTCTTTAGAGATAAAGAGTTCGGTAGCTGATGCTGGCAATAGGGGCCTTGACAGCGCCCTTGATCTCTTTGCCAGATTTGTTTGCGCGTTTCGCCCCATAGTGCAGGAGGTTGTCGTTTTGCCCAAGCCATTTTCTACTCTCAATTGAAGAAGGTGTAACCGTGCCGTGCCGAACCTACGCCTAGCCTTGCCGAAGCATACCAAGTCAAGAATCAATTACTTTTAATCTCTTGAGTCATCGCGTTCTGAACGCAAAAATTCAAAACTCCGAAGCGTCCATAGCCGATCGATCGTCCGTCTGCCAGCCCCACAAGTTTGCCTGCGTCGATTGCAACAGTTTCCATTTCTTGCCTGGAGATGATGGTTTTGTCCCACAGTAGCGTGAAGGAGCAGCACCATCCAGCAGCAGCAGCGACCCGGTAGCGGATATTGTGTCCGCGAGTCGCAATATTTTTGACAACGCTCATGAAAATATAGACTTCCTGCTCGATGTCTTCGCTGGCTCTGATGGGTTCTTCCGGCAGATAGCGATCGATATAAATGCGGCGGTCTTGCACCTGCAAAGTGGAAGCCATCGGGCTCATCAGGCTACTTCTCCCTCGCTTCGTGTATTTGGCAGCGTCGCGGAAGCAGCCAAAGATGTGGGTAGACAGGAGATAAAGCTGTCGATCTTCAGTGATCAGAACATTTCGCTGCCATTCGGTTGGGTCGTTACCCGGCGTGCCGCCTCGTTCTTGACGTTTGCCAAATGATTCGGATGGCTGTAGGTGATTCCAAAGCAAAGGTCTGGTTCCCTGAATCAGAATTTCAGCTTTTAGCTGGTTGCCGATCACGACTGGGTTTTCCTGGAGTGCAAGTTTACTCATAAGGTGCTGATGGGTTCGAGCAGTTGTACTATTCAACCCATTAAAGAGGGCTTTGACTGGGAGAGCAAACTCATACCCGCACGGTGCGGGAAGTTTATGAAGATTGACGGCGATCGCTTTGGCAGACCTGCTGTCTTAACTTGGTTGGAATTTGCTCGTAGTTCTCCCAAAGAAAGTCCATTTCAGCCAGCCGTCTGAGATAGATTGCTTCGGGTGGTTGACTGCTTCTGCTGCGCTGGAACCAGCGATCGACCGTAGATTCAGAGCACCCACAGATTGCTGCAATCTGAGCATGGGTCACATTCCACTTGGCGTAGAACTCGGCTGGTGACATCTCAAACTGACAGTTGCAATACAGGTGGAGCAAGGTTTGCTCTCGTTCGCCCAAATTTCTCAAGCTCATGGCTGTTTCTGAAAGCGATCGCAGGCAACAGAGACAAGCTCTAGATCCGGTTCCCAAGCGCTGTCGCTGCTAATCCAACCTTGGGAAGGACTTGATAGAGCCAGCCAGACGGTGTACTTCCAAGCCCAGCTTTCTAGGTGCTGAGCAGGAGCATAGTGAAGCCCAGTGATTGTGCCGAAATCCTCGGTGGGTTGAGGTTGCCAGCGGACGCGATCCCCAATTTGGAATTTGGGAGGCGGAACGGTGACTGGAAAGTCTTGGGGCAAATTATCACGCAGCATACGCAGTAGATTAAATAGGTAAAAGCGCTTATTCGCATTATGACGTAAAGACACTATAGCGTAAATGTCATTACGGAAAATTGAATTTTCTCTAAATTGTCATGTAAGAATAAAGCCCGAATTAAGTAGTAGGGTCATATGGCGGAAACTAGAGAAGTGCGGGGCAAGCTTCCCAAAGACCTGAAGATTGCCTTTGAGGTGGCTTGTGCGCGGATGGAACTCACGCAGGCGGCGGCGTTGGAGGAGGCGATTCGAGATTGGCTGATGAAGAAGGGGGTGCCGACGAGCGATCAGGGCATTTGAACAGTGTTTGAGAAAAATATTGCGTTGAACTTTACTGGAGCTTTGTTCTCCAGCATTGTTTTGTATAGATGTCTAAGTAAGTGTCTTTGACCTTGATAGTGGAAAGGTCATTTCAGCCATAATGTTTGCTAATACTGATATGTCGTCATTAATATTTTTATCAAAAGCGAATATATCAAGGCTGCAACTACTGTATAAGCAGGAAGTGATGGTTTATGAGCAACGAATCCAATACCTGCCGTAGGTATGTAGAGCCGAAGCTAGCGCTAGCGGGTTGGGACGATACCCAACATAGCTATACTGAGCAATATTATTTTACAGATGGAAAATTACAGCCTAAGACCAAACTTAAGCCTCGCGGCAGGCGAAACTTTGCAGACTATTTACTGCTTTATCAGAACGATTTCCCTTTAGCGGTAGTAGAAGCTAAACGAAAGCATAAAACTCCTGATGATGGGATGGATCAGGCAAAAGAATACGCCAAAATCCTGGGGGTTAAGTTTGCTTACTCAACAAATGGTGAAGGGATTGTAGAGTACGACTTTACAACGGGATTGCAGTCTGATGTGTCAGATGCTTTTCCGACACCGGAACAGCTTTGGCTGCGGTTCAGCGAAAGTCAGGGACTTAATGAGAAGGGGATTGCGACTAGACTATCGGGATCTTTTGATCAGGTTGCTGAGCAGCTATTGACTCCGTTTCATCCTAACAATGGCAAGAAACCTCGCTACTATCAGCGGATTGCGATCGATCGAACCGTTGAAGGAATTTTGAGAGGAAAACAACGGCTGCTGCTGACAATGGCGACTGGCACCGGAAAGACTAGCGTCGCTTTTCAACTGTGTTGGAAACTGTCAAGGTTGCAATGGAATGCAGCAGGGGAGCATCGTCCTCCTCGAATCTTGTTCCTGGCTGACCGGAATATATTGGTCGATGATCCGATGACAAAAGACTTTGCGGCTTTTAGTGCGGACAAAATCCATAAGATTCAAGGAGAGGCAACTAAAGGACGAGAGCTTTATTTTGCAATCTATCAAGCGATTGCCCAGGATAAAAAACGTCCGGGACTCTACAGAGAGTACAGCCCAGATTATTTTGACTTGATTGTTGTGGATGAGTGCCATCGGGGAAGCGCTAGAGATGAAAGCAATTGGCGAGTCATCTTGGAATATTTCAAACCAGCTTATCAGTTGGGATTGACCGCAACTCCTAGGCGACAAGACAACGTAGACACCTACGAGTACTTTGGCAATCCAATCTACACCTACAGCCTGAAACAGGGGATTGAGGATGGCTTTCTGGCTCCTTATCGGGTGTATCGGGTGACGACTCGTGCTGATAAAGATGGTTGGCAAGCTAAACAGGGGGATCAGGATCGCTACGGGCGTGAGATTCCGCCCGAACTGTACCAAACCGCAGATTTTGAGCGCAAGCTGGTTCGCAAAGTCAGGACGGAAGCCATTGCCAAGCACATCACTGATTTTTTGAAGCGAACCGATCGCCATGCCAAAACAATTGTGTTCTGCGTCGATGAAGAGCATGTCAAGGCAATGGTCAAAGCCTTGAATAACCTGAACGCTGACCTGACAAAAGATAACCCGGACTATGTTTGCCGCATTACCTCAGATGCTGGGGCGATCGGCAAGGCAAAGCTGGACAAGTTCAAAGATGTGCAGAATGAAACGCATGTGATTGCTGTGACTTCTAAGCTCTTGACCACTGGGGTTGATATTCCGCTATGCCAGAACGTAGTGTTGGTGAGGGTGATTCGGTCAATGACGGACTTCAAGCAGATCATTGGGCGGGGAACGCGCGTTAAAGAGGAAAAGGGCAAAACCTACTTCAATATTTTGGACTACACCAACAGCACTGTTTTGTTTAAAGACAAAGATTTTGATGGCGAGCCTGCCCTGATTCAAGAGTCTGAAATGGACAACCAAGGGCAGACGATCGAGGGTAGCGAAACCACGCAGGAGTTCGAGGATACTGATGGTTCGAGCGATTCACTAGATGGAGATGAAGGAGAACCAATAGCAGATCCTAAAGCAGGGTTTTGGGGATTGCCTGCCGATGACAACGGACCGCCTCGCAAGTTTTATGTAGATGGTGGGACTGAGGAAATTGTCGAGGAGCGGCGTTACGACCTAGATGACGATCAGCAGTTGCGGCTATCGCGGTTGATTGACCATACCAAAGAGCAGGTCTGCACGCTGTATCGCTCTACAATCGAAGTCCAGCAACGCTGGGCAAATCCGACGCAGCGATCGGAAATTATTGAACTGCTGGCAGAGCGCGGAATTGACTTTGATGATCTGCGGCTGGCTGCTAATCTGCCAAATGTTGATCCGCTCGATTTGATTTGCCATATTGCCTTTGGCGAACCAGCCTTGACCTATACACAGCGGGCAGAGCGACTGCGGCGACGTAATCCAGATGTTTTTGCTCGATATGGCGAAGATGCGCGGGCGGTGATCGAAACACTGCTGAACAAATATGCTGAGCGTGGTCCAGGTGAGTTTGATTTGCAGACCACTCTGAAGGCAAATTTTCCGCAATACAATATTTTGGAGCTGGCTCAGAAGTTTGGCGGCGTGGATGAATTGCGGGCAGCCATTACCGAATTAGAGAATTTGCTGTATTCTGCATAGGCTAGGTAGAGCTTTTATTGGGTTTCATGGCAAAACGTACAAAACAGCAAGCGAATCAATCGGTCACCACGGAGCAAAAGCTGGCCAGTGTGATCAAGTCGGCGCGGGACATCATGCGAACCGATAAGGGCTTGAATGGTGAACTAGACCGTCTGCCACAGTTGACCTGGATTTTATTTTTGAAGCTGCTGGATGATTCGGAGAAGCTGCGGGAGGCAGAAGCCAAGTTTCACAAGATTGCTTACAAACCAGCGATCGCTTCTCCCTACCGCTGGCAAGATTGGGCGGCAGATGATGAAGGAATTAGCGGCGATCAGCTTCGCAACTTTGTCAACAACGATGAAGCCACCCTGCTAGATGGACAGCGGGTGAAGGGGCTGCTGGCTTATTTGCGATCGCTTCAGTCTAAAAGTGGTCGCGATCGCCCGGATGTGATTGCCAAGGTCTTCAAAGATGTGACCAACCGCATGACGAGTGGAGCATTGCTGCGGGATGTGATCAACAAGGTGAACCAAATTCACTTTGATAAGTCTGAAGAAGTCTATGTCCTTAGCCGCTTCTATGAGGGGATGCTGAAGGAAATGCGCGACGCTGCTGGGGATTCAGGGGAGTTCTACACGCCGCGTCCGGTGGTCAGGTTTATGGTGCAGGTGACGGAACCAGGACTGGGTGACACGGTGCTCGATCCAGCCTGTGGAACCGGGGGTTTTTTGGTTGAAACCTATGAGCACCTGAAGCCTAAATGCAGTGCTCAAGACTGGAAGGTGCTGCAACAGAGCATTGTGGGCGGTGAGGCTAAGTCGCTGCCGCTAATGCTGGCGCATATGAACCTGCTACTGCATGGGTTTGAGTATCCTGACATCGATGATAAAAACAGTCTGCGGTTTTCGATTCTGGAGATGGATGAGAAGGACTGGGTGGACGTGATTCTGACCAATCCGCCGTTTGGTGGAGAGGAAGAAGACAGCATCCAGAAGAATTTTCCCTCGGAACGCAAGACCAAAGATACGGCTCTGCTGTTTCTCCAGTTGATTATGCGGCGGCTGCGGCGCAATGCCAAAAAGCCAGGACGGGCGGCAGTGGTGTTTCCGAATGGGGTGCTGTTTGGGGATGGGGTTTGCGCCAAGATCAAGGAAGATCTGCTGAGGGACTTTAACCTGCATACGATCGTGCGCTTGCCCAACGGTACGTTTGCCCCCTACACCGGAATTCCGACAAACCTGCTATTTTTTGACCGTTCGGGGCCAACTGAGGACATCTGGTATTACGAAATTCCGCTGCCAGAGGGACGCAAGAGCTTTAGCAAAACCAAGCCGATTCAGGATACTGATTTTGACGACTGCCGCGCCTGGTGGAAAAACCGGGTGGAGAATCAGCAGGCTTGGAAATATGCCTTCCGCGATGCTTATTATAAAGCGGTGCAGGAGGCACAGCCCTATTGGGATGCGGCAAAGATAGCAGAGGAGGCAGCAGGTGAGTTTGGCAAGGCCGCGAAGGCGTTAGAAATCCAGACACAAACGCTGCAAGTCACGATTCTAGATTTTATGCCTGCCAAAGAAAAGAAAGGCATTGAGCGGCAGGTGCAGGCAATTAAAGCTGAGGCGCAGCAGCTTCGCCAAAAAGAACAGCAGGAAAAAGAAGTTGCCAAGGAAAAGCGGGCGTTGGGAGATGCGATTTACTGGCCTATCTATAACTTAGACAAAAAGAACCCAAACAACCAATCCGACTTTGAACATTTACCACCTGAAAAGCTACTGGCGGATATTGCGAAGAAGGATCAGCGAGTAGTAGAACTGATGGCAGAGATTGAAGAAGCTATTTTGAAAAATCCTCAATGATTAAGAACTTAGCATGTGTGCCTTTAAATAAAATTGTTATACCTGTTGATCGCTCTGAAGCACCTTTACCAGGGAAAATGTATCGACAACTTGGAGTAAGACTATGGGGTCAAGGAGCTTACGAGCGTGAATCAATTGATGGTATTCAGACTAACTACAAAACTCTCTCAAGAGTAGAAGCAAATGATATTGTAGTCAACAAAATATGGGCACGAAACGGCACTGTTACAGTAATTCCAGAAAATTTATCTGGATGTTACGTCTCAAACGAGTTCCCAACTTTTACTGTTATTCCTGACGCATTAGAACCTAAATGGTTTTATTGGTTTACAAAAACAATGTCATGCTGGCAACAATGTGATGAGAAATCAAGAGGTACAAGTGGAAAGAATCGTATTCGACCAGAAAAGTTTCTAGAAATAGCAGTGCCGCTTCCCCCACTAAAAGAACAACAGCGAATTGTGGCGCGGATCGAGGAGTTGGCGGAGAAGATTGAAGAGGCACGAGGGTTGCGGAAGAGGGCGATCGAGGACTGGGATGTGCTTTGTAGATCAATTATCTTTTCTACAACAGTTGATAAAAAACTAACGCCCATGCATGAGTTAGTTAGTTTGCGAGAGCTTAATGTAACTGTTAGCCCGCTTGAGTCATATAGCTTTGCAGGAGTATATAGCTTTGGTAGAGGAGTATTCAAACAGCACAGCTTACAGGGAACAGAATTTTCCTATAACAAGTTAACCAGATTGAGTGCTGGTAATTTTGTATATCCAAAATTGATGGCATGGGAAGGAGCATTGGGAACTGTTCCAGATGAATGTGATGGGTTAGTTGTATCACCTGAATTTCCAGTATTTGATGTTAATGAAGACAAAGTTCTACCAGAAACTTTGGATGTTTACTTTCGTACACCCTCGGTTTGGTCGCTCTTATCTGGAATTAGCACAGGTACAAACATTAGGCGTAGAAGATTGCATCCCTCTAACTTCCTGCAATTTGAAATACCACTACCGGATATGAAAACTCAACAAAAATTGCGTGATGTTAAAGCTAAATCTGATCAGATGAAAAGCCATCGTCAAAAGGCTCTGCAAGAATTTGACGCCCTGCTACCTGCAATTCTAGACAAAGCCTTCAAAGGAGAACTGTAAGGGCAGCTATTTATGCGTACCATTCCGCAGCAAGAATCATTAACCGTTGAGTTTAAGAGCGATCAAACTCGTTTACCCGATCGAGATCTTGTTGCGGCAGTAGTTTGCCTTGCTAACACAGACGGTGGTTTTGTTTATCTTGGAGTTGAAGACAATGGCACTATCACCGGACTCAACCCTCAACGACAGAGCCCTGCCAACCTCACAGCCCTGATTGCCAATCGCACCAATCCTCCAGTCAGTGTGCGCGTCACAGTTCTACAGGAGGAAGGACACCTAGTTGCTGCGATCGAAGTGCCTAAATCCACAAGGTTGGTGGCAACTTCAGATGGATTGCTACAACGGCGAAGGCTTAAAGTCGATGGTACGCCTCAGTGTGTCCCCTTTTATCCTCATGAATTCGCCAGCCGCCAATCTGACTTGGGGCTGCTTGACCATTCCTCTCTGCCAGTTGCAGGTGCGACACAAGCTGACTTTGATCCCCTAGAGCGAGAACGGCTCCGCCAGATGATTCAACGCTACGGTGGAGATTCGTTACTTTTGGGCTTAACCGATGAAGAACTGGATGGTGCGCTCGGCTTACTTCGCACCGTCGAAGGGCAAAAAATTCCCACTGTAGCGGGTCTACTGCTGCTTGGGCGTGAAAGCTCACTCCGAGATCACATGCCTACCCATGAAGCAGCCTTTCAGGTGTTGGATGGAACCCAAGTTCGCGTCAATGATTTTTACAAGGCTCCACTTCTAAAAACCTTCGAGCGGATTATGGAGCAGTTTGAAGCGCGGGTCGAAGAAGATGAAGTGCAGTGGGGGCTTTTTCGCATTCCCGTTCCCACATTCGATCGCAGAGCATTTCGCGAAGCATTGGTTAATGCCTTTATTCATCGGGACTACTCCATGCTTGGAACGGTGTACGTGCGTCTACAGGACGATAACCTTTCTATCAGTAACCCCGGCGGATTCGTCGAAGGCGTAACCCTAGAAAACCTGCTTGTCGTTGAACCCAAGCCTCGAAATCCCATCCTCGCAGATGCAATCAAGCGTATTGGGCTAGCTGAACGAACTGGAAGAGGCGTAGACCTGATCTTCCAGGGGTTACTACGCTATGGACGACCCGAGCCAGATTACACCAGCAGCGATGCTTCAACCGTCAAAGTAACACTTAGCTGTACCGAAGCAGATATTCCTTTCCTCAGAATGATCGTAGAAGAGGAAGCCCGCACAGCCATCCCCGTCTCTTTAGATGCGTTGATAGTTCTCTCTCAGCTTCGCAGAGAGCGGCGAATTGATGTTGCAACCGTTGCCCATGCGATTCAGAAAAATGAGTCGATCGCCCGCTCCGTCCTCGAAAGACTGGTAGAAGCAGGATTGATTGAACCTCACGGTATAAAAAAAGGGCGAACCTACACTCTCAGTGCCGAAATCTATCGAACGCTGGGTCAAAGCGCCGATTATATCCGTCAAGCAGGTTTCGATCGCATTCAGCAAGAGCAAATGGTGATTCAGTACACCCAAAAGCACGGCAAAATAACCAGAAAGGACGTGATGAATCTTTGCCGCCTTAGCGAAGATCAGGCAGGACATTTGCTACGTCAACTAACAGCCGAAAGCAAACTCATCCTGCACGGCAAGAGTAAGGGCGCTTTTTACACAGTTCCTTAATCACGCAAATACGCGCATTGCGTATATCCGAATCACGCCTGCGTGATTAATCACGCATGAAATCGCTGAAGTGTTGGAATAGCAGCAGACTAGCGGTTCCTGGATTTGAGATATCTTAGTAGAGAATTATCAAACTACAGTGCTTGCGGATGGCTCGTTACGCTCTGGTGATTGGCATTGGTGAAAATTATTCCCCGTTCAAAGCGTTAACGAAAACGGTGGGGATGCTAAGGCGATCGCCAACTAACCCTTGTAACCGAGTACTGCGCCGCGCTCATTCACGAATGCGTCACCGGACAGCGCCTGATCCCAGAAGCCGCCAGCCTATGAACACTCAGGAACTCACCGTCCTGCTCGATCGGCTCCGCGCCGAACCCCACGAAACCGAGTGGCTAGAATTCAAAGCCAATCGCTTCGAGCCGCAGGTGCTGGGTGAGTATCTGTCTGCTTTAGCAAATTCCGCCTGTATCTTGGGCAAACCCCGCGCCTACCTGGTCTTTGGCATTCAAGATGGTAGCCATGCCGTAGTAGGGCACCAGCTTTGACCCGCAGATCGAGCAGGGCAACGGCAACCAATTACCGATGAGAACAAACGCCTGAAGGCAATGAAGCTAGTAGAAGGGCGCTACCCTAACCTAGTCGTGGCTGCTGCGATCGCGGCTGTCACTGGAAAAAGCCGAGCATATTCGCGATCGGGGTTTTGATAGTCAGTATTATCGCGACTTGATCTTGCAACTCATCCGCCAGTACCAGCCCGTCTCCCGCGAAGATATTAATCGGCTGTTGCTAAACAAACTGCCAGAAGTTTTGAGCGAAGACCAGAAGCTGACCAAGATTCACAACCTCTTAACATCTCTATCTGGGAAGAGAATTTGCAATGAAGGAACACGCCAACAGTCCAGATGGGTTTTGATTCAAGACGATAATTAAACAACGCTGAAATCAATGCCCGCTTCCCTCACATTGACTGCGGGTAAGTCTAGGGGAGCCTAAAACTTCAAGGTCAAGCAATCGATTTCTGATGCATAGCCATTGCTGAAAAAGGAGTAAAGCACCGCTTACAATTACCCTCAACCCACGAAGCTGGAACTGAAAACCTTGCTCCACAAGTAGGGCATTCCGATAGCAACCGCAATTGGTGGCGATCGCACCCACTTGTCTCCTTAAGCTGCCACTCAATCCGATGACAAGCTACCTCCCCATAGCAAGCCCCACACAACCGAATCGGCTCCATCTTCATCCCCACCCCATCCCCCGGCAACATCTGCCATAGCCGCTCCGTCGGCACCCCAACCACCACCGCCAGTTTCTCCAACTGCTCCCCCGTCGGACGAGGATTAAACCGAAACTTCTCCCACCGCCCGATCGCCGCCCCCAACCCCGCCATCTGCCCCAACCCACCCGGAGTTAGCTCATTTGCCCGCCGAAACCGCCCCAAAAAATGGCTAATACTCTCCCCCTCATAAGGTTCCACTTGGAAAAACCAAGGCTGAATCTCTAGATCGTCCATCATCGATACTCCGCCGCCACTTCCTTCAGCGTCTCCAAATCAATCTTCGGCAATCCCTTCTTCAACGATCGAATCGCCGCCTCCCGCAAAATCATATCCATCAACCCGATATACCCTGCCGTCGCCTCTCCAATCACCTTCATCATCGACTTACTCGTCAAATTCGAGGCCACAGGTAACTTCAGCACCTGCTTTTCCCACACCTCGATCGTCCGTTGAAACTCCTCCCCCGCCAACTTCCCAAACCGATGACAGGCCCGAAAACGGTTGTAAACCTGCTCATCCCGCTTCACCACCACATCCAGCCGATCGGTACCCACCAGCACCACCGCAATCTCCAGTTTGTCAAAAATATCCCGCACATCCGCAAAAGTCTTGGGCTTCAACCGATCGGCCTCATCAATGATCAGCATCTCTACCCCACAACCCTTCAGCGCTCGCATTGTCCGTTCCCGAATTTCTGCCACCGTCCCCTTCACCATCTGATACTTAAGATGCTCGATGATGATTTGGAACAGTTCCTTCGATCCACATTCCTGCGGCACTTGAATGTAAATCACGGGTACGATCGGCGGCTTTCCTGGTTGTTGGCTCGGCCTATGGCGTAGCCGATAAGCATCACAAGCCAAGGTTTTCCCCGTCCGTGATTCCCCCACGACACGACAGCATTGCTTCGACTGCCGTTTACTTTCCAGCCAACCATGCAGGCTTTGCACTTGAGCCAATTCGACAAAACTCTTGCGGTTTAACCGAGCTATCTCGGCTTGAACCTTCTCACTGGCCAATGCCACTGGCCCCAAGTGATCCGCAACGGTCTGTGCTGCTTGAACTGTCGTCATACCTTACCACCCAAAATCATCATGTAGTTGGTCATAATCCATAACCTCTGGCATTACCCAGGATTCATCCACCCCAGTCTTTTCGACGATTTCGTCCGGTTCAACCGCCGCAATTTCTACCGACTGCGGTTGAGGCCGACTGGGCAAGCGTTCCTGTTCTGCTTTTTGCCTTGCCTTCCGACCCTTCTGCTTCTTCTCGACAAATACATCCCGATCGCGCACCTCCTCTAGAATCGATCGATTGCTAATGGTTTTTCCCGCCTCCCGCACCCTGCGGCTACTGGCTTTCGCTTCATCAAGCGCGATCGTCTCAGTTTCCAAATCCTGAGCATGAGCATTGGTAAGAAAGACCTCCTTCTCCCCCTCAGTCCGGTAAACATAAATCGTCGTAATATCCCGTGGGTCAAACCGCAGCACCACTGTTTCACCAGCATAGCCAGCCAGATTCTCTCCCCGATAGGTCAAATTCTCAAAGCGTAGATAGCCCTCTCGGTAAACCGTCCGTCGGGTTTGCTTCATCAGGCAAATATCCAATTCCCGCTCCGTAAAAATATCGGGATTAGCAATTAACCCCGCCTCCCACCGTTGAAAGCGCGTTTGATCCTTCATCCGGGCATCCAGCCGCTGGTTATAGTTATCCACCAAGTACCGAACCAGTTGCTGCTCCAGTTCTCTCAGGGTCAAACAAGCTGATTTCTCCGCTTCCTCTGGCCGATCTTGGACATTTGACCCCGTATATCCAGGCAAGTGTGAGAAAAACTCAGTATTCAACGTGCCAAATGGCCGCTCAACTACGCCTCCTTCCGAAGGCCGATCGCGCAAGTGGCAAACAAACCCAATCTGCATTGAGACTTGCTGAATATGATCCGATCGAAAATCCTTGCCACCATCCGTAAAGAAATGCTCCGGCTTCCCGGAGGTTCCCCACTCACAATTCAGCCCATATTCGCTCCCATAGCGTTTCGGCAACATTGCATGACGCAAGGCCAACGCCACAAGCTGAGAACTGGGTGCATCAAACCCCAAATTAATCCCAACAATGCACCGGGAATAGGTATCGATTACCGTCGTCAGCCAAGGCCGTCCCAACATTTCCCCATGCTGGTCAACCAGCAAAACGTCCGCACGAGTGTGGTCACATTGCCAAACATGATTGCTATACTCAATTGCTAAATCCTGTCCTGCCCTGGTTGAGAGCGAAAGCCGCGAGCCTCGCCAGCCAATACTTCGCTTATTATTCTGCTGCTCCTTTTTCGCGATCAGCGGCTCCAGAATCCGATAAACCGTCATGTGGCTGGGATATTTCTCTACGCCCAATTGCTGTGCCCGTACCTTAACCCGAACCGCCACCTGTGCCGGAGTAATACGCTTGCTGTCTTTAGTGCCACTCTGGTAGGTCTTGATAATGAAATCTTGCCACTCTTGCCCAATGCGTGGTTGCCCTTTATCCGCTCTTGCACCACCTTCCAAGGCTGACAAGCCATTTCGTTCCCAGTCCTTGACCATCCGCTGCACAGTCCGGATCGATTTCCCAAGTTTTTGGGCTGCTTCTCGCAATCGTTCTCCATAGGTTGTCCGATTGCCCGGAACAACCAGCGTCTGTAGCACTTCTAGCCGAAATTTCGCATTGGCTGAAAGCGTGGCAATTATTTCATTACTCTCCGGTGCTACCGGATCTGTTGGCTGCTGATTCAACATGGGAGATACCTAAGTCCATAGATACATACGTTCTAAAGATAGGCTCATTGTAAACTAAGAAATCACGACAGCCAATCTGTTAAACTAAATTCAGTACAAATTACCTGCGCAATGTAAAAGACGACACGCAATCTGTGAATTTTCTAGGATGCGACACCTAATCTGTTAAATGCCTTCGCCGAATCAGCGCACTATCCTTAGTGTCAGAATGCTCTCCCTGATTGATTTTCAGGCTTTTTGAGTACGACGACAATAATTTGTTAAGACGACAAATAATTTGTTAAGTGACAAAACCCAGTCAGGGGTGCTAGTGGATATGGGAACTAAGGCCACGATCCGTATCAAGATTGTGATATTTCTCATCTAGACCCTTTTAGAAGCTGTACCCCACAACCGAATTGGCATCAAGGTCATGATGGACGTACATGGCCGTTATGCTACCGCTCGTGACCTTGATCTAGTCATCCATTCAAAAGATTTGGCAGCGGCCCTAGAAGTCTATCGGGGAATGGGTGAACTGTGGCAGATTGACCCAAAACGGGAATGGGTCTCGGCACCCTGACTGATGAAGCGGATCAGTTCGCAACTTACCAAGGGAATGATGCAATCGTCTCTCCCACCTTCCCCAAATGGGAACTCACAGCGGCACAAGTATTAGTAGGATAGCGATCGCAATGGTGAATATGACTATTGCATCGTCCTAATAGCTTAGTTAACCCTTTAATATAACGGCTCAAAATTTAAGCCTCGATCAAGATTTCAGTCTCGATCGAGGTTATCTTTCTACCTCAATCTCTACAAGAAATGCATGTTTTGTCCGGTGGTTTGCAGGGGTTCATACCTGGATTTAAGACCCTTTCAACGCAAATACTCCAATGATCGAGGGGCGGGAACATTGTTGGTTACGCTGGATTCATCTTGAAAGAGAATGACTGTGATACCATTCTGGGAAAGTTTGAGGAGTTCGATAGGTTCAAACATTCAGAACGCATTAGAGCACAACTCTCTGTTCTGATTTAATGACCTACGAATTATTATTTTGTGGTGGTAGAGGAGTAACAAACGTGACCAAGCGACCTGAGTCGGTTTCTAGTTTTTCATTGCATCGACATCAACTCGAACCCATCCGAGTCGGTGTGATCGGCATCGGCAATATGGGACAGCACCATGTCCGGGTACTGAGCTTGATGAAAGACGTCAAGCTCATTGGCGTGTCTGATGTCAATCTCGATTGCGGGATAGAGACCGCTAGTCGGTATCAGACCCGATTTTTTGAAGATTATCATGAGTTGCTGCTCCACGCAGACGCCGTCTGTATTGCCGTTCCGACGCGGTTTCACCATGCGGTGGGGCTAGCGGCGCTGAAGGCGGGTGTTCATGTGTTGATCGAAAAACCGATCGCTGCCACCATTTCTGAAGCCGAATCCCTGGTCAATGCCGCTGCGACTGAAGGCTGTATTCTGCAAGTCGGCCATATTGAGCGCTTTAACCCGGTGTTCCAAGAACTTAGCAACGTGATGAAGACCGAGGAAATTATTGCCCTCGAAGCCCATCGCATGAGTCCTTACTGCGATCGGGCCAACGATGTTTCGGTGGTGTTAGACCTGATGATTCACGATATCGATTTGGTGTTAGAACTCGCTAAGTCCCCCGTAGTTCATCTGACCGCCAGTGGAAGCCGTGCGAGCCAGACCTCTCAGTATCTCGACTACGTAACGGCGACCTTAGGATTTGCCAACGGCATTGTGGCAACCCTGACCGCCAGCAAAATCACCCATCGCAAAATCCGGCGCATTTCCGCCCACACCAAGCGATCGTTGACCGAAGCCGACTTCCTCAACAACGAAATCCAGATCCATCGCCAAAGCGCCAACACCCACAGCGGCAGCGGCATTGCGATTAACAACGCCGTGAGCTTCGGGATGCCCAATTTCTACCATCAAGATGGCATCATCGAAAAAGTCGCGATCGGACGGGTGGAGCCGCTCCATGCAGAACTAGAGCACTTTATGGCCTGTGTACGAGGTGGACTGCCGCCGTCGGTTGGCGGTGAGCAAGCACTGAAGGCATTGCGACTAGCGAGCTTGATTGAGCAGATGGCCATGGATGGACAGGTGTGGCAGCCGATCGATCTCGGTGACGGGGCGATCGAAACGCCTATGATGGCCGTATAGCAAGCGGTATAAAGCACGATGACGGTGGCGCTGAGGACTTCGCGATTAATACTTCGGTTAGCGATGCAGGAAGATATTCCGGCAATTTTGAGCTATCTCAACGAAAGTCAGGAGTTTTTAGCGCCCTTTGAACCGATTCAACCCACCGGGTTTCAGACGAAGCAGTATTGGCGCGATCAAGTCGCTCGAAGTTTTCAGCAGTTTCAAAGCGGACAATCTTTGCGGCTCTTTTTGTTTGAAAAAACTAGTCCCAAAACCATTATTGGAACGGCAAATTTTACAAATTTTGTGTATTATCCCTTTTACTGCTGTCACCTCGGCTACGGGCTAACCCAGGACTATCAAGGGCAAGGACTGATGCAGGAAGCCTTAGAGGAATCCATTCGCTACGTTTTTGCACAGATGCAGTGTCACCGGATTCAAGCCAATTACATGCCTCGCAATCAACGCAGCGGAAATGTTTTAAAACGGCTCGGGTTTCGGACTGAAGGGGAGGCAAAAGATTATTTGTTAATCAATGGCGTGTGGGAAGATCATATTCTGACGAGCTTGACGAATCCGCACTGGAGTTTAGATTAGCTATGATTCAGCCCGAAACCCAAGAGATGCTCACCCGAGATGGCATCCGGCTTGATGCAGATGTCTACTATCCAGCGGTTTTAGAGGGTGATTATCCCGTGTTGCTGATGCGTCAGCCCTATGGAAGGGCGATCGCGTCTACCGTCGTGTATGCCCATCCAAGCTGGTATGCATTGCAGGGGTACATCGTTGTTATTCAAGACGTGCGGGGCCGAGGCACCTCAGGCGGCACCTTTAAATTGTTTGAATCTGAGATTGAAGATGGATACGATTCGGTCATGTGGGCGGCAAACTTGCCCCACAGCAACGGCAACGTCGGAATGTATGGTTTTTCATACCAGGGGATGACGCAAATTTACGCAATGATGCACCGTCCACCCGCCCTAAAAGCCCTATGCCCAGCCATGCTTGCCCACGACTTGTATGAAGACTGGGCCTACGAAGGCGGCGTCTTCCGGTTACAGTCAAACTTAAGCTGGGCGCTGCAAATTGCCGCTGAAGGGGCGCGTCTGGGCCAGGACCATCCCGCCTTTTTAGCCCTAAGCCAAGCCGCCAAACAATTACCCCTGTCCGGCGAGATTCCCGCCTATCCTGACGTGCTAACCACCTTCGCACCGGATTCGTTTTATCACGATTGGATCGGGCGAGAGGTCTGGGATGAGTATTGGTTCTATCCACAGATGGATTTGGAAGAGACTGAGAATAGTTATGGCGTTCCCCCAATGCTACACATTGGAGGATGGTTTGACCCCTATCTCACTGGCACCCTCAAGCTTTACGATCGCTATCCCAACGAAGCTCCACAGCATTTGATCATCGGCCCATGGGCGCATTTACCGTGGGGACGCAGGGCAGGATCGATCGACTTTGGACCCGATGCTGTGAGTGACTGCGATCGGGCACAGGTGCGATGGTTTGATTATTGGCTTAAGGGCGAGGGGATCTTGGGTCCGGCTGCAACGTGGTTTGAAATGGGAAGCAATCGGTGGGTCAGTGGCGATCGGTTTGAGGATTTGGCTCATCAGTCTTGGCAATTGGAAACCACCGGGCTGACGTCCGTGCGAGATGGACGGTTGCTGAAACAGAATTCGCCTTTATCGCCTACGGTTCCGGATGTTATGGTTCATGACCCTTGGCGTCCGGTGCCGTCTCTCGGGGGTCATGCGGCTTCTCCTGCGGGGGTGTTCGATCGTTCACACCTTGACGATCGCGCAGACGTTCTCACTTACACCACCGAGCCGCTCTCTGAGGCATTGTTGATTCAAGGTTCAGCCCAGATTCAGCTTTGTTTCAAAACTGATTCCGTTAGCGTTGATCTTCACGTTGTGCTTTCCAAAGTTTTTCCCGATGGAAAAGTTTTAAATATTTGTCAAGGGGTTAAGAAGGTGATCGATACAAAAGTCGATCGCGTGTGCAGGATTCAGTTGCAACCGATCAGTACTCAAGTCCCCATGGGAAATCGGCTTCGGGTGAGTGTGAGTTTAAGCAATTATCCGGCCTATGCCATGAACTCAGGGACTGGAAAACCGTTGCATCAAGAACCTATTATGAATTATCAAATCATCACGGTTTACATTACCGAGGGTGAGATTTTTCTGCCGATCGGCCATTCAGTTTGACAACTATTGATTTTAATAATTGCCCATGACCTATCCACTCTGTAGCTATCATCTAGTCGTTGATCTCGAAGCCACTTGCTGCGATCGCAATAGCATTCCAAGTTCAAAGCGCGAAATCATTGAAATCGGTGCAGTCATGGTCGATCGAAACTTGGACGCCATCAGCGAATTTCAAACCTTTGTACGCCCAGTGAGATTTCCAACGCTGACCTCATTTTGTACAGAACTCACGACGATCGAGCAAACCTACGTAGACGTAGCGCCGACCTATTCCGATGCGATTACGGCCTTCCACACTTGGATACAGGATTATCCTGAATGGGTGTTTTGTGCGTGGGGAGATTTCGATCGGCGGCAGATTCGGCAAGACTGTAAGTTTCACCAAGTGCCCAGCCCAATCGACGTCACCTGCCTAAACTTAAAAACCATGTTTGCGCGATCGCAAAATCTACCGGGAACCTATGGCATGAGTCAGGCGTTAGAAATGGCACACCTTCCCCTCGTAGGAACGCACCATCGCGGCATTGACGATGCTCGAAATATTGCAAAATTATTGCCCTATTCGCTGGGACATAAAAACTTAGGTGATTCTCAGTGAAAGAACCGGAGGCCCTCAATTCTGGGGGCTTCGGGATCTCTTTCTCCCCCAGAATTGGGGGCCGGGGGCCTTCCGGTATTTCTTTATTGGGAACCCATCACGCCTCAATCGCCGATCGCAAATTTCCCCCGTGTTCTAGCAAAAGTCGATCGCATGAATCCAAATCTTGGCCCGTCCAGTACATTGCAAGCGCCAGTTTCACCGATTGGCCACTTTGGGTCAGCAACGCATCCGATGCCTCGCGGCTGAGGCTCGTCAAATCCATTAGGATCCGCAAAGCGCGATCGTGCAGCTTAATATTCGTCACAGCCACATCGATCATCCGGTTGCCATAAACCTTACCCAACCGAACCATGGCACCCGTTGACAAAATATTCAACGCCATTTTGGTCACCGTGCCGGATTTGAGCCGCGTCGAACCTGCCAAAATCTCTGGACCCACAGGCAACCGAATGTCTACATCTACCTCAATGCTAACCTGATCCTTCGGCACGCAGGCCATAAAAATCCCGACAGCGCCCCGTTTTCGAGCTTCGGCCAAGGCTCCATGAACGTAAGGCGTCGTCCCCCCCGCTGCGATGCCCACCAGCACATCTGCCGCCGTAATGCCATACTCGTCTATCGCCTTAGCTCCGCCTTCACGGCTGTCTTCTAATCCTTCTGAGCTTTTGACCAATGCCGCCGCACCCCCTGCGATGATGCCCTGTACCATTTCGGGGGGCGTACAGAAGGTAGGAGGGCATTCAGACGCGTCCAGGACACCCAAACGCCCAGACGTCCCGGCCCCAATGTAAAACAACCGTCCGCCCGATCGCAGTGCCGCTGTAATCCGATCGATCGCTTCAGCTAAATCAGCGCGCGCTCCCGCGATCGCCGCAATCGTCCGATGGTCTTCCTGGTTAAACAGATCAACAATTTCAATAGTGGATAGGCGATCGAGGTTGTCACTGTTTGGATTCGTTTGTTCTGTCGTCAAGTAGCCGCGTGACATACTCTGTAACGGACTCATAACAATCCCTCTAACCGACGGCGCATGGCTTCTAACTCAGACGATGACATTTCAGACGTGTCCTCCTCAGCAGACACCGCTGGACGACGGCTATCTTTTTCCCAATCAAAGGCATCCCGATTTGACTCGGGCGGCGACAGCAAAAGCCGATCGTAATCCGTTTCAGGACGGAAATTTTCAGGAATCAGCTCACAGTGATACCCCGCTTCCTCACAAAATTCTTCAATTTCCTCACGGTCTAACGCTTCCACCGACGGCTCCGGGAAATCCTGTGCCTCCAAGAGCATGGCATATCGCAACGCATCATCTTCATCTTCAAACATCAAGACAATATTGCGCTCGCCAATCTCGATCGTATGGATCCCTTCGTTATCGGTACCCGCATTAAACAACAAAACAAAAACGCGCATAGACTCGAACGAATTGGAAATTTATTTCCCCTAGCCTACCTCAAGAATCGGCTTCCAATCCATCTCTCAGTTCATCGTCACAATCGTCACAATTTTTCTCAGCGTCATAATCCTCAACATCACAGTCCTCAACTTCGCTACGATCGTCTTCATCGAAGCCATCCGGAGATTGCGCACTCAGAATTCGATTTTCATAACGGCGATTTCGGCGGCGACCTTTGGCACTAGTCGCGCGTTTGAGCGATCGTTTATCCTGAACAAGATGCTGAAGATCCGGTGCATCAGTGACATCGCTTAACGTGTCGTTGTATGTTCGCTTCATTCTAAACCCTTGTGTCTTGAACCGGATCACCCAAAATGAAGTCAGAAAAAACTTCAACCTAGTCCATAATTTAACGTAGAAACCTTGAGTTTGTGAAGAGATGTAATGGAACCCTCGATCGAATTTCTTACCGTCGAAGAGTGCCATCAAGTGGATGCTGCATTGTTGGCCTCACGAGAAAAATTTACTGCCCGCGTGGCCATCTATGCGCTCCGATCGCTCAAAGCCATCGCGCAAGAGCAACAATGCCCCGTCGCCGAACTCTCCCCGCAGGCGATCGTAGACTGGATCGGGTCGGATCCGAGCTTGCAAGCTAATCAAGACGGCAGCTTTCGGAATTTCTTCGTGCAGATTGTATTGGGAGCCTTAAAACCCTTGCGGGAAATTGCCGCTAGTCTCAACGTCGCGATCGAGCAAGTAAGTGTGGCTCAAGTGATTGCCTGGTACGAGGTTCAGGCCAAAAATAATCTCGACGGCTGAGAGGAGGCTTACCCCTTGCGCTCAAGATCTAGCTTGACAGTTCCTGAATGAGTTTGTTAAGGTCTACAGGAAAGTACATCTGAAGGCGATTATGATCAAATCGCTTTCAGGTAGTGCCCCAATCTTTCCGAAGTACTTAGCACCCAAAATAATGATCGTACGCGCTTCCTGGTTTTATGGCTTCTTTTACTGGTTCCCTGAGGGTTCCGGATAAAGTTTGTCGCCGTTAAAACTAGACGCTGCAACCCCCGGAACCCTCAAAGCGGTCTCGGGGGTTTGTTTTTGCGATTCTTCTATCTTCTTCTTTTTTCTCTCTTACCTTTTCTCTCTTGCCTTTTCTCTCTTAAAACAGGACTCTTCCATGAAAGACGCAAAACTGACCCTGAAATCCAATCCCCTTCACAAGAGCGTGATTCGGCTCAATGACACCACCGCGATCGGCGGTCAAGATCTAACCATCATCGGTGGACCCTGTGCTGTGG
>ENA-OFCD01000027-OFCD01000027.1-metagenomes-genome-assembly--contig:-NODE-27-length-93484-cov-5.462587_pt1 | contig 93484 bp, 91 predicted proteins | sample MGYA00153392_OFCD01 | MGnify analysis MGYA00153392 | reverse complement strand
CGTCGAGCCACTCCAGCCGATCGCGCCATCCGTTGCTGCGGAAGCGGTGGTCCCCCCGGAGACCATCGCGCCCGCGGCTCGAACATCCGCGCAGCCGGAGGTGGCTCGTGACGCGGCCGTGGCGAGCGACGCCAGCCCCGTCGCAACGCCGGCGAAGCCACGCGTTCTCGGCATCGATCCCGCCGTCGAAGCGCGCCGGGTTCGCGCGCTCGCGCATTGGGAGAAAGTTGCCGCGGCCAATCAAACCCTCGAGGCCTTCACCGCAACGATCACCTCACTCACCAACGGCGGTTTGCTCGTCGAGATCGGCGGCGTCCGGGGATTTTTACCCGCATCGCAAGTGCGACTCGAACCGGGCGCGACGCTCGAGTCGCTCGTAAAAACCAGCCTCCAAGTGACGATCGTCGACGTCGATCAAAAACGCCATCGCGTCGTCGTTTCAAACCGTAAAGCCGTCGACGGCGCGCGCCGCAACAAGCGTGCCGACCTCCTGCGATCGCTCGCGCTCGGCCAGATTCACGAGGCGACGGTCGTGCGACTCGTGCCCTTCGGTGCCTTCGTCGATATCGGTGGTGTCGAGGGCCTCGTGCCGATGAGCGAACTCGCCTTCGAGCGGATCGAAAAAGTCGAAGATCTCCTCAAGGTCGGCGACCGGTTTCAAGCGAGCGTGTTGCGCATCGACGAGGGCGGACGAAAAATCGCCCTCTCGCGCAAGAACGCCTTGCCCGATCCGTGGCGCGATCATGCCGACGTCGTTCGCCCGGGGGCCGTCGTCGAAGGCACCGTCGTTTCGAAAGAGATCGGCAAAGATGCGGGCCTGCGCGTCGAGATCGCACCTGGAATTATCGGCGCCATTCGCGATAGCGATGCCAATCCCGATGAATATGCAATCGGTGAGAAAGTCGAAGTGACGGTACGATTCGCCGATCGCCGTACGCGTAAGATTCGTCTCGGCACGACGTATGCCGCGCCGCAGATTGCCGCGACTTCGTCGGGCTTCGCGCCGCTCGGGGCGGAACTGCGCCGCTAGGGCTTTTCATTGGGAGGCGTGTCGCGGGCGAAGCGCGACGCGCGGTACTCGTCGATCCACGCTTGGGTCGTGAGCACCGATGCGCCGCGTCGCACGGTGCGCAGTCGCCCGCGCTGCGCCGCCTTATAGAGTGCGTCGCGTTCGGCGCCGCTCGCGAGACTGCCGAGATCGGTGAGGTCGTCGTTCTCAGCACATGCAGCGAGGCGCGCGAGCGATGCGAGCACGCTGCGCGCGACGAGCGTCGCGAGCGGCCACGGGTCGCGCATGTCGGCGCGTTGCAGCGCTCGCGCGTATGCGGCCTCATCGCGATCGCGTACCGCGAAGGGTGGATAGCCGCAACGCCGTAGGAGAAGGTTCATGACTAAACGACCGGTCCGACCGTTGCCTGCGGTAAAGGGATGGATGCGTTCGAAGCGTTCGTGCGCCGTCGCGATCCAGAGCAGCGTGCTCGCGCGATCGGGCGGGCCCGCAGTGAGGCGGTCGACATATGCGGCGATATCGCGCGGCACGAGCCACGGCGGCGGCGGCACCGTCCCGCTGGGAAAGGGGCCGAACGTGACCGTCCGCCACGCGCCTGGCCGCGCTTCGGGGCTGCTGCGCGTGGCGCGTGCGTGTAATTCCACGATCTCTCCGAGTCGTAGGTAGGCCTGCCGCGGCCCGACGGCCGAGGCTTCGATGAAGCGCGTCGCATTCGCGTAGTCGGCCGCGGTGACGTACGTTGCGAGCTGTCGGTCGCCGAGGGCGATCCCGCGTTCTAAGAGCGCGCGCAACTCCGCGCGTTCGATCGTCGCACCCGCCAGACGCGACGAAGCCCGGATCTCTTCGAGCACGAGCACCGCTATCTCGCGCGCGAGACGTGCGTGCGGGATCGCTAACACGCGGAGGCGTTCGGCTTCGACGGCTTCCGCGATCGCCGCGAACGCAAGCGCCCCGCTCACGATCGGCTAGAGTCGCGCTTCGAGCGCCCGAATCGCCGGCCGGGGACCTGCAACGACGATTTCGTCGCCGACCTGGAGCACGGTCTCTGCGGGCGGCCGGAACGTCATCATATTCTTGCGTTTGAGGGCGAGGACGATCGCCTCGTTCGCATCGCCAACGAGCGTCGCGAGCGGTTGTCCGGGCCAACGCGATCCCGCCGGAATGGTAAGGTCCTCAAGTAAGAGATCGGTATTTCCCGCTTCGAGGATCGTATCGATGAAGTCGACGGCCGTGGGACGCATCGCGAGACTCGCCATCCGTTTCCCGCCGATATAATAGGGCGAGATGATGCGATTCGCGCCAGCGAACTTGAGATTTTCGAGCGAGTCATCGCGATTGGCGCGCGCGACGATGAAGAGATCGGGACGCAGCACGCGTGCCGAAAGCGTCACGTAGACGTTGTCTTCGTCTTTATCGGTTGCGGTGATCAATCCACGCGCGAGCTCGATGCCCGCCTCGCGTAAGACGGCAGGCGTCGTCGCGTTTCCGGAGACGACCAGAAACCCATTACGAATCGCATCGTCGAGCGAGCTTTGATTGACGTCGATCACGACGAAGGGCACACGTTCGGCGACGAACTCGCGCGCGATCTCGCGGCCGACGCGGCCGAAGCCGCAGAGTATGTAGTGATCCTTCACGCTGCGAACGCGATTTCGCAGGCGTCGTCGGCCGACCTCGATTCCGAGTTGCCCTTCGAGCAGATAGCTTGCGAAAGCGAGGAACGTGTAGCTCGTGGCGGCGACGCCGAGAATGATGACGGCGAGGGTGAGCTTGCGACCTGAGATCGAAAGCGGATGCGGTTCGCCGCCGACGGTCGTGATCGTCGCGACGGTCATATAGAACGAATCGAACCACGACCAGCCTTCGATACGCGCGTAGGCGATCGTGCTCGCAAGGACGACGCACGCCAGAAGCGCGACGGCGGACGCGAGACGCGCCGGCACGATCGACCGTTCGGACATGCGCGGAGACATTCAACGCAAACGTCCCGCGTGCCGCTTAGCGTTCGTCCTTAGACATGTAGACCACCGGTGACGAGTAAGACGACGAGCACGAGGACCAAGAGGCCCGCAACGCTGAATCCGCCGGTGCGATAGCGTCCGCCATTGTAATAATGGCCCCCCCCGCCGAAGAGCAGTACGAAGAGCAGGATCACGATTAAGAGCGTCATGCCAGCATCTTGCCCGCTCGCGCGTAGGAATTAAACGCGCGAAGTTTTTTCGATCTCGCGAGTGGTGCGACCACCGACGCGAAACGGCACGAGCATCGTCGTTTCGCGCCCCGCGTCGCTACGCACGACCACGTGGAGGGTATACGGGCGCACGAGAAAGGCCGGCAGATCGTAGACGCGCACGTCAAAATGAAAACGGCCGGCGGCGACGCGCTTGGCGGCGATATCGAAAAGATTGGTGTGCAGGACGACGCTGCGTGCGTTGGTGGAGGCGACGACGTCGCCGCTCCACAGGTCCCCAAGTGGTACATCGAGGCTCGAAAAACGAGCTGCGACGATCGTTGGATCGTCGCTTCTGCCCCGTGGCTGTGGCGTCGGCCATATCGCAGGTACGTGCGACGCAACGACGACGTTCGGCGGTAACGGTGGTTTTTCGCCGCTACATCCCGAGGCGAGCGACGCGGTCGCTCCGAGGGCCGCGAGCGCGAGAGCGCGGCGCCCATAGGATGCGGCGGCACCGACCCGGTAGGTTCCGATCATGTCAGTACTTCCGCCGCGGAGCGCGAAGCTCGATCTTGCGATCGGGTTGATCGGCCTGTGGCTTGCGGGCGGGTTCCTGTGGGATAGCTGGGCGCATCTGCACGTCGGCGTCGAGAGTTTTTTCACGCCGTACCACGCCGCGTTTTACGCAGCCATGCTCGCGGGTGCGATCGTCGTCGCGGTGACGTCGCTGCGCAATCGCGCGCGCGGTTACACCGGTTGGGCGCTGCCGCCGTGTTACGCACGCGCGCTCATCGGAATCCCCGTCTTTTTTTTGGGCGGCCTCGGCGATCTCGTTTGGCATACGTTCTTCGGCGTCGAGAATCGCATCGAAGCGGTCACGAGCCCGACGCATCTCATCATCGGCTGTGGCGTCGTGCTCGTGCTCGCAGCGCCGATTCGCTCCGCCCTCGGTGCGCGTGACGATGTGCGCAGCCTCGGCGCACAGCTGCCGTTGCTGCTGGCGCTCGCGGCCTGTCTCGAATTCGTTCATCTGGGCACGAGTTACGCCTTCGACGCATCGGCGGCCCGCATCGACGCACCGCCACCCGCGCTTGCGGGATCGCTCGATTACTTTACCGCCACCGCAATCGAACTTTATAAGACGGGTACGGGCGTGATGATCGTCCTCTTACAGGCGCTCATCGAAATGATCTTCGTGGTGTGGTTGGTCTCGCGATTTCGCCTCGCACCGGGAGCGCTCACGGTGTTCCTCGTCTTAGGCGACGGCATGATGGCGGCAGCGCTTACGAACGACCGGCCGATGCTCGCGATCCACCTCGCAATGGCCTTCGTCGCGGGCGTCGTCGGCGACACGCTCATCGCGCGCTCGCGCGGCGCCATGCGCGGCGGCGCCCTTCAAGCCTTCGGCTTCCTCGTACCGCTAGCGTATTTCGGGACGTATTTCGCGCTCACCATCGCCCTCGAGGGAACGTGGTGGAACTGGAGTCTCGTCGGGGGTGTGCTCGTGTGGAGTGCACTCGCCGGCGCCGCACTCGGAACGCTCGTCGGCGCGCCCGGACGCGTGGATGTGCTCGCGGTGCCCGTTCCACGTCGTGCGCTCGAACCGCAACGTCTCGAACAGACGGCGAGCTAATCTCACGTCCGTAGCGATCGAGAGCGCCACACTGGTGGCACGCTCGTCTGTCATGTTAGCGCGGTGTTGGCTCGCGAACGTCCGAGATATGCCGTCATCGACGTGGAGACGACGGGATTCGATCCACGCGTCGATCGCGTGGTCGAGATGGCGTGCGTGATTGTGGAGGGCGACGCCATTCTCGAGACCTGGAGCACGCTCGTCGATCCCGAACGTCCGATCCCGGCGTATGCCACGCGCGTTCACGGCATCACCGATCGCGATGTCGCTGGGGCGCCGAACTTCGCGTTCGCGCAATGGCATCTCGGCGAACGATGTTGGGGCGCGACCGTCGTCGCGCATAACGCGTCGTTCGATCTCGGATTTCTGCCGCGCCTACGCGTGCATCCCGTCGTCTGTACGCTCGAACTCGCGCGTCGGGTTTTCCCCGACGCTCCGAATTTCAAGAATCAAACGCTGCGCGCGTATCTCGAGATCGAGATCGAACGCGAGGGCGGCCTCGTCGCACACCGTGCCCTCGACGACGCGCTCGTCACGGCGCACGTCCTCATACGTTGCCACGAACGTCTCGCCGCGTCATATGCGATCAACGACGCGTGAAGCGCGCGTAGACGCTCGCGCCGAGGCCGGCAACGATTCCGAGACCGAGCACGGTCGCTACCGTCGCGCGCGCGATATCGAGCGGTTGTGGTGCGTGAAAGCGACGCACGCCCATGCGCTCGTTCAACGACCGACGTCCACGCGATACGAGCCGTGGATGGCGGTCGCTGCGCAAGCCGAGCCGGATGTCGTTGCCTTCGCGTAAGAGTGTATCGACGCGTTTGGGATCGCGTAACTCGACGCCGAGTTCGGCGAGTGGCAAGACGACGCTCGAGCCGTCGCGCGTTCGGAGCGCCGCGATGTTGAGCGCGTCGTTGCGGGATTCGACGCGACCCTCGAAGACGGCACCCGGGGCGAGCGGCACCGATTTGCCATCGACGACGAGCGTGATCTCAGCGCCTCCGGGCTCGGGTTCGGTCGGGAATCGGACGCGCTTGGCAATCTGCTCCGGTGGATCGGTGTGCTTGGTCGGGAGGCCGTGCACGCGCGCGTCGTCGGGAGAGAAAAGTTTACAGCCGAAGCGATCGAGATCGATCTCCGTTCCGTCGGGGAGGGTCGCGCTGCCGAATGGCTCACCCCCGACCACCGCGTAGCGAATATCGCCGCTCTCGTCGTGGTACGCGACCTCGGCCGCCCCGGGCCCGAGCGGCGTCGGCGCGCCGAGATACGCGCCGAAATTCGCGCGATGAACGGGATCTTCCATACCGGGATAGCCCGTCCACTCCGTGCGTAGGGTCGATCGCAACTCCGGCAACGCGCGCGCATCGACGCCGCACGCAGCGAGAACGCCGACGGCGTACGAGTTCGAATCGCGCCCGATGCGGAAGAACGGAATTTCGACGGCGAGGTAGCGTTGATTTCCGTCGTAGGCCTTATGCGTGCGGCGGACGAGATCGGCGAAAAATTCCCGCGAGAAGCCGTGCGGTGGATCGATCACGAGCGGATCGAAATCCACGACGTGTTCGGTCACGAAATCACCTTCGGGATAGCGGAAGGGCACGAGCGCCCCCGAGCCGTCGGGATCGACCGGACCTGCTTCGATCAGGCTAGCTTGACGGCCGTCACTCGAGATAACGATGACGAAAAGATGGCCGCCAAAATCCTGTTCGAATGAATGATGCAGCGCGGGAATCGTCGCGAAACCGAGCGGAATTTTCGGCGTTTCGATCTCGACGATCGACCAGACCGCTGGGCGCCCGCCGAGCGCGACCGTGTCGGGCGGCAGCGCCCAGCGATTGGGGATCGTCACATCGCGTCCGTCGAGGATCGGCTCCTGCGCGGTCGTTGCGGCGCTTACGGACGACGTGACGAAACGTGGAATTCGGATCTGAAATTTCACGACACTTTTCGCTTTACGCCCGAGCGGGCGCGTTCCCGCCTAGGCGGGTTCGGTCAGCGGTGCGGGCCGCAAAATTGCGGCGATATCTTCGTCGCGAATCGAGACGACGTCCGTGCCTTTGCGACGGACCACGAACGCATCGCCGTGAACGTGATGTTCCCCGACCGAAAAGTTGTACGCGTACTCGACATCGCTCCGCGATTCGTCGCAGAAGAGCGAAAGGCTCGGGCCGAGATCGATGACATCGAGTTGGCCCTCGCCGACGAGTTCGAAGAGCGAGGTCAGGTCGTTTGCGATCTCGCGAATGCCTGCGCGACCGATCGCGGGAATGTAGAGGATGCTCACGGGTGGGCGGCCGGGTGTCATGCGACCCCTCCGAAATCGCGTTGGAGACGCTCCGCGAGCGTGATGCGGGCGATGTTGCGGGCACGGGGTTCGAAGCCGGGTGTCGTAGTCGATCCCGTCACCCGCGATGTCGCGCGTTCGTCACGCTCGATCGTCGATGTAATATCGCTGAGGCGTCGCTCGAGGTCTTCGCGTTCGGATGCGAGTTGGGATTCCAAACCGCGGATACGTGCGAGATCGGCCTCTAAGCGCGTGGTTTCATAACGCGAACGGATCGTCGCGAGTCGCGTCTCGGCGCTGGCTTGTTCCCGGTCGAGGTTCTGCGCGATATCGACGAATTGGGCGGAGCGCGCTTCGGCGAGTGCGGTCTCCGCGGCAACCGCATCGAGTTTCGCCCGAAGATCGCGTGCCGCTAGCTGTGTCTCGTCATTTTGGTCGCGAGCGAGCGTTTCGGCCGCTTCCGCGTCGGCCGCTCGACGTTCGGCGAGCACGCGTTCTTTTTCGAGGCTCGCTTGTCGCTCGCGGGCCACGGCGAGATGAGCGGCGACCGTCTCGACCTCGGTTGCGATTTCGCGCGTTGCATTCGCGATACGCTCGAGATCGGTGACGGCGGCATCGCGATCGCGTCTGGCGATCTGGCTTGCGCCGTCGCGCTCGCCCGCGAGGAGCCCGAGTTCGCGGTGCAGCTGGGCGAAGCCGTCGCGCACCGTTGCAGCGCGCGCGGCGTTGCGCAAATGCTCGTCCCGTTCGGAATGCAGTTGCGCGCGCGCGAGGCGAAGCTCGGCGACTTTACGCTCGAGCCCTTCGATCTCGCCGGTCGAACCGATATCGTGCGTCTCGTGGGTGGTCATCCTAACCTGCAAAATCGGCGTTCGGACGAACGAATCTTAGGTCGGCATGTCATCCACGTGCGCGACACATTCATTTGACGATGAGGCGTGCGTGGTATCACTCGGCGGGTCGGCAATAAAATAGATCTCTTTACAAAATCCGTGATCCGTTTCTTCGCGTTTATGTCCGATGAGTACAGCGTGGATCATTCTCTCTGGGGCTGCACGGATGTCGTTTCGGTCCCGCAGATGATTCCCGATTTCATGTCCCGTGATGCTTGGCTCGCGATCGCAAACGCATTCCCCGTCCTCGCCTACCGCCTCGATGCCGATGGCGCCATCGATCTTCTCAACGACCGCTGGTTCGAAGAGATTGGGATGAGCGATTCGCTTCGGGATTTCGGGTACGGAGACGCACTCCACCCGAGCGACCGAGACCGCGTCGCTCGCCGTCTGCAATTTTCGCTCGCGTCGGGTGATCCGTATCAGGACGAGTTTCGCCTGCGCGTCGGCAACGGTCGCTATCGTACGTTTCGTAGCAGCGCATGCGCGTCGCGCGATGCATCGGGGGCGATCGTCGCGTGGCAAGGTGTCGCGATCGACATCGAGGAGATCGTCGCCGCGCGGCAATGCAAAGGCGACGCCGATACGCAGATCGTGTGGACTGCCGATGCGACGGGCTGGATCGATTGGTACAACGATCGTTGGTTCGAGTATACCGGGCAAACGCCGGCCGAAGCCGAGGGTTGGGGCTGGCAGAGCGCGCACCATCCCGATGATTTTTTACGCGTCATGGAGCTTTGGCCGCGAAGTATCGACACGGGGGAAAGCTTCGAACTCGAGTTCCGTTTACGCGGCCGCGACGGAACGTATCGCTGGTTCCTTGCGCGATGCGAGCCCCTTCGCAACGACACGGACGAGATCGTTCGGTGGTACGGCTCGATCACCGATATCGAGGTGCAAAAGCGCGCTAGCGAACGCAGCACGTCGATCGCCGAGACGCTCCCGCAATCGTTTCCGCTCGAGCACCTCCCGATACACCGCGATTTGCGCTTCGACGGCCTCTACGAATCGGCGGAATCGGAAGCGTTCGTCGGCGGCGATTGGTACGATGCGATCGATCTGCCGAGTGGCCGCATTCTCATTTCGTGCGGCGACGTTGCGGGGCACGGGGTGGCCGCATCCGCGAGCGTCGGACGCTTGCGGCAATCGATCCTGCTCTCGGCGCTCGAACTCGCCGATCCCGCAGCGATTCTCGAACGGGTCAATTCCGTCGTTCGCTTTCAAGATGCGAGCGCCGCCACGTGCATCGTCGCGATCCTCGAGCCGCAGTCGCTCGAACTCACCTACGCGCTCGCCGGCCATCTGCCGCCGGTGGTAGCGTTTTCGTGCGAGGCTGCTTCGGCGTTGTCGTATGCCGAAACCTCACCACTCGGAGTGATCGACGACTTGAGTGCCGTCAACGAGACCGTCACCCTCGCAAAAGATGCCGTCGTCGTTTTTTATACCAACGGTCTTACCGAATTCGCACGCGAGATCGACGCGGCGCAAGTGCGATTATGTCGGGCGGTTGACGCGCTCGTCGGCGACACGACCGATCCGCACCCGGCACGCGCGCTCGCGCGCGCCGTGATGGGCGATACTCCGTCGCCGGGCGATGTCGCGCTCCTGGTGTTGCAGTGCTCGAAGCCGCCTAGGACCGCGGTCACGACGAACGGTACGACGCCGCTCGTCAAACGGTGGCGTTTTCATTCCAGCGACGCGCGCACCGCCCGGATTTCGCGACAAGAATTGATGACGTTCCTTACCGTCCTCGCCACGAGCGACGCCGAACTTTATTCAGCCGAACTCATCCTCGGCGAGATTCTTGCAAACACGGTCGAGCACGCGCCGGGCCTCGTCGAAATTACGATCGATTGGACCGCAGCGTGCCCGTTGCTCACCGTGCGCGATCGCGGACCGGGCTTGCCCGAGGCGATTGGAGTGCGGCCGTGTGTCCCGCTCGATCCGCTCGACGAAAACGGCCGCGGGCTCTTCCTCATTGCGACGCTCGCGCGCGACGTGCGCGTCGAATCTCCGATCGATGGCGGCACGCGAATCGTCGCAACGTTGCCCCTCGCGCGTCGGACGGCGACCGACGCTTTATTCGATGAGGTCGCGCAAGCGTAATTCGGCTTCGCGTGCATCGCCCGCGCGCGTCATACGCAGCGTCGTGCGTGCGCGATCCGGTTGCGCGAGAGCGTCGCGCAGCGCCGGCAGATCGTTCGCCGCGATATCCGTTCCGTCGGCGGCGATCACGAGATCGCCCGCGCGTACCCCGGCTTCCGCTGCGGGCGAACCGGGACGAACGTCGAGTACCGCGATCGTTCCCGTATCCGTCGCGATGAGAAAGAGTCCGGAGCGATCGATGCGATCGGGCAGGGCGAATGCCGCGTTCGCGCGCAACGCGAGGCGTCGCCCGCGATAATCGAACGTGACGGTAAAGCGTCGGAGGATCGCGCCGCCGAGGTTCGCTGCGGTTTCTGGATCGGCGAACGCGCCCTCGCGCTGCGTGCTGTAATCGCACGCGAGATCCCGTAAGACGAAGCCGCCGAAGGCGAGCGAATGGAGCCGCGCGAGTCGGCCGTAGGCCGGGCCACCGAGTCCGAAGCCGTCGACACCGATCGCGCTTGCGTGCGCGGGAACGAGCTTCGGATACCGCGCGACGAAGGGAGCGAAAATGGTCGCGCCGAGCCGACTACCGGTATCGATCGTGCATCGACCCGGCGCCCGTTCGAGGCGACAGGCGACCTGCGGTAACCCATCGTGAAATTTCAGTGGTATCGCGTGTGCGCCGCCCTGCATCGCGCTCGTAAAATCGTCGTCGAGAACGACGACGCCGCGCGCGTAATCGACCGTCGTCACGACCGTCTCGAAAAGATCGCTACCGATCACGCCGTCGAGCACGCGTCCTTCTGCGGTACCGACGGTATCGCGAAGCGGCGTGACGATGAAGCGCCGATCGGGCAGTTCGCGTCCGCCGATCGCAACGGAGGTCAGGGTCGCGTCGCCTGCGGGCGAAGACCGTGCGCCGACGCCGCCGATCGGCTCGCGCGCCTTAATGCCGAGTCCGAGTTCGGTTGCGACCGCACGATCGAGTAAGCCGTACGGCGCTCCGCTGTCGAGAACGAAATGGTACGGTCCTCTACCATTAAGCGTTATGTCGACGTAGACGTGATTGTTGGCAATGGTCATCGGAACGGTCGTCGGCGCCACGGCGACGACGGGTGCGCCAAACGCGCCGCTAGGAAACGCGAGGCAGGCGGCGAGCGCGAGACGCGTGCGCGATATCATCCGTCCGCGCGCGCGATTCCGAGGCTCGCGGCGAATTGCTCGGCGAAGACGTGCGGGGCGAGCGTGGTCGTCGCGGATAGCGCGGAGAGGCGTGGTTCGACGAGATCGTTTGCCTCCAACCGAATCATGTACGTGCGCGCGACCTCGTACGATTCGGTCGTCACGTCGACGAGTCGTACGCGAATGCGCCCCGTCGTGGGATCGAGGAGATCCTCGAGCACGACGGGTGCGACGCGGCCGCCCGAGAGCGCGACGAGCGCACCGCTGCCGCCACCGAGCAGATAGCGGACGGCCCCGTAACCGAGCGTGCGCGTATATTCCGCGTCGAACGGCACGGGTTTGGCGCAGCGTAACTCGTAGCCGATATCTTTCGTAACGACCGACATCTCGACGCCGAGTTCGTCGAGTCGTTTACCGACCGCTTCGCGCAAGACCATACCGATGGGAATATCGGCCAAACGCGCGTGACCGTAGGCGTCGCGTGGCACGTTCTGGAGATCGGCAAAGTGCCGGGCGCCCAAGCGTTCCACGATCCCTTCGGCTACGACCGCAACGCCGTGGGGATGGTTCGCTGCGAGACGTTTGAGAATCGATCCCACGATCGTGTCGACGACGCGTGCGAGATCGATCTCGCCGTCCGGAAATTCCTCGGGAATAATCGCGAGGGTCGCACCTGCAGCCTTGCAGATACCGAGCGATAAGGCGCCGGATTTTCGACCCATCGTCACGGCGACGTACCAGCGCGACGAGGTCCGTGCGTCTTCCATGAGGTTTTCGACGATCGTCGTTCCAACCGCACGCGCGGTTTCGAAGCCGAATGTCGGCGCGTTGTCGGGCAGAGGGAGATCGTTGTCGATCGTCTTTGGAACGGTGACGACCCCGATTCGGCCGCGCGTCTTCGCCGCGATCCGTGACGCGCCGTAGGTCGTATCGTCGCCGCCGATACAGACGAGATATCGGACTCCGAGTTGGTCGAGCGAGGCGATACATCGATCGAGTGTCGCGTCATCTTTACCGGGGTTCGTGCGCGATGTGCGTAAGAGCGATCCCCCCGTAAAATGGATGCGTGAGACGTCTTCGATCGAAAGCTCGGTGACGTGCGAGAGATCGCCACGCGCGATATGCCGATAACCATCATAGATCCCGAGGACGCGTAATCCGGCGTTCTTGGCTTCGATCGTCGCCGAAGCGATAACGCCATTAATGCCCGGCGCCGGGCCGCCCCCGACCAAGATTGCAAGTGTACCGTCAGCCATAGCCATGCGATTCCCCGGATTTTGGCCGCAAACCCGTTGCATCTGCCGGACGAACGCAGTACGATTCTCGAGGCTTTATCCAATTGGATAAATGTGGAGACCCGAATATGACTTTTGATCAATGGATCGACGCGGTAAATGTCCAGGTACACGTGCATCTCGGCGATAGCGTGCGAACGGAAGAGCTTTCCTGGGATTCCGCGATGTGGGCGAGCCCGCAGAGCACGGTCGTGGCGACGCTCGACAACGACGAGCGAACGGCGAAGTTACTCTTCGACGGCGGCGATCGCATGTCGTTCGCCTTTGCCGATCCGTCGGCGTCACCTGATTCCATCGGCAAGACGATCGCGGAGCACCTCTCCCGCTAATCGCGAACACCATGTGGACAGGTAGCCTGCGATTCGCGGGCCACCTGTCGAATGTCGTGGGTAGAAGAACGCGCTACGCTTCGGTGATGGAGAACTCTCGCACCGAAGCTCGGTCCGCATTCGCTCCGCTCGTCGAACGCTTCGGTCGTCATCTCGATTGTTCGCACGACGGGATAACGGTATCGTGGTCCCTCGATGGTCAGATGGCTTCGGTCGTCCCACGTGCGGGAGGTTCGGTCGGCGTGACGTTCCTGGACCGACCGAGGCTTGATATGTGCCGGTCGGTCTTCGTTTCGGCCGCCTATCGCCCGAGCGGCGGCGGATACGCTCTCGCCGCGCACGGCGTTTCTCGCATGGTCGATGATCTCGTCGCGTTTTTCGCGGGCGTCCGCGAGCCGCGCTTCACGCTCGACGGCATCGAGGATCGCATCGACCCGTCCCGGTAAAGCGGGTGTCTTTCGTAACCGATGCGTCGGCTCGATTTCTCGCGATACGAAACGCTGCGTGCGATGAGTGCAAGTGTTGCCGGTCGACGATGCCGAAAGGCGACGTATGAGCCACGCAACCTACGTCTTGAGTCCTTGGTCGGCACAAGGCGGATTATCGATGCCGTCGATCGAGCGCGCGAGTGGCGTGTACATCTATGACACCGACGGCAAGCGTTATCTCGATCTCGCTTCCGGTCTCGTCGCCGTCAATCTTGGCCACGGTCATCCGGCCGTCGTTGCGGCGATTGCCGAGCAAGCGGGGCGGCTCTGCTACGCATCTCCCGCGCTTTTCAATCCGGGTCGCGCGCAACTTGCCGAGACGCTTTCGGCGATCTCGCCGTGGCACGAAGGCTGCCGTACGTTCTTCACGACCAACGGCGCCCAAGCAAACGAAGACGCTCTCAAGATGGCTCGTCTCATCACGGGACGCCAGAAAGTCTTCGCCGCGTATCGCTCGTTTCACGGCTCGACGCCGGGATCGGGAGCGCTTTCGGGAGAGAATCGGCGCTGGCCGAACGAGCCATCCGCGATGCCGAACGTCGTGCATTTTTTCGCACCCAATCCGTATCGCAGTCCCTTCAACACCTCCGATCCAGCCACCGAATGCGAGCGTGCCCTCGAGCACTTGCAACTCGTGCTGGAATACGAAAATCCCGAGAGCGTCGCGGCGATCTTTATCGAACCCGTCGTCGGGAGTAACGGCGTCATCGTCTATCCGCAGGGGTATCTTGCGGGTATGCGTGCGCTCTGCGATCGGTACGGCATTATGTTGGTTTTCGATGAGGTTATGACGGGCTTCGGGCGCACGGGCGAGGCGTTTGCGAGTATCACCTTCGGCGTCAATCCCGACCTCATCACGTTCGCCAAGGGGATTACGTCAGCATACGTGCCGCTCGGTGGCGTGATGGTGCGCGAATCCCTGGCGAAGTATTTCGACGATCATGTGCTGGGGGCCGGACATACGTACAGCGGCCACCCGCTCGCCGTTGCCGCTGGGAACGCCGCGATTGCCGCATATCGGAACGAAAATCTCTTCACGCGCGCGCGTGAGATCGAATCGTGGCTTCGCGAAGGACTCGGGCAGTTGCGAGATCGTTTGCCGATGATCGGCGACGTACGCGGCATCGGCGCCTTTTTCGCTATCGAACTCGTGCGCGATAAAGAGACGCGCGAGCCTTTGGTCCCGTGGCAAGGCAAGAGCTCGGCGCCACTCGTCGCGCTCTTACGGCGTTTGCGCGAACTCGGGATCTACACGTACGGGCGGTACAATTGCGTCATGGTCACGCCGCCGCTCGTGATTACGAAAGCCGAACTCGATGAAGGGCTCGCGGCGCTCGGAACGGCGCTCGAAGAGCTCCTCGTCCACTAACGGAGTCTGCATGCAACGCGTCGATAAATCTAACGCCGAGTGGCGTATCCAGCTCGATCCCAAGCGTTACGCGGTGTTACGCGAAGCCGCGACCGAAGCGCCCTTTAGCGGGATGCTCGATCGCAACCACGCCGACGGATCGTACCGCTGCGGCGCGTGCGGCGTCGAACTCTTCTCGTCGAAAGCGAAGTTCGAGAGTGGTAGCGGCTGGCCGAGTTTTTTCGAGCCGGCTGATGCCACGCATGTCGAACTCGTCGAAGATCGTTCGCACGGGATGATCCGCACGGAAGCCGTCTGCGCCGCGTGTAAATCCCATCTCGGCCACGTCTTCGAAGATGGCCCCGAGCCGACGGGCCAGCGGTACTGCATCAATTCACTCGCACTCGATTTCGTCGAGCACCCGACGACGTAATCGATTCGGTCGCGCGACTGGGACGGACAAAAAAAGAGCCACTCTCGAAAGAGCGGCTCTTTTCTCGTAGAGCTAAAGTTTAGCGGTACGACTGACGCGGCGTGAAGCAATCGCGGCAGTAAACGGGCTTGTCGCCACGCGGTTGGAACGGCACTTGCGCCGTTTTGCCGCAGGTGCTGCAGATCGCGTCGAACATCTCGCGCGCTCCGCCGCCGCCGCCACCACCGCCGCCACCGCGGCTGTAGTTGCCGCCGCCGCCGCCTTCACCGCGCTGCGCCTTACGCGCGGCACGACAATCGGGGCATCGGCTGGGCTTATTCGTGAAACCCTTCGAGGCGAAGAACTCTTGTTCGCTCGCCGTGAAAGAGAAGGGGGCGCTGCAATCAACGCAGCTTAGTTTTTCGTCGCGGTACATCTGGTACTCCGTGCGTCGTGTTGTTGAATCGTGCGATGTACCTGATCGAAGAACGCCGGAGCGCCGAAACCGCGGGACATGACTCGTTCGATTTCCCGTGTTGCGACGCGGCAGTCACGGTAATCAGCCGCTACAATCCGGGCCTGAGCCGGAAAGTTGCAGTGCCTGATATTGGCATTACCGGATACTTGTCGTAATCCTTCGGTCCCACAGCATTTTTCAGGAGGCTTCCGCGAAGCAACGCGCGGCAAATTCTGCAATCGTGCGATGCGCGACGTGGGCCTCGGGTAGAAGCGGAAAGATCGGCCACGCGTGCGGGAGGCCCGCCTCTTGAATCAGCGTCGCGACTCCGCCCTGCCCGCGGATCCGCGCGACGAGTGCGCGGGCGTCATCGAGGAGCATCTCGCTCGCACTCGCAAAGGCAAGCAACGGTGGGCCCCCTTCGTACGAACCGAAGACGGGTGAAACGAGCGGATCGCCCCACTGCGCTTCGGGCGCATAGGCGTGCGCGAGGCTCACGCCCGGATAACGCGGCGCGACGAGGATGTCGTCGGATTTTTCGTTCGTGATAAGCGAAGCGCCGAGTCCCGTGAGATCGGTCCACGGCGAGATCGCAACGATTCCGGCAACCGGACGTGGCGTGGCGTCGCGAACCCGCAGCGCGAGAAGCGCGGCGAGTGCGAGATTTCCGCCTGCGCTGTCGCCGGCGATGATGATGCCTTTCGCCGGTACTTGCGCGCGCATTGCGTCATAGGCGGCGAGCGTGTCGTCGAGTGCTGCGGGAAATGGATGTTCGGGCGCGAGACGATAATCGACGGCGAAGACGGGGATCCCGATTTGCCGCGCGAGCGCAGTCGTAATCGTGCGATACTGCGCCGGGCGGCACGCGACCATGCCGCCGCCGTGAACGTAGAGCATCGCGCGCTCGCCCACCGTCACGTCGTTGCGGATGAGCCACTCGCCGCGCACATTGCCCGAAGCGACGGGGACGATGCGGATATCGCGCGGTCGGATCGGCGCGAACGCGCCGAGTTCGAACGCGCGTCGTGTCGCTGCAACGAATACCCCGAGATCGTGCCGGCTTTCGGCGAGTTGACGCCGGACGAGGACGCGGAGTACGCCACGCAAGAGCGTCGCCTGCAGGCTCGCCATCTACGAAGTCTCGGCCTTGCGCTCGAACTTTCTCTTCGGGTCCATGATCGGTTTGAGGACGTTAAAATAGCGCGCCGGAAAGAAACGTTGGATGATCTCTACCATGCGGGCGTCCATGCCGAGCACGAGACGCGATTTGTCGCGCAATATTGCTTCGGCGATGGCGCGCGCGGCTTTGGGTGGCGGCATGACGAGCGATTTTGCAAACGCTTTCGTATCGCGCTTATGACGTTCGACATCGGCGCCCGTTCCGAGCCGCGACGATTGCGCGATGCTCGTGTTGATACCACCGGGATGTACGACCGTCACACGCACGCTCGTCGCGGCGAGTTCGTGTCGCAGCGACTCCGAAAATCCACGTACCGCAAATTTACTCGCGCAATAACCGATTTGGAGCGGTGGTGCGATGAGGCCGAAAAGGCTCGAAATCGTAACGACGTTGGCTTCTTTTTCGCACAAAAGCATCGGCAAGAAGAGTTTGGTGCCGTATATAGGACCCCAAAAATTGATTCCCATGATCCACTCGAGATCGCTCGTCGAGACTTCTGCGAACGAGCCGTAGAGCGACACGCCCGCATTGTTGACCAGAATCGACGCCCGACCGAAATCGCGGGTGACCTCGTCGCGAAAGCGCGTCATTTCCTCGATGTTCGCGACGTCGACGTGCGATGCGGTTGCGCGACGACCGGCGGGGACGAGGTCGAGCGTGTGCGCGAGGCCCGCATCGTCGATGTCGGAGAGGGCGAGATCGCATCCGCGTGTCGCGAGTTCGATTGCGAGAGCTCGGCCGATTCCCGAACCCGCGCCCGTGATTACCGCTACGGCTCCATCAAAGGTTTTCATCGGCGAGGCTCATTCGCGCAGCCCTCGCTCCGACCCGTTGATCCATATGCCGGAAGCGCTATCTGCGGCGGTCCGAGCTCGTTCGTTTGGCGGCGACGGTTATGGCGATACGAACGGGGGTGGTGATGAGCGCGCCGACGACCCCGGAGGCCAGAAGTGCGAGGAAAGCGGCGATATCGTGGTCGGTCATACGATCGTTATCGGCACGAATCGTGCGCGACGATGACCAGGATCGGTTAAGACTCGGCGCGCGATCGTGCACCTTCGAGTGATTCGTGTTGAAAGTGGGTAGCGAAAACGATATGCGCGATCGAGAGTTCGGACGTAGTGGTTTACGCGTCTCCGCCATGGGCCTCGGGTGCATGGGCATGTCAGAATTTTATGGGGCTGCCGACGACGCAGAATCGATCGCTACGATCCATCGCGCGCTCGAACTCGGCGTCTCGTTCCTCGATACCGCCGATATGTACGGCGTGGGCCGCAACGAGGAACTCGTCGGGCGAGCAATCGCGGGCCAACGCGATCGCGTCGTGCTCGCAACGAAATTCGGCAACGTCCGCGGCCCGAACGGTGAGTTCGCGGGCGTCGATGGATCGCCCGCGTATGTCCGTGCGGCATGCGAGGAAAGTTTGCGACGATTGGGCGTCGAAACGATCGATTTGTATTACCAACACCGCGTCGATCCGAAGGTACCGATCGAGGAGACCGTCGGCGCGATGAGCGAACTCGTGACGGCGGGAAAAGTGCGGTATCTCGGGCTTTCCGAAGCGAGCGCGGCGACGATCCGACGCGCACATGACGTGCATCCGATCGCTGCCTTGCAGACCGAATATTCGCTTTGGACGCGCGACGTCGAAGAGGCGATTCTTCCGACCGTGCGCGAGCTTGGGATCGGATTCGTCGCGTACAGTCCGCTCGGGCGCGGGTTCCTAACGGGCACGTATGCCTCATACGATGATATCCCCGAGGGCGACTATCGGCGCAACGCACCTCGTTTCCAAGGCGAGAACTTCGCGAAGAATCTCGACTTGGTCGCAACCGTCGTTCGTCTCGCGCGCGCGAAGAATGCGACCCCCGCGCAGATCGCACTCGCCTGGGTGCTCGCTCAGGGCGACGACGTCGTGCCGATCCCCGGTACCAAACGCATTCGCTATCTCGAAGAAAACGCGCGTGCGCTCGAAATCGCCCTCGATGCATCCGATCGAGCCGAGATCGAAGCGGCCTTCCCTCGCGGTGCCGCAGCGGGAACGCGCTATCCCGCCGCCGGCATGGCGGGCGTCAATCGCTAAAACGCATCGCGGCGGCGCTCGCGCTCGGCGTATCCCTGGGCGCATCGTTACCGCCGAATATCCGTATCTCCGCAACGGATCGTTCGCTCGTTTTCGACAGTAACGGCACGATCGTCTCGACGGCGCTCCTATGCCCGGGATACAGTTTCGACGCGTTTGGCCAGGGCGGGCCGCGACTCTCGCCCGACCAGCATTGGGTCCTCGTTGACGTCCGAGGACCGTACGAACCGGGAAACGTCGCGCGAACATACGTCCTGGCCTATGTCCGGACGGGGGTCGTCATCTTCGGAAACGAGTTTCCGACGGCCGTCGGCGCACCGAGCCCCGCCGATCGCATCGATTGGTCGAGCGGAGAGCGCGCGACGCTGCGTTACAAAGACGGCAGGAAATATCGACTCGTCGATCCGCCGCGTGGCGCGAAGCGTGAAGCGTGTCCGGTACTTCTTCGTTTAGGAGCTAACTAAGACGGAGCTTACTCATCGTCGCTCGCGATACCGTTTGCGGCGCTCTCCGGGGCTCGATGGCAACCCCGTCGCGGTGACGCAAACCCCCGCGGTCCGATTACCGGCCGCGCGACGCACGGCGAGCCAACTCCCTGCCGTGCGACGAACGGGGGAAAGCGAGCACGAACGCGCATGGTGCCGCGCATGCGTATCGGCGTCGATCTCGGCGGGACGAAAATCGAAATCATCGCGCTCGACGACGCGGGCTCCGTTCGGGCACGCCGTCGTGTCGCGACGCCCGCCGGTGATTACGACGGCATCGTCGCCGCGATCGCTACGCTCGTTCGCGGCGTCGAAACGGAGCTCGCCACGACGGCGAGCGTCGGCGTCGGCATGCCCGGTGCGATCTCGCTTGCGACGGGGCTCGTGAAGAACGCGAATAGTACGGTCCTTATCGGTCGACGCTTTCCCGCCGATCTCGAGTCCGTGCTCGCGCGCGAGATTCGCGTCGAAAACGATGCAAATTGCTTCGCGTTATCCGAAGCTCGTGACGGCGCGGGCGCCGATGCCGCAACGGTTTTTGGCGTTATCCTGGGCACGGGGGCTGGTGGCGGCATCGTGATCGATGGCCGCGTCGTGCGCGGTAGGAGCGCTATCGCGGGCGAGTGGGGCCATAATCCGCTGCCTTGGCCGCGCGCGGACGAACGCCCGGGTCCCGCGTGTTACTGCGGCAAGATGGGGTGTATCGAAACGTTCGTGTCGGGAACGGCATTGCACGCCGATCACCTGAGCCACGGAGGCACGCCGACGGCGGATCTCGTCGCTGCGGCTCGGGGGGGCGACGATACGGCCGCCGCGACACTCGCGCGGTATGAAGATCGGCTCGCGCGCGCACTCGCGAGCGTAGTCAACGTGCTCGATCCGCACGCGATCGTGCTCGGCGGCGGCGTCTCCAATCTTCCAGGGCTCGCGCCGGCCGTCGCCGCACGCATGGGGGCCTATGTTTTTTCCGATGCTTTCGATACGCCGATTCGCGTCGCGCTGCACGGCGATTCGAGCGGCGTGCGCGGCGCCGCGTGGCTGTGGCCGATCGCTGCGGGAGGCGCGGGCGCAGAGGATGCGAAGCGGTTCGCATGACCGTCATCGAAGAAACGCATCGGCTTCCCTCACCCGCGCCCAAACCGCAGTCGCTGGCTTTCGACGGAACGAGATTGTGGATGGGTTCGCGCGAGACGCAACGACTCTACGCGATCGATCCCGTGTCGTGGACGGTCCGCGAAGAAGCGCAAGCGCCGGGCACGCCGTGGGGCATGACGGTCGTCGGCGACGAGTTGCGCGTCCTTACGGGCGAAGCACCCGACGATAATCGGTTCATCCGTCGTTTCGTTCCGGGTCACGGCTTCGGAACGAACGATCGCATCGCATGTCCCGACGACACCGGTTCGCAACTGAGCTTCGACGGCGAACGGCTCTACGTGAGCCAGTGGTACAACAAAAAGATTCTCTCTCTCGACGATCGCGGCGTGGTCGGTACGACGATCGAACTCCCGCGCGGAATTTGCGGCCAGGTCGTCGTCGATGGCTGTTTTTACCTCATCACCACCGATGATGAGGCGACCGAAGCGTATTACGTTACGCGCGTCGATGCGCGGGACGGAACGCCGCAGATCGAAGATCTCGCGCGTGTCGGCTTCGCGGCACGCGCACTCGCTTTCGACGGCGCGCGTTTCTGGACGAATCACCGCGAAGCCGATGAGATCGTAGCCTTCGAGCTCGCGCGCTAGTCGCGGAAGCTCGGATCCTTGCGATCTAGCAGACGCAGGAGCGGCGCCCACGCGAGTCCCGAGGTCATGTCTTGACCGAACGTCGCTTGACGATCGACGACGGCGCGCACGTTCTCGCTCGGCATCGTCAACGCAACGCCGCCAGCGAGCGATGCGACCTGCATCGCACACGCGCGTTCGAGAAAATACATCGTCAAGAACGCCGACGGGATCGATTTCCCGACGCTCAGCGTGCCGTGATTGCGCAGGAGCATCGCGGTATTCGTCCCGAGATCGGCGACGAGTCTTGGCCGCTCGGCGAGATCGAGGGCGATGCCCTCGTAGTCGTGATAGCCGAGGCTGCCGCATACGATCATCGCCGTTTGATTGAGCGGAAGCAAACCTTCGGCTTGTGCCGAGACGCCGACGCCCGCGATCGTGTGGAGATGCAAGACGCATTGTGCGTCTTCGCGAGCCGCGTGAATAGCGCTATGAATGGTGAAGCCCGCAGCATTAACGCCGTACGGTGATGGCTCGAGAATTTTGCCGTCGAGATCGATTTTGATGAGGCTCGAGGCGGTGATCTCTTCGAACATCAAACCGAATGGATTGATGAGAAAGTGATGTTCGGGACCGGGGATGCGCGCCGAGATATGCGTGAAGATCAGATCATCCCACCCGAAGTGCGCCACGAGGCGATAGGCGGCTGCGAGATCGACGCGCGTTTGCCACTCCTGGGGCGACACGCGCTCCCGTACCGGGACGGCGAGTGGCTGGGGGACCGACGTAGCGGGTTCGGCAGTTACGCTCATGCGACGCTCCTTCTTAGGTCGGTTTCTTTCGGCGCGGAGGCGGTAGGACTTTCTCTCCCGACCGGCGCGCCTCGCTCATTCCGATTGCGATCGTTTGTTTGCGACTGATGATCTTTTTGCCCGAACCTCAGGAGCGCAGCGTTGCGTCCTCCGTGCCCAGTGCGACGGTTTCGTCATACCCGGATGCGCGCGCGTGCGTTATCGTCGCGCGCATCCGGGGGTGATCGCCTGCGACCGTGGTCTCCCACGTCTCGAAGCGTGGTACGGCTGCGCCAACACGAAAAACGAAATAGTACGTCGAGAGCTCGCCCGCGGCGACGCGAACGGGATCGAACGATTCGAAGAGCCGCACGAACGACTCCCATCGTGCATCGATCGCTTTCCAGGAGAGGCCGGCCTGAAGGACGGCGCGCGTCACGATCGCGAGATCGTCACGGTGCGGAAAGCTCGCGGACGCGGGTTTCGAGTTCGGCAAGGACCTCCGCGCGCGGTCGTTTCGTCGCATCGCGTAGCGGCGCGCCGAGGCGAAGCGTAACGCGCGTGCGCGAGCCCTCACGCGCGTACGCGAGCCCCGCGGGGACGATCGGAATCGGTGGTGCGCCCGCGCGCTCGGCGCGTGCGGCAATCGCGAGGAGGCCCGGGCGAAACGGCAGATATTCGTCGTCGCGCGTTTTGGGCGAGCCCGCCGGATCGATCGTCGGATAGCCTTCGGGAAAGATGCCGAGCACTTCGCCGCGACATAAAAGTTCGGCGCCGTAAGAAATCGCGCGACGCATATACGCGCGCGTCTCGCTTCGCGCGAACGCGCTCGCGGCAGCATCTCCCTGATCGGCGAATCGCTCGCTGCGGATCGCGACGGGCCACTGTGCGAGTCGGCACGCGCGCTCCATCGTTTCGCGTGCGAATGCCGAGTTCGTCCAATCGAGCGCGACGAAGAGATGCGGTTGCCGCGCGAGCCCGTGTACCAACGCCGAGCCGTCGTACGCGTGATGGTAGTGCCGTGCCGCTACGATCGCGGGCCCCGTGGCCGGAAGATACTTCGCGCCGCCGACGTAGAGGTTCATGTACCGCACGACGTTATAGATCGCGATCGCACGGGGCCCGAGCGCGAACGGATTCACTGGTTCACTGGTTCACGCGGTTCACGCGGTTCACGCGGGGAGGAGTGCGCTCCGGGTCGGTTTGCGAAGCGCGATCGCTGCGGGGAGAAGGCTCAAGAACATCGCGGCGATCGCCGTCGGCCACAAGCCGACGGAGAGGCTCAACGCCATCGCCCACACGACGTTGACCGCGTAAACGGCGAAGGGGAACCATGCGACCATGGCTCGTGCGTCGAACGAGCGCATCCAAATAATGCGACCCGCGGCGATAAAGGCGAGACCCGTTCCGAGCCACCCTGCGAGATTACGCAGTGGCATACCGAAATAGGCGCCGTGCTCTTTCCAAATCCAGAAGTGCATGACCGTCATCTTGTCGCTCGCCATGGCGGGATCGAGCACGAGATCCCAAGCCATCAGCAACCACGCGCCGAGTACGACGGACCAAAGCGATTCGTTTTTGATGTTCGTCTGCTGAATGATTTTGGATGCGAGTAAGAACGACGCGAAGCCCATGTAGAACCACGAGAGCGGCACCGTGTAGGGCACGCGACCGGCGAGTTGCCAGCCGAGAAAGCCCGTATACTCATAACCACCAAAGGGAAATCCCGTCTTCGTTCCCGTGAGTTCCGCTGTTGCTGAGATCAGGACGGCGGCGAGGAAGAAGAGGACGGTTCGCCGCGTGCCGACGCTCGCGATGCCGAAGGCGATCATCGCGAAGGCACCCGTGAGAATATCGACCGTTCCAACATTTTGAATGGCCCACGAGTAGAACGCGATCGCATACGGATTGCCCGCGAATTGCGCGACGTTCGGAACGGCGGAAAGCAGCCCGAACATCCCGAGTGCGAGCGCGCACGCGTGGAGGACGAGAAATCCAATGGCGACACGTATCACGGGTGGGTTCCTTCGGAGACGAGCGTTCGGCCGCGCCAGGTGTGGGTTCGAGCGTAGGTAGCTTGGATGAGGCGGATCGCGCACGGCAGATCGGCAAGCGCTGCAAGCCAGTACGTCGGTCTGACGTTCCCATATGCGCGGCGTGTTCCGGCAAGGACGCCGAGTCGCCCGAGAGCGAGTCCGAGATTGATCCGGAAAAAGAGCGAATCGCGGTCGATTCCGCATGCGAGCGAGATGAGGACGAGCACGAGTGGGAGAGCTTGCACGAGCAGGATCGTCGCGAGATCATCGACGAGTGCGGCTGAGGTCGTCGAGGCGTCGCGCAACGGCAATGACCGCGGCCAATTCCGCCAGGCGTCGCTCGCGCTCGAATACATGCGCACCGACGAAAGCGCCGAGCCTTCATAAAATCCGATCCGCGCGCCCGCGCGCACGAGATGCCGCGCGATCGTTACGTCGTCACAGCGCGAATCGCGAGCGGCGGTAAACGCATCGGTGCGCACGAGTAACTCGCGGCGCGCGAGAAAACATTGGCCGTTCGCCTGAACGTCGCGTGCGTCGCGAGCGATCGCGCCGGGTAAGCCGTAGCGATAGACGAGCGTCGCGAGAAATGCCGGGTGGACGATGGCTTCGAGCGCACCCGAGAGCTCGAGCAGCGGCGCCGCACTAAAGGCATCGAGGGCGTTCGCTGCGGCGTGGCCCAGGAGCGATGCGACGAGCGTCGGCCGTGGCCGAACGTCGGCATCGATCGTAAGGATCCAGGTGGCATCGGGATCGCTTGCGGCGAGGCCGCACGCGAGATTCCAGGCTTTCCCGTTCCAGTCGCATGGCACGGGGCTCGCATCGACGAGGATAAAGCGGGTATCGCGTGCGGCATACCCGCGAACGAGGGCTTGCGTCCCGTCGGTCGACCCGCCGTCGACGACGACGATCTGCGTGAGCGAACTCGGCGCGGCCAGCAGGCCCTCGAGGCAGGGGCCAAGGCGTTCGCTTTCATTGAGGACGGGTACGATCGCCGCGACCGTGCCGGTCCCGGGAGCGATCGTATCGGTCGCGGCGACCGCGCACCCGCCGCGCGTTGCGACCATGCGGCCATAGGTTCGCGCGCCAAGCAATCCTTGCACGATGGCGAACACATCGAAAGTGGAAATCACGAGTTCTCCGGATTTCGTATCTCACGATTCGATCCTTTTGACCCACGGATACCCGACGCCGCGCGCGTTCGTCTTGCTTCATGGCCTCACGGCAAGCCCGCGCCAATTCGTCGCGTTCGGCGAAATGCTCTTCGCGCGCGGGTCCAACGTCTTCATTCCTCGCTTACCACGTCACGGTCTCTCCGATCGGTTGACGACCGAACTCGAAGGGCTGACCGCCGATGAATTGCGCGACTTCGCACTTGCGACCGTCGAGACGGCGCGCGCACTCGGTGACGCAATCGTCGTCGTCGGATTTTCCGTCGGTGGGCTCCTCGCCGCATGGATCGGGCAACATCTCGCAATCGAACGCGCGACGTGCATCGCGCCCTTCCTCGGCGTCGCTTGGATTCCGCACGCCCTCACGGCGCGCGCCGCCCGTGCGACGCTCGCGATGCCGAACCAATTTTGGTGGTGGAACCCGCTCGTGAGAGAGCGGATGATGCCCGCGCACGGTTACCCTCGCTTCGCGACGCATGCCGTCGCGCAGGCAGCTCGACTTGCGGGCGAGGTGCTCGCATCGGCACGCGTTGGCGGCCCCGCCGCGAGCGACGTACAGATCGTTCTCAATGCGAGCGAATCGACCGTGAGTAACGGGGCGGCGCGCGATCTCGCGCGACGCTGGCAAGCGCATCGCCCGGATGGGATCGTGTTGTACCAATTGCACGGTTTACCGCCCTCGCACGATATCATCGAACCCGAACGCAGCTCCGCACTCACGGATCGGGTCTATCCAACGCTCGTGCGCCTTGTCGATCGCTAAGGTTCCGCCCGCGCGCCCCGAACGCGATCTCGCGGGAGCGCGCGAGCGATTCGCCGCGCTCGCCGCACGCGACGACGCCTCGATCGCCGAAACGGGGCGATCGCGATTATTCGCGGGCGACGCGCGAGCGCCGCTCGCGGTCGTGTTACTTCACGGACTTACCAATTGTCCACAGCAATGGGTTCCCTTCGCCGAGTTGCTCGCAGCACGCGGATCGGCGGTCGTGATTCCGCGCTTACCCGGTCACGGTGCGCGCGACCGGCGCGGACTGGCACTCGCAAAGATCGCACCCGCGGACGTTCTCGCCACGGCGAACGAAGCGATCGACATCGCGGCGGGGTTGGGCGATCGCATCGTGGTCTGTGGTCTTTCAATCGGCTCGGCGATCGGCTCGTGGTTGACATTCCATCGTGACGATATCGCGCGCAACGTTGCGCTCGTGCCATTCTTCGGGTTGCGCGGGTTTCCGGAACCTGCCGATCGTCTTGCCGCAACCGTACTCGCGACGATACCCAACATTTTCGTGCCGTGGGATCCACGGGGCGACGGCGGCCAGATCCCGCCGTACGCCTATCCACGTTTTGCGACGCGCGCGCTTGCCGCGATGCTGCACATCGGACTCGATGCGGTCGCGCGCGGATGCAGCGGTGCTTCGAGCGGCGAGACGGTCGTCTGTCTCAATGCGCGCGAGCCTGCGATCGATAACGCGCTCGTACGTATTTTTGCCGAACGGCTCGAGCGTTTTCGTGCCGGATCGACGCGCACGATCGTGTGGACCGATCTTCCGGCAAATCACGATCTCATCGATCCGACGAACTCGCTCGCGCGGATCGATCTCATGTATCCACGAGTCCTCGCGGAAATCGAGCGGTAAGGAAGGCTCGCCTTATATGTGTTCGCCGGGTTCGGCGTGATTGAGGTCTCGGCGATCGTCGGCGTTGGGATCGAGCGAGGAATCGCCGTAGACGATCATGCCTGGAACGATGCCGGCGACTTCCGCTTCACGATGTGAGAGCGCGGGTACGTCGTCGGCCTGCGTCGTGAGTTCGGCTGGATCATCGAGGTCGACATTCTTACGCGACGGATCGGACATGTGGTCTCCAATTCGAAATAGGTGGCAAAACGATCGTTCCCAGCGCGATGAATTCCATAACGATGGACGCGAGAGGAAAAAAAAAGCGACTCCCGGTGCCGGGAGCCACTCGACGCGTGTGTCTCGGTTAGACCGCTCCGCGTCGACCCGTCAGCGCGCGAAGGATAAACAACAGAATGACGGCGCCTACGAATGCGACGATGATTGAAGAGATGTTGAACCCACTAAAGCCCGTATGTCCGAAGAAATTAAAGACCCAGCCGCCGAGAAATGCTCCCACGATGCCGACGACGATGTCTCCGATGACGCCGCCCGGACCCTCGCCGGGAACGACCATTTTGGCAAGCGCGCCTGCGATGAGACCGACGATGATCCAGCCGAGAATTGTCATGAGATGCTATCCAATCAAACCGTTAAGAGGTAAAATGCGTGTCGTAGATTCGCACCGTGACGACGCTTGCTCGGTAGCATGCCCAGAAAGAGATCCGATCTAACCTCTCGCCGGTCCCGAAAAAACGTTTGACGGTTCGCTACTTACAAACGCGTCGACGTGTTCGCGCTGGGATGGGCCGTCGTGTGAGCTGCAGGCGTCTCATTTTGGCGCGCTTGCCCGAAGATGGTCGCGAGAACGATTGCCGCGAGTGCGAGAGCGCCCACGATACCCGCGTAGAGAGCGACGGGTGGTTCCGTTTTTTTCAGCTGCATCGTTCATTTGTCTCCTCGATGGCATGCGGTGAAACCGCGTCATAGCGGGTAAGCTTGCGCAGATGAACGATCACGACCGCCTACCCACTTCTCGTTCGCAACAGGAGGGTCACGCCGCCGGGGACGATGCGATGGAAGACGACCTCACCGAAGAACGTCAGATCACGCCCGCAGAAAAAGAAGAGGTCGCACACGACCTCAAAATGGACCCGTAGGAACCGAGGCTTCCGGCGCGCGATTACAGTAGAAGGTTGCATGAAAGCAACCGTATATTACGCGGCGGGCGACGTCCGCGTCGAGACCGTTCCCGATCCCAAAATCATCGAGCCCACCGACGCGATCGTTCGCATAACGCACGCGTGCGTCTGTGGATCCGACCTCTGGTTTTATCGTGGCGAAGCGAAGGCGTGGAAACCGGGCTGGCGTACGGGCCACGAGTGGATGGGCATCGTGGAAGAGGTCGGCTCGGCGGTCAAGACGGTCAAAAAAGGCGACCGGGTTCTCGCGCCCTTCGCCTATTCGGATGGCACGTGTGAGTTTTGTATAAAAAACGTCCAGACGTCGTGCGTCAATGGCGATTATTGGGGCGGTGCCGACCACGACGGCGGTCAGGGTGAAGCCGTTCGGGCGCCGCAAGCCGACGGTACGCTCGTTAAGATTCCCGAGAGCGCGGCAAATGATGAAAAGCTGCTCACCGCGTTGCTTCCCCTCACCGACGTTCTCGGCACGGGGCATCATGCCGCGATTTCCGCGGGCGTGAGCAAGGGCATGACAGTTGCGGTGATCGGCGATGGTGCGGTCGGGCTCTGCGCGATCCTCGCGGCGAAACGGCTGGGTGCGGAGCGCATCATCGCGTTCGGCCGTCATCAAGCGCGTCTCGATATTGCCAAGCTTTTCGGTGCGACGGATTTCGTCAAAGAGCGCGATAAAGATGGCATCGCAAAAGCGCTCGAAATGACCAAGGGCGGCCCCGAAGCCGTGCTCGAGTGCGTCGGCAATGAAAGCTCCATGGCAATGGCGAGCGGCATGGCGCGTCCCGGCGGAACGATCGGCTATGTCGGCGTCCCGTACGGCTCGAGCAAGGGTCTCAATCTCTCGCGGATGTTCGGTGAGAACATCGCGTTGCGCGGTGGCGTCGCGCCGGTGCGCGCGTACATTCCCGACCTGATGGCCGACGTGCTCGCGGGCAAGCTCGACGCATCGCCCGTGTTCGATAAATCGGTCACGCTCGACGACGTTCCCGCGGGTTACGCCGCAATGGACGATCGCTCCGCAATCAAAGTTCTCGTCAAGCTCTAGTGCGCGCGTTCGTCCTCGCGCTCGTCGTCGCGATTGCCGCGACCGGATGTTCTCACGTCCCGTCGATCGCGACCGGTCCGGGCGCGCGGACGGGCAACGCCTGGACGCATCACGGATTGTTGCGTATCGCCGATCTCGCGGAACCCGATACGCTCAATCCCGTCGTCGGTAACCAGCAAATCGATTACGATCTCGCCTTTTTATGGGCCGGGTATTTTTTCAATTTCAGCGATCGCAACGAGTTCGTGCCCGAACTCGCGACTACAATGCCGACGCTCGCCAATGGCGGCATCAGTCGCGATGGGAAGACGATCGTCTACCATTTGCGTCGAGGTGTGTTGTGGCAAGATGGAAAGTCGTTCGGTGCCGACGACGTGATCTTCACGTGGCACGCGATCATGAACAAGAGAAACAACGTCGGCAGCACCGTCGGGTACGACGATATCGCTTCGATCGAAAAACGCGATACGTCGACGATCGCCGTCCATCTCAAAACGGTGTACGCGCCGTTCACCGCAACATTTTTCGCACCGTCGGGAAATCCGTATCCGGTCTTGCCCGCACATCTTCTCGCCGCGTATCCCGACATCAACCGGGTCGCATACAATAGTATGCCGGTCGGTACGGGCCCCTTCGTCGTGCAAAAGTGGGCGCGCGGGTCGAAGATCGTCTTTCGCGCGAACCCGCACTATTGGCGTGGGCCGCCGAAACTCAAAGAGATCTGGTACTCGCCCGTACCCGACGAAAACACGATCGTCACGCAGTTGCAATCGCACGAAGTCGATCTGGAGTATCACGGAACTCAGCGGAACTACGTCCAGTTCACGCGGCTTGCCGGCTATCGCGTGGTCCTGACACCGTTTACCGAATACGCTCAACTCGCACTCAACGTTTCAGCGCCGAATCTTACCGACGCGCGCGTTCGGCGCGCGCTCTGGTACGCGCTCGATACGAAACGGATCATCGCCGACGTCACGCACGGCGTCGACTCGCCCGCGATCTCCGATCAACCCGCACTCTCGTGGGCCTATGCAGCCGACGTCGCGCGACACTCGTACGATCCCGCGCGCGCTCGCGCTCTCCTCGATGCTGCGGGATGGAAGCTCGGTGACGACGGCGTCCGCCGAAAAGATGGACGAAGCCTCTCGCTCGTCGTCGCGACGCCGTCGGGTTCGGCAACCGGGAACGCGGTCGACATTCTCGTGCAACGCGACTGGCACGACGTCGGAATCGATGCGGTCGTCAAGAGCTATCCGACGTCGCTCTTCTTCGCGTCGGCGGGTGCCGGCGGTATCGTTCAAAATTCGAAATTCGACGTCGCCTTCTATTCCTGGATCAACGGCACCGATCCCGACGACTCGGTGCTCTTCATGTGCGATCAGTTCCCACCCGCGGGCCAAAACGTCTACCGCTTCTGTGACGCCGGGCTCGATGCAGCCGAACGTGTTGCGCTCGTGGAAAACGATCGGGCGAAGCGAACGTCGGCCTATCGAACGATCCAACGCGTTCTCGCGCGCGACGTGCCGATGATTCCGCTCTATTTCGCAAGCCGCATCTCCGTGCAGAACAGCGACCTCAGACAGTACCGGGTCGCACATGCGGTCACGAGTTTTTGGAACCCGTACGAGTGGGAGATCTGAGTAGGCCCACGCGTGCTACGTGGGCGCTCGTCGCGGCCGTTATCGGTTCGAGTATGAGTTTTATCGACGGCACCGCCGTCAACGTCGCGCTCCCGATCTTGCAGCACGACCTGCACGCGAGCGCGGCCGCCGGACAATGGGTCGTCGAGAGTTATGCGCTCTTCCTCTCGGCGCTCATTCTCATCGGTGGCTCGCTCGGCGATCTCTACGGTCGTAAACGAATCTACGGCACCGGCATCGCAATTTTCGCGATCGCATCGATCGTCTGTGCGCTCGCGCCGTCGATCGCGTGGCTCGTCGCGGGTCGCTTGCTACAGGGCCTCGGTGGCGCGCTCGCGACCCCAGGCAGCCTCGCGCTCATCAGCGCGAATTTTTCGGGCGAAGCCCGTGGCCGCGCAATCGGAACGTGGTCGGGTGCATCCGCGATCTCCGCGGCCTTCGGCCCCGTGCTCGGAGGAACGCTCGCGCAGCTCGGTTCGTGGCGCTGGGTATTTATTATCAATATCCCACTCGCCGCGCTCGTGCTCGCGATTCTCGTTCTGCGCGTCGATGAATCGCGCGCCGACTCGGCATCGCGTCGCGTCGACGTCTGGGGCGCAACGCTCGCGACTCTCGGTCTCGGCGCGCTCGTCTACGGACTCATCGCGCTTGGGGGCGGCGTCCTCACTGCGCCATCACTCGCTGCGATCGTCATCGGCATTTTTACACTCGCGGGCTTCGTCGTTCTGGAAATGCGCGAATCCCACCCGATGGTTCCACCGGTATTCTTTCGCGTACGCCGATTCGCGCTCGCGAATGCCTACACGCTGCTCCTCTACGCGGCGCTCGGCGGAAGTCTCTTTTTCGTGCCGTTCGATCTCATCAACGTGCAACACTATTCGCCGTCGTTTGCGGGTGCCGCGCTCATACCGATGATCGTCATTCTCGGCATCTTTTCACCTATGTCCGGCACACTCGTCGCGCGCATCGGCGCACGTATACCGCTCGCAGCGGGTGCGTCGATCGTCGCCTGCGGTTTCGTGCTCTTCGCCCGCGCGAGTCATGGCGGGTCGTATTGGACGACGTTTTTTCCGGCAGCGATCGTGCTCGGATTCGGACTCGCGGCCTTGGTTGCGCCGCTGACGACGACGGTTATGGACGCGCTGGAACCCGCGCACGCGGGCATCGCGTCGGGTATCAATAATGCGGTCTCGCGTATGGCTGGGCTCATTGCGATCGCCGTTCTCGGGATCGTGCTTGCGGCGACGTTTTCCGCGACGTTCGATCGGCGCCTCGCACGCACGCACGTGTCGGCCGCAACGTTGGCGACGCTCGCGCACGAACGCGCGACGATCGTTGCGGGTCGCGTTCCAAGCGGCATCGCGAGTGCGAGCGATCGGCGCATCGTAAGCGACGCGATCGCCGTCGCATACGGTGATGGTTTTCGAACGGTGATGCTCGTTTCGGCCCTCCTCGCGCTTCTTTCGGTACCGATCGCGCTGGATAGCTCTTTCCGTCAGGTCTCTCCGTCGCGATAGGGGTGTCGACCGGCGCCTTCCGGCCGCCCGGCACTACCTGTGAAAGGACCAGCACGCATGTCGGCGATCATTCCCAATCCCCTCACGACCGGATTGTCGGCCGCGCCTCCCAGCTTCGATTTCGAGCGCCAGGGTAGCGCGCTTTCCGCAGCGCTTACACCCACCTATCGCGAACGCCGCGACGCCGTCGGATTCGGGCAAATCGGTTTTACCTCGCGTTCACCCTTCCCGGCGAACGACGGCTCCGGGGTAGATATGGGTTATCAATCACCCGGTGCAAACGGTGGCCAGTCCCAGTTTATGGACATCATCTCGCAACTTTTCGAATCGATCTCATCGCTCTTCTCGCAACTGGGATCGATGATCGGTTTCGGAGCGCAAGGATCGAAGCAGCCTACGTCGCCCGTAGCGGGCCAGGAGCAGCGATTCGGACATGCCGCCGCGAGTTCGGTCGGCGATCCGCACGAGAGCTTCAACGGCACGACGTCGGGTGACAAGGTCATCGACGGACGCTGGGATAGCATGACGTCGCACCATAATTTGCTCGGTTCGAATTCGTTCGACGGCGGCTATCGGATTGCGAATACCGTCACGCAGCCCGGCACCCATGGCGTGACGACGAACGATCGCGTGACCGTCACGACCAACGGTGGTGACACGAACGTCGCGATGAACAAAGATGGTTCGTACGATGTTTCGGCGTTCGGCCATCAGATCGATCTCACTATCGGCAAGGCGACCCACGTCAACGATGGCGAGACGGTGACCAAAAACGCCGACGGTTCGCTCACCATCGACGACAGCAACGGCCGGGGCGGAACGATCGCGACGACGCTGCGCGGCACGGGTGGCGGCGTCGACGTGAATTCGGTCGCCGAGAATGTCAATCTCGGCGGCTATCTCGTCGATAGACGAGATGGCGATGGTTCGGGTCTTACGTTACCGCCCGTCGACGCTACCGCGCCGAGCTTCATGCTACCGCAAGACGCGAACGTTGACCGAACGCAGCCCTCGCTAGCACCCCGATACGTCGCGCAGGCCTACGAACCGGGGGCAGACGAGAGCGCCGCGTAACGCGCCCTCTGAGTCGACGATCCGTAGATGCTTACGCACCGAAACTCCACTGGTAGGCGTTCCAGGTTTCGACGATGCCGTTGGGTCTAAAATGCGCGAGATCCGAACTGACCGCTTCGATCTGCCGAGGCCACCAGAGATAGACGAACGGCGCGTCGCGTGCGAGGATCTGTTGGATATCGCCATACGCGCGGCGCCTCGTCGAAAGATCGTAGTGCGCGAGTGCGACCTGCTCCGCCGCATCGAGGGCAGGATTGCAATAGCGCGACCAATTGTATCCGTTCGGCGGTCGTTCGCTGCAGAGAAGTTGCGTCGAATCGTCGGGATCGACGCCGGAGTACCACGTTTCGAGGCTCGCGTCGTATTGGCCATTCGCGAGGATGCCGTGTTCGCTATACGGGCCGTAGAGAAGTGCGGTCGTATAGCCTTTGAGTTGCACCTCGATGCCCACATCGTGCAACATCGACGCGATCACGACACCACGATTGCGATCGGTGATACTGTCGGTTCGAAACGCGAGCCCCATCGCGAGGCGTTTGTCGTCGCGCACGCCGATGCCGTCCGAACCGATACGATAGCCCGCCGCCGCGACGAGCGCTCGCGCGCCCGAGAGATCGCGTTTGTCGGTCCCCGCATGCGGATTGAAAGCCCACATAAACGAGGGGATGTCCTCGGTTGCCGGGACCGTCGTGCCGTAGGTCGTCTCGTCGACGAGTTTGGCTTTGTCGATCGCGAGTCCGACCGCTCGACGTAAACGCGCGTCGGAGAATGGCGCGTGCGTCGTGTTGAAGATGATGGAATCGGCACCGTTGAAACGCACGAGCCGCACGTCGTACCCGGCGATCGCGTGGAGTTGGGGATACGTCTTCGGCGTCGCTTGTAAGAACCAATCGAGTTCGTGCGCGCGCAATTGGTTTACGACCGTATTTTCATCGGGAACGAAATGCACGACGATTTTCGGAATTCGGGGCTTGCCGAGATAGTAGCGTTCGTTTGCCACGTAATCGATCCGCTCGCCACGGACCCAGCGTTCGATACGATACGGTCCCGTACCGATTGGTTTGGAATTGAACGGAATCTTGTTGAGATCGCCGTAGCGCTCCAAGAGATGTGCGGGAACGATCTCGATCGGCGAATCGCTATGGGCGAAGAACGTGTGCACGGCGGGTGCGAAAGGGCCTTTGAGGCGGAAGATCGCGGTAAAGGGATCGGGCGTTTCGACACGATCGACGCGATCGTAACCGTGGCGCGTGGCGACCGCGGTCTTGGGATTCATGATCGCGCGCCACGAGAAGGCAACGTCGCGGCTCGTGAACGGGGCACCGTCCTGCCAGCGCACGCCGTGCCGGAGATGATACGTAATGGCCCGACCATCGCGAGCGATATCGCCATTTTCGGTCGTCGGCACGCGTGCCGCAAGAATGGGGACGTCGTGACCTTCGGGGTCTGTCGCAACGAGCGGCTCGAGAGCGAGCGAAATGAGCTGGACCTCGACCTGCTGCGTCGCTAAGAGCGGATTGAGCGTGTTGGGCGAGCTCGAGACGGCCACCCGCAGCGTGCGTTGCGGCATCGCACCGCGAACCGAAGCGGCCCCCGTCGTATGCGCCGCTGTCGTGCTCGTCGTTCCGAGCGACGTACATCCATAACCGATCGTGGCCGCGCCGAGCGCGAGGAGCATCCGAAAACCAATCGCCATGGCGCGAGTATCGCGATGAACGCGGGCGAGTCATCCTGACGGCAGTGACACGATGCTGGCACACTGCCCCGATATCGTAGGAACATCGGGCGCGACGTTCGCCCACATCACCCGCAAAACCGAGGTGCTCCATGTCGATCGAGTCCATTCCCGACCCGCGTGATCGTGCCGCACGAGATGCCGAACGCGACGCCGCCGACGACCTCGCTGAAATTCGATACAGTCTCACCGCACTCGGCGAAGCAATGGTCTCGGATCGCGCGCGGACGCGTTTCCGTGGCTTCGGCCCCTGCCCCGTCGCGAAAATCGGGATCGCAGGCTAGGCCTCAAACCTCGCAGGATGCCGTTGGCGCCGCGATTCGGAACAGCCGCGCTTCTAACGTAAGGCGCCGTTCGGCTCGGCTCGCTACCCCGTGTTCGGATGCTGACGTGTTGACCGCGATGCGTTCGAACGGCCTCCTGCGGCAAAGCCCATGGTGCGGAGCGCCGATGACGATCGCCGGCCGATTGTCTCGCGCGGGCCATGCGGTGCGGACGTTCGTTACCTCTCGGGCTCCGCACGACCCCGATCGTCGAGCAATGGCGGAGCATCTCGCGTCTCCGAATGTGAACGAAACCGATCTCATAATGCCAAGCGGTCGCGCATGCGGCGCCCGTGCGGCCGTGTCCGACCTGCAGCTGCCACGTTGACGCAAGAGACCCGGGCGTGATAAGCTCCGGTGGTTCCGGCCCACCGCGTGGGGCGGAGTTTGTGCGCGTTCCGTTCGTGGATCGCCCGTCACTTGGAGTGTCAGTGCCGACTATCAGTCAACTCGTCCGTCATGGACGCGCGAAGATCGAGAAAAAGGTCAAGGCCCCCGCCCTGCGCGTCGCGCAGACCGGACCGAAGCCGGGTCACCCCGATCTTCCTTTGCGCACGTTCGAAGTCCGCGGGAATCCGTTCCGCCGCGGCGTGTGCACCCAAGTGAAAACGATCACCCCGAAGAAGCCGAATTCGGCGCTCCGTAAGGTCGCGCGCGTACGCTTGACCAACGGCGAAGAAGTCACGGCATACATTCCGGGCGTGGGCCACAACCTCCAGGAGCACTCGGTCGTTCTGATCCGCGGCGGACGCGTCAAGGATCTCCCGGGCATCCGTTACCACATCATCCGCGGCACGCTCGACACCTCGGGCGTCGCAAATCGCAAACAAGCTCGTTCGAAGTACGGGGCCAAGCGCTCCGGCAAGAAATAGGATAACGCATGCCACGTAAGGGTGCCGTTCCCAAACGGCCGATTCTCCCGGATCCGCGCTTCAATTCCAAAGTGCTGTCGCGCTTTATCAATAAGGTCATGCTCGCCGGGAAGAAATCGACCGCCGAGAAGATTACGTATGCCGCGCTCGAGATGGTTGGCGAAAAGCTCGGTCGCGATCCGATGGACGTCTTTACGCAGGCGCTCGGTAACGCGATGCCGCTCGTCGAAGTGCGCCCCCGCCGCGTCGGCGGTGCGACGTACCAGGTCCCAATGGAAGTTCGCCCGGATCGTCGTCAGGCGATGGCGATGCGTTGGCTGATTCAATACGCGCGCAAACGCCCGGGTCATTCGATGGAAGAGCGTCTTGCAAACGAGATCATGGATGCCGCGAATAACGTCGGCAACTCGGTCAAAAAGCGCGAAGATACTCACAAAATGGCCGAAGCCAACAAAGCCTTCGCCCACTACCGCTGGTAAGCTGATATGGCATTAGTCGCACGCGAATATCCCCTTGAGAACACGCGCAATATCGGTATTGCCGCGCATATCGACGCGGGCAAAACGACCGCTACCGAACGCATCCTGTACTACACCGGGCGCACGCACAAAATCGGTGAAGTTCACGACGGCGCGGCCACGATGGACTGGATGGTCCAGGAGCAGGAACGCGGTATCACGATCACGTCGGCCGCAACGGCCTGCACGTGGCGCGAGACGCGTATCAATATTATCGACACGCCTGGCCACGTGGACTTCACAGTCGAAGTCGAACGGAGCCTCCGCGTGCTCGACGGCCTCGTCGCGCTCTTCGATTCGGTCGCCGCCGTGCAACCGCAGTCCGAGACCGTCTGGCGCCAAGCGAATAAGTACAAAGTACCGCGCATCATCTTCGTAAATAAGATGGATCGTATGGGCGCGAATTTCTTCAATTGCGTCGATAAGATTCGCGAACGCCTCGGCGCGCGCGCCGTGCCGATCCAGATTCCGATCGGTGCCGAATCGGATTTCCTCGGCGTCGTGGATCTCTTCACGATGAAGAAGATCATCTACACCGACGACCTCGGCTCGGTCATGGATTCCGGCCAAGAGCCCGATGGCGAACTCCTCGAAGTCGCGAAGAAATGGCGCGGCGAGCTCATCGAAGCGATCGCCGAGCAAGATGATGCGTTGCTCGAGATGTATTTCGCGGGCGAAGAGTTGCCGATCGAACGCCTCAAACTCGCGTTGCGCAAAGCGACGATCGCGGGCGACGTCCTCCCAATGCTCTGCGGTTCGGCGTTCAAGAACAAGGGCGTTCAGCCGTTGCTCGATGCCGTCGTCGAGTTTCTCCCGTCGCCGATCGAAGCCAAGACGATCACGGGCATCGATCCCAAGACGGACCAGCCGATCCAGCGCGTCGCCGACGACGATCAGCCCTTTTCCGCACTCGCGTTCAAAATCGCGACCGATCCATACGGGAATCTAACGTATTTCCGCGTCTACTCGGGCACGCTCGAAAAAGGTTCGTACGTGTACAACGCACGTACGGGTCGCAAAGAGCGTATCGGGCGCATCTTACGCATGCACGCGAATTCACGCGAAGATATCAACTCCATCGGTGCGGGCGATATTGCGGCGGCCGTCGGCCTCAGCGACACGCGTACGGGCGACACCCTGTGCGATGAGAAGCAGCCGATCGTCCTCGAGAACATCGTGTTCCCCGAACCCGTGATCTCGCAGGCGATCGAGCCCAAGACCAAGGCCGATCAAGATAAGCTCGGCACCGCGCTCACGCGTCTCGCCCAAGAAGATCCCACGTTCCGGATGCGGACGGACGAAGAGACGCAACAGACGATCATCGCCGGCATGGGCGAACTCCATCTCGAGATCATCCTGGATCGCCTCAAGCGCGAATTCAAGGTGGAAGCCAACGTCGGTAAGCCGCAGGTCGCATACAAAGAAGCGATCACCAAGACCGTCGAAAAGCAGGGCAAATTCGTCCGGCAGACCGGCGGTAAGGGTCAATACGGTGACGTATGGCTGCGCCTCGAACCCGGCGCGGCGAACTCGGGCATGGTCTTTACATGGGCGGTCGTCGGCGGCACGATCCCCAAAGAATATGCCAAGGCGATTCAAGAAGGCATCCGCGAAGCATCCGAAAACGGCGTTCTCGCGGGCTACCCCGTCCTCGACTTCAAGGCGACCATTTTCGACGGCAGCTATCACGACGTCGACTCTTCCGAAATGGCATTCAAAATCGCGGGCTCGATGGCGTTCAAAGAAGCCAATCGTGCTGCCGGTCCGATCTTGCTCGAGCCGATCATGAAAGTCGAAGTCACGACGCCCAAAGACTATCTCGGCGCGATCAACGGCGACCTCAATAAACGTCGCGGTCTCATTCAGTCGAGCGAAGAAGTCACCGGCGGCGCCTCGACGATCACGGCCAACGTTCCGCTCTCGGAGATGTTCGGGTATGCAACCGACATGCGTTCCGCAACGCAAGGTCGCGCGACCTACACGATGGAGTTCTCGCATTACGAGAAAGCGCCGAAGTCCGTCGAAGAAGAGATCATCGCCAAGAACAAGGGCAAATAGTCCCGAAGCTCGGCCGCCCGAAGCGGACTCGTTCCAACAGCGCTTAACCAATATATATACACTACCCCGATGTCGCCCCGTGGAGATGAGCCGCGTGCGCGGCGAAAGGGGGCCCTCGGGGGGTGTCACCGCCCCGATTTCAAAGAAAGAACAGCATGGCGAAGGCAAAATTCGATCGCAGCAAACCGCACGTTAACATCGGCACGACGGGTCACGTCGACCACGGCAAAACGACGCTCACCGCGGCGATCATCAATTGCTTAGCCACGGAAAATTCCAACATTCAGCGGCGTAACGTCGACGATATCGATAACGCACCCGAAGAAAAAGAGCGCGGTATTACGATCGCAATCTCGCACCAAGAGTACGAGACGGCCAGTCGTCACTACGCGCACGTCGACTGCCCCGGGCACGCCGACTACATCAAAAATATGATCACGGGCGCAGCCCAAATGGACGGCGCGATTCTCGTCGTCTCCGGCACCGACGGTCCGATGCCGCAGACGCGCGAGCACATCTTGCTCATGAAGCAAGTCGGCGTCCCGTATATCGTCGTGTTCCTCAATAAAGTCGACCTCGTCGATGACGAAGAACTCCTCGAGCTCGTCGAGATGGAAGTCCGCGAACTGCTCGGCAAACAGGGCTTCGATGAAGATTGCCCCGTCATCCGCGGGTCGGCAACGAAGGCGCTCCATTCGAGCAACAAACGTGGCGATCCCGATGCCGATCCAATCTTCAAGCTGATGGATGCGGTCGATTCGTACATTCCGACCCCAGCACGCGCGATCGACAAACCGTTCCTGATGCCCGTCGAAGACGTTTTCACGATCACGGGCCGCGGCACGGTCGGCACGGGTCGCGTCGAGCGCGGTCAGGTGAAAGTCGGCGAAGAAATCGAGATCGTCGGTCTCCAGGAAAAAGCACGCAAGACGACCGTTACGGGCATCGAGATGTTCCGCAAGCTGCTCGACATGGGCATCGCGGGCGACAACATCGGCGTCCTGTTACGCGGAATCGAACGCGCCGACATCGAGCGCGGCCAAGTGCTTGCGAAGCCCGGCTCGATCAAACCGCACACGAACTTCAAAGCGGAAGTCTACGTCCTCTCAAAAGAAGAGGGTGGCCGTCACACGCCGTTCTTCGCAAACTATCGTCCGCAGTTCTACTTCCGAACGACGGACGTGACCGGCACGATCAAATTGCCCGAAGGCGTCGAGATGGTCATGCCCGGCGATAATATTACGATCGATGTCGAATTGATCACGCCGATCGCGTGTGAAGAGGGTCTACGTTTCGCCATCCGTGAGGGCGGTCGCACCGTCGGCGCTGGCGTCGTTACCGCGATCATCGAAGTCGCCGTCGCGGCCAAGAAATAAGTTAGGACACCATGGCAAAACAGAAGATTCGCATCCGTCTCAAAGCCTACGACCACAAAGTCCTCGATCAGTCGGCGGAGCGGATCGTCGAGACAGCAAAGCGTACGGGTGCGTTCGTCAGTGGCCCCGTGCCGTTGCCGACTGAGATCAACCGCTTCTGTGTGAATCGGTCGCCGCACGTGGATAAGAAGTCGCGCGAACATTTCGAAATGCGCACGCATAAGCGCCTGATCGATATCTTGCAAGCGTCGCCCAAGACGATGGACGCGCTGATGCACCTCGACCTCCCCGCCGGCGTGGATATCGAACTCAAAGCCTAACCTCGCGCGAACATTTTCGCTTGCGTGACGAAGCGCTCGAGGTGACTCGGGCGCTTTTATTATCTCTGCTGGGCTCGTACGTATAGCGGCCTGCCAAAACGCGGAACTTCGCCCGATGGCCGCATAGGCGCGTTCGCGCACCGACTCGCTCCCTCTTTGCGGATGATTCTCACCGATATCCGAGAAACGGAACATATGCCTACCCCGCTCAAAGTCGTTCATTCACGTAGTTTTAGCGGTACCCGCCGCCGCATTTACCAGCTTCTCGCGGAGATGGGGACGTCGGCGGATGCGATCTGGCCCTTCGCATCGCAACCGTTCATGCGCAGTGCTGGTCCGCTCGCGCCGGGGAAAACCGAAGAGTGGCATAGCGGCGTGCACGCGGTGCTCGACGACGTCGTGCCCGAAGAGCGTATCGTATGGCGCTTTAAGAACGATGGCTTCGATGGGACGCACGGGTTTTATCTCGAGAACGACGATCCAAAGAAAACGATTTTAAGCCATCGTATCGAAGCGACGCTCGACGATACCGATGGCCGCCTCTTTTGGCGACGACTCGAAGACGTCAACCAGCGCACGATGGAAGCGCTCTTCGATAAGCTCGAGCGCGTTCTCAAACGCTAGAACTCGATCGCTGCGACGAACGACCGAAACGCGCGATCGACGCGCGCGCGTTCGCCCGTTGCAAAAACGTCGAGCAGGAGTCCGCGCATCATGGCAACGAGGAGCGTCGCGAGGGCGGTGGCGCGCTCCGTAGGAAAGCCTCGGGATTCCAGCGCCCGGGTAAAGGGTAATACCCAATCGCTCGTACTCGCGCGCAAGAACGAACCGTAGCGTTTGCGATCGCGGAGTGCGATGCCATGCGCCTCGAAGAGGAGCCGTAAGAGCCGCTCGTGACGTGGTGCGACGAGCCACTGCCAAGCGCGCAGGAGCAGCGTCGGGGTGTCGTATTCGGTACTGCGTGCATACCAAGTGTCGAGCAAGACCGCTTGGCGTCGGGCGGCTTCGGCGAAGACGGCCCGTAAGATGCCGTCTTTGCTACCGAAATGGTAGATCAACATTCGCGGACTCGACGAAACGGCTGTCGCGAGAGGGCGAAGTGAAAGCTCCGCGAGGCCCGTCTCGAGGACCGAGTTCAGGATCGCATCGAGCAGATCGGTTCGAAGTCGTTCGTCGACGTGGCGTGGCACGCGCGTAAGGTTCGGCAGTAAACGACGCGATCTTCGGAGGGCGCAACTTGCGGACCCCTCCGTGCGTCAGAAGCGAACGTCTGCCTTCCCAAGCGCATCGCGCAAGGAGTTTTTGTGTCTTTCTCTCGTGCTCTCTTCGTGCGCGGCGCAGCCGGCATTGCCGCCGCCGCCGCCCTGCCACTCCGCGCGAGCGCGGCAGACGAACTTCGCGTTGCATTCATTCCCGACGTGGCCACCACGGCCGCTTCGTACGCAGAGAAGCAGCCTCTCGTCGAGATGCTCCAGCGGGCGACGGGGCGTACCGTGCGCTTGATCATCCCGACCAATTATGCCGCAACGGTCGAAGCGATCGGCAACGACGGCGTCGACCTCGCGTACTTCGGCGCGCTGACCTACGTGAAGGCAAACGAGCGCTACGGCGTGCGGCCGCTCGTGCAACGTCTCGAAGACCGCCGTTTTCACTCGCTCTTCATCGCGAGCTCCGCGAACGGCGCCATCACTTCGCTCAAAGACCTTAAAGGCAAAACGTTCGCGTTCGGTGACGTTAACTCGACTTCGGGCCATCTCATTCCGGTCAAAGAGATGCTCGAAGCCGGCGTCAATCCCGATACCGAGATGAAAACGCGCTACACGGGCAATCACACCGCGACGGCGGTTGCCGTCGCGTCGGGTCAGGTCGATGCGGGCGCGATCGACGAAACCGTCTATCGCAAACTCGTCGCCGACAAAACCCTCGATCCGGCAAAAGCGCGCGTGTTTTACACGAGTAAACCCTTTACGGATTACGTGTGGGCCGTGCGCAAGGATCTCGATAGCTCGCTCATCACGAGCATCCGTCACGGTTTCCTCCAAGCAAACGACCCGAAGTTGCTCGCGCTCTTGCGCGCGACGCGCTACGTGACGGTGAGCGACCACGAGTACGATTCGATTCGCGAGACGGCGAAGAAGCTCAATTTGCTATGAGGAAAACTCCTTTCGCACCGGGCGTCGTCTTCGTGACGGGAGCTACCGCAGGCTTCGGTCTCGCGATCGCGCGCCGATTCGCGGAGGATGGCGCGCGCGTCGTCATTACCGGCCGCCGCGGCGAATTGCTCGCGAAGCTCAAAAACGAATTCGGCGAACGCGCCCACACACTCGAATTCGACGTTCGCGACCGGGCCGCCGTCGAGGCGGCGGTTGCGTCGTTACCACCTGAGTTTGCAGCCGTCGACGTGCTCGTCAATAATGCGGGACTCGCGCTCGGACTCGAACCCGCGCACAAGGCCGACCTCGATGAATGGGACGCGATGGTCGACACGAACGTTAAAGGATTGATGTATTGTACGCGCGCGCTCCTACCGGGCATGGTAGAGCGTAATCGCGGGCATATCGTGAGTCTCGGTTCGATCGCGGCCCAATTTCCGTATCCCGGTGGCAACGTCTACGGCGCGACCAAAGCGTTCGTGTATCAATTCTCGCTCAACTTGCGCGCAGATCTCTTCGGAACCGACGTCCGCGTCACCGATATCCAACCGGGTTTATGCGGCGGAACCGAATTTTCGACCATTCGTTTTCGTGGAAACGCCGAGAAAGCAGAGGCACTCTATGCCGATACGACGCCGCTCGATGCCGACGACGTTGCCGATGCCGTGCATTGGGTCGCGACGCGCCCGGCGCACGTCAATATCAATTCCGTCCAGATGATGCCCGTCGTCCAATCCTTCGCACCGCTTGCGGTCAAACGCTCGACGACGTAACGCTGCGTGCTCATTTTCGACGACGTTACGGGCGGCTACGGCACGCGTAAAGTCCTGACGTCGGTGTCGTTCGTGCTGGAGCGTGGCGAGCGCGTGGCGCTCGTCGGTCCCAGTGGTGCGGGAAAGAGCACGATCTTTCGCATGTCCTACGGTGCGTTCGCGCCGACGTCCGGCCGCGTGCTCGTCGATGGGAACGATCTCGCGACGTTACACGGAGCTCGGCTACGCGCCATGCGCGCGCGTATCGCCGTCGTCTTTCAAGCGCACGGGCTCGTCGATCAACTCAGCGTCATGCAGAACGTCATCGCGGGAACGTTCGGGCGCCGGAGCACGGCGGGAGCCCTTCGTGCGGTGCTCGCGCCGCGCGCCGCCGAACGCGAGATGGCGCTCGCGGCGCTCGAACGCGTCGGTCTTGCGGATCGTATCGCATCGCCTGCATTCGAACTTTCGGGCGGTCAACGCCAGCGTGTTGCGATCGCGCGCGCGATCGCGCAGCGCGCCGAACTCGTGCTCGCAGACGAACCCGCCGCATCGCTCGATCCCGAGCTCGGGAGCGAGATCGTCAACATGTTGCTCGCCGATGCGAAATCGCGTGGCGCGACGTTGCTCTGCTCGTTACACCAACCCGAACTCGCACGTCGTTTCGACCGAACGATTCGGGTCGGCGGCGGCGTCGTGGTCCCCGAAGAACCGCTCGCGTCGAGCGGTTTGTAAGTGCCGCTCGTCGCCGCGATCGACGTTCGGGCGACGATCGATTTTCTACGTACGCCCGTACTCGAAACGATCGCGATCGCCGCGGGCGCGTTGCCGATCGCGATCTTGCTCGGCACGCCCACGGCAATCGTGATTGCCCGTGGTGGTCGCGCGGGCGCGTTGTTGCGCGCGCTCGCCGCATTCGTGCGCGCGATTCCCGAACTCGTGCTCGCGATCGTCTTCGTCGTCGCACTCGGATTCGGGGCCGTTCCGGGAACGCTCGCACTCGGGCTTTCAGGTGCGGCGACGATCGCGAAACTCTACGCCGAGATCCTCGAATCGGTGCGCCGGGAACCGGAAGAAGCGCTGCGCGCGACGGGAGCGACGGCGACCGCGAGCTTTCTCGTGGGCCTCGTCCCCGCCGCGTGGCCCGGTCTCATCGGCTTCGGTGCCTATACGTTCGAAAGCATCATGCGTGCAGCCGTGATCGTGGGCGTCGTCGGCGCAGGCGGACTCGGTTCGGCGATGATCACGAGTCTCAACCTACTCGACTACGGCGCTTTCGCGTGGTACGTCGCCGCGCTCGTCGTACTCGTGATCGTCGTCGATTCGACGAGTGGCGTCCTGCGCGCGCGGGCGCCTGCCTGGATGGCACTCGCGGCCTTCGCCGTCGTCTCGCTTACCGGTATCGTGGCGCTCACCTCCGCGACGCACGATCCGTGGCACGCATTCGCCACGGCACCTCCGCGCGTCCTCACGTATCTCGCGCGCTCGATTCCGCCCGCATTCACGCCGACCGTGATCGGCAACGCTGCATGGGGTGTGCTGGAAACGATCGGCGTCGCCGTTGCGGGCACGTTCGTTGGCGCGCTCGCGGCGATCCCGCTCGCGCTCCTGGTCGCGCGCGTCGTCGCGAGCGGTTGGGTGCGCGGCACGGGGTATCGACCGTGGTCGATTCTGCCCGCATTCGTCGCGCGAATCGTCCTCGTCGTCGCGCGTTCCGTTCCGCCGATTGCGGTCGCACTCGTAGCGCTTGCATTCGTCGGGCTCGGGCCAAAAGCCGGCGCCGTTGCGCTCGCGATCCATACGGCAGGCGTACTCGGGAAACTCTTTGCCGAAAGCCTCGAACTCGTCGACACGTTGCCTGCAGAAGCGCTCGTCGCGAGCGGCAGCACCGGCCTCGCGGCGGTCTCAGCCGGCATCGCGCCGGGAGCGTTCGCGGCAATGAGCGCGCATCTCTTATATCGCTGGGAGTGGAACGTGCGCGCATCGACGACGCTCGGCATCGTCGGTGCCGGCGGCCTCGGTCAACAAATCTTCAACGCGCAACAGCTCTTGCACGATCGCGAGCTGCTCGCCTACGTAATCGTCGCAATCGCGCTCGTCCTCGGTTCCGACCGCATCACGCAACTGGCTCGCCGCCGCTTCGAATTGCGCACGATGGAGCGCTAGCGTGCATCCGACCATGAAACGCGCCCGCTCGTCTGGAATTCACGACGCATGAAGACGCTCGCACCACAGCCGCACGTCAATCCGCTCGACCCGCTCGCGCTCGACGAAGCGTTCGATCCCGACGTTCGGCTCGTGCGCGATACCGTTCGTGATTTCGTGCGTGCGCGCGTCCTCCCTGAGATCGGTGAGTGGTTCGAATCGGGGACGTTCCCACCCGCGTTACCACGCGAACTCGGCAAGCTCGGCGTGCTCGGCATGCATCTCGACGGCTACGGGTGTGCGGGCGCGAGCGCGACCGCATACGGCATCGCGTGCCGCGAACTCGAAGCGGGCGATTCGGGATTGCGCAGCTTCGTTTCGGTGCAGGGGTCGCTCGCGATGTATCCGATTCACGCGTTCGGCTCCGAAGTGCAGAAGACGACGTGGCTTCCACGACTTGCGAGCGGTGAAGCGATCGGCTGTTTTGGTTTGAGCGAGTGGGATTTCGGCAGCGAGCCCACGGGCATGCGTACGACTGCGCGAACGCGCGGCGATGGCTACGTGATCGACGGGACCAAAGCGTGGATTACGAGTGGTGGTATCGCCGACGTCGCGATCGTCTGGGCGCACCTCGATCCGGAGCCCGGCGCGACGGCGATGGGAAGCGACGTGCGCGGGTTCGTCATCCCAACCGACACGCCCGGATTTCACACATGCGACATCGCGCGTAAGCTCTCGCTGCGCGCGTCGGTCACGAGCGAGCTGATCCTGCGGGAGTGCTACGTTCCGGCGAGCGCGATGTTGCCGGGCGTGCGCGGGATGCGTGGGCCGCTCTCGTGTTTGAACGAAGCGCGTTACGGCATCGTCTGGGGGGCCGTCGGTGCGGCTCGCGCGTGTTATGAAGCGGCGCTCGCGTATGCGACGACGCGTATGCAATGGGGCAGGCCGATCGCGGGCTTCCAACTCACGCAAGAAAAACTCGCGAACATGGCGCTCGAATTACAAAAAGCGCAATTGCTCGCGACGCATCTCGGCGTGCTCAAAGACGCGGGTAGGCTCGCACCCGCGCACGTTTCGTTCGGCAAACTCAACAACGTCCGCGAAGCGCTCGCGATCGCGCGCGAAGCGCGCACGATCCTCGGGGCGAGTGGGATCACGCTCGACTATCCGATCATGCGCCATATGAACAATCTCGAAGCGGTGCTCACGTACGAAGGTACGAGCGAGATTCATACGCTCATCATCGGACAAGCGTTGACGGGTCTCTCCGCGTTTGCGTGAGCACCGGACGTGTTTTCGCACGGTCGTATTGCTTCGGCCATGGAACGTCGATGCCGAGCTTCGTTGCGGCATGGAGCGGCCAATAGGGATCGCGTAAGAATTCGCGTGCGAGCAGCGCGAGATCGGCTTTGCCCGAGCGCACGATCTCATCGGCTTGTTCGGCCTCGGTGATCATCCCGACCGCACCCGTCGCAACGCGCGCTTCGCGACGGATCTCTTCGGCGAAGGGGACCTGATAATTCGGTCCGACCGCGATCTGTTGGTGCGCGACGAGTCCGCCCGACGAAACGTCGACGAGATCGCACCCGAGCTGCGCGAGATCGCGCGCGAGCGCGACGGATTCATCGATCGTCCAGCCACCCGGTGCCCAATCCACGGCCGAGATGCGCACGAAGACTGCCACATCGTGCGGCACGGCCGCACGCACGGCGCGAAGCACGTCGTGCGTGAGTCGCGTCCGGTTTGCGAACGAACCGCCGTAGCCATCGGTGCGCGTATTCGCGAGCGGTGAATAAAATGAATGGAGCAGATAGCCGTGCGCTGCGTGAATTTCGATGACGCGGAATCCCGCGCGTACCGCGCGTATCGCGGCTGCCGCGAAATCGGCGACCACCTGCGCGATATCGGTTTCGCTCATCGCAAGCGGCGGCGCGTCGTCGTCGTGGTAGGCGATCGCACTCGGTGAGAGAGGGTCCCATCCGCCATCGGCTGCGGCGACGCGGCGGCCGCCATCCCACGGCCGCGCCGAGCTCGCCTTGCGACCGGCGTGCGCGAGTTGGATGCCTGCGACCGCACCGTTTGCGTGAATGAAATCGACGATCCGACGCAATTCGGGAACGTGCGCGTCGGTATAGATGCCGAGGTCACCCGCCGTGATGCGCCCTTCGGGAGAAACGGCGGCGGCCTCGGTGATCACGAGCCCCGCACCACCGACGGCGCGCGATCCAAGGTGGACGAGATGCCAGTCGCTCGCGAAACCATCGACGCTCGAATATTCGCACATCGGCGAAACGACGATTCGGTTGGGCAGCGTCACACCGCGTACGGTCAAGGGCTCGAAGAGATGCGTCATCGCTGAGTAATAAACGCGCGACAAGGTCGCGGTTTCAATAGCGAGCGGGAGCACCCGGCGTCGCTACGAAGCGGGCGGTATGATTGTACGCACGCGTTTCGCAGCTCCGGATCTTCGCGCGTTCGTCGCACGCGCGCTCGTAGCGATGGATGTCTCCGTCGAAGATGCCGCGCTCGTCGGTGAGGTGCTGGTGACCTCCGACACGCGCGGCATCGAGTCGCACGGCGTCGCGCGTCTCGAAAGCTTTTACGTGGACCGGATTCGCGACGGCCAAGTCGATCCCAAAGCGACCTCCACGGTGGTGCGCGAATCGCCGACGGCACTCGTCATCGACGCTCGCAACGGGCTCGGCCACCCGGTTTCGGTACGCACGATGCGTCGTACGATAGAGAAGGCACGCGAGATCGGCATGGCCGTCTCCACGGTGCGCAACTCCAATCATTACGGAATCGCCGGCTATTACGCGATGCTCGCGATGGAAGCCGACTGCATCGGCATCTCCTCGACCAACGCGGGCCGGCTCGCCGTTCCCACCGGCGGCCGCGATCTGATGCTCGGCACGAATCCATTCGCTTATGCGATCCCCGCAAATGACGGCGACGCCTTCGTGCTCGATATGGCGACGACGACCGTCGCGCTCGGAAAGCTCGAGATCGCCAAACGCCTGGGCAAAAAACTCATACCCGGTTGGGCCGTCGACGCGAGCGGGGCGATGACGACGGACCCAGATGCCGGCATGGGCGGCGCGGTCTTGCCGCTCGGCGGCTTTGGAACGGAGAACGGGGGCCACAAAGGTTTTGGCCTCGGGCTCCTCGCCGAAATGCTCTGCGCGGTGCTCGGCGGCGGCGTGCTCGTGCCCGATATGCCCCCGCGCACGGGCGCGCTCAACGGCGGGATCACGAGCCACTTTTTCGCTGCGATCCGCATCGATGCGTTTCGCGACGTCGCAGAATTCAAAGCCGACGTTTCGCGCGAACTCGCCGCGTTTCGCACCAGCGCCCCGGCGCCAGGCTCGGAAGGGGTCCTCGTGGCAGGCGATCCCGAACGCTCGAAAAGCGACGAACAACTCCGCAATGGTGTCGCACTCGATCCCGTCGTGGTCGCTAGCCTCGCGCGCGTCGCGGAAAAGACGGGCGTCGCGCCCGTCCAATCGCTTCGGTCCTAAACGATCGCCGCTACGGCGCGATCGCGATCGCGCGCACGCCGTCGCTCGCTTGCGCTTCGAACTTCTTGAAATTCTCGAAGAAGAGCGTCGCGAGTTTTTTCGCTTGCGCGTCGTAGGAGGCTTTGTCATTCCAGGCGTTACGCGGATCGAGCACGTCGCCTGGAACGCCGGGAACCGTCGTCGGAATCGATAGGCCGAAGAAAGGTTCGTTTCCGAACGTAGCACCGGCGAGCGTTCCGTCGATTGCGGCGTTGACCATGGCGCGCGTATGGCCGATCGCCATGCGCTTACCCACGCCGTAGGCGCCGCCCGTCCAACCCGTATTGACGAGCCAACACGTGACCTCGTGTTTTGCGATGCGCTCGCCGAGCAGTTTTGCGTAGACCGTCGGATGGTGGACCATGAACGGCGCGCCGAAACAGGTCGAAAACGTAGCGGTCGGCTCCGTCACGCCTTTTTCCGTACCCGCGACCTTCGCGGTATAGCCGGAGAGGAAATGGTACATCGCTTGTTCGGGGGTGAGTTTGGAGATCGGCGGGAGGACGCCGAATGCATCTGCCGTGAGCATGATGATCGTCGTCGGATTTCCCGCGCGAAGATCCGGCACGATGTTCGAAATGAAGTTGACCGGATACGCGGCTCGCGTATTCTCCGTCTTGGCTTCGCTCTCGAGGTCGAGCGATCGGGACGATTCGTCGACGACGACGTTCTCGAGCACGGCACCGAAGCGATGCGACGCCGCCCAAATTTCAGGCTCTGCTTTTTGTGAGAGACGGATGACTTTCGCGTAGCAACCGCCTTCGAAATTGAAGACGCCGTCGGCGGACCAACCGTGTTCGTCGTCGCCGACGAGCGGGCGATTCGAGTCGGCGGAGAGCGTCGTCTTCCCCGTTCCCGAGAGGCCGAAGAAGATCGCGCTATTACCGTCGGGGCCGACGTTTGCCGAGCAGTGCATCGGCATCACGTCGCGTAGCGGCATCAGGTAATTCATGATCGTAAAGACCGATTTTTTGATCTCGCCCGCATAGCGCGTGCCGCCGATGAGGACGATCTTACGCGCCATGTTGACGAGCACGAACGTGCCACTCCGCGTTCCATCGCGCTCGGGTTCGGCAACGAATTCCGCTGCATCGATCACGGTAAATTCCGGTGTGAAATCGGCCGACGCCACATCGGGTGTGATGAAGAGATTGCGTGCGAAGAGCGAGTGCCATGCGTACTGCGTGATGACGCGAACGGGAAGCCGATAGCGCTCGTCGGCACCGACGAACGTATCGAGTGAGTAGATCTCACGCTCGGAAAGATATGCCGTCACCCGCGCGAGCAATGCGTCGAAGGTTTTCGCGTCGATGGCTTTGTTCGTCTCGCCCCAATCGATATGGTTTTCGCTACCGGGCTCGCGGACGAAGAACTTATCTTTTGGCGAGCGACCTGTATGTTCGCCCGTTTCGACCACGAACTGCCCGTCGGCGCCGAGTTCGCCCTCGCCGCGACGCAATGCGTGCTCATATAGCGCGCCCACGGAAAGATTACGGTGCACGGCGGTCGAGCCGGCAAGTCCGAGTTGATCGAGATGGTCTTTGAGACGACCGTCGATTGCGGGCAGCGTGAGAATAGCGGCTCTCCCTACAGTTCCGAAGAGCGAACATTTTCTCAAGTCGTTGCGGGCGAGCCTGCCCGAAGCGGCCGAGTCGAGTCATTCGGCGGCGCCGGGAACACCCCAAACCACCGCGTTTCGTTTTGAAGAGGTACCAGAAATAATTAATCTTTACGTAACGCCCGACTCGGCCGATCGGTTCGAACGGAATGTGCGCCACTGGTTTGGGAAGATGCGGTGCGTCGCGTACCACGTGCGGGCGTGCGGGGGCGTTGGAAAACGAGGCGAAACCCTCGCCAATGGATCGTCATCACATCGTCTGTCTCGGTTTGATGGTTACCGTCGCCCTCGCTGCGGGCGTTCCTCGCGCGTCGTCTCCGGCGGAAGCACGGACGGCCGGGATTACGATTGGTACGTTGCCACCTGGGGCCTACGATGCGATCACGGATGTCGCGGGCGTTCGCGTCGGCTCCGTCACCAAGATCGAGGGGGCGACAGGGCCGCTCGTGCCGGGCATCGGCCCCGTGCGCACGGGCGTGACGGTCGTCTTGCCAAACGACGATCCGTGGACGAAACGCGTTGCGGCCGCGACCTACGATCTCAACGGCAACGGCGAACTTACGGGCGCGCATTGGGTCGACGAATCGGGCTTTCTCGAAGTTCCAATCGCACTTACGAACACGCTCGACGTCGGCCGCGTCGACGATGGCGTCATCGATTGGTTAATCGCCAAACATCCGGAAATCGGTGTCAGCGATGACGTTCCACTGCCCGTCGTCGCCGAGTGCGACGATCAAGGACTCAACGATATCGTCGGACGGCACGTCGCGCCCGCGGACGCCGTTCGTGCACTCGACGTCGCGCACGGCGGCGAGATCGAACGCGGGAATGTCGGTGCGGGCACGGGGATGCGCGCGTTTGCCTTCAAGGCGGGAATCGGTAGCGCGTCGCGGCGCACGAGTTCGGCGGTAAATGCCTATACCGTCGGCGTGCTCGTCAATGCAAACACGGGCTCGCGCGACGAATTGCGGATCGATGGTGTCGCCGTGGGTCGTGCGCTCGCGAACGTCGCGTTGCCCCTCTATCCCAAAACGACGTCGCTCGCGACGCACGGCCGCGCGGCGGATGGGAGTATCGTCGTAACGATCGCGACCGATGCGCCGCTCGACGGTCGTCAACTCCACGAACTCGCCAAACGCGCGACGCTCGGCCTCGCGCGGACCGGGATCACCTCACATACGTCGAGCGGCGACCTCTTCGTCGCTTTCTCGACGACGCACATCTATCCACGCGAAGCGAAAGCTCCCGTCTCTACCTCACTCGTGAACGACGACGAGACGATGGACGCACTGTTCGGGGCGACGGCTGAGGCGACCGAAGCCGCCATCGACGACGCGCTTTTCTCGGCCCAGACGCTCTCGGGAGCGCGAAACCTCACCTTCTTTTCCATACCGCTGGATCGCGTGCGCGCCATCTTGGCGAGCGTCAAGATTTCGTTACCATCCAAGCGGTGATTCTAGGCGTTGAATCTGCTACTTTAATCTCGAGGCGCTGAGCGATTCGATCGTTCGTGCCAAAATCTTGTCCGCAAGAGGCAAGGGGGCAACGAGGCGCTTCGGAAACGGAGCGCCTCGTTGTGTCCTCACGCGTGCGCGGCGAACGTGGTGCGGGTATACTCCGGCGTGATGAACAGCGGTTTCATCGTGAGGATCGCGTCGACGGAATCGTCGCCGACGGTGACATGGCAGAGCGCTTGGTCGCGATTCATCGAGAAGAGCTCGCTCGTATCGATCTTGTTGGCATTGTGCTTCGTCGCGCGTTCGAGGACCGCGAGCGTGTCGTCGTCGTCGGTTTTGAAGAAGATCTTTTGCGTGAAGTTCTGGAGGGCTGCGTCGACGTGGTGCTTCGGTAAGACCGAATAAAGCGACGAGACGCCCTGGGTCGTTCCGAGCACCATACATCCCGCCGAACGAATGATGCCGAGTGACTGAACGTCGGATTCGGAGATACAGAGTTGGTATTCATCGATACCGAAGACGATCGGCCGATCTTGGTTGAGCGACCCGTCCGCGCGCCGGTTTTCGAGCGCTGTAAAGAAGCGACGTTTGGCGAGCGTGTAGATCGCTTGCGCGGCGCGTTCGAATCTCGTGCGCGGCACGTGCAAGATAATGACTTTACCTTCGAAGACGCTCTCCATCTGCACGAGGTTGTGCTTGCGTGCAAACGTCTTGGAGATCTGCACGTCGCGCAGCGGTTCGAGTAACTGCGAAACGGCGAATTGTACCGCGCGTCGCGCTTCGGGGGTGAATTGCATGTAACGCGTATCTTCATAGCTCATCGATTCGCGAATCGTCCACGCTTCGTCGGCATCGTGGGCGAGCGACCGCAAGCGTTCCATCGCTTGGATCCGTACCATCGCGGCGAACTTTTCGTCGAAGCAGTAGCCGGTAAGATGCTCGAAGGTATAGTACTGCGATCCCGCCGCCTTGAGCATCCGCAGCGAATTCTTCATGCGCGCTACCGCCGCATCGACCCACTGCTTTGCATCGTCGGCCACGCGACCGAAGGTATCGCGAAAATACATCGCATCGACGTCGGGGCTGCCGCTGAGAAGATCGAGGCCGATCGCACTGCCGGGCTCCACCACGAGCACGTCGCGTCCGGCGCGACGTGCGATCTCGACGGCTTCACCAACGGCTTCGGGTTTGGCTGCGATGATGAACGCACCGCACTGCAATTCCCCGAGCATGCTCTGGAGCATCGGGTTGTAGGCACGCGTCGTCTTCCCGGAGCCGGAGGATCCAAAGATCATCGTGTGGCGGCAAAGATCCTCGATGCCGAAGACCACGCCTTCCTCGTCGTCGCCGAGACTCAACGTGCGGGGATTGGCCGTTGCATGCTCCATATCAGGAAACATCGTCCATAGCGATGCGCTTCTGTAGTCGGGAACACGAAAAGCCGACGCGGGTGCGCCGGCTCTTCGTGTGCCTTTGGGTTCGTCCGCGCCTAAGCGACGTGCATCGGTGCCAGGTCGTGTGCTTGCAGCACGGAACCCGGCGAGACGACGTGACGCTTGAGGCCGAGAAGCGTCGGATCGACGCCGAGCGCAAGCGCGACGAGTTGCGGGAGATGGAACGTCGGCAAGTCCGTTCGTCCCCAGCGCGCGGCCGAGTCGGCTTGGTAGCCGTCGAGTGCGAGGTGGCAGAGCGGGCACGGCGTCAAGACGGCTTCTGCGCCCTGATCCTTGGCCATCCGCATATTCTGGCCGACCATGTTCGCGGCGATGCCCTCTTTTTCGAGTTGAACGTGAAAGCCGCAGCATCGCGTCTTTCCCGCGTAATCGATCGGCTCGCCGCCGAGGGCCGTGATGAGGTCCTCGAGCGAATGCGGGTTCCGCGCCGATTCCCAGCCGTTGACGGACTCGGGGCGGATGATATGGCAGCCGTAAAACGGGGCGACCTTGAGGCCGTTGAGCGGATTGACGACCATCTTCGAAAGTTCATCGAGACCGATGTCGTCGATGAGCATCCAAAGGAGATGGCGTACCGAAACCGTGCCTTTATACGAAGCGCCGAACTTCCCGAGGATTCCGTTCGCATGTTCCATGCGGCCGTCTTCTTCGAGCAGCTCTTTGTTCGAGGCGCGCATGTGACCCGTGCACGTGGAGCAGATCGTGATGACGTCGTCGAGGCCGAGCGCTTCTGCCTGCGCGTACGTGCGAGCGTTGAGGACGCGCGCGACATCGCGATTGAGGTCGTTGAGCACCGAAGCGCCGCAACACGAGGCGGCGGTGAGCTCGACGAGCTCGATGCCGAGCTTGTCGGCGAGGAGCATCGTCGAGTTAAAGAGTTCCGTACACGATTCTTTGGCGACGCAACCGGGGAAGAACCCGTAGCGTTTGGTCTGTGCCGAGTTCGAACGACGCTTTGCCGGGCTCGCGGGAGCGGTAATCACTGACATTAGGAAACAGGAACCTCCATGGATTCGAAAATCGTCCGGATTTCCGAAACTTTCTCGACGGGGTGCATAAAGAGCGGTGGAATCTTACCCTTCGAGGCGAGTCGGATACCGAGCGGCATCACGCGCAAGAGCCCCCTGATGTTGAATTTTCCGATCGTCCCCGCGATGACTTCGTTTTCGCCGAGCATGCCCGTCGCTTTGATCGTCTTCGCGACCGTGAGCGCGTGGCGAGGGCCCGGCGCATTTTTCATACCGGCTTCGATCGAGGCGCGTTTCGTGTCGATGATTCGATCGTGCGGATCGACGTGCTTCGGACAGTACGAACACGCGTAACAGTGCGCGCAAAGCCAGAGGTAATCGTCACTAATCTGTGCGAGGCGTTCTTCTTTTTTCGAATCGCGCGTATCTTCGATGAAGCGATACGCATACGAAATTGCGGCCGGTCCTGCGAACGACGGGTCCACGCTGACCACGGGACAGAGCGAATAACATACCGCGCACATCACGCAGTTCGCAACGGCGACGAGCTTTTTCATATCATCGGGCGAGACCAAACGCTCGCGCGCGTGGTCTTCGTCTTTATCCGCGGGCTGAAGATATGGCTTGAGACGCGAGTACTTATCCCAGAACGGATCCATGTGGACGACCATGTCCTTCATGGGTTCGAAATTGGGCATCGGGTCGATTTTGATCGATCCGTCGGCCCGGAGTACGGTCGAGATCGGCGTCTTGCACGCGAGGCCCGTGACGCCGTTGATGTTCATCGAACACGAGCCGCAGATCGCCGAGCGACACGACCGCCGGAACGAGATCGTCCCGTCGATCTCGCCCTTGGCATATTCGAGTGCGTCGAGAACGGTCATCGTCTCGGGGAATTCCATATCGACCCGCTCGCGATGCGGCTCGGTGTCGACGGTCTCGTCGAAACGGAAGAGGTCGAGCGTTATTTTACCCATCGACTAATACGATCTCACTTCGGGTTTGTACTTGGTGTAGGTGACGTTGCGCGAGTAGTCGGCTTCAGGGTCGGCCGTCTGCCCTTTGTAATGCATGAGCGTATGCTTCATCCAATGTTCGTCGTCGCGGTTGGGGAAGTCGGTCCGCGATTGCGCGCCGCGCGATTCCGTGCGATTGAGCGCACCGAAGGCGATCGGTTGCGCGACGTCCATCAAGAACTCGGTTTCGAGTAAGCCGACGAGATCGGTATTGAACGTTTTGGACTTGTCCATCACCGTCATCGAGGCCGCCGCTTCGCGTGCCTGACGCAAACCATTCGTCGCCGTCGTGAGGTCGGCGTCGTTGCGGAAGATGAAGACGTTGTCGCTCATGAGATTGTTGATTTGCTTGCGCACGGCCGAATGACGTTCGCCACCGGTACGCGCGAGAATCGCCGCAATCCGGTCTTTCTCACTTGCGAGCGTTTTCTCGCTCGAACGGACGCTGCCGACGCTCTTGATGTACTGCACGGCGTGTTTGGCGCTTCGTGCGCCGAAGACGATCGTTTCGAGCAGCGAGTTGCCGCCGAGACGGTTTGCGCCGTGAACGCTGACGCAGGCGACTTCGCCTGCCGCATACACGCCCGGGATCTGCGTCGCGCCGAATTTATCGGTCTCGATGCCGCCCATCGCGTAATGCATGCCGGGCAGAATCGGAATCGGCGTGTCGATAGCATCTTTGCCCGTTGCGTCGAGCGCCAGTTCGCGGATCTGCGGGAGACGTTCGAGAATCTTTTCGCGGCCGAGGTGACGTAGGTCGAGCATGACGCAGCCGTCGATGCCGCGGCCTTCGGTGATCTCGGTCCATTCCGCACGAGAAACGACGTCGCGCGACGCGAGTTCGCCCTTATTCGGTGCGTATTTGAACATGAAGCGCTCGCCCTCGCTATTGAGGAGGTACGCCCCTTCACCGCGCGCCGCTTCGGAGAGCAACACGCCGTTTTCTTTGAGGCTGGTCGGATGAAACTGGACGAACTCCATATCCATGAGCGGGATGCCGGCGCGATAGGCGATCGCCATACCGTCGCCCGTCGAGGCGTAGCCGTTGGTCGTCTTCGCATACACGCGACCGAGGCCGCCCGTCGCGAAAATCGTCGCCTTCGCGGTGACCAGTTCGAGTTCGCCCGAACGCATGTTATACGCAACGACGCCCGTGCCGATGCCGTCTTCGACGCAGAGTGCGGTTGCGAAATACTCTTCGTAGACCTTGACGTTGAAGCGCTCGAGCTGCTCCCACAGGGTGTGCAGGATGACGAGACCCGTGACGTCGGCGCTATAACAGGTGCGCGGCGAACCGGCACCGCCGAAGGGACGCTGCGCGATGCGACCGTCGGGAAGACGCGAGAAAATGCAACCACGATGCTCGAGCCACACGATTTGGCGAGGCGCATCTTCGGCCATCGCTTCAATCGAGTCTTGATCGCCGAGATAGTCGGAGCCCTTCACGCAATCGAAGGCATGGTTCTCCGGGGAGTCGTCTTCACGATTTCCCAGTGCGGCATTGATGCCGCCTTGTGCGGCACCCGAGTGACTGCGCACCGGGTGCATTTTCGAAACGATCGCGACGTCGGCTCCGGCTTCCGCGGCTTCCACCGCGGCACGCATCCCTGCGAGCCCACCGCCGACGACGACGACATCGTGTTTAATCAAGCCCTGAGCCCCTCAATATGGAAAAAAACGGCATGAAACTTCTTTCCGTCACTATATCGCAACGGTGACGCCGACCAAAGGACCTTCGTCGGACGCTTCGTGCTACCAGACCGAGCAGCGTTTCTCGGGCGCGCGGTACATCGCGTCGCCGGGCTTGACGGAGAAGGCGGTATAAAACGCCTGTTCGTTCGCGAGCGTAGCGTTGACGCGGTAGAGGCTCACGGGGTGGGGATCACCGAGCACCTGCGCGCGCATGGCTTGCGGACGCGTTTTGTCGCGCCAAACCTGGGCCCAATTCAGGAAGAAGCGTTGATCTGCCGTGAAGCCTGCGGCGGGCCTTCCCGTTGCCGGCTTCGTGCCGGAGTGCAAGGCATGGTAGGCAATCGTCGTGCCGCCGATATCCGCGGCAGCTTCGCCCGCGTCGAGTTTCCCGTTGAGGTGGAGGCCCAAGCTCGGCACGACGAATGCGTCGGCTTGCGCGACGATGCAGCCGACACGAGCGTGGAATTTCACCGAATCGACTTTGGTGACGATCGCGTGGAGATTGCCGTCGCCATCGAATTGGCTGCCTTCATCATCGAAACCGTGGGTGAGTTCGTGCCCGATGACCGCGCCGATGCCGCCGAAATTCGTTGCGTCGTCGGCGTTTGCATCGAAAAACGGCGCTTCGAGGATGCCCGCGGGGACGACGATCTCGTTCATCGACGGATTGTAGTACGCGTTGACGGTCTGCGGCGTGAGGCCCCACTCCGAACGATCGACGGGCTTGCCGACCTTGGCGATCTGCCGAGTGGTTTCGAGGCGATCGCTCGCGAGGAGGTTGCTCAAAAGATTCGTGCGTGAGATCGCAAGCGTCGCGTAGGAGCGCGGCTTATCGGGATAGCCGACTTTGGCCGTGCTCAATTTTGCGAGTTTCGCGAGGGCGGCGGCGCGGGTCTGCGGGCCCATCCACGCGACGTGTTCGATCTCGTCGCGAAGCGCCGATTTGATCGCGACGATCTCCGCGATCGCACGTGCCTTCGCCGATGGCGGAAAGTATTTGGCGACGTAGATATTTCCGAGTGCGAAGCCGAGCGTCCCATCGACGAGTCGCGCACATTGCCGATTGCGCGGCGTGCGCACGGGCTGACCCGAGAATTCCTTATTGAAGGCGAATGCGACGTCGCGGTACGCCTTGGGCAGTGCGACGACGTGCGTGGAAACTTCGTGCCAGCGTAAATACGCCTTCCACGTCGCGAGCGGCGTGCTCGCAACGAGTGTATCGAAACCGGCGAAAAATTCGGGTTGACCGACATCGATGCGCGCGAGCGCTCGCGTCGGCACGCCGGATTGCACGAAGAGCGCGTTCCAGTCGATGTGCGGCGCGAGGGCGTTCACGCGAACGATCGGCATCGGATGGTAATTCGCGATCGGATCGCGGAGCGCATCGGGCGTGCGCGAGATACGCGCGAGTTGCGTTTCGAAGGCGAGCACGGACGCGGCGGATGCCGCGGGATCGCCATCGCCGAGCAGTGCGAACGTTCGGTCGAGTTCGCGCACGAAGGCTGCGCGAATCGCTTTGGATCGCGGTGCGTTCGAGAGATAGTAATCGCGCGTGGGAAGGCTGAGGCCGCCTTGCCCGAGACCCACGATCACGCGCCGCGCATCGGCGGGATCTTGCTCCGACGAGAACCCGAAATCGGCGTCGCTCCCACTAAAGTTTGCACGCGCGAAAAGTTTCGTGAGGTCGCGCGTCGAGCGGGCGCTCGCGATCTCGCGAAACGTCGGTGCGAGTGCGTCGAGCCCCGCAAGTTCGACGCCCGCGACGTCCATGCACGCCCCGTACATATCGCCGATCTTGCGTGCTTCGCTCCCAATCGCGGCGTCCGTGACCTCGGGAGATTCGAGAATCGCGATCAGCCGCGCTTCGTTTGTCTTTTGAATCTCGTCGAAAGCGCCCCAACTGGTGCGATCGGCCGGAATACCGTTGCGCGAGAGCCAGCCACCGACCGCATATCGATAAAAATCGGCACTCGGCGCGACGCTCCGATCGATATTCGCGGCATCGATGTCCGACGGCGCAGCTATTGCGGCGCTCGAGCCGGCGAGGGCGATGAGGGTGAAGAACGCGATGATCGGTCGTATGATAGGAAGACGCATGGGCTCTTAGACTCGACAACCGTCGTCGCCGTCCCCGCCGAGGGCGAGCGCAGGGGCACGCGCGGGGCGTCTGCAAAACCGAGCGCCCACCCGTTTCCCCGAGGTCGTCGTCAACCGTGAGCTCCTTCGTTCACCTCCACGTACACAGCGAGTACTCGCTGCTCGACGGTGCGTGTCGCGTCGACGAGCTCTGCAAACGCTCCGCCGAAAACGGCGCGCCGGGTGTGGCGCTCACCGATCACGGCGTGATGTTCGGGTCGATGGAATTCTATTACGCGGCGCGCGATCACAAGCTCGTGCCGATCGTCGGGTGCGAAGCATACATCGCGCCGCGCGGGCGGTTCGATCGCACCGTACGCGACGAAGCGCACGTTACGTTGCTCGCAGCCGATATCGTCGGCTACCGCAACCTCGTCGCGCTCATCTCCAAGGGCTTTCTCGAGGGGTATTATTACAAGCCGCGCATCGATATGGATCTGCTTGCGAAACATCATGAAGGGCTGATCGTTCTTTCGGGCTGTATGTCGTCGCTCTGCGCGCAGCCGCTGCTGAAGAACGATTACGCGGGCGCGAAGAAGGCCGCACAATCGTTCGTCGATATCTTCGGCGACCGGTTCTATGTGGAAATCATGCGCCACGGTATTCCCGAGCAAGATATCGTCAACGACGGCCTCATCAAACTCGCACGCGAGATGAATTTACCGCTCGTGGCGACCAACGACTCGCACTATCTCAATCGAGCCGACGCGCAGGCTCACGACGTGTTGCTCTGTATCGGGACGGGTAAGACCGTGCAAGATACGAGTCGCATGAAGTTCATGACGGATGAATTCTACGTGAAATCCGCCGAGGAAATGCGCGAGCTCTTTAAAGACGTTCCCGAAGCTTGCGACAACACGCTCGCGATCGTCGACCGTATCGATATGCGGATCCCCGAAATGCAGTTCAATATCCCGATTTACCCCGTGCCGATTGAAGAAGCGGCACACCCGAGCGGGATCGCGCCGCTCTTCGCCGTGGATCGCACGCCCGAAGTCTACCTGCGCGAGTTATGCGAACTCGGGCTCGTCACGCGCTTCGGCGTCGAGCGCGCCGCGAACGATGCCGTCTTGCGCGAGCGACTCGATTACGAACTCGGCGTCATCAACAAAATGGGCTTCCCTTCGTATTTCCTCATCGTTTGGGACTTCATCAAATACGCTCGCGATCGCGACATTCCGGTCGGTCCGGGCCGTGGTTCGGCCGTCGGATCGCTCGTTTCGTACGTTTTGCGCATTACGGATCTCGATCCGATCAAGTTCGATCTCATCTTCGAGCGCTTCCTCAACCCGGATCGCATCTCGATGCCCGATATCGATACCGACTTCTGCGTCGAACGGCGCGACGAAGTCATCGCGTACGTCACCGAAAAATACGGCACCGATCACGTCGCGCAAATCGTCACGTTCGGCACGATGGCCGCACGTGCGGCCGTGCGCGATGCGGGTCGCGCGCTTGCGGTACCGCTCGGCGACGTGGATCGCATCGCGAAGCTCATTCCAACGGGTCCGACTGGGCTCTCGATCGAGAAGGCGCTCGAGCAGATCCCCGAACTAAAAAGCCAATACGACGCCTTCCCGCAAGTGCGGCAGTTGCTCGATACGGCGAAATCGATCGAGGGACTCGCGCGTCACGCCTCCACGCACGCCGCGGGCGTCGTCATCTCGAAAGATAAACTCGTCGATATCACGCCGCTCATCAAACTCGGTGACGACGATATCAACACGCAATACGACATGAGCTGGGTCGAGAAAATCGGCCTTCTCAAGATGGATTTTCTCGGCCTGCGTAATCTCACGGTGATGAAGAATGCCGAAGACCAGATCAAACGCATCGAAAACCCGGCCTTCGATCTCGCGCGCATCCCCGACGACGACGCACGCACCTACGAGATGCTCTCGCGCGGCGAAACGACGGGGGTCTTCCAACTCGAATCCGATGGTATGCGTCGCGTGGTCGGAGATTTGCGACCGACGGAACTCGCCGATATCATCGCCCTCGTCGCACTCTATCGCCCGGGACCGATGGAACTCATTCCGTCGTACGTCGCGCGGAAACACGGACGACAAGCCGTCTCGTACGTCCATCCCAAACTCGAAGCAAGTCTCGGAAAAACCTACGGGCTCGCCCTGTATCAAGAGCAAATAATGCAGATCGCTCGCGATATCGCGGGCTTTACGATGGGCCAAGCAGACGAGCTCCGCAAGGTCATGGGCAAAAAGCAAAAAGAGAAAATTCCGATGTATCGGGAGAAATTCGTGACGGGCGCGGTCGGTCAGGGACTCACGGCGAAACTCGCTGAGGAGATCTTCGCTTTCGTGGAGCCGTTCGCGGGATACGGATTCAACAAATCACACGCGGCCGCGTACGGTTGGATCGCGTACCAGACCGCATATCTCAAAGCGAACCACCCACGCGCATATCTCGCGGCGCTCATGAGTTCGGTCAGAGATAAGACGGAGAAACTCGTCGAATATATCGATGAAGCGAAGAAAGTCGGCATCGCGGTCTTACCGCCCGATGTAAACGAATCGCGGATGGATTTCACCGTCGTCGGTGAGGATATTCGTTTCGGACTCGCCGCGATCAAGGGCGTCGGCGAGGGCGCGGTGCGCGCGATGCTCGACGCGCGCGAGAACGAAGGTCGCTTCGCCGATCTCTTCGATTTCGTGAAGCGCGTCGATACGAAAGTGCTCAATCGGAAAGTCTTCGAGGCGCTCATCAAATGCGGCGCGCTCGATTCGATGCCCGGAAATCGCGCTCAAAAACTGGACGCGCTCGATGCCGCGATCGAACTCGCCAATCGCTCGGCACGCGATCGTGCCTCAGGTCAGTTTTCGCTTTTCGGCGAGATCGAATCGGTACACGATCATCTCAAGCCGCAATTGCGGTTGCTCCCCGCACCGCCCACGCTCGAAGCGCTCGCGTGGGAGAAAGAGACGCTCGGCATCTTCGTCTCGGGCCACCCACTCGCCGACGTCGCCGAAGCGCTCGCGCGCGGGGGCGCGGTCGCCGTCAAAGATCTTCGTCATCAGGAAGACGATGCGTTCGTCACCGTCGCCGGCATGCTCACGGGCGTGCGTCGCACGATGACCAAAGCGCAACAGCAGATGCTCGTCGCGACGCTCGAAGATATGACCGGTAGCGTCGAGTGCATCGTCTTTCCCAAACAGTATGCGGCCCTCCAACAAACCTTCATGCCCGATGCGATCGTCACGCTCAAAGGCCGCGTCCGTTTTCGCGAACGACGCGGTTCGATGCCCGGCGACGACGCGCCGGTGGAATGCTCGATTACCGTCAACGAAGCGCGACCCTACGAACGGCGCGAGAGCGCGCCCGCACCGAAAGGCTGGCACGTGACCGCTCTCTCCGTCACCGAAATCGATGCGCTCGCGCGCCTGCTCGACGAATCGCCGGGCGCCGTGCCGATCGTCTTGCACGTCGGCGACGCGCGCGAAACGATGCCGCGCGGGATCTCCAATAGTCTGTACGTGAAGAACGAACTCGAATCGATCTTCGGCGCGTCGCGCGTTTGGGAAGCCGCCGTCTGATGCGCCTACCGACGGGAACGCGCGACTGGTTGCCCGCGGAATTGCGGCGCAAGCGCGCAGTCGAACACGTCTTGCGCGGCGTCTTCGAACGCTGGGCATACAACGAAGTGCAGACGCCGAATTTCGAGCGGTTCGACGCCCTCGAAGCCGGCCTCGGTGAGACGATCGCTACCAAGCTCTTTCTCTTCGCCGATAAGACGGGCACGCAGTGCGCGCTGCGGCCGGAGATGACGACGCCCGTCGCACGGCTCGTCTCGACGCGCATGCGCGAAGCACCGTTGCCCTTACGGCTCTCGTACGTCGCACCCGCGTATCGCTACGAAGACGTGCAAGAAGGACGCCTGCGCGAATTCACGACAGCCGGCATCGAACTCATCGGGCCCGATTCGGTCGACGCCGATGCCGAATCGCTCTTTACCGCCATCGAAGCGATGGACGCACTCGGGCTCGGCGATACGCACTTCGATATCAACCACGGCGCGATCGTCGACGGCGTCCTCGCGGGCCTCGAGCTCGCACCGCACGCCGTCGCACGTGCCAAGACGTTGATGTCGGGACGTAACATCGTGGAGCTGCGCCAACATCTCGCGGGCAGCGGGAGCTTGCGCGACGTCGATGCGATCGTCGAACTCGCGATGACGCGCGGTCGCGCGAACGTGCTCGCGAGTGCGGCGGCGCTCTGTCGCACCGATGCGGGCTTCGCGGGGATCGAGCGGTTACGCACGTTGCTTGCACGCGCGGACGAACTGGGCTTCGCGGCGCGTATCGACGTCGATTGCGCGCTCTTACGCGACATCACGTATTATACGGGTTTCATTTTCGAAGGCTTCGTCAACGACGTCGGTTTCGCGCTCTGCGGCGGCGGGCGGTACGACGCGCTCCTGCCAAGTTTTGGCTTTGCTGCGGGTGCCGTCGGCTGGTCCCTTGCGGTCGAACGCATTCTCATCGCGCTCGAACGTCGCCACTCCGCATTCGGCGATGCCCCCGCGATCGACGTGCTCGTGAGCGGCTCCGATGTCGTTGCGGCGCGTGAACGAGCGGCCGGGCGGATCGTGCGGATCGACTTCGAGCGTCTCACGGAGAGCGAATTACTCGCCGAGGCGCGGCGCCAACATATCCCGCGCGTCGTCATTGCGTCGGACGGTCACGTCCGCGAACTCGAGGTACCCGCGTGAAACTCGGACCGAGCGGCGGTCTCACGATCGCCATCCCCAAAGGCGCGCTTTACGACGATTCGGCTACACGCTTGCGTGCCGCGGGCATCGACGTTCCTCTCGATCCCGGCCGTAAACTCACCGTCGAAACAAGCGACGGGACGCGCGTCGTCTTCCTGCGCCCGACCGACGTTCCGGCCTACGTCGAATTCGGTGCCGCGGATTGCGGGATCGTCGGCGCCGATGTGCTCTGGGAGACCGAGCGCAGCGTCTGCGAACTCGCCGATCTCGAATTCGGCGCGTGTCGGCTCGTCGTCGCCGCACGGCGCGAAGATCGGTATCACGAGGGTGCGCAGTTGCCAACATTCTTGCGCGTGGCGACCAAATTCGAAAAGAGTGCCGAGACGTTTTTCGCCGAACGCGACCTTCCCGTGCAGCTCATCAAACTCCACGGCTCGGTCGAACTCGCGCCGATCGTCGGGCTCTCCGATCTCATCGTCGACCTCGTCGCGACGGGAAATACGCTACGCGAACACGACTTGGTCGTGGTGAATGAAATCGGCCGCGCGACCGCGCGCTTCGTGGTCAATCCCATCCGCTTCCGCGCGAAGTACGACGCAATTACGGCGTTGCTCGCACGTCTGGATCCGCGGGTGCCCGCATGATGACGGGCCGCGCGATCGTCGACGCGCACGACGAAGAGGCCCTCGCCGGACTCTACGCCTCCGGGTGGGATCCCGATCTCCAGACGCAAGCGACGGTGGCCGCCATGCTCGCTCAAGTGCGCGCGCACGGCGATGATGCCGTAATCGCCTACACCCAAAAATTCGATTTCCCCGGCGCCGCGATCGCGACGCTTCGCGTTCGCGTCCCGAGCATCGCGGAAGCCGAATCGTTCGTGCCGGCCGAAATCGCGGCCGGGTTGCGACTCGCGCGCGATCGCGTCGCGGCCTTTCACGAACGCCAGATCCAACCCGATATCACGCATCGCGATCCCGACGGGACCCTGAGCGCGCTTCTCGTGAGGCCGCTCGGTGCGGTCGGCTGTTACGTGCCGGGCGGCACGGCCACGCTCCCGTCCTCCGTGCTCATGACGGTCGTTCCGGCGAAGATCGCGGGTGTCGCGCGCGTCGTCGTCACGACGCCGCCGAAAAAAGACGGCTCGATCGACCCCGCGATTCTCTTCGCCTGCGCGCTCACGGGCGTCGACGAACTCTATGCGTGCGGTGGCGCGCAAGCGGTCGCGGCACTCGCGTACGGTACCGCGACGATCGCAAAAGTCGATAAGATCGTCGGCCCGGGCAACGTCTGGGTCACCGAAGCCAAACGCCAAGTCTTCGGGATGTGCGGCATCGACGGGCTCGCGGGCCCCTCGGAAGTCCTCGTCGTCGCCGATGCGACTTCGCGACCGGAGTTCGTTGCGGGCGAACTCATCGCGCAAGCCGAGCACGATCCGCTCGCGCGCGTCGCGGCCGTCTCGGAAGACCGTGCGCTGCTCGAAGCGGTCGCCGATCTGCTCGACGGCGAGTTCGCCACGATGTGTGGACGCGGAGAGATCGTCTCGCGCGTTCTCGAGGGCCGGACCTTCCTCGTACACGCGCGGAATCGCGCGGAGGTGCTCGACGTGATCGATCGTTTCGCGCCCGAGCATCTCTCGATTCAGACGAAAAATCCGATGGAACTCGTGCCCGAGATCAAACGCGCGGGCGCTCTTTTCATCGGTAACGATACGCCCGTTGCTGCGGGCGACTACATCGCCGGGAGCAACCACGTCCTTCCGACATCGGGCGCCGGGCGCTTTTCGTCCGGGCTCCATCTGGCCGATTTCGTGCGCACGATGTCGCTCGTGGAGAACAGTCGGACGCGCATGCAATCCGATGCGCGGACGCTCGCCGCACTTGCAAATTTCGAAGGTCTCCCCGCACACGCACGTACCGCGCTCTTGCGCGAGGAGCAAGGATCTTGATACCGCTCATGCTCGCCCTCGATCTCGACGGCACCGTGATCGAACCGCGCGAAGCCGTGCGACCGGCCGTCATCGCGGCCGTGAAGCGCGTGCTCGCAGCGGGTATTCGCGTCACGATCGTGACGGGTCGCATGTACGTCGGCGCGCGGCCGATCGTGCTCGAACTCGGGCTCGAAGGCCCGATCGTCTGCTATCAAGGCGCGGTGATCGCCGACGCGCAGAGCGGCGTCTTCGAACGCGAAATCGCCCTTCCCAACGCCGTGGCCCGCAAGATCTACGAGATCGCCAAACCCCTCGGCTTTCACGTCCAGTTCTATCGCGACGATAAATTCTTCGTCGAAGAATACAACGCGTATGCGGAACTCTACGAACGCACGTCCGGGACCGAAGCGCAGGTCGTCCCGTCGCTCCTCGACGCCTTCGCAGGACGCGACAGTACCAAAGTAAATCTCGTCACCGACCCCGCGCGCGCGGCGGGCGGCTACGACATCCTCAAACGCGAGCTCGGCACGAGCGCATACGTCACGCGATCGAATCCCGAATTCGTCGAGATGCTCAATCCGTCGTGCAACAAGGGCGCGGCGGTAAGAATCATCGCCGAGCGCTACGGCATCCCGATGGATCGCGTGATGGCGGTCGGCGATTCGTACAACGATCTCCCCTTCCTCGAAGCCGCCGGATTTGCGATCGCCATGGGGTCGGCGCCGGCCGAACTCAAAGCACTTGCCGATGCGGTCGTGGGCGACGTCCACCACGACGGCGTTGCGGAGGCGATCGATCGCTACGTACTCGTCGCGTCACAGACGTAATCGTTGCATCGTCCACGGCAACGACGACGTAAACGCTCGCTCGTCGACCGCGCGCGAACGTATTGGATCGTCTTTGCCGTTACGGGCATCGTCGTCGTTCTCGGGATGTGGCGGCTCGCGACGCTCCCGGCATTTCACGTTCACGATCTCACCGTGACGGGGCTCGTACACGTCGCGAAAAGCGACGTCGTCGCGCGTGCTGCGATCGATCCGTCGGTCAATATTTGGCTCCAGGACCGCGGCGCGATCGAGCGACGCATCGCCGCGATTCCCTACGTTGCGATCGCGCGCATCCATCGGCGACCGCTCGCAAACGTGTGGATCGAAATCGACGAGCGCCGTCCCGAAGCATGCGTGCGTGATACCGTCGGGACCGACGTCACGATCGATCGCGATTTGCGCATTCTCGAGACGGGGTGCGCGCGCGGAATGTCGCTCACCTACGATCTCCGCAGCGAACTCTCGACAACGCCCGGCACGTTTTCACATGACGACGAGCTCGCGCGCTTGCAAAAAGACGCGCGCGTGCTCGGCGCCGCAGGTGACCGGTTTGCCGATCTCAAGCACGATCGCTTTGGCGCGCTTGAGGCGACCCTGCACGATGGCATCACGATTCGTTTCGGCGACGAAGGCGATCTCGGCACGAAGCAGCGCCTCATCGGTCCGATCCTGGCCCAGCTCGGTGCGCGTTCGACGAAGGTGCGCGCCGTCGACCTCCGCGCTCCGGCAACGCCGGTCGTCGAGTACCGGTAGATCACTTTTTCCACCGTCATACACACCGAATGAACACAATATAGACAAGGAACTGTGAACGGCGACCACAATATGTAGGGGATGCCGGACCATCTAAGCGATTCGGAGAGTTTTATTTTCGGGGTTGGTATTTGAGCAAGAACGCCATGCGCTCCACGATCGTCGGGCTCGATATCGGTACGACGAAGACCTGCGCGGTTGTGGCGACGGCGTCCTCGGCCGGACTCGATATCATCGGCGTCGGCGAGGCGCCGTGTTCGGGGCTCCGCAAGGGTGTGATTACCGATCTCGAGGAGACGGTCCGTTCCATCGAAGCGGCAACGGAAAAAGCCGAACGCATGGCGGGCGTGCACATCAGCCACGTTTACGTCGGCGTCACGGGCGAGCACGTGCAGAGCACAAATAATCGTGGCGTCGTCGCCATTACGGGTGAAGATCGGGAAGTCGCACGCAACGACGTTCGCCGGGTCGTCGAAGCCTCCAAGCTGATCAACGTCGGGAACGATCGTCAGATCATCCATACGCTTCCGCGTCACTTTACGGTGGACGGTCATGACGGCATCACCGATCCCATCGGCATGAGCGGTGCGCGACTCGAAGTCGACACGCACATCATCACGGGCGGCAACACGTTCATCACGAACGTCCTCAAATGCGTGCATCGCGCGGGACTCGAGCCCGCGGGGATCGTCTTCGAACCGCTCGCATCGTCGGCTGCGACGCTGCTCGCCGAAGAGAAGCACGTCGGCGTCGTGTTACTCGATATCGGTGGCGGTACGACCGATCTCGCCGTCTATTCCGGCGGCGGCGCGCTCCACACGTCGACGATTCCCGTCGGCGGCAATAGCCTCACCAACGACATCGCCCTCGGCCTCAAGACGACGTTTGCCGAGGCCGAGATCATCAAACGCACGATCGCTTCAGCGATAAACGAACCGTCGGGGGACGATTTCCCCGTGAAGACGCTCGATGGTCGCACGACGATGACGGTCTCGCGCGTCCAACTGCGCGCGATCGTCGCGCCGCGACTGCACGAAATCTTCCGCATGGCGAAGACGCAACTCGCGACGTTGCCGCGCGACGTCATGCTCGCCGAAGTCGTCATCACGGGTGGCGGCGCACATCTTCGTGGTATCGAGCAAGCGGCTTCGGAATTTTTTGGCCTACCCGCACGGATCGGCGTGCCGACCGCGGTCGGTGGACTGACCGACGCCGTGAAACAGCCCGAGTTCGCGACCGCCGTCGGTCTCGTGCTCTTCGGACCCAAAAGCGACGGCGCGATCTGGCATGCCGGAAAATCGCGCGGCCCCCTCAGTGGCATCGCCGCGTGGTTCGGCGACCTCTGGAACTAGCAGCCCAACTCTCACTTTTTGCGGAGGCATCGATGGCCGAATCTAAACGTTACAATCCCGAACAAACCGCCACGATCAAAGTCGTCGGCATCGGCGGCGGTGGCTGCAACGCCATCAACCGGATGATCGAAGCCGGGCTCTCGAATGTCGACTTCTACGCGGTCAATACCGACGTTCAGGCGCTGCGCAATGTGAAGACGTCGAATACCGTGCACATCGGTGTCGGCAAGACGCGCGGTCTCGGCGCGGGCTCGAATCCCGAGACCGGCCGCGAAGCCGCCGAAGAGTCGCGCGAAGATCTCGCGATGATCCTCGACGGCGCCGATCTCGTTTTCATCACGGCCGGTATGGGCGGCGGCACGGGCACGGGCGCCGCACCGATCATCGCGGAGCTCGCACGCGAATCCGGTGCGCTTACCGTCGCCGTCGTCACGAAGCCGTTTTCGTTTGAAGGCCGCAAGCGTATGCTGCTCGCGGAACGCGGTATCGCCGATCTCGAACAAAAGGTCGATACGCTGATCACGATTCCAAACGAGCGTATCCTTCAGATGATCGAGAAGCGCACGCCGCTCCAAGAGGCGTTTTCCTACGCCGACGACGTTTTGCGCCAGGGCATTCAAGGGATCACCGATCTCATCACGCAGCCCGGCCTCATCAATCTCGATTTTGCCGACGTGAAGACCATTCTCAGCGACGCGGGTTCGGCGATGATGGGGATCGGCGAAGGCACGGGCGAGCATCGTGCCGCTGACGCCGCTCAAAAAGCAATCGCATCGCCGCTGCTCGAGACGACGATCGAAGGCGCGCGCGGGGTGATCTTCAACATTACGGGCGGACCCGATCTTGCGATGTACGAGGTCAACGAGGCTGCCGAAATGATCGCGCGTGCCGTCGATTCCGACGCGCAGATCATCTTCGGGGCTTCGATCGATCCCACGATGAAAGAGAAAGTCCGCATCACGGTGCTTGCCGCCGGTTTCGGTGCGCGCCGCGCGTACGATCCCTCCGCATCGGCCTTCTCGTTCGAACCGAAATTCGAAAAAGTCGCGCCCGTCAACATGGACGACATCGAAGTCCCGGCGTTCTTGCGTTACCGTAGCTAAAGAGCTACTCCGCGAACGGGACTCGTGCGAACGGTCCCGTTCGCGTCCGCTTCGGCGGTTGTCGACGACGCCGCCGTGCGTACCACCCAATCTTCGAAGCGCGAATCGTCGCAAACGGCGACGTTAAAGCGCATCCAAGGCGAGGCATCGAGATGCGGACGGAAGATGGTGCCCGGCGCGAGCAGGATGCTCTCACTCGAGGCGCGCTTCGCCAGTTGCGCGGAATCCTCGATGTTTGGAAACCGCGCCCAAACGAACATTCCCGCCCGTGGATTCCCGAAAATTTCGACACCGCTTCGTTCAAACGTCCTGCAAAGGTTGCTACGCGCTACATCGAGGCGCTGCTGGAGCCGCGTGAGATATTTTCGGTAGTGCCCTTCGGTGAGCATCGCGTAAACGACGCGTTCGACGAATTGGGAACTCGTGATGCTCGTGAGCATCTTGACGTCGGCGAGATCGGTCGCGAGACCGGCCGAGCACGCGATGAAGCCCATGCGCAGACTGCCCGAGAGCGTCTTCGAGAAACTGCGCGTATAGATGACACGTTCGAGTTGGTCGAACGCGGCGAGTCGCGGCGTCGGCGTTGCCTGGAGATCGGCGAAAATGTCGTCTTCGACGACGCGGAACCCGTAGCGTTCGGCGATCTGTAGAACCTTGAAGCTCACGTGCGAGCTCATGTCGGTGTTCGTCGGATTTTGCATGACGGATTGTGTGAAGTAGACTTTCGGGCGGTGCTGGGCGGCGAGGCGTTCGAGGCTCTCGACGTCGGGTCCCTCGGAGGTCCGCGGAACGGCTAGCATGCGCACGTTGCTGAGCCGCAAATTGCCGAAGAGGTTGTAATATCCGGGGTCATCGACGAGCGCGCAATCGCCGGGCGCGAGGAGTCGGCGAATGATGAGTTCGAGCGCGTGGCTGGTACTCTCGGTCAGAATGATTTGCGAGATATCCGCGCGGATGCCCATCTCGCCGAGGACCAAGGCGAGATGTTCGCGCAGCGGCGTATATCCGTACGGGTTTCCGTAAGCGACGACGTGGGGACCCTCATGCCGCGCGATCGCGGCGATGACCCGACGCACGCCTGCTTCTTCGAGCCAACTATTCGGCAGCCATGGGCCTCCCGCGAGCAAGAGGTTCTCGTCGGCATTGAGTAGGCGCCGAATGAGCCATACGAGGTGCTCGTTCTGCGCGTGTTGCGACCCCGCCGTCGGGCCCTGCGATATCGTTTCGCGTGAAATCGGCTCGCGGGTCACCGCGAAGAAACCCGCCCCGCGACGCGGTTGGAGATATCCCATCGCTACTAAACGATCGTAGGCCTCGACGACCGTAAAACGGCTGAGACCGTGGCTTTTCGAAAGGCCACGAATCGACGGCACTTTCGCTCCACCGACGAAGCTGCGGTCGTCGATCGCTCGCGCGATACCGTCGACGACTTGGTCGACCAACGGACGCTGGTCGTCTCTTTCGATCGCAATCTCAAGCATACTACCCTCGCAGACAAAAGTGGCCTCGTCTTTTCGCCAGTACAGTCAGGATCTGTCATCTCGAACTGTCTATGTCGACCGTAACGATTGTGGGGTAGGGTAGCCCTACTGTCAACTCGCGATCGAAACGCGACGGCGTCGCGTGGCGATCGCATCTTTTACGAAGATGGAGCTCTCATGAAACACCTCGCCTACGTCGCGATGTTATCTTTCGTCGGTACGCTCGCAGCGAGTGCGTCGTCTGCCACGGCGGCCGGCGAGCCGACGATCGTCATGGCCGATGCAGCGACGTTCGGCGCCGCACCGAAGCCCTATCCCGCGGACACGAAAATGGCCGTGCTTTCAGGCGATCCCTCCAAGGTGGGGGCCCGTTATACGGTACGCCTCAAGATTCCCGATGGGACGAGGCTCCCCGCGCACACGCATGGTGACAGCGAGGACGTCACGGTCATCAGCGGCACGCTCCTCGTCGGCGTCGGCTCGGCGTTCGACGCCGGAAAGATGATCGCGCTTACGGCGGGTTCGTACGCATCGATTCCGTCGGGAACGCCGCACTACGCGATGGCAAAGGGCGAGACGGTCGTCCAAGTCAACGGTGTCGGCCCCGCATCGATGAGCCTGACCGCCCCGTAGCGGCACGGCGCGACGGTGTGGCGGCAAGAGCGAACGCGAAGAGTTCGCTCCGCCACCGCGAAACGCGACGCATGACGACGACGAGTCCTATCGCAGCCGACGTAGCCGACCGCGCCATCGAGATTCGTCGCGAAATTCACCGCCATCCCGAACTCGGGTTCGAAGAACATCGGACCGCCGCGATCATCGAGCGCGAACTCGACGTACTCGGGATCGAACATCGCCGTATCGCAAAGACGGGCGTCATCGGAATCGTGCGCGGCGCGCGGCCAGGAAAAGTCGCGGGCTTGCGCGCCGATATGGATGCGTTGCCGCTTACCGAAAAATCCGGTGAATCGTGTAGTTCTGAAGTTCCTGGCAAGATGCACGCTTGCGGTCACGACGCGCATACGGCGATGTTGCTCGGTGCGGCGCGCGTGTTGCATGCCGATCGTGAGAATCTCCACGGCACGACGGTCTTGCTCTTTCAGCCCGCAGAAGAAGGCCCCGGCGGCGCGTTGCCGATGATCGAAGAAGGCGCGATGGACGATCCGCACATCGATGCAGTTGCGATGCTACACGTCGACGTGCGGCTCGAGACGGGAACGGTCGGCTTCATTCCCGGGGCGTGCAACGCCGCAGCCGACGAATTCCATGTGACGATCGAAGGTCGCGGAGGCCACGGCTCCGCACCGCACAACGCCGTGGATGCGATCCCTGCGGCGGCCGCAGTCGTGCTCGCTCTGCAGAACATCGCAGCACGCGAAACGGACCCCTTCGCGACGGTCGTCGTTACGATCGGCACGATCGAGGGCGGTTACCGGAACAATATCATCGCCGATCGTGTGCACATGACCGGGACGTTTCGTTCGCAAGATCCCAAGATTCGGCTCGATCTCGAACGACGCGCGCGACGCATCGTCGAGAACGTCGCGGCTGCGTACAACGCAAAGGGCACCCTCGAAATGTTCTGGGGCTATCCTCCCGTCATCAACGATACCGAGCTCGCTGAAACATTCCGCACGTATATGGAGGAAAACTCGGCGATCCCCGTCGCGAGACCCTCGCCGACGATGGGCGGCGAAGATTTTGCGTACTTCGCACAGCGCGCACCCGGCCTCTTGATCCGCCACGGAATTCGCAATGACGCCGTGGGATCGATCCATCCGGGCCATAGCCCTCAGTTTCGACTCGACGAAAATGCGCTCGAATACGGGATCGAGACCCTGGTGGCATTCGCACGCGGCGTCGGCTCGGGGCGCGTTCGCGGAGGCCCGGGCGCCACACCGTAGGCGACCTCACATCCGGAATCGGGACATCGGAATAGTATCCTACCCACGCAGTGCCACGCGCTGGAAAGGGTTTCGATGTCCGCCGTTCTCACCCGCAAAAAGGTCAACCCCGAGCAGCAGCTCCGCGCCGCACGCGACCTCAACCTCATCGAATCGTATCGTGCGGGCCGCCGCGAGGCGTTCGATGAGCTCGTGCAATCCTACGATCAGCACGTCCGTCGCATCCTCGCACAGCTCAACGTTCCGACGGGCGACGTCGAAGATTTGGCGCAAGAAGTTTTTCTGCGCATTTTCCGCAATCTGCATCGCTTCCGCGGGCAGTCGTCGTTCTATACGTGGCTCTATCGCATCACCGTCAACGTCTTTTTCGACCACAATAAGAAGCGGAAACGTGCCGACGTACGGCTCGCGCGTCTTCAAAGCGCGCTCATCGACGTAACGAACGTCCGGCACGATGGTGAAGACCCATACTTCGCTTGCTACAACGCGCTGACGCAAGAAGAATTTTCGAAGGCGATCGACGCGCTCCCGGAAGCGTTCCGCGCTGTCGTCGCGATGCGTGAAGTTGACGACCTCTCGTACGAAGAGATCGCCGTACAGACCGGCATCTCGATCGGAACGGTCCGCTCGCGTCTGAGCCGCGCCCGAGCACGGTTAAAGGAACTCTTGCGCCCCGTGCTCGTACAGTCTGCAGCCTAAGCTCGCAATCGACCACTAGTTGTTGTGGTGGCACGCCGCTGCCACACAACTGCTAGTGGTTTTTCCATAGGTATCGAGTCATAGGGAACGAAGCTCTCGCCATGCTGGCAACTCTTTCATCGGCCGAACGCGTTTCCTCGAAAGCTCTCAGTAGCACGCAAGATCTCGCGAGCTCGCCCGAAGCGGCATTTGCGCTGATCTGCGAAGTCGAGAAGTGGCCGGTTTGGCTTTCGTTCCTGACGAACGCCCGCCGCCTCGACGAACACGCTCCGCTCGCTCTCGGAAGCGAGATCGCCGTGCGAAGCGCGATTCCCGGAGATTCCGAGGAGCTGTACGAGGTCGATCAGATCCTCGATGGGCACATCGTGTCGCTCGTCGGCGCGTACTCGGTCCGGCGGCGGATCGATTTTCGCATCGAACGCAAGTCTGAACGATCGAAACTCCTCGTCCGCGTGGATTATCCCGCGTACGGGGGCGTCGTTGGCGCGTTCATCGATCGACTCACCGCTCGGCGTCGGCTCGAGAGCGCGCTCGACGAATCGTTATTACACTTCAAGGGCCTCGTGGAATATCGCGACGTGCCCAAAGACGATCTGCTAGCCGATTTTTAGCAGTCGTTGACGCGAACTGCCAACCACAGTATACTCGGGGCTGCGAATTCGCCTCGACCGTTCTAGGAGATAAGGGTGCCGATCTACGAGTATCAATGTGCCGCGTGTGGTACCGTCACCGATATCAAGCACGGGTTTAAAGAGACGGCGAACGAGTCGTGTCCCAAATGTGGGAGCGCGGATCTCAAGCGCCTTTTCAATCCTGCGGGCATCGTTTTCAAGGGCTCGGGTTTCTACGTGACCGACTCGCGCAAAAGCGAAGCCAAGAGCGAAACCAAAAGCGAAGCGAAGAGCGAAACCAAAAGCGAATCGTCCTCGGCAAAAGGTGGAGACGCGGCGGCGTGAGCCCGATTCCGCACCTCGATCTCATCATTTTTGGGATCGGGCTCGTCGCTGGGATCGCGTTGCTCGCGTTCGGGGCTCTGCGCCTCAAGAACATCGCCGATCCGCTCAAGGTGCGTGTCGACGGCTATGTCGATCTCCCCATCAAGGGATATGTCGACCGCGCGATGACGAAGGTCGAGCGCGCTTCGCAGAGTATCGGGCGTGCGCCCGGACTCATCTATCGCGCGCAAGCCGCACGGCGCGATTCGGCAAATGCCTTCTCGAAAATCACCGCCGTGCTCACGACGCCGACGTCCCTTTGGCGCCTGGGCGAAGTGATCGTGACGGGCAAAACGCGCTCGTAAGCGCGGTCTAGGGAAGGTGGGATTCGAACCCACAAGAGCGTAAGCTCAATCGCTTTTGAGGCGATCGCGTAGACCGTTCCGCCACTTCCCCGCAGTTTCTCACGCTATTCGCGCGACACATACGCGGCCCTTGCTTACGGCGAGTCGGCACTTGCGGAACCGACGATTGCGCGCGCCGCCTCGATCGAATCTGCGTGCTCGTAACCGAAGCGCAGATGCGCACCCGCGCGTGCGGCGGCGCTCGGAGCGAGCCGGATGCGCGCGACGATCGAATATCGCTGCGTCACGATCGCGGCCTCTTCGATGTCGCTCGCTCGCCACGCGATCGTTGCGAGTTCGTGCGTCGCGGTATCGTAGAAGCCGAGTGCGTTCCCGCGTTCCACGCGAAGCGTCGTGTCGGGTGCGAACGCGATGGGATCGGGAAGCAAAATGCGCCGCGTCGACATCTCGCTTCCGTCGCCGACGCCAAGTGATGTCACCGAAACGCCGCGTTGAAGCGGTAGCTGCTCGAGCGTGCCGATCTCGGCGCGGACGATCGCGTCGAAGGAACGCGCGCCACGATGGAGCGCGAGCGTTCGGGTGAATCGTGCTCCGTTCGGGATAACGTCGGGTGCATCGTAGGTGAAGGAGGCGGTCGCAGCCTCGGGCCCGCCGCGCAGATCCGAGACGGTGTAGGTCCGATTGAACGTCCCTGCGGGAAATTGATGCGTGTATTTGGCGATGCGATCGGTCGTCGAGATCGGCGGTTCGATCGCGACATCGTCGCGTAACGCGCCGACGGAGGTAAAGACGTTGCGCCCCGTCGCGTCGTCCTCGAAAACGAATGCTCGTGCGCCGGCATCGGGCGCGACGACGATGCGGACGAGTCCGTTATCGAGCACGATTGCGGCACCGCCATCCGCGAAGACGTCGCGCGCGTAGGCGAGCGTGCCCGATGCTACGGTTATAAATGATTCGGTCATCGGTAAGGCCGCGTCGCTGCGGATCGGCACGAAAGGCGTCGTCGCGTTTACGGATCGCGACGTTGCTGCGACGTTCGTACACGCGACGTCTCGTGTGTTTTCGTCGTAGGTCAGCGTCGACGTACGGGTACCGCGGGCGAAGAAGGGTTCGCATGCGGCGCGAACGGCGCGTTCGGTCGCGATGCCGACCGCATCGGTCGCTCGGAGACGTACGCCGATCGGCGCGATCAGCCCGCGACGCGCGGGGACGATGAAGCGGGGCAACGTGACGCGACCGCGCGACGTCAGCACGGAGCCTGCCGAGACGACGAGCGCTGAGGCACTGTAATTTGGCACCATAAGGAAGCCATCGAAGCGGCCGCTAGCGTCGCGAGCGAAGCTCGCCCCGGGAATATTCTCGACGACGGCGCTCCGATGTGCCTGGCGCATCGCACGTGGGAGTGCGGTCGCGTCGGATGGGCCCGAGACGACGACGCCACCGCGCGCGCGAAACGCTGCGAGCTTCGTTGCGACATCGGCCGAATAGGCCGGCGTCGCCGAACCGACCGGAAGCACGAGGACGTGATAGCGCGCGAGCGCGCGCGCATCGAGCGCGTGCGGATCGACGAGCGTACACGCGAGACTCGCATCGCGGCACACGCGCTGCGCATCGATCGTGCGCTCTTCGATATCGCCGTAGCGCGCGTTCGTAAGATCGGCGATCTCGAAACTCGCACCGAGATACGCGATCGCCACGTCGATCTGCGGACGTGCGGCTGCAAGTTCGGGACCGAGTGCGCGCACGAGGGCACCGATCCGCGCCGTCGGTTCCGCTCGCGCCGCGCGCGTCCCATCGAGTGTGAGTGCGGCGTCCCAAGCGTAAAACCCATTGGAGAACGGCGCTTCCCAGCCTGCGGGCGCGAGCGTATCCTGTGCGGGAAAATTCACGATACCGCGGACGCCGAGGCCGAGCATCGACGTCATCGCAAGTTCGGTATTGCTCGGATCTGCCGGCCTCGGCCGGGTATCGCCCGGCCCGGCGAGCCAGCCTGCTTGAAATTCACTCGCCATCAGCGGCTGATCCGGGCGCGTGTGCAAGAGCGCGGTCGAAAATTCGAGTTGCGCGCGATCGTGTTCGCCGATCGCGTACGCATCGCTCTGATACCAGTTGCCCATCGCCCAGACGGGCGACGACGCCGTTACTTTCATCTGGTACGTATTGATAAACGTCAAGACGTTCGGGGCCGTCGCATCGCGCACGACGGTTTGCAGCGATTCGAGAAAACGCACGAGATTGGGTGCGGGATAGGTTTGGTTGTTGATGTAGGCGCCCTGATCGTCGTCGAGGGCGACGGCGAGAACGCGGTCGGCGACGGGTGCGCACTCAGCCATCACGCGTCGCAACCAACGCGTCGCGTAGGTCATGTGTGTGGCGTTGCGCATCCACTCCGCCGCTGCATCGTCGGAATGCGCGTTCTGCAACGTCGCGGTAGCGGGATAGCGACCTTCGAGAATATCGTGCAGCGGCATCGCGTATTCGGCACGTGCGAGGAGCCACGCGGGATAACCACCGTTGCGCCATTCGTTGCGCACGACGGGTCCCGGCCGGAGCAAGATCTGAAAGTCGAGCACCCGTGCGAGTCGCAAGACTTCGTGTAGATCGCGCCGAGGGCTCGTGCGGCCGTCGAAGTCGAAGTCGCCGGAGCTGAGCTCGTGCCAATTCCACGGCACGTAGAGATCGAGGGTGTTGATGCCGAGATTGCGCAGCGCGAGCATCGCGGGGTGCCACTGCTCGCGCGGCAGTCGCTCGTAAAAAAACGCCGCACCGTAGACGAAAAACGGTTTGCCGTCGACCGTGAACGTCGCCTCGCCGTCGCGATCGACGATTGCAGCGTGGCCCCAGGTCGGTGCGGCCGATGCATTCTCCGCCATCGCTACAACGTTCGTTCCCGCAATGACGGCCAATGCGAACGCGATCGCGGTCGCGTTGCGAACGAACGGCCACTGTGCGCTGCGCCGCGCGTTCCATAAAAAGACGACGACGCCGACGCCGAGCGAGACGAGGCCGAAGAGTATTGCGTTCGTACCCGACGAGAAAAAGATGTAGACCCATCCGACGAACGCGACGATCGCGGGCAACGGATAGAGCCACATCCGGTAGGGTGCGCGAACGCCGCGGCGGCGCAAGAGTGCGAGCGCGACGAGTTGCGCGAGGCTCTGCACGATCACGAGGCCGGCCGTTAGCGCGTTGATCACGTCGCCGAGTGAGAGAAAGCATGCGGGCAGCGCGAGGAGGCCGATCGCGAGGAGCGAGACGCGTGGAAATTTCCCGCGTTCGTCGAGCGTTGCGAACGAGCGCAAGAAGACACCGTCGAGTGCTGCGGCATAAGGGATGCGCGAATAGCCGAGGAGATTTCCGAACGTCGATGCGAACGCGGTCGCGAGGATCGCGAGCGTGACGATACGCGCGGGCGTGCTGCCCCAAACGCGCTCGACGACGATCGAGGCCACGTAGTTCGCGGCGTCGGGGATCGCGCCGCCCGGTGTCTTGGGAACGAGTTCGGTCCACGGTACCACGCCGAGCACGCCAAATTGGAGCGCGACATAAAGCGCGGCGACGAGCGCGATCGCGATGAGAACCGAGCGCGGTAGCACCCTCGCGGGCGCGATGACTTCGCCGCCGACCGTGCACGATTGTCCGTAACCGTAGTAATCGTAGAGCGTGATGACCAACGCCGGGCCGAGGCCGGCCGCGAGCGCCGCGCCGAATCCGACATGTGGGTCGGCTGCGAGGGATTGCTTGAAGTTCGCATGCGCGAAGGCCGCGACGATGACGGCCCCGAGGGTTGCGATTGCAACACCCGCGAGGCCCACGCCAATCGCTCCAATCACATCGATGCGACGATAGAGCAACACGAGCGTGAGAATGCCGACCGCTGCGGCGACCATGCCTTGGAGATGCGCGTCGCTGCCGAGTGGCGCATAGAGGTAACCCGCGTAGTGTGCGAAGCCGATATAGCCGCTCGCGAGCAAGAGCGGCCCCGAGAGCACGATCTGCCACGCGAAGAGAAACGCGAGCATCCGGCCGAACGTATCGCGCCCGAAAGCCTCGCGTAAGAAGACATACGTTCCGCCCGATGCGGGAAAGAGCGAGCCGAGTTCGGCGAACGCGAGCCCGTCGCAAGCCGCGACGAGCGCGCCCACGATCCACGCCACGTACGCGCTACTCCCGTGTAGCGTTGCGATGACGAGCGGGATCGTGATGAGCGGCCCGATGCCGATCATCGTGATCGCGTTGATCGCGACCGCGCCGCGCAGACCGAGACCGCGAATCATCATCGCCGTTGTATCGCGGCGCGGGAGCGTCGTCCTGTGTCCGCTAATGCGCACACGCGTGGCTACGAGCGATCTCGGACGACTGTTGCGCCTCGAAGGCGACGTACATATCGACTTCATCGATTCGCCGGCTCTCGCCGGGAATGCGCTCGGCGATCCGTCGGTGCGACCCCTCGCCATCTACACGCCGCCCGGTTTCGATCCATCCGGATCCAAGCGGTACCCCGTCCTCTACGTTCTCCACGGCTACACGGGCGATGTCGCGGCGCTCGTCGCCGCGAGGCCCTGGGAAACCAATGTCGTCCAATGGGCGGATCGCCTCATCGCGCGCGGTGCGATGAGGCCCGTTCTGCTCGCGATCGTCGATGGCAACACGCGATTGGGCGGTTCGCAGTACGTCGACTCGATCCACAACGGCGACTATGCGACCTACGTCGTGCGCGACGTCGTCGCGCACATCGATGCCACCTATCCGACCGTCGCTCGCGAAGACGGCCGCGCGGTACTGGGCAAATCTTCGGGAGGCTTCGGCGCGCTCTATCTGACGATGGTGCATCCCGGCATCTTCGCCGCCTTCGCGTCGCACAGCGGCGATGCGAACTTTCGCGGCGCGTACATCGGTGAGTTCGCGGCAACGCAGCGCGTCCTCGAGGCCCACGGCGGCAGCATGGAGCGTTTCGTCGCGGCATTCGAAGCGAAGCCCAAACGCTCGCATGCGGAGATGACGGCGATCATGATGCTCGGCCAGGGCGCCGCGTATTCGCCGCTCGCGCGCGAAGCATTTGCATTCGAGATGCCCTTCGATCTCGCAACGGGCGAATTGCGCGAGGACGTCTTCGCTCGTTGGCTCGCTTTCGATCCAGCCGAAATGTGCTTGACCAAGCGCGACGAACTCGCGCGCTTGCGTTTACGTTATCTCGACTGCGGGCGTCGCGACGAGTACGGACTCGACACGGGTGCGCGCATCTTCGCAGGCCGCGTCCGCGCGTTCGGACTCGGAGTTCGGCACGATGAATTCGACGACGATCATCGCAACGTCGGCTATCGGTATGCCGAGTCGCTGCCCGCTCTCGCTCACGTTTTGGAGACTCGTTAAGTGCCCGACCTTTTCGCATCCGTCGCGCTCGCATCGCTCGTCGCAGCGCTCGCATCGCCCGCGCCCGTAACGACCGCCGTTCCGACGCCCGCTCCGGCACCGACGGTCGATCCCCTTGCCTACGACGATCCGGGCATGCACTTTCGCGCACCCGACGGATGGAAGCGCATCCAACTCGTCGATGCATCGAACGATCCGAGCGCTAAAGTCCCCGCTGCCGTCTTCACCTATCACGGCGACCGCAACGACGCGCGCACGATCGTCATTTCGATCGAGCCTTACAGCGGGACGCTCGAAGGCCTGGAAGTTTCGAAAGAATCCGAGTTACGCAGTACGGCCGATGGCACGTTTGTCGATCGCAAAACGAAGATCGTTCTCGGTAACGGGATGCCCGGCTATGCGATCAAGGTGAGCCAACCATCGGGCCCGGCGGGACACCAGTTGCGACGGTACGACTACGTGATCTACGATCTCGCGCGCTCGATCGACGTTGCATTCATCGGCCGCTATGGTGATTTCGAAGATCGCGATGTGGAAGCCGCACTTTCGACGCTTTCGGTCGTCGTCTACCCGCGCGTGCGTCGCTGACCCAACGGCGTGAACCCTCGCGACGAGGAGGCGTCTCGAAGTGCGTCGCTCGAATTTCGGCAGCCGAGGAAGCATCCATCGCGGCATCGTGTGAGTCTTACGACACAGAACGCACCGAAATCTGGAGACGATGATGGCAACCGACCTTCGCAATGGGACCGATTTTCCGCGTCGCGGGCGCGATACGCTCGGCGAATACATGTGGATTTTGCGTGCCTTCGATAAAGCGCGAGCCGCCGCGGATAACACGCTTCACGACTATATCTATCCGTGCCCGATGGATAAGGGCGTCTTCGAACGTTGGGGTCTTACGGTAAGCGAGTTCGATTTCGCCGTGCGCGAACATCGCACCGACGAAGCGATTCTCGCGTGGTTGCAAACGCGCGTCGATGCGTCGCACCGCGATGCGGCAAACGCCTGGCTCACGGGCGATAAATCGGCTAGCCTCGACCGCCAAGATTCCGAAGAAGGCGTCGTCGCCGCGTAACGTAAAAGCGAGTCGTGATGGCACTTCCACGCCTCGGATTCATCGCAGCCCTCCTCGCAACCGCACTCGCGAGCTGCGGACCCGCAATTCCCCCGGCCGGAAATTATGCGACCGTCTCCGGTCGCGTAACCGATGCCGCGACTGGTGCCGGGATCGCTAATGCGACCGTCACCGTCAACGTCGTGCTCGCGGCGACGACCGACGCGTCGGGGAATTTTCGGATCGTCAACGTCCCGACGGGTTTGTGGGATTACAACGTGACGGCGCCGACCGGCTTCATCAGTCCCGGAGCCGTCGATAACCCGCCGCCCCTGATGCCGGGCGAAGCGCGCACGATCACGATCCTTTTGACCCATCGCTGATCGTCGCAAGGGTGCGATCGTCATCGCGCCCGACAAGTTCAAAGGCAGTCTCACCGCGATCGAAGCCGCCGATGCGATCGCGCGCGGGATCCGCCCCATCGCGCCGACATGCGAGTTACGGATCGTGCCGATGGCCGATGGCGGCGAAGGCACGGTCGATGCCTTTCTCGCCCTTCCGACGTGGCGAGCAATGGTCCGTGACGTGCGCGGGCCACTGGGCGACCCCGTTCGAGCGGTCTTTGCATTCGATGGGACGCGGGCGATCGTCGAGATGGCGAGCGCGTCGGGCCTCGCGCTCGTCGATACGGCACGGCGCGATCCGATGCGCGCGTCCACCTACGGCACGGGCCAACTCGTCGTCGCCGCACTCGATGCGGGTGCTCGCGACATCGTCGTCGCTCTCGGCGGCAGCGCGACGAGCGACGGCGGTGCGGGCATGCTCGCGGCGCTCGGCGCTCGTCTGCTCGATGACCACGATTGCGAACTCGCACCCGGCGGCGCAGAGCTCGCGCGCTTGGCGCGTATCGATCTCGAGCATCTCGACGCGCGGCTGCGCGACGTAACGATCGCAGTCGCAGCCGACGTCGATCATCCACTCGTGGGGCCGCGCGGAGCGAGCGTCGTCTTCGGGCCGCAAAAAGGCGCGACGCCGGGTGACGTCCGCGCGCTCGATGCGGCATTGACGCGGTTCGCCGATATCTCCGCGGCGACGCTCGGATTCGATCGTCGCGACCTCGCCGGTGCGGGTGCGGCCGGCGGTCTCGGATTTGCGTTTGCGGCGTTTGCGAACGCGCGTATCGCACCCGGCGTCGCGCTCGTTGCCGAGATGCGCGATCTGCACGGCGCGATGCGTGGAGCGGCGATCTGCTTTACCGGTGAAGGATCGATCGACGCGCAAACCCTCGGCGGAAAGACGGTCCTCGGCGTCGCGTCGATCGCGCGCGATGCGGGCGCGCGCGTCGTCGCGTTCGGTGGACGCGTGACGGCAGATGCCGAAGCGAGCCTCGCCGAGCGTGGCATCGTCGCCGTCCCGATCGCCGATGGACCGCTCGCCGTCGAGCGCGCGTTTTCAGACGCACCGATGTTACTCGAACGCGCCGCGCGCCGAATCGGTCGCCTCTTGCTCGAGAGTGAGCCCTAGTTAGCGTGCCGCTTCGACTTCGGCGGTTGGAGCCGTAGGTGCGGATTGAACCGTTGCGATCGGGCGCACGAATGACGACCGTTGCGCGACGTGTTCGTCGATGAGTTTGAGGATGACGTCGGCGAGTCGCGCGGGGTCGTGGCGCACGGTCGAAGTCTCGCTTACGACGTTCGCGCCGATCACACGCAAACCCATCGCCTCGATCTCGGCGCGATCGGGTTTGACGGGAATCTGGCCTTCTACCGCATAGGCTTCGAGGAGACGTCGGAGCGGTTCTTCGTTGATGACGACCGTGTCGCAAATGCTGCGTTCGGTCTGTTCCAAGAGCGCGCGCACGTGGGCGGAGGCAGTGAACGCGTCGGTCTCACCCGGTTGCGTCATCACGTTGCAAACATAGACTTTGAGCGCACCCGAGCGTGCGACGGCCTGCGCGATTCCGTCGACTAAAAAATTCGGAAGGATCGAGGTGTAGAGACTGCCGGGGCCGAGCACGATGGCGTCTGCCGTTTCGATCGCTTCGAGCACTTCGGATGGGGGTCGCGCGCCTGCAGGCTCGAGCGAGAGGCGCACGATCGGTTCGTGCGATTTCGAGATGTTCGTCTCGCCGCGGACGACCGTTCCATCGGCGAGCGTCGCGCAGAGCCGTACGGTCTCGAGCGTCGCGGGTAAGACCCGGCCCTTGATGTTGAGGACGCGACTCGATTCTTTTACCGCTTTATCGAAATTGCCCGTAATGCCCGTCATCGCGGCGAGAAAGAGATTACCGAACGAGTGACCCGTGAGCCCTTCGCCCTCGCTGAAGCGGTATTGAAAGAGATCGGTCACGAGCGCTTCGTCGTCGGCGAGGGCGACGAGACAATTGCGGATATCGCCCGGCGGTAAGATGCCGAGCTCTTTCTGCAAGCGTCCGGAGCTGCCACCGTCGTCGCTGACGGTGACGACGGCGGTGAGGTTCGTCGTCGAGCGTTTGAGGCCGCGCAAGAGCGTCGAGAGCCCGGTGCCGCCGCCGATCGCGACGATTTTATAGCCCGTGCGCAAGCGCCGATCGAGGAGCGCGTCGACGATATCTTCCCGGCCCTTGGGCGCGATCGCGACGACGATGGAGCGAATGAAGAGGCCGATGCCGAGATAGATCATCGCGAGCCCGAGGGCGACGAAGACGTACGAGAGGACGTGCAACGGCACGCCGAAATCGGCCATGACCGCATCTACGTACTCGTTGAACGGGAGATGCGCACCCTCGGCGACGAGCCACCGCGTCGCGCCGTTGAAGGTGAGCAGCGCGCCCACGACCGCGAGCACGAGCCAGCGTTTGACGCCGAGCCCCGGCGTGAACCAACGCATGAACCGCCATGCCGCGTTCATGCGGTAACGAGCTCGCGATTGGTGCGCTCGACGACGATCGCGTCGTGGCCCTCGAGATGCGAGGCGAGGCGACCGCCCACATACACGGAACGATGGCGCCCGCCCGTACACCCGATCGCGATCGTCAACCGCGACTTGCCTTCACCGACGTAAAGCGGAATGAGGAAATCGATCATGCCGAAGAGATGATCGAGAAACGGTTCGGTTTCGGGAAGTGCTTCGAGATATTTCATGACCAAACGATCGGTGCCGCAGAGCTCTTTGAGTTCGGGCACGTAATTTGGATTGAGGAAGAAGCGCACGTCGAAAACGAGATCGGCATCGAGCGGCACGCCGTACTTAAAACCGAACGCGACGACATGCACGGCGAGACGATGCGGCCGTCCTTCGTTCGCGTACGCTGCGCGCACGCGGCTTTTGAGCGTCGCTTGCGTGAGATGCGTCGTATCCCAAACGCGAGTCGCGCGCGCGCGAATGCTCGCGAGCGCCTCACGTTCGCGAGCGATGGCATCGGAGAGGCTTCCAGGTCCGTCGAATGGATGGCGCCGGCGCGTCTCGCTATAGCGGCGCACGATCGCATCGTCGCTCGCATCGAGAAAGAGCAGGTCGTATGAAATGCCGCTCGCTTCGAGATCTTCGAGTGCCGTAAGCGCCTCGCCGAACGGACCGCGAACGCGAACGTCGAGCGAGAGCGCGACGCGGGCGATACCGGCTTTCTTCGCTAGCGTCACGAGGTCGCGCGCGAGCGCGGGTGGCAGATTGTCGACGCACGTATAACCGAGGTCTTCGAACGACTTCATCGCCTGACTCTTCCCGGCGCCGGAAAGGCCCGTGACGACCACGAAACGGGGGAGGGTCATCGACCGAGGCCGGAGCGCGAGCGCATGAGTTTCTTTTCGCCTGAAAAAGCCAACGCCCTTATTCCCGTTCTCGCACCGCTCATCGACGAGCTGTGGGTGAAGCGGCGCGAACTTGCCATCAAGCTTTTGGAGCAAGACCCGGAGCTGCGAAAAGCGGGTGGTCGCGCGGGTTCATCCGCGGCCGAACGGCGCGGCGAGACGCGTCGAGCGGGAGAACTCAAAGCCGAGATCGTGCGCATCATTAACCGGATCGAAGCGTACGGTTGTGTCATGAAAGACATCGATCTCGGCCTTCTCGACTTCCCAGCCTTACGTGCGGGGCGCCCCGTCTATCTCTGCTGGAAATCCGGCGAAACGACCGTCGAACACTGGCATGGGACCGACGAGACCTTCGTCAAGCGTAAGCCGATTGACCCGTCGTCGTAATTAGGCGGGGACGGCCGTCGCGTCGACCTTGATGAAGTCTTCGGCAAGACCCTGAAGGCGCACGTCTCCGAATTCGACCGTATAGGCTCCGGCTTCGAGACTCTTCACTTCGCCTGTCTCGGGGACCGTCGCCAGTTGCGGGATCTTCGCGCGAATTTCGTCGGGAAGGCGGACCTTGTCGCCGACTTCGAGGCTGCCCGTCGCGAAGAGCTTATCGAGTTCTTCCATGAGCATCGGGAGCGGGATACCGTAACCTTCGGAAACCTGTTCGATCGTTTCCGTCTCGCTGATCGCGCAATTCGAGCAACCGCCAAGATGGAATTTCGCGAAAACGCGACGGGCCCCGGCGTGCGTTTTGAACGCTTCCTGAACCGTCATGCCTTTGTTGAAGTGAGCGCTCAACCGATACTCTCCGTAGAAGATGTCGCGGCCACGGATGGGCCGCTCGCGTACTTATTAGCTCTGACCGGCGCGCGCGCCTCGGAGTTGCGGCGTACCGCCGAGAAGAGACGGTGCGAAGGCCGCCTATAAGCCGGATTCTGTACCGCTTGCGCGGCGGCAGCCATCTATCTGGGGCGATCGTTGCCGAGCGCCTCGGTGCGATGGAACTCGTTCGGACGGGCCGTCCGGTCTCCGAGGAGACGATCGAGCGATCTTGCTTCGCGTGGGGTTTACCCGCGTCCGCGTCTCCGCGAGCCGCCGTGAGCTCTTACCTCACGATTTCACCCTTGCCTCGAGACGAGGCGGTTTGTTTCTGTGGCACTTTCCTTCGGGTTACCCCGACAGGCCGTTAGCCTGCACGCTGCCCCGTGAAGCCCGGACTTTCCTCACGTTCGAAAACGCGCGACTGCCCGGCGACCTTCGCATGTCGGAGTGTAGCATTTCCGTATCGGAAAATTCGCCGTTTCCGTCGCGACCGCGTCCGATCACGGCTTGCGAGAAGCCGTTGCCGGCTCGACGGGATCTGGTTCGATTCTTTCGGGACGAGGCGCTGCCGAGTCTTCGCGCCGTCCTCCGGCACCGATCGGGCACCGCGTAAACGCCGGCGATTCCGAGAGGTCCACGTCGCAAGTCTGCGAATGGGCATCGGTCGGTCCGGGGTTTTTGGGGGCATAGCTCAGTTGGTAGAGCATCACGCTGGCAGCGTGAGGGTCAGGAGTTCGAGTCTCCTTGCCTCCACCAGAATCTCACGCGAGCGGGGTCCGTCGCTAGACGATCCCGGCGCGAATGGCGTGCACAGCGGCCTGCGTCCGTGCCGAGATGTTGAGTTTCGAGAAGATGCGCGACACGTGATTTTTCACCGTCTTCTCGGAAAGATGGAGACGTGCGCTGATTTCCTTGTTCGCGAGGCCCTCGGCGATGAGTTTGATGACTTCGGACTCACGTGCGGAGAGTTCGAGGATATCGGGCTTGCCGCCGCTCTGGCTACGCCGACGTAAGAGTCCGCCCGCGACACGTGGGTCGACGTACGACTGCCCCTCAGCGACCGTCTTCATCGCGCGAATCAACTCCGGTGGTGAAATATCTTTGACGATATACGCTTCCGCGCCATGAGCGAGACAGCGTTGCATCATCTCCGGTGAAAGATGCATCGAGAGTACGCAGACGCGCGCTCCCGGTGCGGCCGTCGTGCAAGCGACGATCGTTTGCGCGACGTCGACGGGTTGACCGTCGAGATCGATGACGATGAGGTCGGGCTTCCCCTGCGCGAGCGCCTCGACGTTCGGCGTCCGGTAGTCGCCGAGTACCGTGAAGGCCCCGTCCTCGGCGAAGATGCTGCAAAGAGCCTTGGCGAAGAGAACCTGAGACTCGATGACCGCGACGCGCAGTCCAGCGACAGCCACTCGATTACTCTTCCTCGCGATACCCGATGCGCGGCGGCATTTCCGGAGCGCGTCGAAACGAGGGCGCGAGCCGGGATGAAACGATAAATTTGCGACCTACCTTGAAGTAAGACGGCCGCTAAGGACCTTCGGATTCCGGGGATGCTCGGCTTTCCCCGCTTGCTCTGTAAAAGCTATTTCAGACCATGGCATGATTCATCGCCTCCGGGCTCGATCGAGACTCCGGCCACGAGGGCTCGAGTGCAACAGCGTGCGGACCGAGCCCGAATCGATGTCGCCCATCTCGAAGGGTGATCGAAGCGCCTCACGGCATTGATGGCGTCATGTCGATGGTACGTCAGCCGCTCGACCCACGTCCGAGGGTTACGATCCGCGGGCGTATGTGCGCGAAGACGTTGCCGCACGCACGATCGTCGGTGGGCAAGATCTCGATCGCATATTTCAAAAACGCTTCTTCGCCGTCGCGTTTGTGAAGGATCTCGTCAAGATAAAAGAACCCATCGCATGGCCGCCATGGAAGAAACCTCAAATGGCGTTTGACCCAATGCGTTAGGCCCCAATGGGACTCATCGGCCGAACCTTTCGAGCGTAGATTTACGAGGTCTGTATGTCCATTGCTAGAGCGCAACAATTCCTATTTCGGAAATTCACCGCCGTTGGCGTAGCCGTTTTTATCTGTGTTGCGGGCTTTTCGACGCCCATATCCGGGGCGAGCGCAACGAGTGGCGACTATCGAATTCGCCCGGGCGATGTGCTCGAATTGACCGTTTTCGGCGAGCCGACGCTCAGTCAACCCGCGCTGAAAGTTTTGCCCGGGGGCGCCGTCGTCACGCCGCTCGCAGGGCAGGTTCGCGTCGGCGGACTCACCCCGCCGCAAGCCGGAAACGCAATCGCCCATGCGCTAGAAAAGTATCTGCGCCACCCCAAAGTTACGCTTGCCGTCTCGATCGTCAGTCCGCTCGACATTTACGTTTTAGGCAATGTAAAGCTGCCTGGTAAATATCAATTGCAACCGCAGAGTACGGTGATTGATGCGCTCGCGGCGGCCGGCGGCCTCGGTCCCGTCGATGGCGATTACCCGAACGCTCGCCTCTCGGTCGGCGACGATGTGCGCGAAGTCTCACTTCAAGATCTACTCCAAAAAGGCGATCTCTCGGGGAATGCGCCGCTTGCGAATCAGATGTCGGTGTACGTTCCGTCGCCGATCACGTTCAACGTGCAAGTTTTCGGTGCCGTCGATAAGCCGGGCGATGTCGTGATGCATCAGGGTGATCGACTCGTCATGGCGATCGCACGCGCCGGCAATAGCCCCAACTCCAATTCCGATCTCAATCGTGTCGTCGTGCGACACAACATCGGCGATGGGAAGGCCACGACCCAGACGATTAACATGTACGACGTCTACAAAAACGGCGATATCAGCAAAGACCTGGTCATGCAGAAGGGCGATTACGTCTTGGTCCCAGAGGGTCACGGAAGACATGACACGGTCTCACCGCTCTCGGGCATCCTCGGTGGATTCGGTCGCCTCTTCGGACTCTATCGCTGATGAATGGTCGCAACCGTAACGCATCGCTCGCCAACGAATCGTCCTACGCCGGGGTCGATTTCACACCCGAAGCCGGACGCGACGTAAAGGTAAGCTCCTTATGGAGAGCTTTCGAACGCCGGCGCGCGCTCTTTCTCATCGTCTTCTCGGTTTTCGTCGCCGCGGTTGCGATCGTAACGGTTTTGCAGCCGCATGCATATGCGACGCAGGTGAAGTTGATCGTCGGCGGTTCCAATGCCGACGGCTCCGCAAGAAACGCATCGCTCGTGGGGACCGGCGTGCGGGCGCTCGAGACCTATACCGATCTCATCCAGCAACTTCCCGTCGCGCGGCAAGTCGTCGACGAACTACATCTCGCGACGACGCCCGCGGTGTTATTATCTAGCGTTCGTGCGAAGCCGGTTCCCGATACCGCAATTCTCGGAATCACCGCGACGTGGGCAGATCCCGAGACCTCCGCGCGAATTGCCAACGGCTTCGCAGCTGTCTTCGTGCGACGCCAATACGACATCGTGACGCATCGGGCCGACGGCGCGATAAAATCTCTCGAAAGCGAGCTTCCTCGAGCGCGGGCGCGTTTGGTTCTGGCCCAGTCGGCGCTCTCTGCGTACCAACGGCAATCGAACATGTTCGATGTTCCGATGCAGACGACGAACCTCATTGCGAGCCAAGCCGGCTTGGATGCGCAGGGCCAACAAGCCGAGCTCGAGGGCCGCGAGGCAGCCGCGAGTCTCCAGATGGTGAAAGCCGAACTCGTGCAAACGCCGCGCACGTCGGTCGGCCAAAAAAATATCGTCCCGAATCCTGCTGCGGCACAACTGCAGTCGCAGGTCGCAACGTTGCAGTGGCAACTCAATGCAGCCCGCGCGCAGTATACCGAGGATTATCCCGCGGTAAGCGCCCTCAAGGCGCAACTCCTCGCAGCACAGCTGTCGCTGCGTGCGTTGCCACCGCAAATCCTTGGCGGGACGCAGACCGTACCGAATCCGCTCTACGAGCAGCTCTCGCAACGCGCGGTGCAACTCCACGCCGCTCTCGCCGCATCACGAGCGCAACTCGCGACGATCGCGCGACAACAACGAGACGGGCGTCCCGCGATCGATCGCTTACCCGAATCGACGCGCCGGATTACCGAATTACAACGCAATGCCAAAGCCGAGCAAGATATCTACGATGTTTTGCAACGTAAATTTCAAGAAGCGAATCTTCAAAAGCTGACGGCGGTCGGCGACGTCACGATCGCGCAGCCCGCCGACGCTCGCAACGCCGTCCAGACGCGAAATTCCGCGCTCGATATGCTGTTCGGGATCGTCGTCGGTCTCGCACTCGCGCTCGCAGCGGTCTTTCTCGCCGAGTATTTCGACGATCGATTCCGCACGGAAGAAGACATCAAAACACGCTTGGGACTGCCCGTCCTCGCGACGATTCCGTCCTTCGGTGCGCGCGATACCAAAGATCGAGCCTGGATGAAACCGCTTTCGGTCGAAGCGTTCTACGAACTCGTCGCCTCGTTACGGTATTCGTCGGAGACGCCGCCGCGGACGATCGCCTTCACGAGTCCCGATCAAGGCGACGGCAAATCGACGGTCGCCGTCAATACGGCACTCAGCATGGGGCTCATGAAAGCACGGGTGCTCGTCGTCGATGCCGACCTGCGACGTCCGACGATTCATGAGAAGTTTAATATCGCAAACGAGCGGGGTGTTACGGACGTTCTCGTCGGCCTCGCACGCTTTGCCGACGTCATCAAGCCGACCGAGCACGAGGGCGTCTCGGTGATCACGAGCGGGCGTTCCGCTCCCAACCCCGTCGCACTCCTCCAGAGCGTTGCATTCGATCGGTTGCTCAAAAGCGCGACGGAACGGTACGACTATGTCGTCATCGACGGCCCGGCGCTCCGATCGATCGTCGACGGCGTCGTTCTCGGCAATAAAACCGACGGAACCGTGCTCGTCATCTCCGCGCAAAAATCGGAGCCTCGCGCGGTGCAATCGGCGCTCGCAAAATTACGCGGCGTCGGCGCGATCAACGTGCTGGGCGTCGTGCTCAATGCCGTGCGTCCGGACGCGCGGGATCGGAACGATTACTATTTAGGAGGCGGACCATCGATAGCGTTATCAGCGACTCGCGGCGGCTAGCACATCCGCATTATTCGGTCGCGTCGTCTCGAACGATCCGCGTCGTCCTCGTCGAGCGCCTCCCACTTGTGGTGCGGGCGCTTCGTCACGTGCTCGGGCAAGATGCCGGAATCACGGTCGTGGCCGATGTCGCCGAAGCGACCGATCCGCGAATTGCAGAATTGCGTCCCGATATCGTCGTCGTCGATCTCGACGAACTCTCCGTCTCGATGGAAGAAGCGATCAACGCCTGCGAGCGTTCGTCACCGCAGAGTCGCATCTGTGCGCTCTCGGCGCAACATCGGCCACGCGTGATGCAACGTGCGCTTGCGGCCAAAGCCGATGCTTACATCGCGAAAGATACGTCGCCAGCTTCGCTCTTAGAAATCATCCATTCGGTGGCAAGTGGTGAGTTCTATGCCGACCCGCGCATCGCTGGTGCGATTTTGCGTCGTCGCTCGGGTCGCACGCAAGACGTGAGCGAACTTTCGAGTCGCGAATTCGAGATCGTGCGTCTCATTGCAGAAGGGCTCTCGAATCGCGAGATCGGCCGACGTCTGACGCTCTCGGAGAAGACGGTGAAGAATCATGTCAGCCACATTCTTGCCAAGCTCAAAGTCGCCGCGCGATCGGGCGTCGCCGTCTATGCCGTTCGTAACGGCCTCGTCAATTAAGATTACCCGATAGGAGCATGGTGCGCACATATCTGATCGAACCACAACTCCTCTTCGTCCCATACCTCACGCGGGTACTCGCCGATGTGGGCCTTCACGTCATCGCCACGAGTGATGATGTCGACGGCAAAGATATTGCCTTGCACGATCCCGCCGCGATCTTCGTCGACGTCGATTTTTCCGAGCGTGGCGCGCCCAATGCCATCTGTCGTATTCGTCAGGTCGCAAAACATGCCGCGGTCATCGCATTTTCCGAACTGGACGATCCCACGTTTGAAGCGGCGTGTTACATCTCGGGTGCGAGCGCGGTCGTCTCCAAACGAGCGGGCGTCGACGTCACGCTAAGAAAGGTGCGCACGTTGCTCGTAACCTTGGCCACCCGCCCACGATCGGCGCTCGTCTAAAGGGCCGACCCGCGCAAGCCATGGGCGTGCGCGATCGCGAATCGCATCGTGGCGCGCATCGTCGTTTCGGCGATGTCGACGGGTTGCTCGCGGCGGCCGCAGACCTCGAGCGTAGCGCAAAAACGTCACAAAGAAAACCCGCCCGCACCCGTTGTACGGGGCAGGCGGCTCTCGACTTGGTGGAGACGTGGAGGCTCGAACTCCAGACATCCGCGTTGCAAACGCGGCGCTCTACCAACTGAGCTACGTCCCCAAATCCAGCGACGTCTTACGAGCCGCGTGTCTGATATTCCCGTCTTGCTACCCTTCGGAACTCTTTCGCTCGCAGCCGCGCTCGGTATCGCCTCGCTTTCGGCAGCCGTGCCGGCCCGCGCCGACGGGGTGCTCGACACGATCGTCCCCCTTGTCGATTCCATCGTCGGTTCGACCACCTCGAGTCCGCTCGACGATCTCGCGGCCCAACTGGGTTTGCCGACGTACGGGAACACCGGTTCGTATGCACCGATCGATACGATTCCAACATATGGAAATGTCGTAAATTATCCCATAGATCCTCAATTCGTTATGGGTGAAGACGGCCAGAACGATGGGGAGCAAAATGACGACAACAACGACAACGGATCGTACAACGGTGGTTCGTACAACACCGGTTCGTACGGCAACGGGTCGTCTACGAACGGTGCGTCTACCAACGGCTCGTACGATGACAACTCGTCGCAGATCGATGGCGGTCAAAACGGGGACGATCAAAGCGGCGAATCGGGTCAGAACGACGACTAGGGTGGCGCTCGTCGCGCGAGCGATGGCTTTCGCCGGTTGTTGCTTTCTCGCCGTCGCATGCTCGAACGGTCGCGATCCATCCGTAGCCCGCACGCATGAAGCCGCGCCCATCGTATCCGCAACGCGAGCGAGCGATCCGCAT
>ENA-OFCD01000025-OFCD01000025.1-metagenomes-genome-assembly--contig:-NODE-25-length-94030-cov-16.864060_pt1 | contig 94030 bp, 79 predicted proteins | sample MGYA00153392_OFCD01 | MGnify analysis MGYA00153392 | reverse complement strand
GTAATGATCTCGTTCAAGCCGCGATAGGCACGCAAGACGCCCGCGATTGTGCCCCATGCCGCGCCGAAGGTGAACGCCGTGATCAGCGCTACGATCAAACTGAGCGCAGGCGATAATCCCGTGATGAACAAGCCCGCCAGCGTCGCACCTAAGCCGCCCATGTACAATTGCCCTTCGCCGCCGATGTTGAGCAGTCCGCAGCGAAAGGGCAGCGCAACCGCCAACGCCGCCAACATCAGCGGGATCGCTTCGGTAAGGCTGTTGCCGAGTCGCGCCGGACGGTTGATCAGATCGGCGAGGGGTTGCCCGAACGTCCACGCCGGATTGATGCCGGACGCTCCCTGAAACAGCTTGCTATAAGCGACCGCTGGCGAGATGCCTGCTACCGTGATCAGGAGCGCGCCGATTGCAAAAGCGAACACTGCCGCAAGGATGGGGATGATCACGGGGATCAGGGCAGCGCGCACCATGTTACGAACCACGATCGTTTCTTTTTTGTGCCATAGACCACTAATGATAACAACTCTGAACGTATCCTAACAATTATCGACTTGACGCGCTCCCGCCATATGGTTAGCATTGCTAATAGTGAAGTTGTGTAGTGTAGTTGTGATGTGCCTGATGATCGAAATGTTGAAAACCTGATGATTGAAGTTGACAAGCTGACCAAACGTTACGGCGCGTTTACTGCCGTCTCGCAAATAAGTTTCAGCGCCGAACAGGGCGAAATCGTGGGCTTCCTGGGGCCGAACGGCGCGGGCAAAACGACGACTATGCGTATTCTGACCGGCTATATGCCGCCCACTGAAGGCAGCGCTACCGTCGCGGGCTATGATGTGTTCAACCAGTCGTTGGAAGTGCGCGAACACGTCGGCTATCTGCCCGAAACGGTGCCGCTCTACCCGGACATGACGGTGCGCGGCTATGTGCGCTATATCGCAGATTTGCGCAGCGTACGGCACGCCAAAGATCGAGTGAGCGACGTGCTGAAAACGGTGGGCATGTTCGATCGGCGTGAAAGTCTGGTGCGCAGCATCTCCAAAGGGATGCGCCAGCGCGTCGGATTGGCGCAAGCACTCGTCCACGATCCTGAAGTGCTGATCCTGGACGAACCGACGATCGGGCTTGATCCGCACCAAACGCTGGAAGTGCGCGATCTGGTACGTAACCTGGGCAAATCGCATACCGTCATGTTCAGCACGCACATTCTGCCGGAAGCCGAACAGGTCTGCGATCGGGTGATCATCATCGATAAAGGGCAGATTGTAGCGATCGACACGCCGCGTAAGCTGCGCGATCGGTTGCAGCAAGGCGGGCGCTTATTCGTGCGCGTGGGCGGCAGCGCGGACACGGCAGCCGTGCTTAAAAAGCTGTCGCAGGTGGCAGCGGTGGCTGATGTGACGGTGTATCAGGACGGCTACGTGATCACGACCAGCGCGGGCGCGGCCAATGCCCAGCCGACAACGGCGATTCTTTTCGTAGCGATACCGTTCATCGCGTGACCGCCGCGCGCTCGCGCAGCCAGCGGCGCTTCTCCAGCAGCGCATCGACCCACGCATCGAGCTGCACCGTCGCGGCCTCCGCGCCCTGCGTGCGTTGCACGACACGCTGCGCGGTCTGCTGCATCTCCTGAAAGATGCGCTCCCACTCGGGAATTTTCGGCGCCGGCCGCACGCGTTCGAGTTGCTGTGCGAACGCTTGCGAGGCCACGTCGTTCGCGAGTGCCGGCGCGCGCCATGCGCTGCGCCGCGGCGGCAGGTCGCCGGTCAGCGCGTGAAAGCGCTGCATCGTCCCGGCCTCGCTGAGGTACGCGATCAATTGCCAGGCAGCCTCTTTGCGCTGGCTGCTTTTGAACAGCACCAGACTCGACCCGCCGGCCGTCGACACCCCGGGCCCGTCGGGCCCCGGCAACGGCGCGGTCGCCCAACTGCCTTGCATCGACGCCGGCAATTTGCGCCGGAACTCGCCGATGTTCCACGGCCCGCTGACGTAGAACGTGAACATGCCGCGCGCGAACTCGTCCCACACGTTCGAGATTTGCGTGTCGGTCATCGCCGGCGCGAGGCCTTCGTGAAAGATGCCGGCGTAGAAATCGAGCGCGCGCCGGAACGCGGGCTTCGAGAACGCGCCGCGCGTGTCGTCATCGGCGAGCACCGGGCCTTGCTGCAGCGCGAGTGCGAACAGCGGGTGGGCTTCGTTCAGCGGCAGCAAGGCGCCGAAGGTGTCGCCGTTGCCGTTGCCACTGCCGTTGCCACTGCCGCGACGTTTGATCGCGTGCATTGCATCCATCCACTCGGCCCAGCTTTGCGGCGCGCGCGCGAAGCCCGCGGCGCGCAACAGGTCGGCGCGGTAGAACAGCAGTCGCGTGTCGACGTACCACGGCAAGCCGAACAGGCGTGCGCCTTGCGCGGTCGGCATCACGTTGGTGTCGAGGATGCCGGCGAAGTAGTCGTCGCGTTGGATGGCGGACGCTGCCACGCGTACATCGAGCGGCTCGAGCGCATCGAGCGCGGTGAACTCGGGTAGCCAGGTGTTGCCGAGTTGGCAGAGGTCGGGCAACGAATTGCCGGCGTAGGCGGTCAGCAGCTTTTCGTGCGCTGCCGTCCACGGCAGCTGCTGCACGCGAACCCGCACGCCCGGGTGGCGCGCGTAAAAAGCGGGCAACAGCTCGGCGACGACTTCGGCCTCGCGCCCCATCGCCCAGAAGTGCAGCGGGCCGCTGGGGTCGTCGCGCCGACCGCAACCCGCAAGTGCACCGGTGACGCCGAGCGCGAGCGCGCCGAGGTGCTTGAGCGCGCCGCGCCGCCATTGCGTCACGGGCGCACCACGGCGTGCCGCGCAGTCATCGTCACGCCGGCTTCGACAACCAGCCGCCGCTGAAACCGGCGCGCTCCAGGCCGCGGCGGATCGGCACGCTGCGCCGCATGTCTTCCCAAACCAACTCGTTGCGGTAGTTGCAGATCATCGCGAGGATCGGGCCCTGGTCGATGCCGAGATAGTCGGTCGCGATCCAGCCGAAGCCGGGGTCGACGCGGCCATCGGTCAGGGTCACATCGGTCGCGGTGAAGCTGCGGTTGAACGAGTCGACGAAGCCATAGGTCCGGTAGATGTAGAAGCCGTAGCGCGCGTGCATTTCCTCGACCGCCGGGATCACGATCTCAGGTGCGAAGGGCAGCGACGAAAGGGCCGCGGTCGGTGCGATCGTGCCGTCGTCGACCGTGTGGTTGCGGCCGGCGCCGCGCGCCGAGTAGTCGAGAAAATAGCGCGTTCGGCCGTTGCGGTCTTTTTGGCGCATCGTGCCGGGGCCGTCGCAAGCAGTGAAGCCCCAAACGTTGGCACCGTACTCGAACCAGCCGTTCGGGTTCGCGATCGCGTAGGCACGCTGCGCGTAAACGGCGCGGCGGGTGTTCTCGAAATAATCGATGCCGCGCTGGCGCATCGACGGGTCTTGCAGACCGCGAAAGTCGATCCACACGTGCGAATACTGGTGGCCGAACAGTGGCGCGAAGCTCAGGTGCTCGTAGCCCATGAAGCGGCCCCAGGTGCCGCGGTAGCTTTCGGCCCAGGCGCTCCAGGCACCCTCCTCGACCGAGTGCGTTGGTGAGCCGAGCGCGAGCAACACGACCAGCATCGCCTCGTTGTAGCCGTTCCAGTCGTGCGGAATGAATTGCTTTTCGGGGCTCCAGCCCATGCTGATCAACTGGCCGCGCACCTGCGCCCATTTCCAGTCGACGCGCCAGTAGATCTGGTCGACCTGCTCGCGGATCGCGACTTCATCGGGGTGATCGCTGTCGAAGAAAGCTTGCGCGTGCAGCATGCCGCCGATCAGCAGCGCGGTGTCGACCGTCGAGAGCTCGCTCTTCGGCGCGCGCAGGCCGGTTTTCATGTCGAGGAAATGGTAGAAAAATCCCTTGTAGCCGGCCATGCCGCGCGGCTGCGGCCCCTGCGGCGCACTGCGGAAGAAGCGCACCGTGGTGAGCACGCGTTCGCGCGCTTGCTCGCGCGTGACGAAGCCGCGGTCGGCACCGATCACATAGGCCGTAAGCGCGAAGCCGACCGCGGCGATGCTGCAAGGCGACGGCGTGGGGAAGCGATCCGGCACCATGCCGTTCGCAGGGTTCGAGGTCAACCAAAAAAAGTCGAAGGTGCGCCGCTCGATGCTGTCGAACAGCGGCGGCAGGGCGGTGCGCGCAGTAATGGCTGGCGGCTCGATCGGCAGCGCCGCGCTAGAAGCCGCATCGGCCAGGCTGGTGTCGAACACCGGGCTGCGCGAGCGGTTGTAGTCGTTGACGACTCGGGTGAAGGAGGCGCAGCCGGAGAACGTCAGCAAAGTCGCGGCGCCACTCCCGACGAACAACCGACGGCGCATTGGATTCGATAGATTCATGTATTTCAAACACCACTCCCGAATGCATCGGGAGTAGCTTCCGGCCTGCACCTCAAATGCAAATCACCAAGACGCATTTAACCCGATCTTGACGGTGCGCGGCGGCCCGTCGAGGTTGCCCGCTTCGTTCGGTCGTGCCGTGCGAGTACCCCAGTCCACGTTGTAGTCGGAGTAGTTGCGGTAGTCGAACACATTGATGACGTCGAGGCGTACGCCGACGGTGTACCCGCTACCGAACGGAAATGATTTCCCAATCGACATGTCGAATTGCCGGAACGATTGTTTCTCGATCGTGTCAGCGACACATCCGCTTGTAGAACAGTTGAAATCACGAATTACCTTGGGTGTGGCGAGTGTCAACTTGGCGCTCGTGATGATGCCCCAAGGCAAGTCGCAGGTACCGGTCGCTACGAGCTTGTGCACCGGCACGACCGATGAGCGTAGAAATGGCGAGTCGGACGCGTTTGGATAGTCCAACAGATAAGTGAAGTCGTCTTGGCTGTTGTGATTTTCTTTCGTGTGGCTGTAGGTGTAGGCCATCGTCACGCCCCAGCCTGACGCCTTGGTGTACGGCTTGTCGGCCTGCAGTTGCAGTGAATCGACCTTGGACTCGATGCCGTTCTTGGCGATGATGAGCGAGCCCAGCCCCGGCACGCCGGCGCTGAACGGTGGGCCCGAGATGGTGCCGGGAGCATAGAACGCACCATTCGGCAAGCGATTGCCAAGAAGGAAGACGAGTCCGTCTTTTTGCTCGATGTGGGACAGCGTCACTGTCGTGTTCCACGCGCCGAAGCCGGTGCGAAAGCCGAGCGAGAACTGGTCGGAGTACGGTGTCTTCAGATCGTTTTTGAGCAGGTTCAGCTCACGCCCGCCACCGCCACTGCCGAGGGTGCGCAGCGCCGCAGGGTCCAAGTAGGCCGGATTCCATGCGACACAGTTGCTGCCCGCCACCGGTACCTGGCAATTCCCGCGGCTACCGGGCGAAGCGAAGCCCACGCCATAAGTTGGGTAAGTGCCTTTGGTCTGTTCGAGTTGCAGCGCGTCGAAGACATTGCGGTCATACGAGCGCCCAGCGCCGCCGAACAGCACGTAGCGCTGGTCGCCCCCCAGGTCATACGAGAACCCGAGCCGGGGCTGGATGGCACCGCTGAATGCCTTGCGATTGTTGCCGGTGCTGATGTATTCCGCCACGTTCACGCCGCCGAGCGCGAGCGTCTGCGCATAGGTTTGCCCGGCGGGTGCGCGCGGATCTTGCGTGTTGAGTGCCGCCACTGCGTCGGTGGGGGTTCGGTAGTCGAGATAGGTCGGGCTGTGCTCGATGTCATAGCGCACACCGAGATTCAACATCAGCTTCTTGGTGACCTCCCAGTCGTCTTGCAGGTAGATACCGAATTGCGTGTTCTTGGACTTGAGCGAACCGTTGCCAATACCCGCCAGCGGCTTGCCGAACTCTGAGCGGAACGGGATGGTCGGATCAGGCGCGCCGAGATCGAAGAAATATTGCGGTGTCGAATTTTGCAACTCGAGCGCATCGATCGTGATCCGCTTGACCTTGCCGCCGAACTTGATGACGTGCGAGGCCAAGCCCGTGTAGGTGAAATCGTCTTGCAACGAGAAGCCTTTTTGCCCTTTGCGCTGAAAGAAGTTGTTGCCGCCTGCGTTGAGCACTTCTTGATCGTCGAAACCGCCGGCTGGGTTCGGGCCGACCAGGTAGCGGTACCGAAAGCCGCTGGCAGTGTTCAGCGGATCTTGCGAAAAGTGCACGTCCTCATAAGTAAGACGCGCTTCGTTGATGAAGAAGTCTGACGAATAGGTGTGCTTCAAATCGAGGCGTTTTTCGTCGATCTTGTTGTCACTCGCGAACTCGGTGGTCTCGGCACCGCCGATGTGCTTGCGGTCTTTCTCCTGGCGAATCTTGACACTGAAGTCGACCCGGTTCGCTTCGTTCAACGACCAGTCGAGCTTGGCGAACAACAGGTCTTCGTGGAACGGTGAAGTGGCTGGCCCGATAAGCCCCTGGGCCGACGCCGGCAGCAAGCCCGCGGCGATAACCGGGCCTTTCGCGACCACAGCTTTCGGGTCATTGTTTTCCTTGCCTTCGTAGGCAATGAAGTAGTGCAGCTTGTCGAGAATGATCGGGCCGCCGAACGACACGCCGAACTGTTGTTGCGAGGTGTCGCCCTTGCCGCCGGCAGCGCGTTCGGCAGGCGTGGCGGCGCGCAAGTTGGAAGCGGTGTGGTCGACGAACGCGTCGCCATGGAATTCGTTCGTTCCCGACTTGGTGGCGGCGCTGATGGCCGCGCTCGAGACCTGATCGAACTCCGCCTTGTAGTTTTGCGTCGTCACCTTGTATTCGCCGATCGCCGATTGCGGAAACGGGTTGCCACGGCTGCTGTCCTGGCCGGTGGCTCCGCCGCGCAACACGTAATCTTTCTGACCCACGCCGTCGATGAACACGTTCACCGCCCCGCGTGCCGAAGCGCCACTGCGCAGTTTGACGTTGCCCTCTGCGTCGTACTCGACGTTGACACCCGGCGCGAGGTCGGCCTGTGAGAGAAAGTTGCGGGTTACTTGCGGTAGCCGCTGCAACTGTTGCGGCGTGACGTAGGTGCCGACCTCAGACGTCTTGCGATCAACGAGCGCTGCCCCGATGACTGTGACTGTCGCAAGCGATGCGGGCGCTGTACCCATCGACAAGTCGAGATCGGCGCTTTGCCCGACCGCGAGTGTGACGGTCTGCTCGACGCGTTCACCGGCGGCCTGCGCAACGATTTTGTAGGTGCCGGGTGGCAGGCCTGCCAGTGCGTAGCTGCCATCGGCGTTCGAGCGAGTTCGGGTGATGTAGCCCGAGCCGGTATTGGTAGCAGTGACCTCGGCACCGCCAACGGCTTTGCCGGTTGCGGCGACCGATCCGCGCAGTGTCGCGTTGCTCGACTGCGCCATTGCCGGCACTGCCAACGCGAGCATTGCCGCGGCCGCGAGTGCACGGATCTGGAATCGGGTGTCTTGCCTCATGGTTGGCCTTTCTTGGGTTGGAAACCTCTGCGGGGGGAAGAAAACTACGTGCTGTCGGAGCCACTCAGCAACCGCGATGACGGCGCGGTCGACTGGCGCACGATCAATTCGGCGTGCAAGGTCTGGTGCAGCATGGCTGGGCGCTCGGGCTGTTCGATTTCAAGTACGAGACGTTCGAGCGCGAGCGCGCCGAGCTCGGCGATGCGCGCGCGCACGGTTGTGAGCGGCGGGTTCACGTAGCGGCTGACGGGCACGTCGTCGAAGCCCGCGAGCGCGATGTCGTTCGGCACCCGCAAGCCGGCTTCGTTGAGCGACGAGAGGCAGCCGATGGCCATCATGTCGTTGCTTGCAAACACCGCGCTCGGCCTGTGCGTCAGCGCCACGAGCTGCGCGCCGGCGAGAAAGCCCGAGTCCTGCGTGAAGTCGCCTTGCAGCACCTGCGCGCTGCGGCCCGGCAGCAGGTCGGCCATGGCAGCGCGGTAGCCGCGCAGCCGCTGCTGCGCCTCGAAGTTGCTCTCGGGGCCGGCGATGAAAGCGACATCGCGGTGGCCGCGCTCGACCAGGTGCCGCACCACGGCGTACGCGCCGCCGTGGTTGTCGACCGCGAACGACGAATGGTTGCCACCGTCGACGCGGGTGTTTACGAGCACCGCGGGCAGGTCGTCGGCGACGTTGCCCCACAAAAAATCGGCGCTGACGTGCGGTGACATCACGAGCAGGCCGTCGACGCGCCCGTTCATCGCGCGCAGCGCCGTTGCGGCTTCGGCCGCATCGCCGTGCGAGCTCGACACCAGCAAGTGCAGGCCGCGCGCGCGAGCCGCGAGGTCGATGCCGCGGATCAGCTCCGAAAAGTATTCGCCGTGCAAATCGGGCAGTAATGCGCCGACCGTGTGGGTGCGCCGCGTGATCATGCTGCGCGCGGTGCTCGACGGCACGAAGCGCATTTGCGCGATCACGTCCATCACATGCGCGTGCGTTTGCGCGGTCACGTTGGTGTGGCCGTTCAGGGCACGCGACACGGTGGCGACGGACACGCCGGCCACTCTCGCAACGTCCTTGATCGTGGTGGCCATGCGGTCGCGTCGATCAGCGTTCGTTCAGCGCCGCGCCGTTCGTCGCGATCACGCTGGCATAGAAGTGCGCGCTGTCTTTGAGCGTGCGTTCTTGCGTGTCGAAGTTGACGTGCACGATGCCGAAGCGCTTCGAGTAGCCGAGCGACCATTCGAGGTTGTCCATCAACGACCAGGCGCAGTAGCCGCGCAGGTCGACGCCTTGCTCGATCGCGTCATGAATGGCGCGCAGGTGGCTGCGGTAGTAGGCCAGGCGCAGCGGGTCGGAGACCTTGCCGTCGGTCGCCTTCGGCGGGTCATAGAACGCCGCGCCGTTCTCGGTCACGTACTGCGGAATCGGGCCGTAGCGGTTCTTGAGCCAGACGAGGATTTCGGTCAGCCCTTGCGGGTGCACTTCCCAGCCCGTGTCGGTGTAGGTCGACTGCGACTGCGGCACGACGGCGGTCTTGACCGGCCACGCGGTTTCTTCATGCCGGATCATGTCGCGCATGTAGTAGTTGATGCCGACGAAATCGATCTTCTGCTTGATCAATTCGTAGTCGGCGGCCGGCCACTCCGGCCAGGCCTCGCCGAAGATCTCTTTCATCTCGGGCGGGTAGCTGCCGAGCAAGATGGGGTCGAGGTACTGCCGGTTCATGTAGGCATCGGCGCGACGCGTTGCGGCGATGTCTTCCGGCTTGTCAGTGGCCGCGTGCTTCGGCGCGAGGTTCAAGACGATGCCGACCTCATGCTTGCCGACAGCGCGATACGCCTGCACCGCCTTGCCGTGCGCGCGCATCAATTGGTGCGAGGCGATCGGCGCTTCGAAACGGTTCTTGTGGCCGGGCGCGAGTGCGCCGTGCAAGTAGCCGCCGTCGGTGACGACCCAGGGCTCGTTGAGGGTCGCCCACTTCGTGACGCGGCCGTCGAGGCGCGCGTACATCACGCCTGCATAGTCGGCGAACCAGTCGGCCACGTCGGGGTTCAGCCAACCGCCACGGTCGTCGAGCGCTGCCGGCAGGTCCCAGTGGTAGAGCGTGGTGAGCGGCTCGATGCCGGCCTCGAGCAGCGTGTCGACGAGGCGCTCGTAGAACCCGAGCCCAGCTTCGTTGACGCGGCCGCGGCCCTCGGGCAGCACGCGGGCCCAGGCGATGCTGAAGCGGTAGGCGGTGAGGCCCAAGCGCTTCATCATCGCCACGTCGTCTTTCATGCGGTTGTAGTGATCGCAGGCCACGTCGCCGGTGTCGCCGTTTTTCACCAGCCCCGGCGTGCGCACGAAGCGGTGCCAGATGCTCGGACCGGCGCCGTCGGCGAGCGGTGAGCCCTCGATCTGATAGGCGGAGGTGGCGGCGCCCCAGAGGAAAGATTCGGGGAATTGGTAGGTCTTCAAGACAGGCGCTCCGCGGCCAAGTGGAACGATGTAAACGTTATCATTAGCGTGGGACTGCATTTCTCAGGGTAAATGCGGTGTGCACGAACATTTACTTTCGATGCCCGTCGTAAAGCGATCGAGAGAAGCGCGCACAGCAAAAAGCCGCCTCGCGGCGGCTTTCTGGAGGACGTAACCCGAGGCGAGTCAGGCGCTGCCCGGCGCCATCGCCATCGCCATCAGACGTTGAACGCGCTCTTCGGTCGCCGGGTGCGTCGAGAACAAACCGCGCAATCCGCCTGCCGACAGCGGGTTCATGATCATCATCTGCGCGGTCTCGGGGTGGCGCTCGGCGGCCTGCATCGTGATGGCGCCGTTCGCGTACTGGTGGATCTTTTGCAGCGCACTGGCGAGCGAGCGCGGGTCGCCCGAAATCTCGGCGCCGCCGCGGTCGGCTTCGAATTCACGGGCCCGGCTGATCGCCATCTGGATCAGGCTCGCGGCGATCGGCGCGAGGAACATCACGAGCAACCCGACGATCGGGTTCGTCGAACGGCCCGAGCCGTCACGCCCGCCGAAAAACATCGCGAAGTTGGCGAGCATCGAGATCGCGCCGGCCATCGTCGCGCTCACGGTGCTGATCAAAATGTCGCGGTGCCGCACATGGGCGAGTTCGTGCGCCATCACGCCGCGCAACTCGCGCTCGCTCAGCACGCGCAGGATGCCGGTGGTCGCGGCCACCGCGGCGTGCTCCGGGTTGCGGCCGGTCGCAAACGCGTTGGGCGCGTCTTCTTCGATCAGGTAGACCTTCGGCATCGGCAGCTGCGCGCGTTGCGCGAGCTCACGCACCATGCGGTAGAACTGCGGCGCGGAGCTCTCGTCGACCTCTTTCGCGTTGTACATCTTGAGCACCAGTTTGTCGGAAAACCAGTAGCTGAAAAAGTTCATGCCGAGCGCGACGACGAGCGCGATCATCATGCCGGTCCGGCCGCCGAGCAGCGAGCCGATGGCCATGAACAGGGCGGTGATAGCCGCCATCAGGACAGCGGTTTTCATCAGGTTGAACATTGCGCGGGTTCCTCTTCGGCTCGAGCGTCGGCACGTTGCCGACGCCCTGTAGATGCGGCCGGGCTGCGCGAGTTCAACGCGCTGGTTCAACCGCCGGCAGATGCGAAGACTCGGCCGGCTTGCAGTGGCTTTCCTTGAAGGAACTGCGCCGCCAGCATGCGCTTGCCGCCAGCACGCTGCAGCTCGGTGAGTCGCAATGCGCATTCGCCGCAAGCGACGGTGATGCCAGCGTCATCGACAGCAATTATTTCCCCAGGCACGCCGGCACCGTCGACGACCGTGCCGCGCCAGCACTTGATCGGCTCGGAGTCGAGCACGGCAGTCGCGCCGGGGAACGGGTCGAACGCGCGAAGTCGACGCTCGATCGTGACGGCGGGTTCGCACCAGTCGATCGCCGCTTCGGCCTTGTCGATCTTGTGCGCGTAGGTGACGCCTTCGCTCGGCTGCGGCTGTGGTTGAAGACTGCCGCGGGCGGCAAGTTCGAGCGCTTCCACGATCAACCGCCCACCGAGGTCGGCGAGCTTGTCGTGCAGGCTCGCGGTGCTGTCGTCGGGTGCGATCGCGAGCGCCTCGGCGAGCAGCATGCAGCCGGTGTCGAGGCCCGCATCCATCTGCATGATGGTGATGCCGGTGCGCGCATCGCCGGTCTCGATCGCGCGGTGGATCGGCGCTGCGCCGCGCCAGCGCGGCAGCAGCGAACCGTGGATGTTGACGCCGCCCAAGCGCGGCAGCTCGAGCACCCATTGCGGCAGGATCAGGCCGTAGGCGGCGACGACGAGCACATCGGCTTGCGCCGCGAGCAGCGCGTCGCGCCCGAGCACGGCGTCATCCGCGAACTTGCCATCGAGCCGCAGGCTGCGCGGCTGCGCGACCGGGATGCCGTGTTCGAGGGCGAAGGCTTTGACCGGCGATGCGTGCAGCTTCAGGCCGCGTCCGGCGGGCCGATCGGGTTGCGTCAGCACCAGCACGACCTCGAAGCCGGCTGCGTGCAGCCTCGCCAATGCGACCCTCGCGAATTCGGGGGTGCCGGCGAAGGCGACTTTCATGCGTCCTCACGGGCTTTTTTGAGCATCTTGGTTTTGATGCGGTCGCGCTTGAGCTGGCTCAGGTACTCCACGAACACCTTGCCTTCCAAGTGGTCCATCTCGTGTTGAACGCAGATCGAAAGCAGGCCCTCGGCCTCGAACTCCTGCGGCTCGCCGTCGCGGTCGAGCGAGCGCACGGTGACTTTCGCGTGGCGCTGCACCTTGTCATAGACCAGCGGCACCGAGAGGCAGCCTTCGTCGGCGAAGGTCATCTCATCGCTCTTCGCGACAAGCTCGGGGTTGATCAGCACCCGCGGGTCGTCGCGGGCGTCCGACGTGTCGATCACGACCACGCGCTCGTGCACGTCGACCTGGGTGGCCGCGAGGCCCACACCGTCGGCGGCGTACATGCTGTCGAGCATGTCATCGATGAGCTGGCGGATGCGTGCGTCGACCTGCGCAACGGGTCGGGCGACGGTGTGCAGGCGGGGGTCGGGAAAGCGAAGGATATTGAGTTGGGCCATGACGATTTCATTTCGGCGAGCCGCTACCGATATTGTGGAACTGACACAACGCCCGGCATCGTGACAGGTCTCACGCGGCGCCCCTTGCGGGGTGACTTTCGTTGCGATATCAAGGGTTTAGGGGCAGAATCTGTGAAACTGATTGAAGTTTTTTTGCCGAACTGTCGTTGAGGCGGTGAACTCAGCAGACTCAACCACATCGCGCGGGCCGCGTTTGCCAAATGGCATCCCGCGTGCCTCGCCAGAGAGAGACCTACATGACCCGTCGTGATCGTTCCGCCTCTCGTGTTCGCCGGGTCGCCGGTGCAGTGTCCATCGGCGCTGCGCTGGGGTTCACGCTGTGTGCCACGGTTGCTCGCGCCGCCGATTATCCCGTGACTCCGCAACAACGCAGTACCGCGGCGAAGGCGGCTCAAGACGGCGTCGCGTTGTCCGAGCTCGCTCCGAACGCGCCAGATTCGTACACCGTCAAGACGCGCGACACGCTTTGGGACATCTCCAAGCTCTTTCTGAAGAGCCCGTGGCGCTGGCCCGAGCTGTGGGGCATGAACCGCGACCAGATCCGCAACCCGCACCTGATCTATCCCGGGCAAATCCTGTACCTCGACAAGACCGGCGGCCGTGCGCGGTTGCGCATGGGCCAGGCGGTCGGCGGTGGCACTGACAAGCTCTCGCCGCGCATCCGGTCCACTGAGCTGGGCGCCGGCTCGCTGCCGTCGATCCCGTTTGGCTTGATCGAGCCGTTCCTGAATGAAGCGGTGATCTTCCAGACGAATGAGCTCGAAGCCGCGCCGCGCATCGTAGCAACGCAAGAAGGCCGCGTCATCCTCGGCCGCGGTGACACCGCCTATGTGCGCGGCGAGTTGAGCAACGGCACCGACTACCGCATCTTCCGCCAGCCCAAACCGCTGATCGACCCGACCACGAAGGAACTGCTCGGATACGAGGCGGTGTACGTGGGCGCGGCCGAGTACGCGAAGCAAGGCGAGACGCGCGTCGACGCGGCCGGCAAATCCGAAATCGTGCCCGCTACGTTCACCGTGACGAACGTGCGCCAGGAGGCCGGCGTCGGCGACCGGCTGGCGTTGGTGCCGACGCGCGAGTACACCAACTACGCGCCGCACGCGCCGCAAGGCCCGATGGACGGCCAGATCGTCTCGCTCTACGGCGACGCGTTGACGGCCGGCCAAAACCAGATCGTCGCGCTCAACCGCGGCGCGCGCGACGGCATGGAGCGCGGCCACGTGCTTGCGTTGATCCGCAACGGCGCGCGCGTGGTCGACCCGACCGACCCCGGCAAGCCGACGATCAAACTGCCCGACGAACGCCACGGCCTGCTGTTCGTGTTCCGCGTGTTCGACCGGATGTCGTATGCGCTGATCCTGTCGGTCAAAAACCCGGTCTCGCCCGGCGACCGTTTCGGCCAGCCCTGATCGACCGCGACGAACTCGGCGCCTGGCTGCGCCTGCTGGAAACGCCCGGGCTCGGGCGTGAATCGGCGCGCAAGCTGTTGGCGGCATTCGGTTCACCGCAGGCGGTGATCGGCGCGTCGTCGGCGGCAAGGCGCGAGGTCGTCGGGCCGATCCAATCCACCTCGCTCGAAACCGAACCCGACGCGCTGACGGCGCTGCTCGAAGCCACCCTCGCTTGGCTGAACGCCGGTGCATCCGAACCGCGCGCCGCGATCACGCTCGACGACCCGCGCTACCCACAGGCGCTGCTCGAATCGCCCGACCCGCCGCTGCTGTTCTACGCGCAGGGCCGGACCGAACTGTTGCAAACCGAATCGATCGCGATCGTCGGCAGCCGCAACCCGACGCCGCAAGGCAGCGACAACGCGCGTGCCTTCGCCAGCCACCTGAGCCACGCGGGGCTGACCGTCGTCTCGGGCCTCGCACTCGGCATCGATGCTGCTGCCCACACCGGCGGGCTGGAGGGCGCGGCAAGCACAGTCGCGGTCGTCGGTACCGGGCTCGACATCGTCTACCCACGCCGCAATCTGGGCCTCGCGCACCGCATTGCAGCAAAGGGGTTGATCGTCAGCGAATACGCTGTCGGCACGCCGTCGATGGCGCCGAATTTTCCGCGCCGCAACCGCATCATCGCGGGCTTGACAGGCGGCACGCTGGTGGTCGAGGCAGCCTTGAAATCGGGCTCGTTGATCACCGCTCGGCTCGCCAACGAGGCCGGGCGCGAGGTGTTTGCGATTCCCGGTTCGATCCATTCACCGCAGTCGCGTGGCTGCCACGCGTTGATCAAGCAAGGCGCGAAGCTGGTCGAGACCGCGCAGGACATTCTCGAAGAACTGCGCCTGCTCGGCGCCGCAGCCGGCTCACCGCAAACTGCCGACCCCGCACCAGCTGACGACCCGCTGCTGACCGCACTCGGCTTCGACCCGGTCACGCTCGACGCGCTCGCTGCGCGCACCAGCTTGAGCGCTGCCGAGCTCAGCATCCGCCTGCTCGGGCTCGAGCTCGACGGCCTGATCGCACGCTTGCCCGGCCAGCTGTTCCAGCGGTTGGTTCGGCGCTGAACGGCTGAGGTATAGTATTTTTATGTTTGATGTGCTCGTGTATTTGTACGAAAACTACTGGCGTCCGGATGCCTGCCCTGACCACGACCGGCTGACCCGAAAGCTGTCGTCGGTCGGTTTCGAGTCAGACGAAATCGAGGAGGCGCTGTCGTGGCTCGACGGCGTCGCGACCGCGGCCGACGCCTACGTCGGCGAGCAGGGCGAGCACAGCATGCGCGTGTATTCACCCGACGAACAAGAGCATCTGGGTGAACCGTCGATCGGTTTCATCAGCTTCCTCGAATCCGCTGGCGTACTGCCGCCGCCGATGAGAGAAATGGTGATCGACCGCGCCAGCGCAATCCCAGGCGGCCCGCTCGATCTCGAAGACCTGAAGATCATCGTGCTGATGGTGTTCTGGAGCCTCGGCGAAGAGCCGGATGCGCTCATCCTCGACGAGTTGTTCGTCGATGAAGAAGACCGGCTGATTCACTGAACGGTCCCGGGGCAAGGAGGCCGCGGGAGCGGTGCCACATTTCGCGGCTTCAGCCGCTCGTCAGTTCAACAGCCTCGAAGGATCGCCGTCGAGCTTGGCCATCGCGCTGCGCGTGGCGCGCACGGTGAGCGACTCTTCCTGCGCCGGCACCAGCAGGCCCGCCTGCAAGAAGGCCGCCAGCCGGTTTTGCTGAAACAGCACGCCCCGCCCGTGCGGCGAAACGAACAAGGTCAGCTGCCGGCGCATGCCCTGCCATGCGAGCTGCATCGGCTCGTTGCGACCGCGGTAGTCGAGCATGTACCAGCTGCCGACCTGCAGCTCACGCGCCCAGGCGATCATCGCCGGCGTCGGCATCGAGCCGCCTTCGGAGACGACCTCGAGCTCCGAGCTTTCGTGGCCCGACAGGTCGTGGACCATCGACTCGTCGATCACCAGATCGTCGGCCTCGGGCAGCAGCTCTTCAAGCGTTTCGAGCCGCACCATCAGTTCTTCGAGGCGCTCGTGCGGGATCGCCGCGGTCTTCGCGGTGAATGCCGCGGCGAGCGAGTTGTTCAGGCGCTGGACATGCTCGTCCTGCTTGGCCGCAGGCACGCCAGCGTGCTCCATGCCGTCGCGCAACGACTTCAACAGCGGCGGCAGCCGGCGGATCACCTCGGCGCGCTCCTCGCGTGAGACCTTGGCGCTCGCTGACCAGATCAGGTCGGCCGCGGCGCGCTTCATTTCCTTGGTGGCGTCGCTCTGGTTGCCGTGCTTGACGGCCGCCATCGCGAGCACATCGGCCCACACGTGGAACAAGAATTCGCGCACTCCCTCTTGAACCGGCACCTCGTTGAGCATCTTGCGCAACTCGATCGTGTACTGAATCGCGAGCGTTTCGCGCTGCTCGACCTGCTGCGCCAGCGACACGCCCTTGCGCGAGGCCTCGTTCTCGTTTTTGAAGTAGTGCTCGAGGAATTTCTCGAACTCGACCAGCACGGTCTGGAACACGCGACGGCCGGTGTCAGGATAGGCCTCCACCACCTGAACGACGCGCTTGATTTCTTTCTCGAGAATGTCGCCGACGGCGCGGCTGGTGGCGTCGAAGCCCATCACGCACGAGCCCATGCGGTCGATCAGGCGGCGCGCCGGGTGGTCGATGGTCGCAAAGAAATCGGGCTCGCTGACCGCCACGCGCAACACCGGCATCTGCAGCCGCGCGAACCAGACGCGTACCGCCGTTGGAATGCGCTCTTCGGTGAGGATGCTCTGAAACAGCAATGCCACGATCTCGATCGTGGCGCGCTCGACCGGCGTGCTCGCCGCTTGCTTGAGTGCCTGCTTGCGCTGGTTCAGCTCTTCGAGCAAAGCCGGCGTGTTGACGACTTGCCCGCCCGCCACGGTGCGCGTGTGCTCGACTGACGCGAGGCGTTTGACGATGCCTTGCTGCGCGTCGTTGATCGCGTTTTTCAAACGCGGCGCGGTCATGACCGGTCGGTCGTGCTGCGTGACGCCGAAGCCGGGCAACTGGCGACCGATCAGCCGATTCAGGCGGCCGAGCACGGCTTCGGCGTGGTCTATGCCGCGGGCGAGGCCGGCGGCGCGCGTCATCATGCGGGTCTCTTCGCCGACGCCATCGCCGCGGCGGCTGTCACCCCCGCCCGCGCCGCCAGCCGACGCGTTGAAACCGCCGGAGCTGCCGCGTCCGGAGTGCGTGAAGCCGCCGGTGTACACGCCGTGCGAGCGCCGGATGAACGGCCGCAAGTCGACCTCGGGCAGCACGTTGCGCTCCAGCAGGAATCGGTTCGTCTCGTGGTAACCCTCTTCGGCGAAGTGCGCGAACTCTTCGTGCAGCACCGCCTGCAGTTGCCGCCACACCTCCAGGCTCAGGCCGGCCGCGCGCCACGAAGCGGTGACGATGCGCGCGAACACATGCGGCCGCAGCACATCATTGGTGTCGAGTTCGTCGCGGCCTTCGAGCGAGTTCATGCGCGAGCGCAGATCGGTAAATTCCCACGACGAGCGGTCCATCATCGAGAGCGCCAGCTTCGAGCTGACGATCTCGTGCTCGATCGTGTCGTCGTCGACCAAGCTGAGCTTGGCATCGCGGGTAGACGGCGCGGGCAGGTCGCCGGGGTGGGTGGCCGATACCAGGCCGGTCTGGCGGGCGCCGCGGAGCATCGAGGTCATGCCCTGCAACCAATACGGCGCGGCTTTTTGCAGGTCGGGCACGAGCTCGCGGCGCTGCATCGCGACCTTCGGCTCGGCCACTTGACTGACCAGCAGCCGCGCGCCGCGGTTGACGCCCTGCACCACGTTCGGCAGACCTGACAACAAGCCCTCCACATAGGAGCGCCTTGCTTGTTGGGCCAATGCCGTCGGGTTGGCAGGGGTCGGCATGGGAAGGTGTACGTCCGGAGCAATGTAACCCATTGATTTTACACCACCGCCCCGGCATTCGGGTCGTCCGGATCGGCCTCCTTGACGGGCCCGGACTTGATGAGATCTTCACGCTTGACGCCGAGCCACATCGCGATCGCCGCCGCCACGAACACCGACGAATAGATGCCGAACAAGATGCCGATCGTCAGCGCGATCGCGAAGCCGTGCAGCGTCGGCCCGCCGAAGATCAACATCGACAGCACCATCATCTGCGTGCTGCCGTGCGTGATGATCGTGCGGCTCATCGTGCTGGTGATCGCGTGGTCGATGACCTCGTGCGTGTTCATCTTGCGGTAGCGCCGAAACGCCTCGCGGATCCGGTCGAAGATGACGACGGATTCGTTCACCGAGTAACCCAGCACCGCGAGCACGGCGGCGAGCACGGTGAGGTTGAACTCCCACTGAAAAAACGCGAAAAAGCCGAGGATGATGACCACGTCGTGCAGGTTCGCGATGATGGCCGCGACCGCAAATTTCCACTCGAAGCGGATCGCGAGGTAGACCATGATGCCGATCACCACCGCGAGCAGCGCGTACGCACCGTTGACCGCCAGCTCACGCCCGACCTGTGGCCCCACGTACTCGACACTGCGCTGCTGCACCGGCTCGGCCGCAGCGCCTGCCGTGTCCGCCGAACCGTTGGCCGAACACACTGGGCGGCTGACCACCTCGCCCTTGTCGGTGGTGGTCTGGCGCACGCTGACGGTGCCGCTCTCGGCCTTGCAGAGCGTGTCGAAGACGGCGGCCGCGACTGCCGTTTGCTTGGTCGCCTGGTTGGCCGGCAAACGAATCAGCACATCGCGCGCGCTGCCGAAATACTGCACCTGCAGTTCACCGAAGTTCAGCTTGTCGACGTTGGCGCGGATCTTCTCCAGGTCGGCTGTCTGCGCGTAGCTCGCCTGCAGGTTGATGCCGCCGGTGAACTCGATCGAAAAATGCAGCCCCCGCGTGGCGAGGAAAAAGACCGCGAGAACAAAGGTCAGGGCCGAGACGATGTTGAACCACAGCGCATGCCGCATAAACGGAATGTCGCGGTGGATTCTGAAGAACTCCATGATGCTTCCTTGTCAGTCGTGGGTTCGGATCAGGTCTTTACCGCGGGCACTTCGACCGGCGGCTTCCAGACTTGGCCGATCGCCACGCTCTTCAACTTTTTCTGGCGGCCGTACCAAAGGTTGACGATGCCGCGCGAGAACACCACCGACGAGAACATCGAGGTCACGATGCCCAAGCAGTGCACGACCGCGAAACCGCGCACCGGCCCCGAGCCGAATGCGAGCAGCGCAAGGCCGGCGATCAGCGTCGTCACGTTCGAATCGAGGATGGTCGCGAACGCGCGCTCATAGCCTTCGTTGATCGCGACCTGCGGCGCCTTGCCGACCCGCAGCTCCTCGCGGATGCGCTCGTTGATCAGCACGTTCGAGTCGATCGCCATGCCCAATGTCAGCGCGATCGCGGCGATGCCCGGCAGCGAAAGCGTGGCCTGCAGCATCGAAAGCAGCGCCAGCAACAGCAGCAGGTTGAAGCCGAGGGCGAGCGTCGAGACAATGCCGAAGAACTGGTAGTAGACGCACATGAACAACGCGATCGCCGCGAAGCCGAACAGCACGCTGTGGAAACCTTTGGCAATGTTGTCGGCACCCAGGCTCGGGCCGATGGTCTTTTCTTCGATGATGTCCATCGGCGCGGCGAGCGAGCCGGCGCGCAGCAGCAGCGCGGTGTCGTTGGCTTCACCGGCGGTCATGCGGCCCGAGATTTGAAAGTTCGCGCCGAGCTCGCCGCGTATCACCGGCGCGGTCACGACCTCGCCTTTGCCTTTCTCGAACAGCAGGATCGCCATGCGCTTGCCGACGCTGTCTCGCGAGGTGTCTTTCATGATGCGCGCGCCTTTGGCATCGACCGTGAGGTTGACCACCGGCTCGTGGGTCTGGCCGTCGAAACCGGGTTGCGCATCGGTCAGGTTCTCACCCGTCAGCACGACCTGGCGCTTGACTACCAGCGGGCTGCCGTCGCGGTCGGTGAAGCGCTCGGTGCCGAAGGGCACCGGGCCACTGCCCTTCATCGCCTGGATCGCTTCGGTGCTGTCGTCGACCATGCGCAACTCGAGCGTCGCGGTGCGGCCGATGATGTCTTTGGCCTTCGCGGTGTCTTGCACGCCGGGCAGCTGCACGACGACACGGTCAGCGCCCTGCTGCTGGATCACCGGCTCGGCCACGCCGAGCTCGTTGACGCGGTTGTGCAGCGTGGTGATGTTTTGCGCGATCGCGGTGTCTTGCACGCGCTTCGCGGCGTCGGGCTTCAAGCTGCCGCTGAGCTTGATTTCGGTGCCGTCGGGGGTTTCAAGCCATTGCAGATCGGGCAGCTGCTCGGTCAGCAGTTTGCGCGCGGCGGCGAGCGTTTCGCGGTCGCGAAAGCGCACGTCGACGTTGTTGGTATCGCGCGTGATGCCGGCGTGACGCAAGTTCTTGTCGCGCAGCAGGGTGCGGATGTCGCCGGTGAGTGCCTCGGCCTTCTTGGTCAGCGCCGACTTCATGTCGACCTGCATCAGGAAGTAGACGCCGCCGCGCAAATCGAGCCCGAGGAACATCGGCAGCGCGTGCAGCGCGGTCAGCCAGTGCGGAGAGCGCGAGAGCAGGTTCAGCGCGACGATGTAGCCCGGGTTGGTCGGGTCGGGATTGAGCGCGGCGTTGATCGCGTCTTTGGCTTTGCGCTGGGCATCGAGGTCTTGAAACCGTGCCTTCACCGAGTTGCCTTCGAACTGCACGAAGTCGGGCTGCAGGCCGGCCTTGGTGAGCAGGTCTTGCACGCGCGGCGCCATCGTCGCGTCGACTTTGAGCGTGGCCTTGCCGCTGCTGACCTGCACGGCCGGCGCTTCGCCGAACACATTGGGCAGCGTGTAGATCAGGCCGACCAACAGCGCGACGACGAGCAGCGCATATTTCCAGGCGGGGTAGCGATTCATCGAGGGTTCCTTCAGCAGCGCGCAGGCCGAAACGGCAAGCGGCTCGACGCGCCGTCGAAGGCGCGCGAGCCGCGGGTCAAACGCATCACGTCACTTGGCGGCGACGGTGCCTTTCGGCAGCACTTGCACGACCGCACCGCGTTGCACCTGGATCTCGACGCCGTTGGCGATCTCGACCGTCAGGTAGCTTTCGCCGATCTTCGCGATCTTGCCCAGCATGCCGCCGGTGGTGACGACTTCATCGCCCTTGGCGAGCGCCTCGATCATCGCTTTGGCTTCTTTCTGGCGCTTCATCTGCGGGCGGATCATCACGAAGTACAGCACCACGAACATCAGCACCAGCGGCAGCATGCTGCCCAAGCTGCCGAACATGGAATCGGACCCGGCGGCGGGCGCGGCTTGCGCGAAGGCTTCGGAGATGAACACGTGAAGATCCTTTGATGGAGCCCGGCAAAACGCCGGTAGCTAAACCCGTCGATTGTAAGACGCAGGCTCAGCGGTGGAAACAATGACCTGACGACAGCGAGCGCAGCCTTACGCGATCGGAACGAGCCGCAGCCGAGTGATTTCAGACGGCGCACCGAAGCGTTTTGGAGGCCCCCAGTAGCCGGTGCCGCGGCTCGTGTAGACCCAGAGCCCGCGCAGCCTGTGCAGCCCAGCGGTGAACGGCTGCTGGAACCACACGAACAGGTTCCACGGCAGGAACTGCCCGCCGTGCGTGTGGCCGCTGAGCTGGAGGTGAAAGCCCGCGCGCTCGGCCGCGTCGGCGCTGCGCGGCTGGTGCGCGAGCAGCAGGCGCGTGGTCGCACCGATCGGCGCGCCCGCAAGCGCGGCGTGCGGGTCGCTGCGCTGCGCGGGGTCGAAGTGGTGCGCGCTGGAATCGGTGACGCCGGCCACGAGCAGCGCGCCACCGGCGTGCTGCAACACCACGTGCTCGTTCATCAGCACGGTGAGCCCGATGCGCCGCAGTTCGGCGACCCATGCCGTCGCGCCCGAGTAGTACTCGTGGTTGCCGGTGACGAAAAACGTGCCGTGCGTCGAGCTCAGATGCGCGAGTGGCGCGACGTGCCCGCCGAGCTCGCGCACCGAGCCGTCGACCAAATCACCGGTGACGGCCACCATGTCGGGCCTCAACCGGTTCACTGCCTCGACGATGCGGTTCAGGTAGGCGCGCTTGATGGTCGGGCCGACGTGGATGTCGCTGATTTGCGCGATCGTGAAGCCATGCAGCGCCACCGGCAGGCCATCGATCGGCACATCGACCGAGACCACGGCCGCAGTGCGGCGCGCGTTGACAAAGCCCCACAGCGTGACCACCACGCCTACCAGCGGCACGGCCAGCGCGGTGCCGCTGGCGACACTCGCGATCGCGAACACCGCCGGCACAACCAGCGCGACGAGCGCCAACACCAGCAGCACCGCATCGCGCAGCAGCGTCAGCACGAACAGCGACGAGAACAGCCCCATTGCCAGCGAGCCGGCCCAGGCGAGCTGGTCAGAGAGCGGCTGCGTGCGCACGCGGCGCGCGATCAGCGCCATCGGCATCAGCAGTGCACAAGCGAGCAGCAGCGCAGCAAACCCCCACGCGGACCACGCCCCACCGGGCAGCGCCGGCGCGACGCGCCAGCCGACATAGAAATGCAGCAACGAAGAGATGAAAAACAGCGGAGCAAGCGACATCGAAAGAACCACAGGCGAAACGAAGTGGGTGGCATGTGGTTCCGATCCGGCCCGGCGCAAGGCCCTGCGGTGCGCGCGATACGCCCCGCCGGCGTGCTACGGCAGGCGCGTGATCCGTGCCGCTGCGATCGGCGCGCGGTCGGTCTTCAAGTACGCGAGCAAGGCCTCCACATCCTGCCCGCCGCCAGTGCGCGCCTCGCCTTTCAGCAACGTGATGAAGCCGTCGCCGCCCTCGGCCATGAAGCTGTTGACGGTGACGCGGTACGCGCGGTCGGCCGCGATGGGTTCGCCGTTCAGGCGCATGTCGCGCACGTGGTCGCTGACGATCGCGTCCGACTGCCACGTGTAGTCGAAGCCTTCGGAGGGCTGCAGCGGCGTCATGTCGCCGCCGGCCTTTTGCTGCGATTCGAGCAGCGATTTGAGCTGTGCGCCGGTCAGCGTCATCACGACCAAACTGTTCCCGAACGGCTGCATCGTGAACACCTGCCCGAAGGTGACGGCGCACGGCGGCGTGCCGCGGCACTCGAGGTCGCTGCGGATGCCGCCCGGGTTCATCAGCGCGATCTGCGCGCCGCCGTTCTCGGCCGCGCGGGTCGCGTCGAGTTGCGAATCGGCGATCAACCGGCCGGCCGGGCTGTCGACGGGGCCACCGCGCACGAACGCGCCTGTGATGGTGCCCACACGCTGCTCGGCTTTCGGCGCCACGACCGCCGCGTAGCGCGCGACCATGGCGGCGATTGCCGGGTCGGACCGCGTCGTGCGCAGCACCGCGGCATAGGGCGCCGGTGCAGCCGCGGCGAGGCGCTCGCGCAGCACCGGGTCGGTCGCTTCGCTGACGACCGCCATGTTATAGCTGCGCGTCGCGGCAGGAAGCAGCGCGCGCGTCTTGCGGTCGATCTTGACATCGACGACCGAGATGCCGCGCCCGTACGACGTGCCCGAGACGATCGTGCGGCCGTCGACGATGCAGCGGTAGCCCTGGTGGGTGTGCGCCGAGAACACGACGGTGATTTCGGGCACGAGGCGCGAGGCGATGTCGAAGATCGGGCCGGAGCGGTCGGCGCACGCCGTGTCGTTCCAGTCGCCACGCTTTTGCGGCGTGCCGAGCTCGCCGCCTTCATGGAACGTCGCGATGATGGTTCTCACGCCCTTCGCACGCAGCACGCGGGCCGCGCGGTTTACGCCCTCGGCCTCGTCGATGAAGCTCAAGCCCACCACGCCCGAGGGCGAGACGATGCTGGGCGTGGTCATCGTCACCGCGCCGATGATGCCGACGCGGATGCCGCCGATGCGCTTGACCGTGTACGCCGGCAGCACCGGCTTGCCACGCGCATCGAGCACGTTCGAGGCGAGCATCGGGAACTTAGCGCCGGTGTATGGCCCGCGGCTGCAGGAGGTGGCCGGGTCGCCCGGCCGCATCACCGCGCAACCGCCGCGCGCGATGCGCTGCAGCTCGGTGAACCCGGCATCGAATTCGTGGTTGCCGACCGTGCCGGCGTCGAGCCCGATCGCGTTCATCACCTCGATCGTCGACTCATGGCGGAACAGCGTAGACACCAGCGGCGCTGCGCCGATCAGGTCGCCGCCCGAGATCATCAGGCTGTGAGGCGCTCCGGCGCGCAGCGCCTTCAACATGCCGGCGAGCGCCGCAGCGCCGCCGGCCGCAACACGCATCGGCGCGCCGCCCTGCGGGTCGGGCAGGGTCAGCGCGAGGCCGGTCGATTCGAGGTTGCCGTGGAAGTCGTTGATGCCGATCAGGCGCAGCTTCAACGGCTCGGCGGCGTGAGCGATGCCGCACGACAAGGCGAGTGCGGCACCGAGAAGCAGGCGATTCGAGCAGCGCAAAAAAGTGGTCGTCATGGTGGGCATCGGCAGGCGAAAAAGTGAAACGGCGCAAACGCCACCATAAGCGTTTGCGCCGCGCGAGCACGGAGGGGGCCGCGATCAGTAGTCGACCTGGAAGGTCAGGCTGGTGAAGCGCGGGGCCGCTGGATAGACCGCCGGCGTGCTGGCAACGATGTCGACTCCAGCGTTCGAACCGCTCCCCGAATTGGCGTTGAAGTACTTGCGATTCAGCAGGTTGCTGACATTCAGGCGAATGACCGGGTTCTTGAAACCGTTGCCCGGCATATCGGGCAGCTTCCAGGCGGCGTTCAGGTCCACTGTGGTGAAACCCTTGAGGGACGCATCGTTCATCAGCGTCAAGAAGCGCCCGCTGCTGTACTTCGCAGCGAGGTTCAGCAGGTACGGCCCTTGCGCCCATTGCACAGAGACCGCAGCCATGCCCTTCGGCGTGTCGGGGAAAATGTTCCCGGCCGTGCGATAGGGCGTCGACACACAGATCGCCGAAGGCACGATCGGCGTGGGGCAGGCGCCTCCGGTGTTCGGATTGACATACCGCGTGATGACGTTGCTGTCGATCGTGCTTTTCGTGTAGCTGCCCGACACGTAGCCACTGAACCCGTTGACCGGAACGGTGCCGACCTCCACTTCGAGACCCTTGGTCGTGGAATCGCCGACATTGGTGTCGACAACCGTTAGCGTGGCCGCATCGGTGCTCGATGAAATGCGGTTCTTGAACTTGTTGTAGAACCCGGTCACCGAGCCACGGAACATGTCGCCGCGGTAGCGAGCGCCGAGGTCGAAGTTGGTCGAGGTTTCGGGCTGCACCGCCAGGTCGCCCAATGGCTTGCTGTAAGTCGCAACGCCGTTCACCACGGTCAACGCGCCTCGGCCGAGGTTGCCGAACTCGAAGTTGCTAGGTGTCCTGAAGTTCTTGGCGACGCTGCCGTACACCTGCAGCCGATCGGTCGCCTGGAAGCTCATGGCCAGGCTCGGCAGCGGCTTGCCGTAGGTGGTCGAAACCTGGTAGCCGGCAGCACCACCGGCGCCGGAGTTGGCCGTGTTGGTGAAGTCGCGCTTGAGGCGGCGGTAGCTGAACGCCGGCGTGATCTGCAGCTTGTTGTCGAGCAGGTCGATCGTGTCCTGGATGAAGACGCTCTGGCCGGTCGAGACGGTGCGCCAGTCGCGGCCCTGGTAGGCGGCGCCGTCGTTGTAGGTGAGTTTGTTGCTCTCGAGCCAAGGGTCGCCGATGTTGCCGGCGTTGTCGACGCGCACGCCCGGCTGGGTTTGGATGTGGCGCGCGCGCTCGAGCCAGAAGCCGGCGTTGATTTTCTGGTTGTCGAGCACGTAGGTGAACGCGGCCGAGACGCCGGGGCGGAACGTTTGCGTCAGGCTGCCGCGATAGATCAGAACGGTGTCGCGGGTGTCGCCGTCACCGTTGATGTCGGAAACACCGCCGTGCAAGAAGCTGGTGCCGCTCGATTCCGCGACCGAGGTTTGCTGCACGCCGCCCGTGCCGTAGCCGTACCAAAAGTATGGCTGCACATCGAGGCGCAAGCGGTCGGTCAACGCAAAGCTTGCCTTGCCGCTCACCAGGCCGTTCTCGAACGGATTCAGTGCGTAGCCGGCATAGGCCACGCCGGAGGCGATCGACGCTTCGTTCTGCGGCGTGCCATTGACCGGCGTCAGATGCTGCGGCACGACGCTGGTGTAGTCGTCGTAGTAGCCGAGCTTGCCGTTCGACAACGTCGGCGTGGCCGGGTTCGCCGATGCATACGCCAGCGCGCGGAAATTGTTGGTGAACGACTTGTTGTAGAGCACGCTGGCAGAGAGCTTGTTGCTGCTGCCGAGGTCGTATTCGGCCGCGGCGTCGAGGTGCTTGCGATCGGCGCGGCCTGGCCCCTTCCACTTGTCGGCCTCCGACTTCGAGACCGACACGAAACCCTTGAACGCACCGACCTTGCCGGTGTCGACGCGTGCGAACGCGCGGTAGAACCCGAGCTGGCCGCCCGACAGTGCGATGCGCGTGCGTTGCAGTTCTTCCGGTGCGCACGACTGGATGCCGACGTTGCCGCCCGAGGCGCCGACGTGCGGTGCATCGGTGTCGGGCGCGCCTTGCGTCACGTACAGCGAACAGAGGTTTTCCTGATCGATGTACTCCTGCGGAAACACCGCGAAGTTGCCGGAGTCGTTGACCGGCGCGCCGTTGACCGTGAAGCCCATCTGGTCGCTGTTGAAGCCGCGCACGCGCAGCGAGCCGCCGAACAAGCCGGTCGCGTCGTAGCTGGAACTGTTCACGCCGGGTAGCAGGGTCAAGGCCTGGAACGGGTTGCCGCTGGAGCGGGTCTTTTCGAGTTGCGCCTTGGTGACCGAGCTGCGCGCCTTCGGCGCGTCTTCTTCCATCAGCAGGCCGGTGCCGAGCTTGTCGCCCTCACCGGTGACGGTGACCTTGTTGAGTTCGGTGGGTGTCTGCGCGTGGGCTGTGCCGAGCATGGCGAGCAGGGCCAGCGTCACGGCGTTGCGCGTGAAAATTCGCATGATGAAAGTGTCCTGTGGGGAACGGGCGGAAGAAAGGTTGCGCCGAGATCGCCGACCGCCGATGTCGCAAACGTTTGCCTGAAGCAAGGAGCTTGCCGGCCCGACGTGACATTGCCGTGACATGTTGGTGCGGCGCCACGTTGCCAAAATCGAAACGGCGCACCCGGCGCCCGGCGCTGAGCCTTCAGCGCATGAAGCAGGCACGAAACTCCGCGCGCAAGCGTGGCGCGTCGACACCGATGCAAACCGATTGGGTCGGCACCTCATCCCACGCGTTAGACATGAAGTTCGCGCCTTCAAGCATCTGGATGGTCTGCCCCGCGGCGATGCCGTCGGTGACCACGCGCACCGCGCCGCGCCACAGCGTGAACGGTGTCGGATCGAGCGCGCACGCGACCGCGCTGGTCGAGGCCGAAGTGGGTTTCGTGCGCCGCCACCTGGAACACGCTGTCGCTGCTGGTGTAGCAAATCGGCCAGCCGGTTCGCACATGCGCGTCGCCGAGCTTGTCGATGATCTGGGTGCCGCTGGCGTGGCAGTTGCCGAGGCTGCCGCCGAGCCCGCACGCGGCGAGCCAGCGTTGCATCAGCGCGGGTGGGAACACCGGCACCGCCGGGTCGTCGGGTTTGCCGAAGCAGCCCCAATCGAAGTCGACCGGGCAGCCCATCAGCTCCCAGTGGCCGCTCGGTGTGTCCTTGCCCGTGCTGGTCTCGGCGGCGGCGCCGTAAGCGCCTTGCGGTGCTGCGTCGATCGCGATGCCCGCCGGCCAGTGGCCGCTCGCTGCATGCGCGGCTTGCGGCAGGCCGAGTGCGGCCAGGTTCGGCAGCCGCAGCGGCCGGCCGTGCGCTACGCACCACTGCGCGATGTGGCCGAAGGTGTCGGCGCCGACATCGCCGAAGCGCGCCGCATCGGGCGCGGCGCCGAGACCGAACGAATCGAGCACGATAACGAGGGCGCGGGTCATGTGGGTGCGGTCGATTCGGCGCCGACGATGCGTTCGATCAGCACTGGGCGTCGAGGCGGCGCTTCGGGTGCGACTTCGATCATCGTCGCAAGCTGCGCACACGCGGCTGCGGCGCTCGTCTCGTCGGCCGCGTGCACGACCGCGAGCGTGTCGCCGGCTTCGACGCGCCGGCCCACCGCCACCATGCCGCTCAGGCCGACACGGTGGTCGACCGCATCGCTCGCCTGACGCCGGCCGCCACCGAGTTCGACCACCAGGAGTCCGATCTCGCGCGTGGCCATGGCGCTGACCCAGCCGCTGCGCGCGGCGGTCAGCACGCGCTGTACTGGCGCTCGCGGCAGGTACGCATCGGCGCGCTCGATGAAATCGCGCGGCCCGCCGAGCGCGGCGACCATGCGCGCGAAACATTCGAGTGCCCGACCATCGGCGAGCACCGCATCGACCTTGTCGAGTGCCGCGTCGGTGCGGTCCGCGAGCCCGCCGATCAGCAACAGCTCGGCGCTCAGCATGCGCGTGACTTCGAGCAGCCGCGGCTCGCGTGCGTCCTTGCGCACAGACCCGCGCAGGAAGGCCAGCGCTTCGTGCACCTCGAGCGCGTTGCCACACGTCGTGCCGAGCACTTCGTTCATGTCGGTGAGCCACGCGCGCGTCGGCAAGCCGGCACCTTCGGCCACGTTCACGATCGACCGCGCGAGCGAGCGCGCCACGGCCAAATCGTTCGCGAACGCACCGTTGCCGACCTTCACGTCCATCACCAGCCCATGCAACCCGGCCGCGAGCTTCTTCGACAGGATGCTCGCGGTGATCAGCGGGATCGACTCGACCGTCGCGGTCACATCGCGGATCGCGTAGAGCCGCCGATCGGCTGGCGCGAGCGCGGCGGTCTGGCCGACGACCGCACAGCCGGCCGCGCGCAACGCGTCGCGCAAACGCTGGTTCGACGGCGCGGTGTCGTAGCCCGGAATGCTGTCGAACTTGTCGAGCGTGCCGCCGGTGTGGCCGAGGCCGCGGCCCGAGATCATCGGCACGAAGCCACCGCACGCGGCGACGATCGGCGCGAGCATCAGGCTTACTTTGTCGCCGACACCACCAGTGGAGTGCTTGTCGAGAATCGGGCCGGGCAGGTTCGCGCTCGCCCAGTCGAGCACGTCACCGGAGTGCGTCATCGCGCGCGTCAGCGCGACGGTCTCGGCGCTCGACATGCCGTTGAGGAAGATCGCCATCGCCATCGCAGCGGCTTGTGATTCGCTCCACGAGGCGTCGACCAAGCCAGCGACGAACGCGTCGATCTGAGCGCGGTCGAGCACGCGGCCGTCGCGTTTGTGGCGGATGATTTCTTGCGCGAGCATGTTGTGTTTCAGTAAGTTCCTGGGACCGACGGCGGCGTTGCCGAACTGCCGCCGAGCACCGTCTCGATGTCGTTCAACAGGCTGCTCGCGCCGATGCGAAAACGCTTCGGGCTCAGCGCTTGCACGCCGAGGATTTGCTCGACGAGCGCGAAGTAAACCGTCACATCGGCCACCGTGCGAATCCCGCCCGACGCCTTGAAGCCGACATGCGCGTGGCGCGGGTCGGCGGCGATCGCTTTCAGCATCACGGTCGCGGCTGCGGGCGTCGCGCTGATGGGCGTTTTGCCGGTGCTGGTCTTCAAAAAGTCGGCACCGGCGTCGAGCGCGAGTTGCGAAGCGCGCGCGATCAGGGCTTCATCGACGAGCACGCCGGTCTCGAGGATCACCTTGAGCACGAGGCCGTCGCAAGCTTGGCGCACCGCGCCGAGCAAGTCGGCCACCGCACGCTCGTCGCCCTGCATCAGGTGCGCGAACGGCAGCACCACGTCGACCTCCTGCGCGCCGGCCTCGACGATCGCGCGCGCATCGCGCACGGCACGGGCGATATCGGCACCGCCATCGGGGAAGTTGGCGACCGCGGCGACGGCGATGCCGGCCGGCAGTTCGCGCCGCGCCAGTGCCGCGAAGCGCGGCCACACACAGACCGCCGCGACCGTGCCGTGCAAGCCGTGCGCGCGGGCGCACAGCGCGATCACGTCGGCCTGGGTGTCGCCGTCGTTGAGGCTGGTCAGGTCGAGGCAAGCAAGTGCGATTCGAGCGGCTTGTTGCGTGTCCATGTTCAAGTCACTTCACGGTTCGATCGACGCAATCACGTCGGCCAGCAGCGCGCCGGCCACGTCGCTCGCCGCGTGCGCTTGCGACAGCGTGTGCGCATGGCTCAACGATTCGCCCGACAACCCCGCGCCCATGTTCGTGATCAACGACATCGCCAGCACGCGCAGGCCAGCGTGGCGCGCGATGATGGTCTCGGGCACGGTGCTCATGCCGACCGCATCGGCGCCCATCGACTGGAACATGCGGATCTCGGCCGGCGTTTCGAATTGCGGGCCCAGAGTCCACACGTACACGCCTTCGTGCAGCGTGACGCCGCGGCGCGCAGCGACCGCGTGCGCCGTGGCGCGCAGCGCCGGATCGTAGGCGTCCAGCATGCTGACGAAACGCTCCGAGCCGCCGGCGCCGACCAGCGGCGAGCGCTGCGAGGGGTTGATGTGATCGGCCAGCACCATCAGGCTGCCCGGCGCCATCGCGGCGCGCAGGCTGCCGGCCGCGTTGGTCTGCACGAGCACCTCACAACCGAGTTCGCGCAGCGTGCGCAACGGCAGCTGCATGCCTTTGACGTCGCCGTTTTCGTACGCATGTTTGCGCCCGCTCATCACCGCCACTTCGTGCCCACCGATGCGGCCGATCCAGAGCTCGCCCGAGTGACCTTGCACGGTCGCTTGCGGAAAGCCTTCGAGCGCGTCGTAGCGAATGCGCACCGGCTCGGCGATGCGCGCGGTGAGCCCGCCCCAGCCCGAGCCGAGCACCACCGCGATGCGCGGCTGCGCGTTCGGTGCGAGTGCGCGCACTTGTTGAGCAGCGGTCGGGCGATCGAGCGCGGGCGTCGTCATGGCGCGAGGTTCTCGGGGCCGAAGCTCGACGGCAGCAGCTGCGCGAGCGTGAACTCAGCGCGCAACTGCGCGCGGTCGCCGACGAGCACGGGCGTGTCGGCCGCAGCGAACTCGCGCAGCTTCTGCCGGCAGCCACCGCACGGCGTGACGAGCTCGGCGCCGTCGCCGACCACGGCAAGCGCGCGCACCTGCCGTCCGCCGGCGAGCACCATCGCGCTCAGCGCGCACGCCTCGGCGCACACGCCTTCCGGGTAAGCGGCGTTCTCGACGTTGCAACCGGCGTGGATGTCGCCGTGCTCGTCGAGCACCGCAGCGCCGACGGCGAAGCGCGAGTACGGCGCGTAGGCATGGGTTTGTGCGTCACGGGCGGCGCTCAGAAGTGTGGCGCGTTCGAGTTCGGTCATGGTGTGGTCAACGTCCTTTGGCATACGGAAGGCCGAGCGCCTTCGGCGCGACGGTGCGGCCGATGAACCCGGCCAGCAGGATCACGGTCAACAAATACGGCAGCGCCTGGATCGCCTGCACCGGCACCTCGCCGATGCCCGGCAGGCGCACACCCTGCAACCGGATGGCCGCGGCATCGAGAAAGCCGAACAGCAGGCAGGCCCACAGCGCCGGCACCGGCCGCCAGTTGCCGAAGATCAGCGCGGCGAGCGCCATGTAGCCGCGGCCGGCGGTCATGTTCGGCGCGAAGGCGGCGTTTTGCGCGAGCGTGAGGTAAGCGCCGGCCAGGCCGCAAAGCAGGCCGTTCAACGTCAACGCGGCATAGCGCAGTTTCAACACCGAGACGCCGGCCGCGTCCACCATGTGCGGGTTCTCGCCGACCGCGCGCAAGCGCAGCCCGAAGCGCGTGCGGTACAGCAGCCACCAGACGCCGCCGACGAGTGCGAGCGCGACGTAGACGAGGACGTTGTGGCTCAGCAGCCCTTCACCCAGCACCGCGCCGAGAAAGGCGCCGACGCCGGGCACGGCCTGAAGCGCGGCCTGCGCGCCGGGCCACAACGGGCGCAGCCGCACCGCGTCGGCAATCGGCGTGGTCTGGCCGCCTTGATGGAACCACGCGATGCCGAGCACGACCGTCAAGCCCGCCGCGATGATGTTGATCGCCATGCCCGAAACCACCTGGTCGCCGGTGTGGCTCACGGTCGCGAAGCCATGCAGCCACGACAGCAGCACCGCCACGAAGCACGCCAGCAACAACGCGATCGCCGTCGAGCCGAACGCCGCGCCGGCCGCCGCGGCCGCGAACGCCGCGAACAGCATCTTGCCCTCCAACCCGATGTCGACCACGCCTGAGCGCTCGGCGAGCAGGCCGGCGAGCGCGCACAGGATCAGCGGCGTGGCCACGCGCAAGGTGGAGGCGATCAACGCGCCGATCAGCGCCTCATCCATTCGATGCTCCCGATGGCGTGCCGACTTCGCCGCGCGCCGTTCGCCGCGCGCCCCAATGAAAAATCTTCGCGATCCACGGCGCGATCACGTAGGCCATCGCACCCGAGAACAGCACGATGAAGCCTTGCAGCGTGACGACCATGTCGCGGCTGAAACCGGGGATCTCGAAGCTCACCTCGGCACCGCCCTGGAACAGCGCGCCGAAGAGCAGGCTCGCGAGCACGATGCCCGCCGGGTGATTGCGCCCCATCACGGCGACCGCGATGCCGGTGAAGCCGGCGCCGCCGACGAAGTCGAGCAGCAGCTTGCCGTTGACGCCGGCGATCTCGTTCATGCCGACCAGGCCGGCGAGCGCGCCCGACAGGCCCATCGCCACGATCACCTGCCGCTTCGTGTGGATGCCGGCGTAGGCCGCCGCACCTTCGCTGGCGCCGACCGTGCGCAGCCGGTAGCCGGCGCGGCTCTTCCACAGATAAGCCCACACGCCGACGGCGGCAGCGAGCGCGAGGAGCACGCTCAGGTTGAGCGGCGACGAGGGCCACACGATGCCGAACCACGCGAGCGCTTCGTGCACGCCGGGCAAGTGCGCCGCCGGCCCGAACGGCACGCTCTCGACCGACATGCTGCCGGGCGCCTTCAGCGGGTTCACGAGCAGGTAGACGACCAGCGTGCTGGCGAGAAAATTGAACATGATCGTGGTGATCACGACGTGGCTGCCGCGGTATGCCTGCAGGTAGCCGGGCACCGCCGCCCAGGCGCCGCCGAACAGCGCACCGCCGAGCAACATCAGCGGCAGCAGGATCGGTGCGGGCAGTGTGTTCGACAACCACAGCGCGACCAGCCCGGTGCCGAGGCCGCCGATCGTCGCCTGGCCCTCGGCGCCGATGTTGAACAGGCCGCCATGTGACGCGAGCGCCACGGCCAGGCCGGTGAAGATGAAGCTGGTCGTGTAGTAAAGCGTGTACGACAGCCCGCGCTCGGTGCCGAACGCGCCCTTGGCCAGCATCGTCATCACGTCGAGCGGGTTCTGCCCGATCAGCGCGACGACGAGCGCGGCCACCAGCAACGCGACAGTCAAGTTGACCAGCGGCAGCAGCACGACATCGGCCCAGCGCGGCAGTGCCTGTGCGCTCATGCCGTGGCTCCCATCGTCGCGGCGGTCTCGGCAGTCTCGACCATCAACAGCCCCACCTTCGATTCGGTACACGCGCCGATCGGCAGCTCGCCGGTGATGCGGCCCTCGTTCATCACCAGCACGCGGTCGGCGAGCGTGAAGATCTCGTCCAACTCGCTCGACACCACCAGCACCGCGCAACCCGCATCACGCAGCGCGCGCAGCTGCGCGTGGATGAACTCGATCGCGCCGATGTCGACGCCGCGTGTCGGCTGGCCGACCAGCAGCACCTTCGGCGCTTGCCCGATCTCGCGCGCGAGCACGAGCTTTTGCTGGTTGCCACCGGAGAACTTTGCGCTGCCGAGATCGGGGTTGCGCGGGCGCACGTCGAAGCGCTGCATCAGCGCGGCGGTGGCCGCACGCATCGCGCCGTGCCGCATCCAGCCGCGCGGGCTGCTGTAAGCGGGCAGCGCTTCGTAGCCGAGCACCGCTGTTTCCCATGCAGCGAAGCCCATCACCATCGCACGCGCTTGCCGGTCTTCGGGCACGTGGCTCATCCCGAGCGCGCGTGCGGTGCGCGGGTCGAGCCAGCGCGCGGGGCCGAACGTTTCGCAGGCCAGCGTCAGCCGCCCTTCCTGCGGCGTGCGCAGGCCGGCCAACACGTCGAGCAACTCGCTCTGGCCGTTGCCGGCGACGCCGGCAACGCCGACGATCTCGCCGGCGCGCAGGCAGATGCTCACGCCGCGCAGCCGCTCGACCTGCAGCGCATCACGCACGGTGAGGCCGACGGCTTCAAGTGCGACGGCGCCGAGCGCAGCCGCAGCAATGCCCTGCCGGCCCATGTTGACCTGGCGGCCGACCATCGCCTCGGCCAGGCTTTGAATCGATGCGTCGGCGACCCGCATCTCGTGCACCACGCGCCCGCCGCGCATCACGGTGACGCGGTCGCACAGCCGCATCACTTCCTTGAGCTTGTGGGTGATGAGGAGGATGGTCGTGCCCTGCTCGCGCAGCCGGGCGAGCACCTTGAAGAGCGCCTCGGTTTCCTGAGGGGTCAGCACGGCGGTGGGCTCGTCGAGGATCAGGATTTTCGCGCCGCGGTAAAGCGCTTTCAGGATCTCGAGCCGCTGCCGGTCGCCGACCGACAGCTCACCGACGCGCGCGTCGAGATCAACGCGCAGGCCGGTCGAGGCCATCAACGCGGTCAGACCTTTGCGCACGATTTCGGCGGCGCGTTTGAGCAGCACGTGCGGCTCGGCGCCGAGCATCACGTTGTCGATCGCACTCAACGTTTCGACGAGCATGAAGTGCTGGTGCACCATGCCGAGCCCGAGCGCGATCGCCTCGAATGCATTGCGGATGCGCACCGGCTCTCCATTGACTTCGATGCTGCCGCCGTCGGCGTCCACGAGGCCGTAAAGCACCGACATCAACGTGCTCTTACCGGCGCCGTTTTCGCCGACCAGGCCGTGCACGCTGCCGCGCATCACGGTGAGGTTCACGTCGGCATTCGCCTGCACGCTGCCGAAGCGCTTGTCGATGCCGGTCATGCGCACCGCGACGGCGGATGCGGCAGCGGGTGCTGTGAAAGGGTCCGGTGGTGTCATGGTCGGAAGGGGAAGATTCGCAGCGTCAACGCACCGGCACGGCGCCGGTCGATTCGCGTATCAGCAGTTGCAGCGCCAGCACCACCTCGCGGCAAGCGGTCGGGCCGGCGGCGATGCGATCGATCAACACCCCGGCCGCAATCTCGCCCATCGCGCGGATCGGGTGGCCGACCGTGGTGAGCGCCGGGTACGAGTAGCCGCCGAGGTCGATGCCGTCGAAGCCGTCGAAGCCGATCACCGAGAGTGCCGCCGGCACCGCGATGCCGAGCTCGGCCGCTGCGCGCAGCGCACCGATGGCGAGCAGGTCGTTGCTGGCGAAGATCGCGGTCACCTCGCGGTGCACCAGCCTGCCGTGCGCGCGCGGCTGACCGCGAACTCCGACGGCCCCGAGAGGCACGCGATGGCGCGGTGCCCGAGCGACAGCATGTACTCGACCGCGAGCCGCGCGCCGGCTTCGTGGTCGACCCGCACCAGGTCGGCGGCCAGGCCTGCGATAGGCCGGTCGACGACCACGGTGGTGCGCGTCCGAGAGCCGCTGCGCCAGTGCCGCCGCATCGCCCGCCGCGGCGGCCCGCAACAAGCCATCGACACGGCGCTCGAGCAACGTCTGCAGGTAGCGCGCTTGGCGCAACGGGTCGTCGTCGGAGTTGCAGAGAAACACCGCGTGGTCGGTGCGCCCGCAGCAGTCTTCGATGCCGCGCGTGAGCTCGGCGAAAAACGGGTTCGTGATGTTGGGCACCAGCACGCCGATGATCCCGGTTTCGCTCATCTTCAGCGCCCGCGCCACCGCACTCGGCGCATAGCCCATCTCGGCGACCGCCCGCTCGACCCGCTCGCGCGCCGAATCGCTGACACGGCGCGTGCCGTTGACCACGTGCGAGACAGTCGTGAACGACACCCCCGCGCGTGCGGCGACGTGCTTGATGGTGCTCAAGGGTTTTGCTCCCTCGCCCCTTTGGGGAGAGGGCTGGGGTGAGGGGCCGCGCCGCCACCGAAGCTCGGCGTTTCGCCGACCCTCACCCCCGCCCTCTCCCACAGGGACAGGGAGTGATACCGAGGCGTGTTCAACGGTTCAGTCCGTCAAAACTTGCAAGCGTTGTCCGCCATGTAATCGGTTACCTTGATCTTGCCGCCGATGATGTCGGCCTTCGCGGCGTCGACCTTCTTTTTCATGTCGGCGCTCACCAGCTTGGCGTTGTTCTCGTCCATCGCATAGTCGATGCCGCCTTCTTTCAGGCCGAGCACGGTCACGCCCGGCTTGTACGCCACGATGGCCTGGTACACGGCAACGTCGATGCGCTTGAGCATGGAAGTCAGCATCGTGCCGGGCTGGATGTGGTTCTGGTTGCTGTCGACGCCGATCGCGAGCTTGCCGGCGTCTTTGGCGGCCTGGTACACGCCGATGCCGGTGCCGCCCGCGGCCGCGAAGACCACGTCGGCACCCTTGCCGAACTGCGCTTTCGCGAGCTCGCTGCCACGGCCCGGATCGGCCCACGCGGCGCCGGTCGTGCCGGTCATGTTCGAGAACACCTCGGTCTTCGGGTTCGCGTACTTCGCGCCCTGCTCGTAGCCGCACTGGAACTTGCGAATCAGCGGGATGTCCATGCCGCCGATGAAGCCGACCTTGCCGGTCTTGCTGGCCGAGGTCGCCATCACGCCGACCAGAAAGCTGCCCTCCTGCTCCTTGAACACGACCGACTGCACGTTGGGCAACTGCACCACCATGTCGATCAACGCGAACTGCAGCTTCGGAAATTCCTTCGCGATTTTTTCGATCGCCGCAGCTTGGCCGAAACCGATGCCGATGATCGGGCTCGCACCGCGCTCGGCCATGCGGCGCAGCGCCTGTTCACGCTGGGTTTCGTTGGCGATTTCGAATTCGAGGTAGGGCTTGCCGGTCTCCTTCTTCCACTTCTCGATGCCGCGGTACGCCGCCTCGTTGAACGACTTGTCGAACTTGCCACCCATGTCGTAGACGACGGCCGGTTCGGCGCGCGCCGAGAGGCTGGCGGTCACCGCGATGGCCAGCAAGCCGAAGTGTTGGAAGAATTTCATGGTCGGTCTCTGGTGGCAAGGTTCGGGAGGCGCATGATGACCCGTTTTACGCACCGGGCCGGAACGCAAACCGTTGCCTGTCGCCACTCTATGCAGAAAGCGCGCCTGAGCGGCGGGTGATTTCCCGCGACGGTCGTGCACCGATTTCACGGCGACGATGGCGCGAATTCTGCTGGCCCGCCGCACCCCCTCCAGAAGGATGCTCGATCGTGCCCACGCCTGCCCCGCTCTCGACCGCACCGCTGAAGTTTCACGCCTTGCCGAAGGCCTTGCTGCACGAACACATCGACGGCGGCTTGCGCCCCGCCACGTTGCTCGCGTTGGCCCATGCACGCGGCATCGCCTTGCCGACCGAAGACGCCGATGCGCTGGCGCAATGGATGCACGCCAACGCCAACTCCGGCAGCCTCGAACGCTACCTGCGCGGCTTCGCGCTCACGGTCGGCGCGATGGCCACGGCCGAGGCCTGCGAGCGCGTCGCGTTCGAGGCCGCCGAAGACGCGCGGCACGATGGCTGCGTGCTGGCCGAATTCCGCATGGCGCCGCTGCTGCTCGAGCCGCACGGGCTGCGCGGCGAAGCCGTGGTCGAGGCGCTGGTGGCGGGCCTCGCGCGCAGTGCGCTGCCGTGCGGCCTGATCGTCTGCGCGATGCGCACCGATTCACCCGACGAGACCTGGCGCGCCGCCGACCTCGCCGCGCGGTACTCGGGCAAGAGCACGGGCAAGAGCGCCGGCCAAGGCGTGATCGGCTTCGACCTCGCCGGCGCCGAGCGCGGTTACCCGCCCGCCGTGCACGCCGCAGCATTCACGCGGGCCCGCGATGCCGGCCTCGGCATCACCTGCCATGCCGGCGAATCCGACGTGGGCTCGCGCGTGCTCGAAGCCGCCGCGCTCGGCGCCACGCGCATCGGCCACGGCGTGCACATCATGGCGGGCAGCACGCCCGACGAGACCGCGCGCTGGATCGACGCGGCGCGCGCGCTCGACCTGCACTTCGAGGTCTGCCCGAGCAGCAACGTGCACACCGGCGCGTTCGCGTCGCTCGCGGTGCACCCGATCCGCGCGATGCTCGAGGCCGGCCTCTCGGTCTCGTGCTCGACCGACAACCGGCTCATGTCGGGCACGACGCTCAGCGACGAGCTCGCGGCCGTGCACGACCAGCCGGGCCTGAGCGTGGCGCAGCTCGCGCAGACCATGCGGTCTGCGGTGTCGGCGTCGTTCCTGAGCGCTGAGGTGCGCGCGACGGCGCTGCGTGCGATGCAGGGCTGGGGCGCGTTGGTTTAGCCTCAGCCCCCCGACATCAAGCGGCAGGCCCGGCTCGACGCGCACGCACCGCGCTCGCCAGACCGCGCAGCACCGGCACCGTCTGCGTGAAGCCGATGCAGGCGTCGGTGATCGAGACGCCGTGCTGCAGCGCCACGCCGGCAGTCAGATCCTGCCGGCCGGCTTCGAGGTGGCTCTCGATCATCACGCCGGTGATGCGCCGGTCGCCGGCTGCGATCTGCATGGCCACATCGTGCGCGACCTCGATCTGAAGGGGGTACTGCTTGCTGCTGTTGCCGTGCGAAACGTCGACCATCACCTGCTCGCGCAAACCGGCCGCGCGCAACACAGCGCAGCTCGATTCGACATGCGCGGCGTCGTAATTGGGCGTCTTGCCGCCGCGCAGGATCAGGTGACAGTCGTCGTTGCCGCGGGTCTCGAAAATGGCCGCCATGCCCATCTTCGTCATGCCCATGAAAGCGTGCGGCGCGCGCGCCGCGAGGATCGCGTCGGCGGCGATTTTGATGCTGCCGTCGGTGCCGTTCTTGAAGCCGACCGCGCAGCTCAAGCCCGAGGCCAATTGGCGATGGCTCTGGCTCTCGGTGGTGCGCGCGCCGATCGCGCCCCACGCGATCAACTCGGCGGTGTACTGAGGGCTCAGCAGGTCGAGAAACTCGGTGCCGGTCGGCAGGCCGAGCGTCGTGAGTTCGAGCAACAAGCGGCGCGCGCGCTCCAGGCCTTCGTTGATCGCGAACGTGCCGTCGAGGTGCGGGTCGTTGATGTAACCCTTCCAGCCGACCGTCGTGCGGGGCTTCTCGAAATACGCGCGCATCACGACAACCAAGTCGTCTTGCAATTCGTCGGCCACGGTCTTCAGGCGCTGGCCGTACTCGATCGCCTGGTCGTGGTCGTGGATCGAGCACGGACCGACGACGACGATCAGCCGGTCGCTGCGGCCATGCAACACATCGGCGATGGCGGATCGGCTTTTCTCGACGATCGCAAGCGTGTCGTGCCGCAACGGCACGCGCTCCTGGAGAAGCGCCGGTGTGATCAGCGGGCGGACGGCACCGATGCGCACGTCGTCGATGCGGGTCGTGTCGAGTGTGCTGTCGCGTGGGCCGGTTTCGCGGTCGTGGGCAATGTCGAGCGAGTGGGTGGGCGCGGGAGCGCGCAAGGGGTCTGCGGGGATGGTCATGGGTTGAGCGTACCAGCGCGACTTGCTTTGGAATTGCCCCCTCGCCCCCTGGGGAGAGGGAGCCAATTCAGAAAGAGCGGAGAGACTCGTTTAGCGCGACACCACCGCGATGCCTTTGAATTGGCCAGCGATTGGCACAGCGACCACCGGCTTCAGATAGCGCTCCGGCATGAAGCGGTGCAGCAACTCGGCCTCGCGGGCACGGGCGAGCGCGACATTGGCGATCTTGACGTGGCCGTAGCCGCGCATGCGCATCGGCAGCGCGACGATTTGAATCGCGATCGGTAGGCGATCGGCGCTCAAATCGGTCAGCAGCTCGTCGACTCGGCGCTCGAATTGCGTGACGAGATCGCGCTCCATGCGGCGCTCTTCGGTGTGGCCGAAGATGTCGAAAAAGCCGCCGCGCAACGCCTTGCCCTTGGCGAGCAATTTCAGCAACGGCAGCATCCACGCGCCGAGTGCGATCTTCTTCGGCGGCTGGCCGTTTCGTGGGCGCGAGAGCAGCGGCGGGGCCATGTGGAATTCGAGTTTCAAGTCGCCCTCGAATTGATCCGCAAGCTGGCGTTGAAAGCTGCCGTCGGTGTACAGCCGCGCCACCTCGTACTCGTCTTTGTACGACATCAGCTTCATCGAACTGCGCGCGACCGCTCGCGTCAGCGGCAGCGTCGCATCGTGGCCGGCGCAAGCCTGCTCGGCGCGCTGCGCACGCCGCACAGCAACCTCGAAGCGCTGCGCCCATGTGGCGTTTTGGTAGCCGGTGAGGTGCGCGATGCCGCGCGCGATCAAGGCGTCGAGCGCCTCGTTGTCGTTCGAGCCGGCCACCGCCGCGGGCGCGTCGCGCAGCGCCGCCGGGTTGCCGGCCGCCAGCCGCCCGAGTGCGAACGACAGCAGGTTGCTCTCGACCGCCACGCCGTTCAGCGCGATCGCGCGCTGCATCGCCGGCAGGCCGATCGGAATCAGCCCGCGCTGCCAGGCGAAACCCATCGCGAGGATATTGGCGGTCACGGTGTCGCCGAGGAATTCTTCGGCGAGCGATTGCGCATCGAAGGTCTCGACGAAATCGTCGCCGGCCGCGAAGCGCATCTTTGCGAGCAGCGCCTCGGTCTTTAGATCGGCATCGGGGTTCTTCAGCGATTCGGCCACCGGAATCTCATGCACGTTGGTGACGATGCGCGTGCGGCCGTGGCGCACCGTCTGCAGCGCCTCGGGCGAGGCGGCCACGACCATGTCGCACGCCAGCACGGCATCGGCCTGTTGCGTGTCGATGCGCACTTGGTTCAAGCGCTCGGGCACGTCGGCCAGCCGCACGAAGCTCAGCACCGAACCGCCCTTCTGCGCGAAGCCCATGAAGTCGAGCACGCTGGCCGACTTGGCCTCGAGGTGCGCGGCCATCGCGATCACCGCACCGACCGTGACGACACCGGTGCCGCCGACGCCGGTGACGAGCAAATCCCACGGCCCGCTCCACACATGCGGCTCGGGCAAGGCCAGCGCGCCGACACGCACGAGGAACGCCGCCTTGCCCGCCGGGCCCGACGCGAGCGCGCCGCTCTTCTTGCGCAACCTGCCGCCGGTCACGCCGACGAAGCTCGGGCAAAAGCCCTTCTCGCACGAGTAATCCTTGTTGCAAGCGGTCTGGTCGATCTTGCGTTTGCGGCCCATCGAGGTCTCGGTCGGCAGCACGGCCACGCAGTTGCTTTGCACCGTGCAGTCGCCGCAACCTTCGCACACGGCCTCGTTGATCAGCAAGCGCTTCGGTGGGTCGACCAGCTCGCCCTTTTTGCGGCGCCGCCGCTTCTCGGCCGCGCAGGTCTGCTCGTAAATCAGCACGGTGACGCCGCCGACCTCGCGCAGGCGGCGCTGCACCGCATCGAGCTCGGTGCGGTCGTGGAATTCGGTGCCGGCCGGAAAGAGCTTGCGACTGCCGTCGTACTTGTCGATGTCGTCGCTGACGACCACGACCTGCCTGACGCCTTCGCTCTCGACCTGGCGCGCGATGCGGTCGACGCTGATGACGCCGTCGACCGGCTGGCCACCGGTCATCGCGACCGCGTCGTTGTAGAGAATTTTGTAGGTGATCGTGGCCTTCGCGGCGACCGCCTGGCGGATCGCGAGGTAGCCCGAGTGGTAGTAGGTGCCGTCGCCGAGGTTTTGAAATATGTGCGGCGTCTTCGTGAACATCGCATGCGAGACCCAGTCGACGCCCTCACCGCCCATCTGGATCAGGCCGGCGGTGCTGCGGTCCATCCAGTTGGCCATGAAATGGCAGCCGATGCCGGCGCGCGCGGTCGAGCCCTCGGGTACTTTCGTGCTGGTGTTGTGCGGGCAGCCGGCGCAGAAGTACGGCACGCGCTTGACGCTGTCGGCCTCGTTCGCGAGCAAATCGGGCGGCGTGAAATCGCGCACGTGCTGCAGGTGATCGCCGAGCACGGCGTTGTTTGGAAAATGTGCCGCGAGCCAATGCGCCACGAGTTCGATCAACCGCGACGGGCGCAACTCGCCGAGCGCTGAAACCAACGGCGCGCCTGCCGCGTCGAGCTTGCCGACGAGCGCCGGTCGCGCATCGACCGGCGCGTTGTAGAACAACTCGCGCAGTTGCGCCTCGACGATCGCGCCCTTCTCCTCGATCACCAAAATCTCACGCAAGCCGTGCGCGAACGCGCGCATTCGCGTCGTCTCGATCGGAAAGCTCAAACCCACTTTGTAGAGCCGCACGCCGGCCGCGCCGAGCATCTCGGGCGTGATCTGCAAACGCCGCAGCACTTCCATCAGATCGAGGTGCGCCTTGCCGCAAGTGACGATGCCGACCGACGCATTCGGGCTCGCGATGACCTCGCGGTCGATCGTGTTGACGCGCGCGAATGCGGCCACCGCTGCGAGCTTGTCGGCCAGCCGCGACTCGATGCGCAGCGAAGGCAGGTCGGGCCAGCGGTAGTGCAGCCCATCGGCTGGCGCAACATGCGCGGTGCGCGCGCGCACCGCGTCGCCACCCACCCACGCATTGGCCTGCGCCAACACCGCGTCGAGGTCGACCGTGCCCCCGCTCTCGACCACTTCCGACAAGGCCGTGCAACCGACCCACGCGCCCGAGTAGCGAGACAGCGCCCAACCGTACAACCCGAACGTGAGCATCTCGGCCACGTTGGCCGGTGCCACGATCGGCATCTGCCAGGCCTGGAACGCGTGGTCGCTCTGGTGCGGCATCGACGACGACACGCAGCCGTGGTCGTCGCCCGCCACCACCAGCACGCCACCATGCGGTGACGACCCATACGCGTTGCCGTGCTTGATCGCATCGCCGGCCCGGTCGACGCCCGGGCCCTTGCCATACCACAGGGCAAACACACCATCGGCGGTGCGCTCGGGGTCGGACTCGACCCGTTGCGTGCCGAGCACCTGGGTGGCGGCCAACTCCTCGTTGATCGCCGGCACGAAGCGGATACCGGACTCGGTGAACTTGGCGCCGGCCTTCCACACCGCCTGATCGACCATGCCGAGTGGCGAGCCGCGGTAGCCGCTGATGAAGCCTTGCGTGTTCAGGCCGGCCACAGCGTCGCGCTCGCGTTGCATCACCAGCAGCCGCACCAGCGCCTGGGTGCCGGTCAGGAAAACCGAGCCACCGGGCGCCCACAAGTTATCGGACAGTTTGTAGTCGGGGCGGCGAACGGAATCGGCAGTCGGCGAGGAGTTCATCGCAGAATTGTTGCGCCGGACTTCGAGAAAATGCACCTTCAATCCGGTATGGTTATCGCGGTGTCGCGGCAAATAGCGGATCGAAAATGGCAAAACCCGAAACATCTCTCGTGCTCGACAGCTTCAGCCTGAAGATCCTGCTCGAACTGCAGCGCGATGCGCGCCAAACCGTCGCGCAGCTTTCCGCTGCGGTCGGCCTCTCGCCCACGCCGTGCTGGAAGCGCGTAAAAGAAATGGAGGCCGCCGGTGTGATCCGCGGCTACACCGCGCGGGTCGATCCCGAGAAGGTCGGACTGCACTTGACGGTGCTGGTCGAGGTCAACCTCACGCACCACGCCGAAGACCTCGTGCAGCGTTTCGAGCAAGCCGTGGCGGTGAGCCCGCACATCGTGCGATGCCAGTCGACGACCGGGCAGTCGGACTACCTGATGACCGTAATCGCGCCCGACATCAAGCATTACGAACGCTTGTTGCACGACACGATCTTCAGGCTGCCCGGTGTCACGCACGTGCGTTCGAGCATCGTGCTGCGGGAGGTCAAGTCCGAAGTCGCACTGCCGATCGGGCAGTCGACAACCCCGGGCCACCGCTGAATGTTCTACCCGTTTTGGATTGAATTCGGGAATCCCGTATCCTGCAGACTCCCGCAATTGCAGACAAAGAGAGACTCATGGCAAAGACCTACGCACAACTCACGCAGGAAATCGAGGCATTGAAAACACGGGCGGAAGCAATTCGCCACCGGGAAAAAGCGGGTGTCGTGGCTCGAATCCTGACCGCAATCGCGATCTACGAATTGAGTGCGCAGGAACTCGGATTCGGCGGCGAGGCGGGTGAAGCCAAGCCCCGCCCGATGCAGTCCGGTGTGAAATCGGGCGCCAAATTCAAAGCGTCCAAGGGCAGCGCGACACCCAAGTACCGTGACGAGGCCGGCAACACCTGGGGCGGGCGCGGGCCTCGGCCGGGTTGGTTGCGGGCCGCGCTCGCCTCGGGCCGATCGTTGGACTCGTTCGCAGCGGGCAAGGGCAAAGGCCGCGATGCCGATGCGCCTGCATCGGTGCCGAACGCCCCCTCGAAATTCGGCAAGGCACCCAAAAAAGCGAATGCCAAATTCAAGTCGGTCGCGAAGTACCGCGACGAGGCTGGCAACCAATGGTCCGGCCGAGGCCCGAAGCCCAGGTGGCTGACCGCCGCCATCGCAGGCGGCAAGACACTGGCGCAATTGGCGGCCTGACAGGCACCGGGCAACAGACGCGGCGCCGACGCTCGCTCGGACCCGCGTTTGTCCTATGCCCATTTGCAAGTGTGCTGCGATGCTGGCACGCGTTGCCGGGAGTCGCGCCCGCCCGCGCGACGCGGTGGCTCATCGGATACCCATGACCCCTTCCGCTCGACCAGCCCCCACCTCGGGTTTTTACACACCAGGCCAAACTCCCGGTGACGACTGTGCAGACGAACCGATCCGCGTTCCGGGTGCGATCCAGCCGCATGGCTGGCTGATCGCCGCCGAGCCCGGCATCGACCAGATCGTCGCATACAGCGACAACTGGCACCGCCTCACCGGCGCGCAAACGCGGACCGTGCAAAACGAGTCGCTGCGCGGGATCGTGGCGGGGTTGTTGCCACGCATCGGCGTGCTGCCCAAGGGCGAGGCGCCCGGCGCCATTTGCACGGTCGAACTCGGCGGGTATGCACTCGATGTGACGGTGCACCGGGGCGCCGCGCTGGTGATCATCGAGTTCGAGCCGGCTGCCGCGCAGGCGGGCACCCAGGCACCGATCTACGCCCTCGCCCGGCGCCTGTTGCCTCAACTGCAGGGTGCCTCGTCGGTTGTCGAACTGGTCTCGCTGGCGGTGTCGGAAATGAAGCGCCTCACCGGCTTCGGGCGCTGCATGGCCTATCGGTTCGACGAGGCAGACCACGCCGAGGTGCTCGCCGAAAGTCTCGACGCTGGCTACGACGCCTATGCCGGCCACCGATTCCCGGCGGGCGACATTCCGGCGCAGGCGCGCGAGCTCTACCGCTTGAACCACATCCGGCTGATCCCGGATGCGAACTACGACCCGGTGCCGCTGCACATCGTCGACCCCGCCTGGAGCACCCGCACGCTCGACCTCTCGTTCGCGAGCCTGCGCAGCGTTTCGCCGGTGCACCTGGAGTACATGCGCAACATGCGCACGCTGGCGTCGATGTCGGTCTCGATCGTCGTGCGCGGGCAGCTTTGGGGCTTGATTTCTTGCCACGACCACGCGCCCCGCCACCTGGCCTTTCAAACCCGCGTGGCTTGCGAACATTTGGGCCGCTTGCTGTCGCTGCAGATCGAGGCCAAGGAAGACACCGCAGCGATCGCCGCCGGCCTCAAGCGCAAGGAGCTGACGCTCGAGATCGTGTCGCACTTGGCCGACAGCGATTTGACATTGCAGCGCCTCGTCGACGAGCCCGGCCCGCTGCTCGGCATGGCGCATGCGGGCGGCGCCGCGGTGGTGTTCGATGACCAATGCTGGACCGCAGGGCGCACGCCGCCGCCTGACCAGGTGCTCGCGATGGCGCGCTGGATCGACGCGCGCCGCACCGAGCTGTTTCACAGCGAGTGCCTGCGCGACGAAGACGAGTCCGAAGCCCGGGCCCATGCCAACGCGGCCGGGGTGCTCGCGATCTCGCTCTCGCAAATTCACCGCCACCTGATTCTTTGGTTCCGGCCGGAGATCGTTCAAACCATTCAGTGGGCCGGTGAGCCGCACAAAAAAAACGGCGATGGCGCCGACCTGCACCCGCGCCGCAGTTTCGCGACCTGGGAGCAACTCGTGCGCGGCCGCTCGTTGCCGTGGACGCCGACCGACCTCGGCGGCGTGCTCGACCTGCGCCAGGCGCTGCTGCGCATCGTGCTGCGCCATGCCCAGGAGCGCGGAGAAGCCGCGAACGAATTGGTGCGGTTGAACAAGGAGCTCGAGGCGTTTTCGTACACGGTCGCGCACGATCTTCGGGCGCCGATGCGGCACATCACGGCGTTCGTCGATCTGGTGCGCGAGACCGAAGGCGCGCAACTCAGCCAGCGCGCGCACGGCTACCTCGCACAGGTGCAGACCTCATCGGCATTCGCGGTACAGCTGGTCGAAGCCATGCTCGAGTTTTCGAGCATGGGCCGCGCGAGCCTGAGCCGCAGCTCGTTCGACACCGAATTGATGGTCGACAACCTGGTGAGCGAGTTCGCTTCGCAAGAAAGCGGCCGGCGCATCGAATGGAACATCGAGCGGCCGCTGCCACCGCTGTGGGGCGACCCGTTTTTGATGCAGGTGGCGGTGCGCAGCCTGTTCAGCAATGCGGTGAAGTACACGCGCGGCCGAGACACCGCGCGCATCCGGGTCGCGGGCTCGTCGAGTCCGGACGGCACCGGGCTGGAGGTGTCGGACAACGGCGTGGGTTTTCAGATGCGCTTTGCCGACCGGCTGTTCGGCGTGTTCCAGCGCCTGCACCGCAGCGAAGAATTCGAGGGCACCGGCATCGGCCTGGCCAACGTGCGCCGCATCGTCGAGCGCCACGGTGGCACGGTGCGGGCGCACGGCGAGCCGGGCGTCGGCGCGACCTTCGGCTTCACGATCCTCGCGCACCCGGCATGAGCGACCGCAGCAACCGGCCCGACTTTCGGCTCGCGCCGCTGCGCATCGTGCTGATCGAAGACTCCACCTTCGACGCCGAGCTGGTTCGCCGGAGTTTGAGCGCCGCCTACCCGCGCGCCGTGCTCGATGTCGTCACCGACGAAGACGGCCTGCTGGAGCGGCTCGTGCGCGACGACGTCGACATCATCTTGTCCGACTACCGCCTGATCGGCTTCAACGGTGCCGATGCACTGCGGCTCGCGCTCAGCGCGGCCTCGAACGCGCCGTTCATCATGGTCTCGGGTGCGATCGGCGAAGAAAACGCGGTCGAGATGATGAAGCAGGGCGCGACCGACTACGTCAGCAAGAGCCGGCTCGCGCGGTTGCCCGTGGTGATCGAGCGCGCGCTTCATGAGGTGGCCGAGCGCCGTGCGCGTGGCGTAGCCGAGTCGCAGTTGCGCGCAGCCGGCAGCGATGCCGGCAGCGCGCTACGCGCGGCAGAGTGGACGGTCGACCGCGCCTTCTTCGTGCTCGATGTGGAAGGCGCGGTCACGTCGTCGAGCGGCGGAGCCGGGAAAGCGTTCGGCGCTGTCACCGGCGCCACCGGTGACCCCGACCCGTCGCGCGAGCAGCTTCACGATGCGCTCGCCCACGGCGAGGCACGAAATGTGCTGCGAACGAACCACACCGATCGAACCTCGACCGAGCGCGTGAGCCTGCTGATGCCGCTTTACGACAGCCGCGGCCGCCACAGCGGTTTCTTGCATACCATCACAGCTCCCACCGGGACGACCCCATGACCACCCCACTCGAACACTCGACCATCACACCGCAAGACCGGCGCAAGCGCATCGCTGCGCTGCAATCGATGGCCGTGCTCGACACGCCACCCGAAGAAGGCTTCGATGCGCTCTCGCGCCTCGCTGCCATGGTCTGCTCGACGCCCGTGGCCATCGTCAGCCTGATCGACGAAGACCGCGTGTGGTTCAAGGCCACGCACGGATTCAGCTTGAAATCATCCGCCAGCACCCACTCTTATTGCGCCGAGGCGGCGAACTCGAAGAAGCTGCTCGAAGTGCCCGATCCCCTTGTCGACTCCCGGTTCGCGAACCACCCGTTCGTCATCGGCGAATTCGGTCTGCGCTACTACGCGGGCGCGCCGATCATGCACAACGGCGTGGGCATCGGCACCGTCTGCGTGCTCGACTACGTGCCGAGGCGGATGGAAAAGCGCGCGCTCGAATCGTTGACCGAGATGGCCGGCATCGCCGCGGCCATGCTCACTGCCCGCCTGCAGGCGTTCGAGATGTTCTCGAACACCGAGCGCTGAAACGAGCTACCCGCCGCAGGTTCACTCGGTCTTCACGGCGCCACGAATATTCATCGCCGCGAGGCAAACCTGCAGCGCGATCAAGGCAGTTGCGCCGGCCTGCACGCCCCAGACGATCCACAACGCGTTGCTCGCCATGAAAACCCAGAAGCCGATGTTGCGCCGGTGCTCGGCCTGCGACGCCACGAGCCACGAGGCGACGATGGTCACGGCCATCGCCGGCCACTGAACCCAGTCGAGATCGGTCATGCACGCGTCCTGATGCTGATGTCGACGGCATCGTGGGGCGGCGCGGTGGCAACCGGCGTCCGGCATGCCCGTGCGTAGCCGTAGGACAACAGCACGACGAAGGTGTTGCGCGCGGCCTGCGACCTGCGCCTACAACGTCGCGAGCGACGCGCCGACATCGACACCGAATCGGAGTCGGTAACTTCCCGGTCGCGGCGCTCGGCCGCGCCCGCTGGAGAAAGTACATGCTCGGGGTGATCGTTCCCGCCCATGATGAAGAAGACCACATCGGCGCCTGCCTGGCCTCGATACGTGTCGCCGCGCGATGCCCGCGCTTGAATGGCGAACCGGTGCTGATCGTCGTCGCACTCGATGCGTGCAGCGACCGCACCGGCCGCATCGCGCGCCGTTCGGGGGCCGACGTGGTCTCGGTCGCTGCGCGCAACGTGGGCATCGCGCGAGCCCGCGGCGCTCGCCACGCGCTCGACGCCGGTGCCCGCTGGCTCGCGTTCACCGACGCCGATTCGCTGGTCGGGCCCGAGTGGTTGGCCGCGCAACTCGCGCTGCGCAGCGACGCTGTTTGCGGAACCATCGAAGTGCGCGACTGGGGTGAATACGGCGAACGGCTGCGCGAGCAACACGCCCGCACCTACACCGATGCCGACGGGCACCGCCACATTCACGGCGCCAATCTCGGCGTGGCGGCGCAGGCTTATAAGCGAGTCGGCGGCTTCCAGCCGCTGGTCAGCAGCGAGGACGTGGCGCTGGTCGAAGCGCTGCGCGTCAAGGGTGCATCGATCGCGTGGTCGGCGGCGCCGCGGGTGGTGACGAGCGCGCGGCGCCGTTACCGAGCGCCGGGTGGATTCGGCGAAACGCTGACGCGCGTCGACTGCGAGCTCGCCTCGCCATGCGTCACGCTCGGAGTGGCCGAGTGAACACAGCGGCCCGCCCATTTCGGCTCGACGATTTGCGTCGCGCGCTCGCCGACCTGGAGCCGGCGCCGAACCCGGCGCTGAAGTTGCCGCTGAATGCATCGCTCAACGCGCCCGACTGCCTGAACAAGCTGATCACTGCTGGCCTCGACCGCCTGCCCCTGCCCGGCAGCGGCGCAACGCTGCTGCGCTGGCAGGCGCTGGCGGCCGTGGCGGCGACCGACCTTTCGCTCGCAAAGCTGTACGAAGGCCACACCGACGCGCTCGCGGTCTTCGCCGAGCTCGGCGTGTCACCCTCGAGCGCCGAAGCGCTAGCGAGCTGGGGCATGTGGGCCGCCGAGGCACCGCAAGGCCGAACGTTGATCGAAAGCGGCGCCGACACACGTGCCGGTGAGCGAGACGGCATGGTTCGTTTGAATGGCGCGAAGTGTTGGTGCTCGGGCGCCGCGAGCGCGAGCGACGCGTTGCTGACCGCCTGGCATGCCGACGGCCGCGGCCCGCAACTCGTCAGCGTGAGCCTGCGCCAACGCGGCGTGCGAGTGTCGTCGGGCGAGTGGCAAGCGGTCGGCATGGCGGGCAGCGCGAGCCTCGATGTCGCGTTCGACCGGGCGCATGCGCGGCTCGTCGGTGAGCCCGGCGCGTACCTCGAGCGGCCCGGGTTCTGGCAAGGCGGTGCCGGCATCGCAGCCTGCTGGTACGGCGGCACGCTGGGGATCGCCGCGGCATTGCGCATGGCAGTGATGCAAGGCGCAGCCTCGGCACGCAGCCCTTTTCGGCTCGCGGCGTTGGGCCGCGTCGATGTCGCGCTGCAGGCCACCGCCGCACTGCTGCGGCAAAGCGCAGCGTGGATCGATGCGAACCCCGCGGCCGATGCCAGCGCGGTCACGCTCAGGGCGCGCCTGCGCGCCGAAGACTGCGCCACAGCGGTGTTGTCCGACGTGGGCCGCGCACTCGGCGCAACGCCTTTTTGCCGTGACGCCAGGTTCGCCCGAGCCGCGGCCGACTTGCCGGTGTTCATTCGCCAAAGCCACGCCGAGCGCGACCTCGCCGCACTCGGCGAACGCATGCTCGAGCCAGGAACCTCACCATGGACGCTGTAGCAATCGACCGCCGCATTCGCGGTGAAGGCACGACCGCCGAGACCGACTGGCGCGACTGGCTCGCCGACCTGCAACCGCCGGGCCTGTCGATCGACCAGCTGCCTGCCAACTCGCAGCGTGTGGTCGTCGTGTCGCCGCACCCCGACGACGAGGTGCTCGCCTGCGGCGGCTTGCTCGCGCTGCACGCGCGGCGCGGCGGCGAGGCCATCGTCGTGGCCGTCACCGATGGCGAAGCGAGCCACCGCGACGACCCATCGTGGCCGGCCAACCGACTCGCAAGTGCGCGGCGCCTCGAGCGCCTGCGCGGCCTTGCGCGACTCGGCCTGCGCGCCGATGCGGTGACCCGCCTCGCGCTGCGCGACAGCGGCGTCGCGGCGCAACGGAGCAGCATTGAGGCGGGGCTGCGCGCCCTGCTGCGGCCGAGCGACTGCGTGGTCACCACCTGGCGCTCGGACGGCCATCCCGACCACGACACGACCGGTGCCGCGACCGCGCGCGTGTGCACCGACATCGGTTGCCGCCTGCTCGAAGCACCGGTGTGGATGTGGCATTGGGGCGTGCCGGGCGATGCGCGCGTGCCATGGAGCCGATTGCGCACGCTGCCGCTCCCGCCCGACATGCTCGCGGCCAAAGCTGCAGCGCTCGGCGAACACGCCACGCAGCTGGCGCCGCGCGGCGCGAGCGTGCCGGTGCTCGGGCCGGCGATCCTCGCGCGCGCCGCCCGTGCGGCCGAATACTTCTTGGTGTGACGATGGAGCTGGCCACCGACCCACGCGGTCACTTCGACGCGTTGTTCGCGTCGAGCGAAGACCCGTGGCACTTCAAAGAGCGCTGGTACGAGTCGCGCAAGCGCGCACTCACGCTCGCCTGCCTGCCGCGCGCGCGCTATGCCAGCGGCTACGAGCCGGGCTGCGCCAACGGCGAACTCTCGGCCGCGCTCGCCGTGCGCTGCGACCGGTTGCTGATTTCCGATGGCGCCGCCGCGGCTGTCGCTCTTGCGCAGCGGCGCGTAGCCCAGTCACCGCAGGTGTCGGTGGTGCAAGCCTGGGTGCCCGACGACTGGCCCGATGCGCGCTTCGACCTGATCGTGATCAGCGAATTGGCCTACTACCTCGATGCCGAGGCGCTGGCGCGGCTGGCCGTGAAGGCACGCGCGTCGCTGGAGCCCGGCGGTGACATCGTCGCCTGCCATTGGCGGCACCCGATCGAGGGTTGCCGGCTAGATGGCGACGCGGTGCACGAAGCGCTCTCGCTTGCGTTCGCACTGCCGCGCGTGTGGTCGCTCGTCGACCCGGACTTTCGACTGGAGGTGTGGAGCGCGGACGCGCGCTCGGTCGGGCAGCGTGAGGGGTTGACCGAGGTTCAGTTGGGGCTCTGAGCAAAAGGATTTTTTTCAAGCCTCGTGAGCTCTTTGGGTCGTGAACGCGGCGCATGGCAGTTAACCCCCCCAAAACATCCATGGGGTGGAAAACCGCCAACGCCTTAGGAGTCTTCATGACCACTCGCCGCCATTCGCCCCGATTTTCGAGCCGCCTCGCGCTCGGGTTTTCAAGCCTTGCTGCGCGGCTCGGCGCCTCGCCGCTGGCGCTCTCGTTCGTGCTGGTCGGTAGCGCCGGCTTGCTGCCCGGGTGTGGGGGTGGCGGCGATGAAGTCACCACCGCAGAGGCAGCTGCCGCGCCGGCCGCGGCCGGCGGCACGCTGCCTTCGGTGTCTACCGCGACGGGCGACTTGACCAAAACGATGTCGAAGTTCGCCTCGCCCGTCGGCAGCGTCGACTTTTTGCTGACGGACGGCAAGACCGCCTACGCATTCGGTTCCAGCGCCAGCGACACCAGCTACGTGCGCACTGTCAGCACCAGCACCGACGGCCTCAATTGGAGCGCGCGCAAAGTGATGGCGGGGCCGCAAGATCCGAGCGCCGACTTCGCCGTCAACAGCAAAGGCGTGATCGCTGCGCACGGCTGCACGTACAAGGCGGTGAACGGGTTGTCGGTCGGCGTGCCTTACATCCGCACGTCGACCGACGCGGTGAACTGGACCGAACGCACGCTGCCGGCCTTGAGCGACCAAGACGTCAGCAACCTGTGCGGCAACGGCGGCGGCAACATGTACGCGGTGGGCGACGCCTTTGCCGTGGTGGGCCAGTACTGCACCACGCTCGGCTCGGTCGACGGCGCTGCCTGGGTCGTGGGCTCGCCGTCTCTCAATGCCGGCCGCACCGGGCCTGGCAATGGCTGCTTCCTTGGTTTTTCTGCGAAAGGCCGGTTGGTGATCGAACACGGCACGACGCAGGAATACGACCGGGCGACCAACACGTCGAAGTACTTTTTGTTCTACAGCGTCACCACCGACGGCATCCACTGGGACCAGAAGCGCATCTTCCTGAACGACAAGGTGGCGGGCAGCCGCGCGATGGCGTTCTTGCCGAGTGGCGAGGTTCGCGTCAGCACGCAGGTCGCGTTCCGGGACCCCGCCTTCGCAGGCTTGAGCATCGGTGACCCGTCGACCCTTTGGAGCACGACCGACCTGAACACCTGGACCGCCGTGCAGACCGACGTCAAAGGGTTCGTGCCTTACATCGTGAACTTCGAGGCCAGCGCCAAGGAGCACCCGCAGGTGGTCGAAACGCCCGGCTTCCAGTACGTCTGCGACGGCGCCCACGTGCGCTCGGACCTCAATAATTTGGCCAGCTCGCCCGATGGCTTGACGTTCACGACCTCGCCGATCTTTGCAGCGGGCGGCGACTTCGCAGACGGCAAGAACAGCTGCCGAAAGCTGATCTATCTGACAGCGGCCAACCGCCTGGTCGGCACCGTCTCGACCAGCACGAACGTGACGACGTTTTTCAACAGCAATTGAGCACGGGCCGGGTTTCGTCGGCGGCGCGTTGTGTTCCGCGGGCGTTGAAACGTCCTTGGCAAAGCGGTCGACGGGGCAGCGGCGTCAGCTCGCATCTTGAGGTGCTTGGCGCATTGCACGCAACGAATGCAGCACCTCGCGGACACCCGCATACAGCTTCAGGTACTGCTCGAACATGGCGTCGTAAAAGTCTTTGCGTGTCGGGTCGGGCGTGATGACGCGATCGGCTTCGACCCACGCATGCAGGTCGTTCGCGTCGAGCAGCCCCGCGGCCCTGCCGGCGAGAAAGGCGTTGCCGTACGACGCACCGATCTTCACCCGCGTGAGCGCCTGCGGCACGCCCGAAATATCGGAGACGATTTGCAGCCACGTGTCCGATTGGGCGCCGCCGCCCACCGCCACCACACGCGACACGCGTGCGCCGATCTGCGCGAAGGCCTCGAGGTTGTGGCGCACGCCGAAGCCCACGCCTTCGAGCACGGCGCGAAAGAGTTGGGCTCGCGTGTGCGTGAGGCCGAGCCCGGCAATCACGCCGCTCGCGTTCGGGTCGTTGATCGGCGTGCGCTCGCCGCTGAAATACGGCAGCACCAGCAGGCCACCTGCGCCAGGCGACACCTCGCGCGCGGCCGCGAACAAGTCCGCGTAACCGGTCTCGGGTGGCAAGTCGCGCGCGAGTTCATCGCGGAACCACCGCGTCAAACTGCCGGTCGTGCTCATGCCGGCGGCGAGGTTGAAGCGGCCGGGCGATGCGCCCGCCACGGTCCAGACGCGCGCGTCCGGCGTGGGCGCGTCTTGCGCGAGCACGAAGAAGGTGGTGCTGCCGTGCATCAGCATCAGGTCACCGGGTTCGGTGGCGCCGACGCTGATCGCCTCGCTCAATGCATCGATGGTGCCGAAGGCAACAGGCGTGCCCACGGCCAAGCCGGTTTCGGCGGCAGCTTCTGAATGCAGGGTGCCGGCGAGTTCCTCTGCCCAACCGAGTTCGGGCAACAAGTCGAGCGGTGCGACCGCATGCGCAAAACGCGCGTCCCACTCGCCGGTGACGGGGTTGTAGAGAGGCATGAAGTGGCTGGCCGAATGCCGGTCCATGCACAGGCGGCCGGTGGCCCGCAAGACGAGGTACGAGGTCGCCGACGTGAGCTTGACGGTGGCGCGCCACACGTCGGGTTCGTGGTGGCGAAGCCAACGAATCTTCGGGCCGACGGCCTGGCTGCTCAGCGCCATCAGCGAGAACCCCGCGATCTCGTCGGCGCCGATCTCCGCTTCGAGCTCGGCGATCTCAGCGGTCGCGCGCGTGTCGACGCCATACAAAATGCCCGGCCTGAGCGGCCGCATCGACGCATCGAGCGGCAGCAGGCACGGGCCGATGGCGCTCATCGCGAGCGCGGCGATCGCACTCGGCTCGATGCCCGAGGTGGCGAGAATTTCGCGGCTCAGGCGGCACACGTCACCCCACCAAATCAGGTCGGCATCTTGCTCGACATGCCCGGGCAGCGGCATCGAGATGCCGTGCTCGACGACCGCCGTGTGCAGCACGCGGCCGGCGAGGTCGGTGAGTGCGGCCTTGCTGCTGTAGGTGCCGACATCGATGCCGAGCAGGTACTTTTTCATCAGCGCATGGCAGGCGCGTAGATGCGCCAAAAACTGCGGGCCACGTGCTTATTTGGAGGTTGCCGGCGGGTTTTCGCCGATGCCCGCCATCAGCTCGAAGACCTTGAAAATCGCGGTCGCATTGAGCTCGCCCCAACCGAGGTTCTGCGCGGTCTTGTTGAGCTCGTGAACGGTGTTGGAAATCATCACCGGAACGCCGATCGACTCGGAGTAATTGCGGATCAACTCGGTGTCTTTGACCATCGTGCGCAGGTGGAACGAGACGCCGTAGTCGCCGTCGATCATCGAGTGCCCGGCGCCTTCGACGATGGGTGATCGGAAGTCCGATTCGCCCCAGAGCTTGATCAGCTCGCGGCAATCGAGCCCCGACTTTTTCGCCATCGCGAGCGACTCGGCGAGCGAGGCCAGGATGGACGAGACAAGGTGGTTGCCGCAAAGCTTGGCGATCGCGCCCGCACCGACCGGGCCCATGTGGTGCACCGTGGCGCCGATCGCGGTCAACACCGGCAGCGCCGCGTCCCAAGCCTGCTGCTCGGCGCCGACCATGATCCAGAGCCCGCCCGAATGCGCTTCGCCGCGGGTGCCGTGCACCGGCGCGTCGATGAACATCGCGCCCTTGGCCGCGAATTGGGCGGCGACCGCGCGCGAGGTGTCGGGGAGCTGCGTGCTCATGTCGATGTAGACCTGCCCGGCCTTCGCGTGCGCGCAAAGACCGTCGACGCCATCCACCGCTGCGTGCAGCGCGGCTTCGTTCCACACCAGGATGATCACGTGACTCGCAGAGGCAGCGGCCTCAGCCGGTGTCGCGAACAATTTGGCGCCACCGGCCACGAGCTCCGAGGCGTTTTCAGGGCTGCGGTTGTGGCAGTTGACCTCATGGCCCTTGGCGAGCAGCGTGAGCCCCACGCCCGTGCCCATCACGCCGGTTCCGATGATTGCGACTTTCATGCCGTGCTCTCTTTCGTGGTGGTGTTGTCGTGCGCGACGTAGCCGCGCATCGTGTCGATGAGGAAGAAGGCGACGGTTGCGCCAGCGTCTTGCAGGCCGAGCGACTTTTCCTGAAAGCACGCGGCCTTGCCGTGTTGCGCGACCATCGCCCGAGTGCCTTCGAGTGCTGCCGATGCGGCATCGGCCGCGAGCTGCAGGGCCTGCGGCAACGCGATGCCTGCGGCGGCAGAAGATTCGAGCGACGTGACGATCGGCCCCAGCACATCGACCACGGTTTTGTCGCCCGGCTTGGCCTTGCCACGCTCGACCACGCCGTCGTGATACGCCCGCCAGAATACGGCCATCTCACTGGCGCCGATCGATGCCGATTCGAGCAAGGCCTTGCCGCCGCGCATGAAGCCCGTTGCCGTCAACGTGCCCATCGTCGAGGGTGCGGCCTTCGCGATCGCCATGCCGGCGAGTTGCAGGGTCTTGCCGATCGGGTCGCTCGTGTTGCCGGCCACCGACTCGGCCGCTGCGGCGAACGCCTTGTTCATCGTGATGCCGAGATCGCTGTCACCGACCTTGCCGTCGAGGTCGATGAGAAAGGCCCTTTGCTTCGCGAACACCTCGCGCAGCGCCGCGAACAACCCATCGAGCTGGTTCTTGTCGATGCTCTGCATGGCGCCCGCCGTCACAGTTGGTTCTGCACGAAGAACGGCGAACTCGCCGGGGCCGCGACCAGGCGCTTCAGTTCGTCGTCGAGGTACAGCAGCGAGATCGATGCGCCCGCCATTTCCATTGCGGTAGCGAACTCGCCCACGTACGCGTGAAAGACGCTCACGCCGCGCTCTTTCAATACGCTCGCCACCTTGCGGAAGAGGATGTAGAGCTCCTCTTTCGGCGTGGCGCCCAGCCCGTTCACCAGCACGGCCACTTCGTCACCCGGTTGGAGCGGCCGCTCGGCGAGGATGGGCCGCAGCATTTCTTCGACCACTTCGTCGGCCGGCAGCAATGCACCGCGGCGGATGCCGGGCTCACCGTGGATGCCCATGCCGATCTCCATCTCGGTCGCGCCGATCTCGAAGGTCGCGTGGCCGATCTCCGGCACGATGCAAGGGCTGAGCGCGACGCCCATCGTGCGCGTGTTGGCGCGCGCTTTTTCGGCCACGCGCTTGACCTCGTCGAGCGACATGCCTTCGGCCGCTGCGGCACCGGCGGCCTTGTAGACGAAGACGATGCCGGCCACGCCACGGCGCTTGTGCTCTTGCCCGGGCGGCGACGACGCGACATCGTCGTTGCCGACGACCGAGAGCACCTTGATGTTTTCGATCTCGGCCATCTCGGCCGCCATGTCGAAGTTGAGGATGTCGCCGGTGTAGTTGCCATAGATGTAGAGCACGCCCGCGCCCTGGTCGATGGCTTTGGTCACCTCGAACATTTGATCCGCACTCGGCGACTGGAACACCCCGCCGACGGCGCAACCGTCGAGCAACCCTGGGCCCACGTAGCCGAGAAACAGCGGCAAGTGGCCCGAGCCACCGCCGGTCGCGATGCCGACCTTGCCCTTCACTCGACTCGTCGACACGAGGCAGCGCTTGTCACCCGCCACGCAGGTCACCTGCTTCGGGTGCGCGGCGTAGATGCCCTCGAGCATTTCGTCGACGAAATCCTCGGCCTTGTTCAGAAACTTTTTCATGGGCTGCTCCTTGTTGTACGTGACGGGCGGCCGCGGCTGCGCAAGCGCAATTCAGCGCCTGCGGCGAACCACGAAGAACGCACCCGCCACAAGAATGAACGAACCGACAACGACACGCTGCCAGGTGCTCGGTACGCCCGTCATGATCAGCACGCTGTTGATGATGACGACCAGGAACACGCCGAGCAACGTGCCCGTCACGGTGCCGGTGCCGCCGGTAATGCGTGCGCCGCCGAGCACCACCGCGGCGATCACGTCGATCTCCATGCCGACGATGTCGAACGGGTTCGCGAGCCGGTTGGCGCACACGTGAATCAGGCCGGCAACACCAGCCAGCGCGCCGGTGTACGAGAAGATGAAGAAGTGCACCGCGCGCACGTCGTAGCCGAGGCGTTCGGCAACAGCGAGGCTGCCGCCGGTCGCGAAGATCGCGCGGCCCATCAGCGTGCGGTTGAGGATCCACCAGGTCAGAAGCGCCGCGGCCGGCAGCGCGAGAAAGAACATCGGCAACATGACCTTCGCACCGCGCGACGACGTGTACTGCATCAACGCGAGCTTGCCGAAACTGTCCATCTGCTCGGGCAAATTCAATATCCAGACCGTACCGATGAAGGTCAACAAAAAGCCGCGAAAAAGGTATTGCGTGCCGATCGTGACGATCAGCGAAGGCGCCTTGAGTTGATGCACGAGAAAGCCGTTGACGAGCCCGAGCAGCCCGCCGCCGAGCGCCGAGATCGCGAAGATCAACACGAGCGGCGCCGACGGGAACCGTGTGGCCACGAATTGCGTGACCGAGTACATGGTCAACGCTGCGATGGCCGTGAACGAGACATCGATGCCGCCCGCCGCCAGGATCACGAACACGCCGAGTGCGAAAAGGCCGATGACGACGCTGGAGCGGGCGATGTCGAACAGCGTCGATGCCTGAAAAAAGTTCGGGTTGATGAAGCCGACGATGCCGCACAGGCTCACCAGCAAAAAAAGTGTGAAGAGTTCGGGCCGGCGGTCGAGCTTGTCGCGAAGCGTGGCATGCCAAGGTTTTTGGGCCGTGGGCTTCGGCGCGGGAATGGTCTGCGTGCTCATGCGTGCGCCTTTTGAGGCGAGCCGAGCATCGCTTCGTACAGATCTTCTTCGCGGGTGGTCTCGGCATCGAACTCGGCCGCGAGTCGGCCGTTGCGCATGACGATGATCCGGTCGCAGTTCTGCAGGAGTTCGGGCAGGTCGTCGCTGATCACGACGAGCGCCATGCCCTTTTCCGCGAGCGCTTGAATAACTTTGTAGATCGTGTCCTTCGAGCCCACGTCGACGCCGACCGTCGGGCCGTGCAACAGCAGGACCTTTGGCGTGATGGTGAGCCAGCGTCCGATCAGCACGCGCTGCTGGTTGCCACCGGAGAGCGACTGCACGGGAAGGTCGACATCGGGCGTGGCGATCTGCAGTTCTTTGACCAGTGCCTCGGCGATGCGTCGGGCCTTGCGTTGGTCGAGCAGGCCGAAGCCTCCACGGAGCCGGTCGAGCACGAGCGCCACCATGTTGGCGAGGATCGGCTTGTCGAGGAACAGGCCCTCGGCGAGGCGGTCTTCGGGCACGTAGCCGATGCCGTGCGCGATCGCATCGGCTGGCTGACGCAGCACGACACGGGTGCCTGCCACGTCGACCGTACCGGCGGTGGCCGCGAGCACACCCGCAAGCGCCAGGCCGAGTTCGTTGCGGCCCGAATCCATCAGCCCGGTGATGCCGAGCACCTCGCCCGGCGCGACCTTCAGACTCACCTTTTCGAAGTGACCGGCGCAACCGAGGCCGTCGACCTCGAGCAGCGTGCCGGCCTGCGGCGTGCCGCGGCGGTAGCGGCTGCCGTCGATCGACTTGCCGGTCATCAGGTGACCGAGTTCGGTCTTGGCGTACGCGCGGATCGGGCCTTGCGCGACGCATTGCCCGTCGCGAAACACGATGGCTTCGCCGCCGATGCGGTAGCACTCGTCGAGCTTGTGGGTGACGAAAAGCACGGCCACGCGGTCGCGCTGCAAGTCGCCCACCACGTGCACGAGGTTGTCGACTTCACGCCGCGTGAGCGAGGTGGTCGGCTCGTCCATGATGACGAGCTTGGCTTGGGTTGCGATGGCGCGCGCAATGGCGATGAGTTGGCGCACGGCCAGTGGCAGGTCGGAGACAACCGTGTCGAGGAAGGCATCGGCGTGCGGCAGGCCCGCCGACTTCAACGCCCGGCGCGCAGTCTCGCGAAGCATTTTTCGGTCGAGCAGGCGGGCGAGCCGGCCGTTGCCGCGCACGAGTTGCTCGGTGAGCGCGACGTTCTCGGCGACCGTCATGTTCGGAATCAGCGAGAGGTCTTGATAGACCGTCTCGATGCCGGCCGCGAGCGACTCGATCGGCGTGAGCGCCGCGTGCACCCTGCCTTCGAGCGTGATCGTGCCTTCATCGGGCGGCTGCGCGCCCGAGATGATTTTTATCAGCGTGCTCTTGCCGCAACCGTTCTCACCGAGCAGGTGATAGATGCGGCCACGCTCGATGACGACATCGATGCCACGCAACGCGTGCACGCCGCCGAAACGCTTGTGGATGCCGCGCACCTGCAGGAACGCAGGTGCCTCTGAAGGTGCGGGCGCTCCGGCAGGTCGATGCGTTTGCATGTTCGTGTCGGAGCGCTTGTGGATCAGAACAGATAGTTCTTGTAGGTGGTCTTGTCGGCAATCACCATCGCGTCACCGACGAGCAGCAAGCCCTGGCCCGGGCCTTTGGTGACCGTGACTTTTTCGTAGCCCTTGACCCCCAGGTTGATGCCGTTGGTGAGCGGCTTTTTCTCGAGCAGCAGCTTGGCGGCCCTGTTCATCGCGATGCCGGCGTCTTTCGGGTCCCAGAAACCGATGGCGGTGATGGCGCCCGAGTCGAGCAGCTTGGCCGACGGGGCGGGCAGGCCGGTGCCGACCAGGCAGACTTTGCCCACGAGACCTGCCTCTTCGATCGCCCGGCCGATGCCGATCACGTCGTTGCCGGCCGAGCTCTGGAAGCCTTTGAGGTCGGGGTGCTTGCGCAACACTTCCTTCGCTTTCTCATAGGTCTTGTTGGCATCGTCGAACGACTCGTTCTTCGGATCGACCAGCGTCATGCCCGGATATTTCTTTGCATTGGCGGCACCCGCATCGACCCATTGCAAGTGGGTGCGGCTGCCGACCGAGCCGACGAACGATGTCCACTTGCCCGTCTTGCCCATGCAGGCCGCGAGCTTCTCGTTGAGCGCGGTGCCGTAGGCCGAGTTGTCGAAGGCCTCGATGTTTGCGTTGGTGTTCTTCTGGTTGTCGGCCTCGTGGGTCACGACGACGATGCCGCGGTCCATCGCGCGCTTGAGCACGCCCTCGATCACCGCGGGATCCATCGGCACGACGGCCAGCGCGCTCACCTTCTTCGCGACCAGGTCGTCGATGATCTTCAATTGCTGCGCGGCGTCTGCCGTGGCCGGGCCGCTTTGGCTCGCGACGACGGTGGGCGTGGTGCTCGCGAACTCTTTGACACCGACTTCCATGCGGTTGAACCACGGAATGCCGCTGATTTTCACGACGGTCGCGATGACCGGCTTGTCTTGGGCGATGACTGCGCCGAAGGCCGCTGCAAGGGCTGCCGCGATCAACGAAGCCTTGATGGGTGTGACTCTCATGTTGTCTCCAATGGATGAACCCTCAGGACGCATTCTTCGGCGCAGGAGGGGACTGCACCGACGAGGTGATGGCGGGCGCGTGACGCTTGAACAGGCTGCCGATGTCGTAGCGGCTGATGGCCAGAAAAACGAGCAGCAACAAACCCCAGGCGCAGTCGCGGAAGAAGTTCGACATGTCGGCGAAATTGAGCATGCTTGAGAGCAGCTGCAACGCCGTTGCCGACAAAAACAGGCAGGTCATGCGGCCGTAGCCGCCTTCGGGCTTCACGCCGGCCATGACGGTGATGAGGATCGCGATCAGCAAATACGACTGCCCGTAGTCCCACTTCACGTTGATGTTGCGCGAGGCGATCAGCACGCCCGCCACGCCCGCCATGAGCCCCGAAAGCCCGTAGGTCGTAACGAGCAGCTGCGTTTGCGAGAAGCCTGCGTAGCGCGCCGCTTTTGGGTTGGTGCCCATCAGGAAAAGGCGGATACCGAATGGGCTGAACTTGAGCGCCATACCGACCAGCAATGCAATGGCGCCGAAGACGATGAACGAGATCGGGACACCGAGCACCAGCCCGATGCCGATGGTCATCAGCGGATCGGCACTGCCGACGCGAACCGAGGGCCCGCCCGAGAGCACCACGGCCAAGCCGGTGAACAGCAGCTGCGTGCCGAGCGTGCAGAGGATCGGCGTGAGCCCGAGCCGAGCGATCAACAGACCGTTGACCACGCCGCCGACAAGGCCGACCAGCACCGCCACCGCGATGAACGCCACCGTGAAAAGCATCGGGGCATCGGTGACCGACACGAACGCCGCGACCGCGATCGCGGAGGCCACGCCCGACAGGTTGGCGAGCGCGATGCCCGACAGGTCGATGCCGCCGTTGCCGGACGACATGGCGAGCATCACGCCCACCGCGAGCAGGCCGAGTTCGGGCAGTTGCCCGGCCATCGACTGAAGGTTGTACGGGTCGACGAACGCACCCTTCGAGATCGCAGCACCCAGCGCCAGCACGAGCAGGTTGATGCCCACCAAAAACAGCAGTTGCGGGTCGCGCTTCATGACGTGATTGCTAAACAACTTTCCATATTTACTTAAAATGTTAGAGGTTTGACTGAAGACAAGAATCAGGAAAAACCCGAGCGTTTTGTGGCAGGGATTGTCGTATCGAGGTCATTTCCTGACTTGGCAAAACGCAAACCGCGGAAAGCCCAAAAGAAGGCCGAAGCAGAATACATTTACTAAACAATAAACAGCTTGGAGAAACGCCGATGTCATCGACCGTGAGAGATGTTGCGGCGCGGGCGCAGGTTTCGGCTGCGACGGTATCCCTCGTGCTCAACGGAAAAGGCGGCATTTCGGACGAGACCCGCACCCGCGTCCTGATGGCTGCGGCCGAGCTGAAGTACGAGGTGCGCGCGCCGAAGGTCGCGAAAGCGGGCACCCTCGGCACACTGCGCTTTCTCAAGATCGCCAAACACGGCCACACCGTGAACCGCGACCACAACACCTTCATCTCGGACTACATCGACGGCATGTCGAGCCAAGCCGCCGCATGCGGATACAAGCTGGAGGTGGTGAGCCATGAAGGCCGCGCGATAGAGGACATCGTGGCTTCGCTCAGTGGCGCCGCATTGAGCGGCGTGGTCGTGCTCGGAACCGAACTGAGCGAAGCCGACGTGAAGCTGTTCGAGGCGTGCGCGCTGCCGCTCGTCGTCATCGACACCTTCCACGACGTGATCGAGTGCGACTTCGTCAACATGAACAACAAAGACGCCGTCTTCAAGATCCTCGCGCACCTCGCCGAGCGCGGCTTCAAGCACATCGGCTTTGTCGCGAGCAACGTGCAGACGATCAACTTTCGCCTGCGTCGCGAGGCTTTCGTCGACGGCATGAAGCACTTCGGGCTGGCCTTCAACACGCGCGACATCGTGACCGTCGACTCCACCTACGACGGCGCCTATGCGGACATGCTGGCCAAACTGCGCGCCGGACTCGTCGTGCCCGAGTGCTACGTGTGCACGAACGACATCATCACCTACGGCTGTATCAAGGCATTGCGCGAATTCGACATCCGCATTCCGAAGCACCTCTCGCTGGTCGGCTTCGACAACCTGCCGATGAGCGCCACCATGGACCCGCCGCTCACGACCATCGACGTCTCGAAACGAAAGATCGGCAACCTCGCCATCACGCTGCTTGCAGGGCAGATTCGCTCGCAAGTCATCGAGCCGGCTGTCAAGATTTTGGTGGGCGCGGAACTCGTGATTCGGAGCAGCGTGGCGCAAAAGGCAGCGAAGCGAAGCAGGACTTTGTCGAACGCAACCTGATTCAGCCCACCTCGGAGCTGAGACGCGAACACGCGGTCCCATCGTTCGGCTGGCTTCTCGGTCTCTGGTCGGACAGCCCACGCGACAAATCCGATGACGGTCGACTTGGCCAGATCGGCATCGAAGATGCCGATCTGGTGAAGCCCTTCGGCTCGCTGCGGGGCATCGCCGGGGCGGCGCATGCGCAATAAGTCCGCTCTCGGCGCACTGGCGGCTCAACCAACCCGCGAATTTGCCGGAGGCGGAGGGCAGACGGCATGGGCTCGCGCACAGCTCGATGGCCCACCGCACCCGCAAGCGGGATCACCAGCCAACCCTGAAGCCTCAGCCGTTCCACATGCGCCGCATCTCCCACACCACCCCGCCCGCGTCCACGGGTGGTCGCTACCGGCGCACGCGATGGCGCTCGCCACCAAGCCGCATGCCTCGGACGCCGCTCTCGACCGCGCTGCCGACTTGATCGGCACGCGAGACGCTGCAAGCGCCTACGCCAAACTCGCGCCGCTGGAAGCCACGCGGGCAGGCAAGCCTCGATTCGACTACCTGTTCGGCTTGGCCGCGCTCGATTCAAGCCACGTCACGCACGCCATCTTCGCCTTGGAGCGCGTGCTGGCGATGCGCCCGAACGATCACCCTGCGAAGGCTAAGCTCGCCCGCGCCTGACTTGCCGCGGGCGAAAGCGAGAACGCCCGAAGCGAACTCGAGCGGGTGCGCCGCACGGACATGCCGACGGAAGCTGCCTCGGCCACCGATCGCGTGCTGGGCTTGCTGGACCAGGTGGCCGCCTCCGACCGCCCGAGCTTCGCGGGCCATGCCGAGATCGGTGCCGGACGGGACAGCAACGTCAACAGCGCCACGAACGCCGGGCAGTTCGCCATTCCCGCGTTTGACGGCCCGCTGTTCAACGTGGCACCCGGCAGCGGCCGCAGAAACGACAAGTTCGGTACCTTGGCGGCGGGCGCGAGCGTGCAGGCGCCGCTGGCGCAGGGCTGGAGCCTGTTCGGCGGCATCGACGCGCGCAGCACCCTGAACGCGACAGCCCATGACCTGAACACCCGCATCGCGACCGGCTCCAACGGCCTCAGCCATGTGGAGGGTCTGCACGCGCAGACCGTGGCAGTGCAGACCAACGCCGCCTGGATTTCATCGAGCCCGTACCGCACGGCCAACGGCGCGAGCCTGCAGTGGCAATCGCAACTCGATGCCGCGGATCGCAGCGTGCTGGGCTCGGCGTATGCGCGCCGTCTCGGTTTCGGCGCAACGACCACCAAACCGACCTGCTGGCCGGCATCAGGGTCGCGCTGGCCTCGCAGTGGCAACTCGTCCCGCAGATTCGATACGCTCGCGCTGCATCGAACGTCGTCTTGTACGACCACGCCGTGGACGCGGCATTTCGACGACCGCCTCGGTCTCTCGCAAGGCGAGCTCGAGCGTCTGATGATGGAGCCGATCGCGCCGCTGCTCGCGGTCGAGCAACTGCTCTCGGACCGGCCGCGCGACCTGGTGGCGCGGGGCGCTGACAACGGGGTCGAGCCCGAGTTCGGCTTCAAGATGGAGGTGCCGAAAAACCTCTACGACCTCAGCGTGCGGCGCGGAACGCTCACCACCGAGGAGCGCTACAAAATCAACGAGCACATGGTGCACAGGATCATGATGCTCGAGCGGATGCCGTTTCCGAAACACCTGCGTCGCGTGCCGGAGTACGCCGGCACGCACCACGAGCGCATCGACGGAACGGGCTATCCGCGCCAACTCTCGGGTGCAGAGCTTTCGGTGCCGTCGCGCATCATGGCGGTGGCCGACATCTTCGAAGCGCTGACCGCATCGGACCGCCCGTACAAGAAACCCAAGGAACTCTCCGAGGCTCTGCGTGTGCTCCAGAGCATGGCGGGCGACCACATCGACGCCGACATCTACGACCTCTTCCTCACGGCCGGCGTGTACCGGGACTTCGCGGCCAAGCACCTGAGCGCCGATCAGATCGATGTCACCGACGCAACGCCCTACCCCTCACGGGCGGCGCGTGGGTGAGCGCGCCGTGATCGCAGCCCCGACCCTGCTGCGCATCGATGCGACCCACAGCGCCGCGGCGGTTGCCCACGCGCTGGTCGATCTGTTCGAATCGGTCGCCGGTCTGGCGTGCAAGGTGAGCTGGGTGCAGCGCGAAACCGAATGCCAGCTCGTTGAGCTTGGCGAACACGCCGAGAACGCCGAGCGCGCCGACCCGGCGCTCGCCGCGGCGGCCCGTGCCATCGCGCAGGCGATCGATGCCGACGCGGCTCTGCGCGACCGGCAGCCCAATCACGGCCGGCAGCATTTCTGCGAGGGCATGTTGACGGCATCCCTGCTGTGCCGGGTGCACCGGCTGCCTTGCCGCTCCGCGCAACCGCTGCTGCTGTCGGCGTTCATCCACGACCTCGCGCACGACGGCAAACGGAGCCTGAACTTCCGGCTCGAACGCGGCAGCATCGGGTGCGCGACGCCGTACCTCATGGCCGCTGGCATCGATGCCGAAACACGCCTGCGACTTGCCGCGCTGGTGCTCGCGACCGAGCCGCACCACGGCGTGCGGGCCGCTTGGCCGGCGCAAGACTTCCACGCCATCGGCGCGGTCTGCGCATCACATGCCGACGGCGCTTCGGAACTCGTGCTGCTCGGGGAGGACGCGCAACTGTCGCGGCTGGCCATGCTGCTACTGCATCGACGAGGGTGCGAGCGAACTGGTGGCCAACGGCAGCATCGTGCTCGAGCGACCAGTGGCCGCACCCCCTGCGACAATCGTGAACGAGAAATCGTTGGAGACGAGTCTGAATTGCCCGGCACAGATCGAGTCCATGACGGCAGAACTCAAGTGGAGAAACCGATCAGTAGTTGCTGCATAGATTTTGTGTAGCTCACACCTATACAATTCTTCTGCGCCGTCAAATTCGGTGCAAACGTCATTCCCGTGGTCGTTGTCGAGCGAGCAGCAGCACTTGAATAATCAGCGGCCTCAAACTCGAGCTCTCCAATGATCCTGTCTGTCGCGATTCTGATCACGGCGCTGCTCTTCGGCGGCATGACGCTTTACTCCTTCGGCTTTGCAGCATTCGTGTTCACGGTGCTGCCAGCCGAGACGGCGGGTTTGGCATTGCGCCGAGCGTTCCCGCCTTTCTATCTGTTTGTGATCGTCACAGCGGGGCTGGCGTCGGCATTTTTGTGGCAGCACGACCATCTGGCGGGTGCGCTCATGGCTGCGGTGGCGATCACCACGGTGCCGGTCAGGCAGATGCTGATGCCTGCCATTAACCGTGCGACAGACAGCGGACAGAAACGACTTTTCAAGTGGCTCCACGGACTTTCGATTGCCGTGACCCTGGCCCATATTGCTGCGGCAGGCTTCGTGCTCGTCAGATTGGTCTGACGCAATATTGCTTGTCGACGACGTCCGGCCAACTGCAATTTCAGTCAGTTCCCACCTCAAGAAGCAAGCGTCGGATCATCACGGCCTTGAGCGAAAAAGGCATGGCGCCGAGGGTACGCGCCCGCAGTTTCAGAGGGACGGAGCCAAAGAACATCGGCCTTTCGACTCGACATGCGACATGCGCGCCGACTCAGCGGCGCCGGAAGGCGTCCGAGGCCGCCGTCGCATCCGCCGAGCTGCACTCGACGGGTGCAACCGGCGAGGCCAGTCCGAAGCGCTGTTGCCGGCCCCAGCGGCCACTGCCGGTGAGGAACGAAACCCAGCCCAGCGCCGCGCCGCTGTGGCGCAACAACTGGAATGTGAAAGGCTCGACGATGGCGGCTGCCAGCGCCCAGCCCAGGCTCGCACGCGACGTGTCACCGACCCAGCGGCGGTAGAGACGAACCGACCACAGGTGAAACGAGATGTCGATGCCGATCTTGGTGGCGACCAGCGCCGCCACCGGGCCCGCTACCCCCAGCCGACCGGCAGCGGCGAAGTAGGCGAGCAACGCGAAGGCCGTCAGCCCGTACAGCGGCTGCAAGGTGTCCACGGCCTTGACCGGCAACATCAGCGTTCCGAGCCAACCCAGCCGCCGGTCGCCGACCATCGCGCGGTACCAGAACTGGGTCTGCAAAAAACCCCCGAACCAGCGCCGCCGCTGGCGCAGGAAAGCGCCGACGGTCGCGGGAGCCTCGGTGCGCGCTTGCGCACCGCCGAGCACGCGAAAGCGCCAGTCCAGGCCTTGCCCGAGGGCATAGCGGCGCATGCGATGGATCAATTCGTAGTCCTCCACCAGACACTCGGGGTCGAATCCGCCGACGGCCACCACCGCCTGCCGGCGAAAGCCTGCGAAAGCCCCCGAGATCAGCAGCAGGCTGTCCACCTGCATCCAGGCATAGCGCGACAGGAAGTTGCGGATGTACTCGTAGGTCTGGAACCACTGAAACACGCGGCCACTGGCCGACGATGGGCAAACCGGCGTGATGACGCCCGTGACAGCCGCGAGTTCGGGCTCTGCGGCAAAAGCGCGGCGCACCGCCGCAATGGCTTCCGGATCGAGCAAGGTGTCGGCATCGACCGTCAGCACGACATCGTGTCGAAGGTGTCCGATGGCGGCGTTCAAGGCGCGCGCTTTGCCACCGTGCGGCAGGCGCAACCAGCGCAGCGACGGATGGCTGGCGCTGCCCACGCCCGGCACGTCAGGCGACTCGGCGATCAGCCCGTACCGCGCAATCAGCATCTCGCCAGTGCCATCGTTCGAGCCATCGTCGGCGATGACGATGGCGTCCGGCGGGTCGGTCTGCGCCAGCAGCGCGGCAAGCGTCACCGGCAGCACCGCCGCCTCGTCGTGCGCGGCGACGATCACGGCCAGGGTCGGTCGCGCTCGAACCTCCGCATCTCTGGCGGCCGGCTGCTCGGGCTTGAGCAGGCGCCAGGTCTGCCAGCCGACGAAGGCCAGCAGCAGGGTGTCGTAAATAATGTAGGCCGCGCCGACCGACCACCCGAGCAGGCCACTGCCGCTGAAGGCCTGCGCGAACAACAGCATCCACAGAACCAGCACCGCGGCATGGATGACGACGCTGCGCCGGGGCGTGGATGGGGGCGACAGGCGCGACGACGCGGCGTGGCGGGCCATCGACAGCGGGTCTTCGGATGTTTCGTTCACGGCGAGCGGGGTGCTGCGACTTGCCGGTGCGGGATGGCCGCGGCAGGGGCAAGGAGACCACAGGTGGCGGTCCGAGCGCCGATTGGGGTCAAATCGCGTCGATGAAAACCGACCGTTACACACGCACCGCCGCCGCGCTTCACTGGATGCTCGCGGTGCTGCTGCTGGTCAATGTGGCTTTGGCACTGCCGGTCGACCTGTTGCCCGACGCCTGGGTGCGGCCGGTCATCGATACCCACAAGTCGATCGGCGTCACGGCCCTTGGGCTGGTGCTGCTGCGCATCCTGTGGCGCGCCTCGCACAAACCGCCGCCGCTGCCGCAGGCGTATGCGGCATGGGAGCGCAGGGCTTCGCACGCCACGCACGCCCTGCTCTATCTGATCATGTTGGCGCTACCGCTCTCGGGCTGGCTCCACGACTCGGCGTGGAAGGACGCCGCATCACACCCGATGCACTGGTTCGGCCTCTTCGAATGGCCGCGCATCGGCTTGATCATGACCTTGCCACCCGCGGTAAAGGAAGGGCTGCACGACACCTTCGGCGCGGCGCACACGCTGGCGGGTTATTCGCTGTACGCGCTGCTGTTGCTTCACGTGACCGGCGCGCTGAAGCACCAATGGGTGGACCGCCATCAGGAACTGCAGCGCATGGGTTTGTTCCGGGGGAGGAATACAGACAACGGTCTTTAGACCAGCCGCACGAGGGGCCGGACGAAGTGCATGGGATCGGTCCATGTTCGAAAGTGAAACTGCTGCATGAATCATCCGATCACATGTGAACCGGGTGCGCCGTGTCGGTCAGTCCTTCGCACGCACTCACACTGGTCACGAGTTCGGTACTTGACAGGTACTGACGTGAATGGCCGACGCTGCGCCACCTGCTGCTGATTGCTGCCGCCGAAGTAATACCGACTGATCGGGGATGCGGCGCCGTTGCCGACGTTGGCGGCCACCAGCGGCTGGCTGGCCGGCAGCCCACGGCACTGTGCGAGTTCGCGGCGCCAACGGGCAGGCTCCGTCGTATAGCAATGCCGGCGTGTTGCGGGCACAGGAAGCAGGGTTTTGCATCGATGGGACGCTTACTTGACCCGAGTGCCGGCTCGGCGTGAACCGTGTGTAAGACGGGTCTTCAGGCCGGCCATTCGGCCGCCAGTCTGCAAGCTTGCAGGCCATCAGGCAGACTCCGCGAGATGCCGAGACGCAATTCCCCCAACGACATCCGCGACCTTGCTGACCTGAGTCGCCTAGCCGAGTTGGTGGTTGATAAACGCCACGGCCAGCGCGCTGCGGCGAAAAAGAACCGCCGCAACCGGCACTACGAAAAACAGTTTATCCGCAACACGCTAGCGCACCTGCCTAGAAATGAGCCCGCTGCAGACTAGAGCCCCGGCCCTGTATCAACCGGCCGCTGGCGGCCCTCACGACAGCCTTGCCGCTCAGCGGTGTGGCGCTGCATTCGTTTGGTTTTGCGCCTTTCCTGTGGAAGACTTTGCCAGACGGATGCCGCGCTTCTTTTCGAGGAGTATCACCACTGGCTCCGAACTGAAGCGCCATCACGGCGGGCTAGCTCAAGCAAGCCTCCTAGCACGATGCTGGCCCGAATTCGTAAATCCGTGGATGTACTGCGAAGGTGGGCCGCGGCCGACGAAGAGCTTTACGGCTTGACCCGGCCAGCAGCAGCACTTGAGGCCGACCCCTACTCGGTCGAAGCATTGGGCGCGGTGACCCGCGCGGTCGCTCGAGACGCGCTCAAGGATTTTCGGGGTTCGTCCGAGACCCACTATTTGTACGTCGCCTGCGTCGCCAGGGACCCCGTCGACAAGGAATTAAAGGGCTGGTTCGACGCCCTGCGCATGTGGCTCCTGGTCCACGGCCTCGAACGAGCGGCCAGAGACAAGCCCATAGTTTGCGATGAAGGCCTGGCCGATGCACGCAGACTCGGCAGACATAGACATCTCCGGCGCCGCTTCGATTTGCCCGACCCTAATTGACCGGCTGGCCGATGCGCCGGTCGCTATCGCTGCTCAGCCTTCGGCTGCGCGTTCACAGCGTCGGCGACGCTCCAGAACCAGCGGCCGGCAGCGCCCAAACCTTCCGGATGGCAGCGTCCCAGCAATTCACGCACGGGCTCCTTCACACGTGTCAGCACAAGCACCTTTCCCACGGCGAGCAGGCGTTGGTCGAGCTCGATCAGGCACTCGAGTGCTGTGCTGTCCAGGTCTGAACTCTCTTCGAGGCTGAGGATCACGGTGTGCAGGTCGTCGCGGCCGCGCACCCGGGCCATCACATCAGCCGCCACCCGCTCGGCGCTGGCAAAAAACAGCGGCTCCTCCGGCCTGAGGATCAACAGCCCGGGAATGCCTGAGGCGCCTGCGTGCGCGTCGAGCACGACGAAATTGCGGGAGATCCCAAGCTCTCCCAGCTCGTGAACGACAGGCTGGCTGAAGCGGCGCATGGCATCGAGCACCGACAAGGCGATCGCGATCAACATGCCGTCCAGAACGCCGAACGCGAGCACCGCGAGGACCGCCCCAACGACGAGCGTCCGGTCGCGCTTCATGCGCCACAAATCCACAAGGGGCCGCGGATTCAGGGCATGCCACAACGCACTGATCACCGCCACTGCGAGCACTGGTCGCGGCAGCAGATGCAAGGCCGGCAATGCCACGATCAACGCCAAGGCAATCGCCGCGAACGCGACCACGCCGGCCCACCGGCTCGTGGCACCCGCGGCGGCATTGGCCGAACTCGCGGAGAACCCTGCCCCCACCGGCATGCCCTGCAGCAGTGCCGCCGCCACATTGCATCCCCCCAGCACCATCAACTCGCGGTTGGCGTTCAGTGCATCACCATGCGCGAGCGCCAGGCTGCGCATGCTGCCCCACGACTCCGCGAACACGAGCACCACGAGACCGAAGGCCAGCTCGCCCACGCGCAACCATTCCTTGAACTCAAGCGCCGGTAACCCCCATCTGAAAGCAGGGCGTTGCACAGCGCCGACTTCTTCGACACCGAGCGATGTCAAGTCCAGCAATCGGGCGGTGGCGATCGCCAGCACGATGACCACCATCGAGGCTGGCACCTTCGGCCAACGCCTCAATGCCGCGACCGAAGCCGCGGCGACGACGGCGACCGCCATGCTGGGCCTGTGCCACGCCTGGACATGCGAAACAGCGAACATCAGCACATGCAGCGGATCGGAACCCGCACTCGGTGGCAGCGCAAAGCCGAGGGCATCGGGCAACTGCTTGATCACGATGGTGATGGCCAGCGCGAATGCGAAGCCACGCAGCACCGGTCGCGCCACGAAAGCCGACAACTGGCCTTGCCGCGTCGCCCCCAGCAGCACCAACATCCCGCCCGCCACGAGCACCAATGCGAACAAAGCCTGCATGTAGGCCGCGGGGTCGACGACTGCCGCCGTACCGGACAACGACAACACCGCCGCAGCCGAGAGCGTGGCGGTCGAAGAGGTTGGCGCCACGATGGCGAAGCGGCTGCCGCCGAACGCGGCGTAGAGGGCCAAGCCCACCATCATGGCCGTGAGCGCATGGACGACAGGGAGTTTGGCCAGGCCGGCGTAGGCCACAGCCTCGGGAAGCAACAACCCCGCCACACACAGGCCTGCAACGAGGTCTTTCCATCGCGACGCCGATGCGCTCGCACTAGCGGCCCGGCCAGCGGTAGTCGCAACGCTGACCGTTACGTCGTGCAAGTCAGGCACTGAATTTTCGGCCCAATTTTTCAGACAAGCGAGTCCCCTGTTGTTCGATCGATTGTCGGTGACCACAAGCTGCTCGATCAGTTCGAAGAGGCGTTCGCGCACTGACTTCGCGAAAGCATGTTGCCAACTGCTGCACATGCCAGTTGGCGGGGCACCTCCAAAGGCGGGTGGCGCATACCGCAGCTAACACCTGAGGATATCTCCCGTTGGACAGGTGCGCATCCGTGCGTAAAGTCCGGACACGCGGAGGCGACGGTCAAGTTGAGTGAGACTGACGCGACGGTCAGAAAGCTCTGCGCATCGGCTCTGCACACGCCATGTGACGGCATTGCTTTTGGTGGTCAACAACAAGGACTCTGCATGCACCTCATCTGGACCATCCTCATCGGCTTCGTGGCCGGAGTCATCGCCAAGGCAATTACGCCGGGCGCAGGACCGGGAGGGTTCTTTCTGACAGCGGCCCTCGGCATCGGTGGCTCGCTGGCTGCGACGTATCTCGGACAGTTCCTGGGCTGGTATCAGCCAGGGCAATCTGCAGGGTTCATCGGAGCGATCGTCGGCGCCATCGTGCTGCTCGGCGTTTTTCATCTGGCGACCAGAAAGTAGCAAGTTCAGTCTCGCAAATACGCGAGGTGTTCCCGTTCCAATCTATTTCAAAGGACCACACCATGGGCTTCGATCTCGGCAGCTTGCTGTCTCAATTTACCGGTGGCGGTACCGCGGCCAACGCGACCGATCACTTTGACAAAGTGGCGCAAAGCGCGTCGCCCGACTTGCTCAGCCAGGGCCTGTCGGCGATGTTTCACTCGGACCAGACGCCACCCTTCGGGCAGATGGCCGGTCAGCTGTTCGGCCAAGCCAACCCCAACCAGCAGGCAGGCATGCTCAACCAGATTTTGTCGGGCATGGGCCCCGGCGTGCTGGCGTCACTGGTGAATGGCGCGCAGGGTGGTGGGCTGGGCGCGATTCTCGGGCAACTGACCTATGGCGGAACTGCGCCCGCAACCATCACACCCGATCAAGCTTCGAAGTTGACGCCAGAGCAGGTTCAGGTCATCGCGAGCCATGCCGAGCAGCACAACCCCGGCATCGTCGACGAGATGAGCGGTTTCTATGCGCAGCATGCCGGCTTGATCAAGACGCTCGGTGGTGCGGCCCTGACGATCGCTCTGGCGAAGATGGCCGAGCGGCATCAGTCATAACGATCTTCGGTTCGAGTCCGGAAGAAAGCAGGCCGGAGCGACAAACCGGGTGCTCGAAAAGACATCGATTGAGGCGGCGCGTACCGACCTCGACCTCCATGAACAATTCTTTTCCGGCTCCGTATGAATAACCGAAATCTTGTGAGGGGCCTGTTCCTCGTCGCGGTTTCGCTGGCCTTCGGGCTGCAGTCGCTGCGCTATTCGATCGGGGGATTCAGTCGCGCGGGGCCGGGCTTGTTTCCGCTGATGGTGAGTTCGCTTCTGCTCTTGATCGGACTGATCACGGTGGCACGCTCACGCGTCGTCGAGCGAGTGGAGCTCGAGTTCAACATGAAGAACATCGCGATCGTGCTGGCGAGTCTGTGCGGGCTTGCGGTCATTTCCCAGCACATCAACCTGATCGCGGGCATCGTGTTCATGGTGTTTTGTGCCTCGTTCGCCGGCACCGCCAAATATTCCGTGATGCGCAACCTCAAAATCGCGGCCGGGCTGATTGCCGTGGGACTGGCGTTTCAAAAGCTGCTCGGCTTCAACCTGCCTCTGTATTGATGGACGTTCTGCACAACCTCGCGTTCGGTTTCGGCATCGCGCTGACCTGGCAGAACCTCATGTATTGCGCCATCGGGTGCACGGTGGGCACGCTCGTGGGCCTGCTGCCCGGGCTGGGGCCCTTGGCCACCATCAGCATCCTGCTGCCTTTGACCTATTCCATTCCCACCAGCGGCGCACTCATCATGCTGGCGGGCATCTACTACGGTGCCCAGTATGGCGATAGCGTGAGTGCCATCACGATGAAGATCCCGCACGCCAGCAGCATCGTGGCCTGCATCGACGGCTACCAGATGACCCTCAAGGGCCAGACCGGGCTGGCCCTGTTCACGGCAGGCGTGTCAAGCTTCATCGGTGGCACGGTGGCGATCGTGGTGCTGTCGTTCTTTGCGCCGATGTTGGGCGAAGTGGCCTTCCTGTTCGGGCCTGCTGACTACTGCGCCCTGATGCTGGTGGGCTTCGTGTGCGTCAGCTTTGTCACGACCGGCAGCTTGCTCAGCGGCATGGCCATGTGCCTGATCGGTGTGTTGCTCGGCCAGATCGGCACCGACGTCAACAGCGGGCTGCCGAGGTTCACCATGGACCTGCCGTTTCTTGCCGACGGGGTCGGCCTGGTGAGCATTGCACTGGGGTGCTTCGGCATCGCCGAAATCACGAAGAACCTGGACAACCGCAACGAGCGCACGCCTTTCAACGGCAAGATCGATCTCATGCCGACCTGGGCAGAGTTCAAGCGCATCATTCCGAGTGCCCTGCGCGGCAGCGTCATCGGGTCTTTCCTCGGCATCCTGCCCGGCGGCGGGCCGGTGATCGCACAGTTCGCTGCCTACGCGGTCGACAAGAAAGTCAGCAAGTACAGGCACGAGATCGGCAGCGGCGCCATCGAGGGCGTGGCCGGTCAGGCGGCAGCCGACGAAGCGGCAGCACGCACGAGCTTCATCCCGCTGATGAGCATTGGCATTCCCGAGAATGCGGTGATGGCGCTCATGATGGCTGCCTTCATCATCAAGGGCATCCAACCCGGGCCGAACATGATTGCCAATCACCCCGATTTGTTCTGGGGTCTGGTCGCCAGCATGTGGGTGGGCAATTGCTTTCTGATCACCTTGAATGTTCCGTTGGTGCGCTACTGGCTGTCGGTCTTCAAGATCCCTTACGCGGTGCTCTTCCCGTCGATTCTTTTCTTCTGCTGCATCGGCACCTTCAGCGTCAACAACAACCTCGACGACATCTACGTCACTGCCGTGTTCGGCTTCCTCGGCTACGTGGCAATGCGCCTGGACCTCGACGCCGCACCCCTGATGCTGGGCTTCATCCTCGGCCCGATGCTGGAAGAAAACTTTCGCCGCGCACTGCTCTTGAGTCGCGGGAACTTCGGCGCGTTCTTCACGCGCCCCATCAGCGGAACCTTGCTGGGCTTGATAGGTGTTTTTATCGTGTGGCAGGTGGCGTCGTTCTTCCTGAAGTCTCGAAAAGCGACCGGTGACGCGTCGATGGCGTCACGATAGAAGCGCGCTCTAGGCCACATAAGCCCGCTCACGCACCCAGCGCATGTCGACGCAGCGATCGAAGGCTTTGTGCAACGCCACCTGGCACCCTGAGCCGCCCAGTGAGCGCCCGATCACAAAGCATTTCTTCTCGAATCCATCGCAAGACGCAAGTGGGAGCCGAGTGCTCGAACTGCATGTCAGGAATTTTTTTTCGCTGCCTCAAAATTCTGTGTGCAAGCGAATCGCGAAGACCGACACCGGCCCGCGATCACGGTTGTAGGCCGGGTGAACGATCCTCTGGAAATTCAGCGCCAAACCAATCGTGCGGGTGAGCTTGGCTGCGTACCATGTTTCGAAAATCTGCTCTGCTCCGTAGTGCGGAAGTTGGCCGTCTCCTATCAGGATGCCGATGCCGCCGGCTGCGAAATAGCGCCGCGCGGCTGCTGATATCTCATTCACGGCAAAAGCAACTCCAGCCGTGTCATCCGCTCGTTGCCAAAGACCACCCTTGATCGAAGCGCCAGCCGACAAAGATCGGTTGATTTCCGTGAACTCGAATGCCTCCTTAGAGCCGTCGTTGAGGCTTGCGCGTGCGAACACGCCGGCGGCTGTCGTGATCTCCTGCTCGACGTTCAATGCGACACCTGGTCGCGATGCGAAACGTCGCTCCGCCGACGCGTCGGGGACGCGCCCGTTGGCCTGTGCCGAGCGCACCGCGTCGTCGTACCGCGCCATGCGCCCGCGGTTAACGAACACCAGCAGCTTCACCTTACCCGCATGCCCGAACAGCTCGTGCCGTTTTTCCACCTCCGCGATCAGCGAGTATTGGCGCAAGCTGCTGTCGAGCACCTCGCTGTTCGGGACTTTGGAAAGTGCGAACACACCGGTTCGCAAGGTCCACGCATCAAGCGTCCACTCCACAGCGGCGCCGTAGGTGTAGCCCCACGCATCGGCGGCATAGTCGAACGCGCCAGCGTCGATGACCGACCAGTTCAGGAAGTCAGCGCGGGGATCATGGGCGTAGGTGTTGTTGTCGAATATGTCGACGACCGAAAACTTGCCGAGGGTGATCGTGACGTTGTCCTTGGTCCTGGAGCCTCCCAGCGCATTGGCTGCGGAGTCGACACGCTCTCGTTCGCCGCCCAGATCGATGACCTGCCGAATGAACGCCCTGCTGAGCCGGAAGTAGGGCTGCGATCGCCCGACCTTGTACGCCTCGCCGCTGGGAAATCCGGCGACTCCCACAGTGTTGCTGAGGCCGAAACCCTGGTCGATTTCGGGATTGAGGTAGAACTCGCCCCCCGGCCACAACCTCGCGCCGAGAAAGGCGGTCAAGTCCGCGGTTTCCTTCGTCGAGCTGCCCGGGTACAGACTGTTTTCACCCGCGTAAGGCGAATTGAACCTCCTGTGAGATTGCGCGACCAAGGTGAATTGACCATGCGCACTCCACGCCTCGGCCGCCTTGATGCCCGGCGTCGGCGTCTCGGCCACGCCGCCAGTACCGATGCCTTCCTGTGCAAACGCGGGCTGACCCGCATAAAGACAGCAAAGCGCGGCGCCGAGGATGGCGATGCCCGACTTGATGCGCGCGCCCGGCAACGAGGGAGTGTCCACCGACGGAGCGACCCCAGACAGATGACTCGCGAGATTCTTGAAACAAGATCTTGGGTCCGTGCTGCGCCGCACACCTTCGTTATGTCCTTGCTGGCTCATTCGTATTTGACTGGATGAACGGAGTTGCGCACACATGCAGGCGACGGCCGATATTTTTGGCAATGAAACATTCATCGCTTGGCTCTCACCATACCGCATCTCGACGTCGCCGCCATGATGTATCAGTCGGGGTTGGCAAGGTCGCACAGCCGACGGTCCAATGGGTCGCCGGCGTGCACCTCATCGGCGCGCAAGCATGAAGTGTTGTCCGACCATGCGCTGGCGGTGAGCCCTGTCAGAAGCGAACGCCCACCGCGACGCGGGTGGCGTCCTGCGTGGAAAAGTTTTGTTTGGGATCGTGGGCCAGGCGTAAAAACCAGGTGGGGAAATCCAGTGTGGTGCTCAACCCCCAACTGCGCACGTAACCGCCGTCGCCATCCCCGGTTTTACGCAACAAATCCAGCGTTACGCGCAAGCCTTCAGCTAGCGGCCATCGCCCGTACAGATGCCAGTCCTTTTGGCGGGTGTGCAGTCGATCGTCAGCCACCAACAATAACGATACCGTGCGACCGTTGTCCCCATGCCAGCCGATTGCGGCCGTGATCGCGTCGTTGGGGTCGAAGTTCAAATTGAAGTAAGGCTTCAAGTTCGTGCGGCCCCACCCGGCTGATGCAAACCACGGATCACCAATCTGGAAGTTCAGGCTGCCGCCAACAAATCCACCCGATGCAACCTGCAAGGAGGGTTGCAACATCGCACTCCCTCCCATCGCAAAGCTTGTGTCTACGCCAGCGCGGGTCTGCATGCCGAAAAGCGGGTCGCGGTACGCGCCAATCCAGACATCGGTGTCGCCGCGCCGCCAGCGAATATTCAGATCGTGTCCGTTACCGCCGTCGTTGTAGCGGTACTCCGCGATCGTCAATTTGAAGGGACGATCATTGCCCGCATCGGCGTAAGCCAAGTGAGGCGAAACGGTCGACAGCGGTACAACTATTAACGCGAGGAACTTCATGATGTACTCGCAGCGTCCTTTGGCAAGCATTGACTGGAATGCACAACAACAGTGTCACCCTCGCGCAGGAAGCGACCGTTCGGAATTTGAAAGGCCTGATATCGACGCGCGCGGCCCACCCTGTATTTGACAACTACCAACACATCGCCCGGAGCTACGTTGGCGGAGTCGACGCAGCGCGCGTCCACGTGGTTGCCCAGTTCAGCCCGTGGTTGAGGTCGAATCATCATCAATGTGCGCCATTGGGACTCAGTGTCATCATGGAAAAACGAACAGCTTGCGGTAATCATCGAGGTGAAGAATACAGCGACATGGCGCCAGCGCGCTCTAAGCGTGTTCATGCATTGCTCCTTCGCGGCGTGCGAACCAGATGTAAAAGGTCGGGGGCACCAGCAGCTTCAAAACAGTTGCGGAAACCAAGCCCCCGATCACAACGACGGCCAGCGGCCTTTGAGTCTTCGCACCGATCGCATGGGAGAGGGCCATCGGCAGCAAGCCCAACATCGCAGGGGAGCGCGCAGGCTGCGGCGCGCATCGAATACGTCGAGCAGCGACGTGGCGCCGCGGCGATAAGCCAGCTCGGCGCCAGCCGCGACACGTTCGGCAGCAGGCGCCAGTTCATCGCTCGCGAGCCACCGACGCACTGCCGCGGCTGCCCATCGCGAGCGCGTTTGAGCGAGGTCGCTCAGGGCTGCCAGCTGCGCCCGACGGACCGTTTCGCGGGCATTCGCCAAATCGACTTCGGCGCGCGCGATCTCTCCTTCCAGCCCGTGGCGAACGAACAGCGGCACTGAGAAAAACACCGAGACCGTATTGCCCGTGCCTGAAGCGTTAGTGGCGCTCACTGGCCAGCGATCGACTTGCACTCCGACGCTCACGTCGCGCACGCGCTGCGCTCGCGCAAGTTCCCGCGCCTGCTCGGCAGCAGTCAGGCGCATCTGTGCTGCGACCACATCCGGGCGCAGTCCGGTTGAGGACGGTTCCGTGCGCGACCCCGAAAACGGCAGTCCAGCGGCCGGCGCCCAAGGGTCGACAGGCCTGAGCACCTCGACCGACGACTCTGCCCCCAGCATCGTTGTTAGCTGCACGCGAGTCGCATGGACGTTGGCTTCGACCCGGCGCAGATCGGCCTGGACACGGACCGCGTCAAGGGCCAGCCGAGTTGCATCGATCGGTGCGACATCGCCCGCTTTCACTCGGAGGTTCTGCGCCCGCTGTGCGTCGTTGGCGAGGCCGAGCGCAGCAGCGGTTTCATTACGACGGGCGACCGCTGCCGTCAGTTCGAAGTGCCCCTGTGCCACGGAGAGCCTTGCCCGACGCAGCGCTTCGGTCAGGTCAGCCAAGTAGGCTTCGTGCAGTGCCTCGGCCGCGGCGCGGCGCAAGGCGGGTTTGCCGCCACGCTCGATCGTTTGGTCGACGCGAAGCGAGTGATCGAAGGTCTTGCTCCACAGCGAACCATTGCCCACGTCTCGGCCCACCGATCCGGCACCGAGCGTGAGTTGCGGGTCGGGGCCTTGGGTCGACCTGATCAAGTCAGCGCGGGCCGCAGCCAGCGCGCCGGCCGCTGCGCGAACATCGGGGTGGCAGTCGCGAGTGCGTTGCAAGGCCACTGTGAGCGTCAGTGTTGAAGCGGCGTCAACGCCCAGCGACGCGCATGTCTGGCCTTGTGCAGCAGAGCTGACAAGCAGCGACACAAAAAGATACGAGAGCCGCATGTGTGCGAGTCACTGAGTCGGGTGAAATGGTGAAGAGGCGTGTCAAAAAAGCAGCACAAATTGACGCTCCAAAATCCTAGGGGACCAAGCTTTCGAACAGCTATCAATGGGTTCCGGCCTGCAGGGTTGTCGTGAATCCGGCGCCGCCGTGCTGGGCATCGTTTTGAGCCCTCGCGGCGCTATACAGTGCCAACCATGCGACTCATGTTGATCGAGGACGATGCGGTGATCGCGCGCGAATTGCTTCTACGGTGGCGTATGCGGGGATGGACCGTCGGACACTGCAGCACCCTGGCGGCGGCTGACCAGGCCTTGGCGAGCGGTGCGACCGGTCACCTTCTGGATGTAATCGTCCTCGACCTCGGGTTGCCCGACGGTGACGGAATGGATTGGCTGGTGCGCTTGCATCGGCGCAACCAGGCACTGCCCGTGATCGTGCTGACAGCGCGCGATCGCATTGCGGACAGGATCTTGGGGCTCAAGAGCGGTGCCGACGACTATCTGGTGAAACCGTTCGATCCTGACGAATTGGATGCGAGGGTCGAGGCGCTGCAGCGGCGCGGTCAAATAACGCGGGGCGAGTTGTTGCATTACGGTCGCATCCGGTGGCTCGGAGATGAGGGTCGAGCTTACGTCGATGAGACAGCTTTGGAGCTGATGCCGCGGGAGTTTGAAGTGCTGGGCCTGCTAATCGGCCGCGCGCCGCGACTGCTGCCGAAGCGGGCTTTGGTCGACGCTTTGGCCGAGCGCAACCTGGAGGTTGGCGACAGTGCAGCGGAGGTCTATGTCTCGCGTCTGCGTCGCAAGTTGACGGGTTCGGGCGCCACGATTCGCACATTGCGCGGTTTTGGGTACGCGTTGGAGTTGATTGCCCTTCCGGAGGGGCTTTGATGCGCAAAACCCGGCGCGTCGAGTGGCTCAAACGCGACCTGCTCTTGCGGCTGATGTTGCCGCTGCTGGTCATCGTCGCGGCCACGGCGGCATTGGGAGCCTATACCGCGCACCGCTTGACCGATCGCGTCTTTGACCGCTGGCTGCTCGACGCCGCGCGCTCTGTGGCCGCGTTGGTGAGATTCGAGCAGGGGCAGGCTACGCTTGACTTACCGCCGATCGCGCAGGCGATCCTGCTGTTCGATGACAACGATCGCACCTATTTCAGCGTGACCCAGAACGGCCGGCTTCTAGCCGGCCGCAAAGGCATACCGAGGAGCGGTACCGGCGAGGTTGTTTACCTTCGAGGCTCAGCCTATGAGGCTCAGTTCGACAAACAACTGGTACGAATTGCGCGTATCGACTTGGCTGAGTTGGGTACAGAGCCCGTCACCGTGATGGTCGCGGAGACCCAAATCAAACGGGAGCGGTCAGCGCAGGAACTGGCCGTGGTGGTTTGGCTGCTGGTCGCACTCGTTCTTGCCGCGGCTTTGGCGATCGTGCTTGCCGTGCGCCGCACGGTACGCCCGCTGGAAACAATCGCCGCCCGTTGGAACGAACTCTCTCACGCCTCGCTCGAGCCGATCGGAGACGAAGACGTGCCGCGCGAACTGCTTCCCTTTACGACGGCGCTGAACGACCTGCTCGCCCGCATCCGACAAATGCTGGCCAGAGAGCGGCAATTTGCGGCTACTGCCGCACATCAGTTGCGAACACCGCTTGCCGGACTACAACTCGGCTTGGCCCGGGCTGCAAAGGCAACTGACATCGAAGAGGCGCGAGTAGCCATCGGCGAGTTGAGTCATTCCACCCGGCGCACGGCGCGCCTGGTGCAGCAATTGTTAGCGCTCGGACGACTTGATCCCGAGGCCATAGGCGACCTGGAATTTCGCGATCATGACCTGGTCACATTGGCACAGGATGTTGGTGCAGCGCATGCAGATCACGCACTTGCCAAGGGCATTGATCTCGAACTGCTCGCTGCCCCACGCCCTGTGCTCACTCAAATGATTTCGGACCTGATCGCCGAGGCGTTGAGCAACCTGATCGACAACGCTATCCGTTACACGCCCGCCGGCGGTAGCGTAGTGATCGAGGTACTCGCCGACCCCGTGCTCGTGCGCGTTTCGGATTCCGGGCCGGGCATCGACGAGGACGAGCGCGCATCGGTGTTCGAGCGTTTTGTCCGCGGCCGGTCGGCTGCAGGTGAAGGCAGCGGCCTTGGCTTGGCCATCGTTCTCGACATCGCCACCCTGCACCACGCAACGGTCAGTCTCGCCGAGAGCCCCTGGGGTGGCGTGAGCGTGCAGCTCGCTTTCGCAATCCCGGCGGTCAAAGGCAAATCTGGCGAGTGACAACGTCCCGACTGCCTGCGACACGTCAACGTGCATTCGGCACCAAGGCACTGCGAGTGTGAACGTTGCGCGCCCTGCATAGGTTCCGGACGGAACCACAGCCGCATTCGCATATGAATTGCTGAAGCAGTTCTCGACGAACGCGTTGCGTCCGATATTGGCCAGCAGCAACGTACCGCCATTGAAAGCGCCCGCCGGGACGTCGGCCGCGGGATTGGCGTTGGCCGTGCTGGTCCAGCTGATCTGCGAGAACGGGATCGAATCTGCGCCGCTGGTCAGGCTTGCCGGCGTGCTCAGCTGCAGCGTGGCGTTGGCCGCGCCGGTCGTGGCGTTGGGCTGACGGTACGAGCCACCGACGTAGAGCTGCGCCGGCGGGTTGCAAACCGCGCATTTATCGTAAGGGCTGGCAGACTGCGTGCTGTCGCTGGTCATCGCCTGTGGCGTACCTTTGCCGACGCTGCCCGCCGGCACGTTGACCGAGACGGTGTTGATCGCGGCATTGCTCGCCGCCGGCGTTCCCACGCCGACCATCAGAAACAGCTGCTTCGGGCCTGGCGACAGCGTGAGCACCCACGCCGATGCAGCAGGCGCCGCGGCCAGCGCCGCGAGGCCGGCTACGGCGGCAGCCAACACCGGCGTTTTCACGCGCTGATTACGGCATGCTCGCGGTGTAGGTGACACGGCTGTTGTTGGCGTTCACGCCGCCGTAGGTGCCGGGCGGCACGACGGCAGTGTTCAGAAACGAGAAGGTCCACTTCGCGTCGCGGTTCACGATCTTGCCAGTCGCGGGCACGGTGGTGCTCGTGGTCGCGGCATCGGCCAGTGTCGGTGCGGCCAACGCCGTAGCGCTGGTCAACACGGTGGCGGCCGTGGCAATCTGGCCGAACGACAGCGTGTCCCCGACGCCGTTGCCGAGCGCGCCGACCGTCGTCGAGGTCAAGGTGACGTTGCCGTTGTTGCCGATCACCTTGGCGGTAACGGTCCCGTTGCCCAAGTCGCCCGAAACGGCGGTGGCAGCGATGACGCTGCCGTCGCCGATGTTTGCCGCCGGAACGACGAAGTCGATCAGGTTGATCGTGGCGTTGGCGGCAAGCAGGCTGCCCGTACCGACCTGCAGGAACAGCACCTTGGGCACGGTGACGCGGAAGTCGAGTCGCGTCGTTGCGGTGAGCGCACCGGCGCCGGTTTGCACATTGGACTCGGCGTTGGCAAGCATCGGGACGCTCAAGACGACGAGCACGGCGGCAGCGACTGCGCCGCGGGTGAAGAACTTGTTCATCGAGTCTCTACTCCTGGTGTGATTAGTCTGCCAGTCGAATGACTTTGGTTGTTGGCGCCGACCGAAAATTGACCCACTGGGGGTGCGGCCAAAAACTTCAACTTCAACTTCAGACAGCTACCGCGTCACGCAGGCCACTGCCAACTCGAAGCGGCGCATCAAGGCGCGTGAGACCGAGCACAAGGCGAGCAAGACCTCGCCGCCGGAACCGCCGGCAGACCCAGCCCGACGAGCTCGCCGCGCGCGGGGAAAGCCGCTACGGGCACATAAGCCTGAGCATTGCACTCGTGTGACACTTCAAGGTACGCGTCGAGAACGGCCCGATTCAGGGCTTCTGCGCCATCTCCTTGCCTCCAGTCGAATACCGCAGATCGCAGCCAACCCCATGACACCATCGAACGAGTTTCGATCTTTGAACACGCGCGTCGCACCGAAGGAAGTCGAATGAGCTGGCAGCGAAACCGTGCCCTTCGGCTCGTGCGCGCACGACCTCGCCTCTTCATCGCAGCGGGCATCGCGTTGGCCATGGGTGTGCTGCTGCCCACCGAGGTGGCAAGCCAGTCCGTGACACGCTGGTTGATTGCCTGGAACGCCGGCGCCGGTCTCTATGTGGTACTTGCTGCAATCATGATGGTTCGCTCCTCAAGCAATCACATGCGTCACCGTGCGCAATTGCAGGACGACGGGCAGCTCGTGATCCTGTCGCTCGTCGTTGTTGCGACGATTGCCAGCTTGGCGGCGATCGCCGGGGAACTCGCTGTCGTCAAGGAGATGCACGGCTTCGTCAAGGGCGCGCATGTCGCGCTGGCCGGCCTTACTGTGTTGACGTCTTGGGCCTTCATACAGGTGATGTTCGCCTTGCACTATGCGCATGACTACTACGCGGCTTCGTGTCACGGGCGCAAGGCCGGTCTGCAGTTTCCCGACGACGAGGAGCCGGACTACGGCGACTTCTTCTACTTCGCTTCGGTCATCGGGACTTCGGGACAGACCGCTGACGTGTCCTTCGTGTCCAAGCCGATGCGGCGCATCGGGTCGCTCCATTGCATCTTGGCCTACCTGTTCAACACGACCGTGCTGGCGCTGTTAATCAACATCGGTGCGAGCATGTTTTGACGACTACCCACTTGACGAAGTCCTGGCGCCTGCTTCGACACTACAGCCGGCTCGCCCAATCTGTGCGACGCGGCAAAGGCGAATGATTTCTGACGGATCTCAGGTCTTGTGCCGGTGCTGCACTGCGGGCGCGTTTCCGGCATTTAAGCCAAACACGCGTCAGTGAAAGCCCAGGCTTGGCAGCCCGTTGGTCGACGGTGTGAGCAATCGTGAGGATGTCAACGGAGCGTGCAGATGATCGACTTGACCTCGGTAGGACCTACGGTGCTGGCCTCCTTCTTGGCCTCGACGTTGGAGTTCGTTGAAGCACTGACCATCGTGCTCGCGGTGGGGGTGGTTCGCGGATGGCGTTCGGCGCTGCTGGGGGCTGCGGCTGGTCGCGCGTTGCTCACGGCTTTGACACGTGGGCAAGGCAAAGAAAGCCGCGTAATCGAGTGGCTATGGACTTGGTCGATCAAGGGCAAGGTCAGGCCTTGACGGCGCACTGCTGCGAAGGGCGGGTCTACTTCGCAAGCCGACGGTCGCCGCTGCACGCTAGTCGAGAGGCCGCTGGTCGCGACAGCGAACCATCGCTCTCAACCCGGAGCAGCTGTTCACAGACAAACACGGCGGACACCGGCTGCACCAGCCAACCGAGGAATTGAGCAGCTCAGCGGGCCGAATCAAGCCTTGGCGACAGTCCTTCCGCCAACAGTGCCTCAAGGGCATCAGGGAGTACCGGCTTGACCATGTGAGAGTCGAAGCCAGCCTCCAACGACAAGCGTTTGTCCTTTTCCTGGCCCCACCCGGTCAGGGCGATCACCACCATGTCCTCGCCCCACTGTTCTTGTCGCAAGCGGCGGCAGACTTCGTAACCGTTCAGCTTCGGCATCCCGATGTCCAAGAGCATGACATTTGGCCTGAACGTTTCCGCGATGGCCAATGCTTCCAGACCGTCGTGCACCGTCAAGGTCTCGTAGCCCGACATCGTCAGCATCATCGCCAAGCTCTCTGCCGCATCCACGTTGTCGTCGACAACCAGAATGCGGCGGTGTGCGATGGGGTGGACGGGGTCGGGTTGGTCGCTGCGCTCGTCCCCGACCGACAGCAAGGCCACCGGCAGGTGCACCACGAACTCGCTGCCTCTGCCAGTGCCGTCGCTGCGGGCTTCGACCGTCCCGCCGTGCATCTGAACCAGCCGCTGGACGATGGAAAGGCCGACTCCCAAACCACTTTGCGACCGATCTAGATGGCGGTCAACCTGAGTGAACATCTCAAACACGTGCTGGAGCATGTGGGGCGGAATACCGATCCCGTTGTCCCGGACCGAGACCACGGCTTCGGCTCCCAGATGCTGCACGGTCAGTCGGATCTGGCCGCCACGCTCCGTGTATTTGGCGGCGTTGTTCAACAGGTTGGAGAACACCTGGACCAGCCGGGTCAGGTCAGCGTCCACAAAGATTGGGCCGGGCGCAATGTCGATCAGCAACTCGTGATCGGCCTGATCGATGATCGGTCGGCTGGTCTCGATGGCCTGCTGAATGGCCGTGGCCAGTTCGATACGCTCCCTGCGAAGATCGAACTTGCCCCGGCTGATACGGCTCAGGTCAAGAAGGTCATCGATCAGATGCACCATCTGCCCGAGCTGGCGTTCCATCATCGCGCGAACCTTCTCATTGTCTTCGGGGCCGCTCTTTGCCAAACGCATGATCTGCAAGCCGTTGCGGATCGGCGCCAGCGGGTTGCGAAGCTCGTGGGCAAGCGTGGCGAGAAACTCGTCCTTTCGCTGGTCCTGCTCTTGAAGACCAGCGACCAATTGCTCTCGCTCCTCCTCGCCGCGCTTCCGGTCGGTAATGTCAATTACCGTGCCGTCGAAACTCACCACCCGCCTCGTCGGGCCGGCCCCCTCGTAGCTTGACCGCCCATTGGCGAGCACCCAGCGCAGCGACCCGTCTGGGTGAACGACCCGGTATTCGATGGCGTAGGGGGTTGGGTTTTCCAGCCGGGTCGCCATTGCCACCGCCTCCAACACTGCTGGCTGGTCGTCGGGGTGGACGACCGCGACCGCTTGCAGATAGTCCGTCCACTCTTCGGTCGTGCCGAAAATTTCCCGGAACCGGGCGTCGGTCTGGGTGAAACGGGTCTCGGTGTCCACTTGCCACGTGCCAAGTTCAGCAGCGTCAAGGGCCAGCCGTCGCCGCTCCTCGCTCGCCCGCAGCAGGCTCTCGGCGTGGTTGCGTTCGGTGAGGTCACGGGTCACGGTGGCGTAACCGCTGACGTTTCCACTCGCGTCCCGAAGTTTCAGGAACGACCATGAGACCGGGATCAACTGGCCGGTCTGCAAGTGCTGAAAGTAGGTGTCCACGACCAAATGGTCCCCAGCCTCGGAGTCGCCAATCAAGCCGATGATGCGGCCCCGCTCGCTTTCGGGAAAGAAGTCGAGGAAGCTGATGCCGGCCACCTGGTCGGGTTGCAGCCCGCTCAACTCCATCCCGGCCCGGTTGACGTACACGCCCCGTTGGTCGAGTCCGGCCACGCCGATGAAGTCGGAGCTGGCGTCCACCAGAGCGGCGAACTGCTCCCGCTCCGCGTCGACCCGCCGGCGGTCGGTGACGTCACGGAAGAACGCCGTCAGACCGTTCGGCGCAGGGTAGACAGTGAGTTCATACCAGCGGTCTAAGTCCGGGGAGTAGGCCGTGAAGGACTCGCTCACCTGCGCGGCGAGGACGCGGCGATACACCCGCTCGAACTCACTGCCAGCCGCGCCGGGAAACTCCTCCCACAAGTTCTTCCCGATCAGGTCGCCGTGGGTGCGGCCCAGAAAGCGCAGGCCTGCCGCATTGATGTAGGTGATGCGCCAGTCGCGGTCAAGGGTGGAGAAGCCGTCGGTGATCGACTCCAGAATCGTGCGAACGCGCTCTTCACTGGCAAGGATTGCCGCTATTGCCGCCCGCCGCTCGGTGACGTCACGCACGAGGCCTTGAATCCGACCGTCGGGCAGTTGGCGACCGGTAACCTCACCAACGAACACCGAGCCGTCCTTGCGACGGAACCGCCATTCGCTCCGCACCGCCTGGCCGCCCGCGATCAGAGCGATTCCCGGCCCGATGCGGGGCTCCTCGTACGGCTCGACCACGTCAGAAATAGAGCGGGCGAGCACTTCCTCACGGCTGTACCCCAACATCTCGCAGCCGGCCGAGTTCACGTCCACATACCGGCCTGCGGCGTCAGCCAAAAATATGCCGTCCACCGACTGGTCGAACAGCAGCCGATATTGCTGTTCACTGGCCCGCAACGCTTCGTTCGACTCCGGTCGCATCTGCGAGGCGAGCGTGTCGTCATCGGACTTCGCCTTGCGCGTGTGGGCCGTCAGGTCGCGCAGCGCCCCGGTCTGCCGCTCGCTGCGCGCCTGGGTCGTTACCTCGATGACAGGATGGAACAGGCCGCCGACCCGCCCGGCCTCGTCTCTGATGGGGCTGAACAAGAACGTGAAGAAGCACTTCTCCACGGAGCCGTGCCGCTCGAGCAAGATGTGCTGGTTTTCCAGGAGAGCCGTGTTGCCAGCCATGGCCGAGGCGTGCGCCTCGCCGATGTCCGGCCATGCTTCGCTCCAGCACTCGGAAAAGTTTTGCCCCATGGACCGCGGATGTTTGCCCCCGCAAATGACCCGGTACGCATCGTTGTAGAGCTGAACCAGGCCCGGCCCCCAGATGACGCAGATGGGCAGGTCCGAGGCCAGGCAGATGCTGACGGTCGTGCGCAGGCTCTGCGGCCACTCTGCCACCCGCCCAAGCGGAGTCTTTGACCAATCCATTGACTGGATCAAGCGGCCCATTTCACCGCCCGTCCTCAGGAAGGCCATGGGGTCCAAATCGGCTGCTGATTTTTCAATTTGATTCATGGGCGCTCTTGAGCGGGAGTCTGCGGCATAGCGTTGTGGCACTCAGGTCGAGAGGCATCGCATTTTGCACAAGCCCTTTGTCCGCTGCCTGACTCTCGCCCCTGCAAGGCGAAGCGCTGTAGGAGATGGAATCGTCTAAATGTCAGACTGCGCATGCATTCGAGGGTAGCTTAGCCCGCCCGACCGCCTTGGCCGTACAGTTCAAACCATGGAACTCACCCGCTTCATCACCGACAACGTCGATGCGATCGTCGACGAGTGGGAAAGGTTTGCGCGCACGTTGCTTCCGGTGGGCAAGACGATGACCACACTGGCCTTGCGCGACCACTGCCGCGACATGTTGCTGGCTATCGCCGAAGACATGAAGACCCCTGAAACTGGCGTGCAACGATCGGAGCGGTCCAGGGGTGGCGGCCTGCCATCGGCCTCTCTTGAGAAGGCGGCCGAAGAGCACGGGGCTCTGCGCCAGATGGCGGGCTTCGACCTCATCCAGCTGGTCGCCGAGTTCCGCGCTCTGCGCGCAAGCGTGCTGTCGCGCTGGCATCAGTTCCAGGGGGCGGGCGCGGTGACGCCGGCCATTGAGGAGATCATGCGTTTCAACGAGGGCATCGACGATGCCCTCGCCGAGTCCGTCGAACGCTACTCACGTGAGCTTTCTGCGTCCCGTGACATGTTCCTGGCCATGCTCGGCCACGATCTCCGCGGTCCGCTCACTGGGATCAACATGTCGACATTTCTGCTCGGCAAGCCCGATCTGGCCGAAGCAGCACGGGGCAAGGCGCTGACGCGAATCAAGCGCGCTTCGGGCGAAATGAACCGCCTTGTGACCGATTTGCTCGAGTACACGCGGACCCGGCTTGGCCGCGGCATTCCCATCGAGCCCAGCGCCTGCGACCTCGGCCCTTTGTGCGAGGAAGCCGTCGAGGCGATCCGGGCAGGTCATCCGGAGCAGCACTTTGTCGCCGAGCTGTCGGGCGATCTGACGGTGGCGGCCGATGCGCCTCGCCTGCGGCAGGTCTTGGCCAATCTGCTCAACAACGCCGTTCAGCATGGCGACCGAAACAAGCCGGTCCTGTTGAGTGCCGACGGCGAAGAAAATGCAGTGGTGCTGAAGATCACCAACGCCGGCGATCCAATACCGGCCAACGCCTTGTCAACAATCTTCGAACCCTTGGTGCAAGCGCCGAGCGCTGGCGCGGACATGCATCAGCTCTCTAAGACGAGTCTTGGGCTCGGCCTTTTCATCGCTCGCGAGATCGTTCTCGGACACGAGGGAACGATTGACGTAAAGTCATCAGCCGAGAGTGGCACGGTTTTCACGATCCGGCTGCCGCGCGCTGGTGCTCCGCTGTCCAGCCGACCACCCGAAGACTGACTTCAACCTCGCGTTCGGCTTGTTCACGCCAGTCGCAACACGCCTGCAACCGGACACCGGTCAATGCCTGACTAGCTGCCTTCGGCTGGTGCGACTGCTTCGGCAAAAGCAAACCCGGATCGGTTTTTTTTGGCGAGGTACATGGCCGCGTCAGCACTCCTGATCAGGTCCTCGCCCGTAATTCCATCAGTCGGGTACAGCGCAACGCCGATGCTGGCGCAGACTTCAAGCTGCACATTTTCCCAGAAGATCGGGTGTGCCAGACGTTCCGACACATTGATGGCGATCCGCTCGACGTTGTCTCGACCCTGCGGGTCAACCAATAGGTACAAAAATTCATCGCCACCGTTGCGACATACAGTGTCCTCGTCCCGGACGTGTCCAACCAGTCGGTTTGCGATCTCGAGCAACACGGCGTCGCCAGCAGCGTGCCCATGGATGTCATTGACACTCTTGAAGCGGTCCAGGTCGAAGAACATCACAGCAAGCGTCCAATGATGCCGCTTGGCCATCGAGATGGCCTGCTCAAGTCTTGCATCGAAAAGATCGCGGTTCGGAAGACCAGTGGTCGAGTCATGCAGCGATCGTCGCTTCGACTCTTGCTCAGCTTCCGTAGAGATGGTCAAGGCTGCAACTGACTCGGCAAGCGCCAACCTCGATGTCGATAGCTCAAGCTCGAGCTGCTTCAGTTCTTCAACGCCATGGGCCAGAGTTTCGGTCACTTTGTGCAAATCGTCTGCAACCTCTTGGACCTTGCGCTCAACTTTCTGGCCTTCGGCAAGGGCTTTGGGCGCGGACAAGGTCGTTGCTCCTTCGGCGATCCTCGACTGCATGGCGGCATTCGTTGCGCCGATGTCTTCGGCACACTCTTCGACCTTCTCCTTCAGCTCTTTGCTTTGTTCTAACGCGAGCGGTACAGGCGCGGACCTGTTGGTGCCGGTCTCAGTGCAGTTGTGGCGTGAAGTCATGTGGAACGGGTTCCTTTTGAGCCGCGATCTTGGCAGCCTGCGTCTCTTCATTGAGCCGAAGAGCTTTTTAGCCTACGAATTATTATGTCTCCAAATTTTTGCTCTGAAGTCGGCTCACGCGTGCCACCCCACACCTGACGGCGGCAGCGGCTCAGCGGCTTTCAGCGCATGAGTGGTGGGGACTATTTACGGGCTTCACCTGAAGCCATTCAACTGCGAAATCTTGCTGGTCTTGCAAATGCTCCCAAGCCTGACGCTTTTCCTCAGAAGAGGCCGCACGTCCGGCTATCGCCATTGCTATCTGCTCGACCGCCTTTGCCGCAGAATAACGAGGCAATACCACTCGTCTTCCACTGCGATCGATAACGACACATTGCCGCGCAGGGCCGCGAGCGAACACCGGCTGAGACTCTGCTGAGATCAAGATCTCGTTTGTCGAGGACGCCTGCATGCTCATTCCAATCGACTGACGAGCCCTGCCGAGCGCATGGTGCTCGCGGCACAGTTTGTTGCCATGGCTGACCGCTGACAGCTGGAGCTCAATCGACGCCAAGTCATTGGCAAGCCTGTGGATGTGGTCGCCGTGCCAAGGCAGCGCGTAATAGGCGGTGGCAAGTTTCTGCTTCAACCGGATGTAGTGCCCCGTCAGCTGAGCGAACTTCACTGCAGATCTCCGGCTTGTAGTTCGCAAGTATTTCAAGCGACTGCAACAACCGCTGTCGGACAGAACCGCATCAACGAACCCGCAAATGCGGGGGGTGCTGCGACGCGCTCGTACTGCTTACAAGCAAAATCTAAGCAGTCGCCCGCCGCGTCGCATCCCCAGGCCAGGGGGCAACGTTGGTGCGGCCGGTCAAGGTGTCCACTCGGTCACGGCATCACGCGGTTTGCGCGCCGCATCGATTCAAAATCGAATTAACGCCGCCTCGGACTTCCGAGCAGCCGCATGGTGCGCCGGTTCTGCGACCATCGCTGTGCCGATGTCGCTCATCCATGGAGTGCACGTCTGTTACTTTTTGTAATGTAGGCGACAACCATCGCGGCAACGTTGAACATTCGCAGCAATGACCGGACGTGCCAAGATGAAACTCGCTAGTTTTGAACACTTTCTTGCCAAACCCCGCGCGCTCCGTTTCGCCGGAGCCGGATTGCTGGCGGCTCTCGCGTTGACGTTGTCCGGCTGCGGCGGAGGTGGCAGCGACTCCGGTTCGTTCGACGTCACTGTCGTAGTTGCTGGCCAGCCGAGCGGCGGCACTTATGGGCCAGGAAGTTCGCCTCCGGTATACGTGAGAGCCGGTCGGACCATCGAACTCGACGCGAGCGAACCGGTCTATTGGACGCTGTACGTCGCCGGCACCGCTGTCAGCGGGACCGGGACGATCGTTCACTATGCAGGCGCCGACGTGACGCTGATTGCAGAAAGCTCATCTCGTATCGCTGTCGACACATACGCAGCCTTCCCACTCTCAAGCCCTATTCCGATCACGCTTGTCGCCACGTCGACCTTCGACGCTGCAACGGTTGCTACGGTCAATCTGCTCATCACGAATTGACGGACCGTGGCGAGACGGACTCATCACGCACCTCTCATGAAACAACCCGAAGGCAGTCGAACGCACAGTCGTCGGCGACACCGGCGCGATGAAGCCGGCAGGACCGACAAGTTTTTCACGTACACGAGCTAATAGGCAGAGCAATCGACTGCGTAAAAAAGGAAGAATCGCAAATGGACAAATCAATGATCAAAGGTGTTGCCGTCGGTGGCCTGGCGATGGTGGTGCTTGGCGCGAGTGGAGTCACTGGCTACAAGGCGCTGACGAAACCGAAGTTTGCGGAGGTGGTCGCTGTGAAGGAGCTCACCGAGGCGGTAGTCACACCGCATGAGCAATGCCAGGACGTGCAGGTTCAACATCAGGCAGCCGTGAAAGACGAGCGCCGTATTGCTGGCACGGTCGTCGGCGGGTTGGCGGGGGGCCTGTTGGGAAGCGCGGTGGGTGGCGGAAATGGTAAGACACTGGCGACAGTCGCGGGAGCCGCCGCGGGAGGTTACGCAGGAAACCAGGTCCAGAAAAACATGCAGAAGAATGATGTCGTCACGACTTCGGAACATCGCTGCAAGACTGTAAACATAAAGTCGCAGAGAGTCGTTGGCTATAACGTAACGTACCGTCTGGATGGGAAGGACAGCATCGTGCGGATGCCATTCAAGCCGGGCGCAACGCTTCCGGTGAAGGACGGGCAGGTGGTGACGACGCCGTTGGTCGGGGCAACGTCATAGGCTCCTACATTTCTCAAATTACCGAAACGTCGTCGATGTGTGCTTACGCGTACTCGGACACTGCAGCGATTAAAGGAAAAGGAGCCAAGGCTCCTTTTCTCATGGGCGCATTTACAGAGCGTGCGGCACGTTTTCGCTGCTGTCCCATTGTTTGTCGAAGTACGCAGAATCTTCATCGTTGTGCGGCGGCAAACCCATCAGAATGCCGCTCTTCTTGATGCGCTCTTCTTGATGCGCTCTTCGTAGTGCTTGATGCGTTCCTCCAGGTTGTTCCAACCCACAAGCGCACCCACCAAGCCGCCAGTTGCAGCCCCTGCACCGGCACCAGCGACCGCTGCCGCGATCTGCCCTGCAATCACGAGACCCAGTCCTGGCAGGACTAGCGACGTACCGATTTCGGCAACGCCGGCCGCGATGGCGAGCACCATCAGCGATGCTACTCGTGCTGACCCGTTGCCTCACGTAGTTTGCTACCCGTCGGATTGTCCGGCGGGGGCAGAACAACGTGACGAGGCAAATCAGCATGACAACGCGCAAGGAGTTGGTCCAGGCGCTGCGGGAGCGGTATCGCAGCGCGGCGTTTGGAGACCGGATCAAGATCCTCGATGAATTCGTGGCCTTGACCGGCTATCACCGCAAGCATGCGATCCGGGTTCTACGCGACGAGGTTACGAAGACGAGTGCTGCTTCGGCACGCAATCGTCTCTACGACGAGGCGGTTCGGCAGGCGCTGACGATGCTGTGGGAGGCGGCAGATCGGGTCTGCGGCAAACGGCTGAGGGCGCTGATCCCGCTGCTGGTCGATGCCATGGAACGTCACGGCCATCTCGACTTGGATCCGATCATCAGAAGCAAGGTGCTGCAGGTCAGCGCAGCGACCATCGACCGCATGCTCGCCGCCGCGCGCTTGCACATCGACGGGCAGCGCAAGCGCCGCAAGGGAGTGGGCTCGGCCATCCGACGAAGTATCCCGGTGCGCACCTTCTCCGACTGGCG